>WPCJ01357264.1_pt1 | contig 24112 bp, 27 predicted proteins | sample 5399831 | NCBI WGS metagenome assembly WPCJ01 (sample SAMN12869470, study PRJNA574797) | sludge metagenome | isolation source: wastewater treatment of pH10 | place: China:Beijing | collected 2019-05-20 | reverse complement strand
TCTTTCACCGAGAGGCCGGCATTGCGTCCCTCCAGCGTCCGAAGAATGGAAAGCTGCGTCGGATTCACGCCAGCAGCCTGCGCGCGGGACCAATCGTCCGACTTCAGCGCGGTGGCGATCCGTTCCAGGCCTTCGACGATGCGGGCATGTATCGGGGTTGCGATATCTGGCGTTTCCATGTCGATACAATATAGGATTCCTATGTATCTTCAAGGACGTCTCCATGAGACGGTAGCGGGCGGAGCCGAAGCTCCGCCCGATGCGGCTCAGCCGAGAGCCGCCATCTGCAGTTCGGCTGCCTTGCGGTCGACGGCCTGGCCGGGGTTCTCGATGGCCCGCTCGAAGGGTTTCCAGGCTTCGCCGACGACATGTTCGTAAGCTGCGACGACGCCCTCGGCCGCCATCCTGAGAGCATGAGCCTGTACGCCCATGTCAGCAGCGAACTCGCGCTTGCGCTGGGCGGCGCTGTCGAAGCCGACCGGGCCGCCGACATCTTCGTCGCGCTGGTCGTTAGCGGATTTGGCCGTGGCATCACGGGCCTCGGTCACTGCCCGGCTGTAGAACTGGCCGGCGCCGTGGGCGGACCCGACATAGGACGCGACGATGCGCTGCAGGTGGATCTGCATGGCCCGCTCGCCGAGCCCTTCGCCGAGGCTGTCGGCGGTCTCGATGATCAGGCGTTCGTGCAGGTCACGGATGCCGTCGCTGTCGAGAATGGGAAGCCCGAAGCTTTCCGCGATCAGGGAGGCCTGGTTGGCGTCCGGGCAGGCGAGCCGGACCATTTCGAGCGTAGTGCCCTTACGAAGCGAGACGACCTTTGAGGAAGAACGGGAGGTGCGTGCGGTTTTGGTCATGTGAGAGATCCTTTCCTTCGCCGAAGGCCCGGACCGGCCCCGTGCCGGTCTTCCCTTCGGGTGCGGTCTGGAAAAACCGGCGGGACAGCGCCAGCTTCAGGGTCCGGGGGCGACCAGGGGCGAGCAGGTCAGGTTTGCGGACCAGCAGGGCGATAGCCCTCGCGCAGGACGCGGGCCTGACCTGTCGAGACCGGCGATCCCCGGCCGCAGCGCGGCGCGGAACGCGGCCTTGAAGCCGGCGCACGCCGGTTTAGACCGCCCTACAAACCCGAGGGGATGACCGGCATAGGTGCTGGCTGGATGACGCGCAACGAACATGGATCTGGGCTGACACCGCACGCGCCTCAAGGCTCTCCTGCCGGACGCGATCTCGCACGCATTACCATCGTTTTGGCTCGACCTGCCCTGACCTGCCTTTCGACATGAGGATTGGCAAACCGGTCCTCACCTGCGATAGCGACCGGCATGAGCAGTGATGGCGACGACTACATCTATGACGAGGTGAGCGGCGAATGGCGGCCGGCCTCAGAGATTGCCGCTGAAGCGGCGGCAAAGAGCGAAGTCCGCGATGCCTCCGGCAATGTGCTGGCCGATGGCGATTCCGTAGTGCTAATCAAGGACCTCAAGGTCAAGGGCGCGGGTCAGACGCTGAAGCAGGGAACCGTCATCCGTTCGATCCGCCTCACCGACAATCCGGAAGAAATCGACTGCCGTCATGACGCGATCAAGGGACTGGTGCTGAGGACGGAGTTCGTCCGCAAGCGATAGACGTCGTCGAAGTCAGCCTTCCGCTTTGGCCTTCGCCCCGACATCGGGGCGCCAGTCCGCGATGAGCTTTTCGATCTGCGCGCGATACTCGGTCGGATAGACCGCAGTGCCCTGCCCCGCCAGCCAGGTGAAGACGGTGGCCATGTCGGCGGCAATGGCGCTGTCGACGCCGAACAGGTCAGCTGGGTCGAATGCGCCGAGACTGTCGGCATTCCCCCATACGAGCAGGAAGTTCGCCGCGCGCCTGGACTGATGCGTGTCGCTTTGGGCCAGCTTCAGAAGCCGCTCGAACGCTGCCCCGGGTCCAATCATCCATTCGTCCACCTCCATCGCAGCCACTATGCCATATCGGCTCCTGGCCGTGAACCGCATGTCTGAGGCTGCGAGGGCTGAGACAGGGTTGTCTCGCTCGCGCAGAGCCTCGATCAGCCGGTCCTGTCGCGACAGCCGTCGCGACAGCGCGTCGATTTCCGGCTGGCGCTCGGCGGTCAGCGCCGCCAGCTGAGCGCGATAGCGTTCGAGAAAGGCGCCCGGATCAGGCGGCTTGCCGCGCCGATATGTGGTCTGCCTCGGCGCGAGCTTTGGGATCACTGCCGTCATGCGGCGGATGATCTGGCGGTCGATCAGGTCGAGCTGCCGCTGGGTCTGGCGGCGAGCCTCCTCCAGGCGCGACAGCCGGCTTCGTGTGTCGAGCCCCGCTGTCACCGCGCCCTCCCTTGCCAGCCGATGAAGCTGGACGAGCCGTCGTAGACGGCATGGCGATCGGGATCGATGACGAAACCGAAGCGGCCGACATTGTATTCTGCGGACGGAACAAGAAATCGACGTTCCTGCGCCCCTTCCCGGCGTTGGCCGCCCTGCACGGCAACACACTCCACAAAACCGGGTTGCTGATCCGAGGTGATGGCAGAAACCACGAGCCAGTCACCAGCGTGGCGGGCCTCGAAAGCCCGCTGATCCTTGGTCCGGGACTCGCCCGGGCTGAGAATCGTACCAAAGATCGTTTCCCAGGCATCCGGGAAACTGTCCTTCATGGTGCGCTCGGCACAGCGCCGTTCAAACATGGTGAACAGGTCGGGAAAGGTGATCGCGACGATCGCCCAGCACTCGTCCTCTTCGTAGAATCCGTCCGAGGCGCGCAGCATCGGATGGACCCGGGCGTTTCGCTCGGCCGAGAGATGAAACCCGCCATGCCCGGCTGTCGAATGGCAGATCACGCCCTCGGCATGGACCGTCGCGCCCTGCGACGGACCCCATCGCGTGTGGGCCGTGGAATGGATGTCCCGGCGAGCGAGCGCCGCCCGCTCGCGTTGATGCTCGGCCTGTTCGAGCACCTTGGCGCGAAATGCGGCTTCATTGGCCAGATCGCCGCCATGACCGTAGAAATCGTCACGCTTCCATTCGGCGAGCGGCCGGCGGATGCGCCAGCCGGAAGCGAGATAGTGCCGGCCGCCACGTGTAGGCACCATTGCGAAGGCATGATCGCCAAGCAGAGCCACGAGCATGCCGTCCGCGCTGCGGCCAAAAGAAACCCCGGACGAATCCGGGGTTGTGACTGGCAACAGGGAAGAGAGGGGCTGGGTCATACGGCTGCCCTCCCATCGACGACATCGGCCGCAACCTCGTCGGCGGTGACCTCTTCCAGCACGGCATTGGGATAGCCATGCCGGGTCAGCCATTCTTCGGCCGCAGCACGGTGCGGTGCGAGATGGACGAGTTCGGCATTGTCACCAGCCCGGTTGAAGACCCGCACCGAACCAGGGGACGGACGTTCGATGATTGTGAACCGCAGCGCCGAGCCCACCGAGAACGTGCGGTGCACGCGAATGGCAATGACACCGCCACCCCCATAATCCGCCTCATGAAGCGTGAACTCTGCAGACAACGCGACCGAGCCTATCCCACGCGCTCCCTGCTTCCGGATCAGCCGGCCCTGGCTGTTGGCGGTCTTCCACGCTGACAGCTTCTTGCGGTGTCGTTCCGGTGAGCGCGGCGTACCGTCCGACCAGGCAATGATGGACGCTATCGGGGCGTCTTCGAAAATCGACAGTGCGGACATAATGTCCTTCTCATGATGATGCTGGAAACAAAACCGCCGCCGGGATGACCGGCGGCGGAAAGAGACGATTGGAAGGATGAAAGGCTCCGGCTATTCGGCTGCCTCGCGGAAACCTTCGGAGTAATCCTCGTCGTCCTGTACGGAGACGGCTTCTTCGACGTGGTCGTGGGCCGGCTCTACGGGCACATCACCGTCGAGCTCATCCTGATCGAGGGGCGTGCCATCGTCTTCATCCTCGGCGACGGAGTTCTTGGTCAGCCATTCGCCAAGCGCCACGGCATCCGGAGCGAAGAGTGCCGCAGGATGGACGAAGTGTCCCTCCTTGAAGTGCTCGACCAGAGCCGCCCGCGTGTCCTGAACCCGAGCGCGCGGTAGGACCGGCGTGTCGGCGCAGGATGCCTCGAGTGCCGGACGCGACAGGCAGGACATGAACTCCTCCGTGCCCATATTGGCGATGAACCCGTCAGCCCCGACGACATTGCCGGCGACCAGCGCCAGAATTCCGGACTTGCTCATGCCCTCCCGGCACGAGAGCACGTCAATCAGCACGTTGCGCATGGCCACGCGCACCGTATCCATGTCGAAGGCGAGCCTGCCCTCGGCATCGAACAGCACGGCCGCGTGGCGGCCGAAGCGATTGCCGAACCGGTAGTCGCCGCCGGCGCCGGAGTCGACACGGACATTCTGGCCGGCGAAGGCCAGCACGAGCAAAGCCATCAGCGTGTCGTCCTCGATGGGCGCACGCGACAGGGCCTCATGCAGGGCGTCCGTGCGCAGATCACCGATCATCTCGATGCCCTTGCGGGTAACATCGGAGCGGGGCTTCGACACCATGACCGGATCTTCGGCCACCTCTTCAGTCCCACCCTTGCCCTTGGCCTTCTTGACCTCGGGCATGCGGAAGGGGACGGACTTCACCTTGCCCTCGCGGTCGAGATACATCGCCGTGTGGTCCGACTTCTTCGGTGTGCCATAGACGCGCTCGGCCTTGGGCGGCAGCTTCACCTCGCCCCATGTATTGGCCTCAACGATAACGCCCTTCTTCGGCAAATTCTGAGTCATCCACTCCTGCTGCGCACCGAGGAACGCCTCGACGTCGGTGGTGTAGCGGCTGTCCTGGTCGGCCGGCGCGAACAGGTCCTCAACCCAGGCAATGCCATAGGCGGCCGCCAGATCGTCGCCGAAAGAAGCGTCACGGGCATACATGCGGGTCTTCTGCAGCGCCTGTGCGACACTCCACCAGGAGACCTGGGGATCGCCCTTGGATGGCTTGTTGGCCTTCCAGACTTCCTTCTGCTCATCGAGCGATGCGGCAGCTATGGTCCGGAGTTGCTGTTCGTTGGGCATGTCGCCCTTCGCCATGGCGTCGAGCATGGCCGGCAGCACATTGGCGAGCAGGCGCAGCTTTCTGACCTGCCGCAGCGACTGCGCAAGGGCGATCGCGATCGACTCTTCGTTCCAGTTCAGCGCGACCAGACGCTCGATGGCGCGCCACAGATCGACAGGATTGAGCTGCACAGGCGTGATCGCCGTGGCGAGCGAGCGCATCGCGCCGCCGTCCTCGGCCGGATCCATGACGAGCACCGGGATCCGATCCAGTTCCGCAGCGATCGCTCCGTCCCTGCGCCGATGACCATCGTCAATGACGTAACCGTTGCCGCCGTCGGTTTCCGGGGCCACGACCACCGGCTGAACCACGCCGACAGCCTTGATCGTTGCCTGCATCAGCGTATCGGCCTGGGGGCTCGACTTGGTACGTCGCGCCCGGTTCGGATTGTCCTTCAGCGACCGCGGATCGAGAAACTGCAGTTCCATGGGATTGCTCCTTTGGGGATTTCGAACCGACGTCACGCCGGTCCTCCTTCGTCTTCTTCCCGAAGACATCCCCCGGCCCGCGGAACGGGCGGGCCGGTGCAATTGCGGCAGAGCATCCCTGCCGGGCCGATCAAGCGGGGCTCACAGCCCTGCGAAGAGAGAACGGCCGGGATCGCGAGGGCGGCGATTGAGCGCCAGCGTCACTGGCTTGCCCGATCTGCGAGCGGGTGCTTTTCTCTTTTCCTTTCCCTCTGATTTCCTACCTTGCTCAGTGCCAGCCCAGGAGCACACCTTCCGAATGACAAAACGGCGACGCACATCAAGTCGATCTACCGCAAGCTCGGGATTCCGATGTGCCGGCGGCAATCCAGCCAAGCTGGCGTGCCTGCACTGTCCAGGAGGCGAGTTCGGGCATGTGGTGGATTTTTATCTCGGCCCCCATCGTCTCGTGCACGAAGGCGACGACGTCCGCGGCGGGAATCCATGGCGCCCCGAGACGGGCGGTAATGTCGGAAGGGCCGAGATCGACGGGCTGGACCTCAACAAGCGCGCGAACGTTGCGCTCTAATCCGGGATCGAGGGCAGCGGCAGCTTCGGCAACCTTGAGCTTGTCACGGACTTGTCCCGAAAGATAGGCGTCCGCCGTCTGCCATAAACCGGTCGCGGGATCGCGGAAGATCGCATCGCCGAGTTCGCTGATGACGGCATCTCCATCGACATGGAGGAGCTCAACAATATGATCGACGTCGACATACCCACGTTCGTTCAGCACCACGGCGAGCGCGTCGGCGGCATTAGTGATGATCGGCGCCGAGGGCGGCGCGATGACCCGCTCGGTGAAGATCGGACCGGGTCGCGCTGTATTGGTCTCGAGGTCATAGTCCTCGATCGAGGCGACCAGCCAGCAGTCCGGATCGTCCAGAAAGGGCGCAAGGTTCAGGCGGCGATGCGTTTCGCGCACCTCGCCTGTCTCGTCACCTTCCGACACAGACACCGTGGTGAAATTGATCGGACCGAATTCGCGCACGAAGTTGGACCAGGCGATCCGCAGCTTCACCTGCGCAGGCTTCCACGGCCGCGAACTCCTGGGCCTTCAACACCTCGCGCACGGCATCGCGGATCGGGATCAACTTGCGGATGATACGAGCATGTTTTTCCGGCACGCCGTCGCTCGAACGGCCCTTTCGCACCGTGATGGTCTGGGCAACCCCGTCGACCATCTGCATGAGCGCGGTGTTCTTCGCCACGAAGAAGCTGCCCTCGCGGATACGGTCATGCCCGAGCGCATCGCCGGATGTGATCGCTTCATCCGCGTCATTGTCAGGATCGATCACCTCCGGCGTTCCGTTATAGATGGCTTCCGGGAGAAGGGAGATCGCGGCGACGAGCGCCTGCTCCAGGTCGACGCCCGGTCGCGGCAAGCAGGTATAGGTTTCGCCGAACGGACCTGATGTCATGGCGTGTTCGCCAAGAACGAAGCCGGGATGGCGCGAAAACCAGCGATTGACGCGGATGGCGGGCTCGTCACCTTCGGCAGGACGCACCTCATCCACGTCGAGCCACATCACGTCTCCCTCAGGCTCGTCGGACATTCTCTTACGGAAGAAGAGAACATCGACCACCACATCGGTGCCGGCATCGGCCCGGAAACTGCCTTCGGGCAGGCGGATCGCAGCGATCAGGTCGGCCGACTTCGCGATATGCTCACGGGCCGAACAATCGGCCTTGTCCATGGTGCCATGCGAGGTGACAAAGGCCGCCAGAGCGCCTGGCTTCAACAGATCGATCGACCGGACAATGAAGTAGTCGTGCAGCCGCAGGCCCATTGACCGATAGGCGCGGTCCGAGCGCACGGTTCGATCGGAGAATGGCGGATTGCCGATGGCGAGGTCGAACTGCGCCGGCAGGTCAGTCCGGGAAAAGTCGGCATTAACGTTCCTGGCCCGCGGCTGAAGCAGGCGCACGATCAGCGCGGTGACCGGATCGAGCTCGATGCCGGTGACGTGAACGCCATCGCGCAGTTCCTCCGGCATAAGCGCCGGGAACAATCCCGTTCCGATCCCAGGTTCGAGCACCCTGCCCCCGCGCCAGCCGAGGCGCTGCAAGGCGGTCCAGATCGCCCGGACGATGAATTCCGGAGTAAAATGGGCATACTGGGTGCAGCGCGCGAGCGAGGCATATTCCGCGCCAGAGACGGCATCCTCCAGATCGCTGCCTATCTCATCCCAGCCATCGCGGAACCCATTTTCACCGGGCCGGCGGAACACCGCATTTGCAAGTTCAGAAGCGCCGAAGCCGGTAAACCGGATCAATCGCGCCTGCTCTTCCAGAGTGGCCGGGCGATCATCGGCCTCGATCTCGGCAGCCAGGCGAATAGCGGCGAGGTTGTCGCGTGCCCGCGCCTTCCAGCCACGCAAGAAGCCGCGGCTTTCGGAGAGAAAGAAGTTTGCACTTCCACTCGGGGAGGTTGCTCTTCGCCGCTTTGGCGACGGAACCTGCGGTGCCGGCGTCGTTGGCGGCGGATCGTCATCGGTGTCGTTGGCCGCGAAGTCGCCGCCGAAGGCGGTGACGCCGAGGCCGAGACCGGACGAGAGAGCCGTGTTCCCGAACAGGTCGAGGGTGAAGGGATCGTCGTTGGACATGATGCGGTTTCCTTGAGAAAGGCGTGCGCGATCATCCAGTCGAGCAGGTAGGCCGGAGAACAGGCGTCACGGGGTTGGGAAGGTCAGCGGGTGATCAGCGAGAGCGAGATTTTGGTCTCGGTGAGCTGGATGTTCAGGTGGGTAGCCCGCATGTTGCGGTCGAACAGCGGGATCAGGCGCTCGGCGTCGATGAACTCGATGCCGTCATCGGCGCCGAAATGACGACGCTTATAGTCCCACCAGTCGCCATCACCCTTTGGGTGGCACTCTTCCGAATAGACGACGAGCGCCCTCTGCCCTTCGGCCAGCTTGCCATTGGACAGAATGTAGACACCCTCGTCCCCGATCAGCCAGAGGCCCGGCTTTTCGCCCTCGCCGGGGCGGGTGCCATAATAGGAATTGCGAAATCCGCCATTGGCGGCGGCATCGGCGATGCCGCGTTCGATGACCTTGCGCACGGCAAGGATCGGGAAGGTGAACATGACGACCTCCCCCTCACGCCGCATGCCGTTCGGGGAGATGGCGCAGATGCACCGGCAGCTTGGCCTGGATTTCGTCCTCGCTGAGTTCTTCGAGCAGCTTCAGCATGGTGCCCCCACGGCGGCCATAGACCAGGATCGTCCGCTTGCCCTGGAACCGCTGCTGCCAGCGTTCGCCGGCATAGCCGCGATATTCGTCATGCGTGGCCGACCAGATATGCTCAAGCCGCTCCTCATGCGTCATCGCCTTGACAGGTCGACTCTCTCGCTCGGCGATGGCGTCACGCATCTCGACCGGAGAACGGGACTGCGCGAGATCGCAATAGGCGTGGAAGTAGCGGCCCTTGCCGTCGATCCTGAGCATGTAGAACACGCTGGTGATCGAGTCCGTCAGGAACTCGCGCATGGCGAACATCTCGCCGCGCATCCAGAGCGGCGGCAGGATGTCGAGCATATAGTCATGCTCCGACCGGCCGATCTCGAACCACTCGCCACGGAAAAGATGGCCGTCGTCACCCTCCCAGCGGTTCGGGCGCTGGGCGTGACGGTCGAACATGCGGAACATCTGCCGACGGTCGGTAATGCCCTGATAGATCTTGCGGATCGGGGAGAGAGTCATTGGCGGGCTCCTTTGGCCTTGTCGGGCCGGAGCGCGGCGATCCTCGTGGTCCACCATCATTCCTCAGCCCTTCGACCCCTCCCCCGCCGCCGCCTCTCCGTCCGGGCGGGTCAAGGGCCGGCGCAGCCGGGCGAAGCTGCACCCTTGACGCGATCCGGCGGGCATGCGGCAGGCCCTTTTCCTCCCTCCTTCTTCCTTCTCCTCCCAATTGCCGTCAGGTTGACGCAGCTTGGAGCATGGCATTCCAGTCGTCGGCCTTTGGCTTCAGCCGCTCGAAATCGCTCCCGAGTTCGTCGGCGAGTTCACGCAGCCGGGACACGAAGGCCACGCCCTGCGGGTTGGCGTCGGTAGCCGCGACCAGTCTTGTGTCGGGCCGCGCCATCAACGTTCGCAGCGCCGCATCGGTTGTGGGCGATCAGCCACCACCCGTGCTGACATAGAGCGTATCGCGTCGGACGCCTTCGATAGCGGCAAGGCTCATGGCGTCGATCGCCGCTTCGGTGACGCAGATGCGTGGGGCGATGGTGCTGCCGAACCTGAACAGCACCTTGCTGCCACCTGACGCGAAGCCTCGCCATTCCGGCCCGCGTTCCTCCCAGCCGGCGACGGCGCCGTCATCGCCCTGATGGGCCGCCCACATCGAGCCGCTCGGCCCTTCCCTCAGGATATTCTGGGTAGTCGCCATGCGAATGATCTGATTGGGAATATGACGGGCGTCGCGAAGATATCGCCAGCTTGCCGCTCCGCGCCATGGTTTGCGGCGTGCCTCCCATCGCTCGGCGATAGACTGGTCGAACTCGGCAGGACGGGACTGCCGCCTCCACTCGGGCTGGCTCGGCTCAAATCCCACGAGTGAAGCAACCTGCGCAAAGGCCTCGATAAAGTCGCAGCCGTCGAGATGCCGGACCAACGAATAGACATCGCCCTTGGCGTCAGACAGCGGATCGAACCAGCCCTTGCCATCGTGGATGACGATGATGATGTCGTCGCCGCTGCGATACTTGACGGCCTTCGGCGTGCTCTCCCTCAGGTCGACCGCGAAGCCGCCGGTTTCCAGAACCGCCGCACAGCCGACGCGACTGCGCAGCTCCTCGATATCTGCTTTGTCCATATTTTTCTCCCGGCCGCCTTTCGGCCGGCCTCTGTCACTTTACCTCGCCAATACACTTGGCGGAACATGTCGCGTCCGTCGCAGCGGGCAAAGGGGGCAAGGGCGCGGCTTCGGCCGCGGCGCAGCCTCCCTTGCGGCCTGCCGCCCGGCTGCGGCACACCGCATCGGAGTCGACCGGTTCAGTGAACCGGCCGCCCTCCGGAATAGGGGCAATATTCGAACAGCGCCTCGACCTCGTTCTCTTCGAGGTCGTCAGCAGGAATAACACCATATTCATTGTCATCGACCCTGAAGAGGATGACTGGCATCATCAGCGTGCGGGCGAGGCTCCAGGCTTGCTGCTGAGCGAGATTGAGTTCTTGCGACATGATGTGGCTCCCGTATTCGCGGGACCATTCCCCGCTCGACAGGCGCCCGTCGGGTCCGGACGGGACCGCGATCACCGCGAAGGCGAAGCCGTAAGCGGCGGCACGCTTGCGTAGTCCGACCCCGCAGCGGGTTGATCGGATAGGTCCAGGCCGGAACAAGGGAATTAAGCCGACAAGAGCGGGGACTGGGCTCTGCACCGGAGCTGCATTGTCAGCACGAAAGCTCGGGGATTACGGCAACCAGCCTCTGCAAGCATGATGCAGCCATTATCGGGTCTTTGCGACCCAATGTTCTTCCTGTACCGACGATATCGCCACGATATGACGCCCTGGCGATATTGCCTGCACGGACAGGAGCGTGACGGAAGACACCACGGCGGCTTCCGCCGACCTGATCGAACCGGCACCCGACTATCCGATGGTCGCGCCGACCTATTCGGAATCGCGATCTGCGCTGGCAAAGAGTGCGGGCCTCGGCCAAAAGGCTGCTCCGGTCGAAGTCACCGCCATCCGCTCGAAAACGGAAGAAGCTGGGGCTCAAGTTCAGCTGACACCAGCAGCGACGTCGTCCGAGCGCCTCTACCCGCGTCAGGGATGAACGCCCAAAGGGTGAAAGCCTTCTCGGGCTTCAGCTATCCCGCCAGCCCGACGCCGAAGGTAGGGGCCCATTCCCGGTCCATCTGGGCTTGAGGAACTCATATCCGGCACTTCGAGCGAAATGCTCATGCGCAAAAGCTGAGAATCGGGCAAATCCTGCATCTGCGATCCAGCCGGCCCGTCTTTCCCGCATGTCGGCCGCGACAAATCCGTTGAGTTTCGGTATGCATGCGCCCGAGGCGTCCACGCACCGTCTCAAGGGCGTCGAAACCCTTGGTTAGCGGTTGGTGTCGGCCGTGACGGCACCACACTCCTTGATCCTTATGGTCGGGGAGCCTGTGGCGTATACAACAGGCTCACCGAGCTAAAGGCTTCAGGGCCGTCTAACCACGGTTTCGAACTCCCCGATCGCCAAGGGGTCAATGAGCATCGCAGAGCGGGGGCGTACCGCGAGCGATGGCTTCGAAACCATCCGATGAACTCTGATCTGCGCGCACCCTTGGCTCGTCTGGCGTTCCAGCTCAGGCTGGATCTGGCTCTGCACAATATCATGACGACGTGCCTGCGCGACGAGACACCTGGTGCGCGGCTGCGCCAGTTCGGGATGATGGTGTTGCTGATGGATCTCGCCGCGCGGGAGGCGCCATTGACGGTTTCCACAATCGTCGAAACGACGGGCATGACAAGGGGCGCGGTCGAGCAGGTCCTTTCCGCGCTCGACGAGCGCGGTCTCATCGCGGCACAATGGACGAAGAATTCCAGCGGTCGCGGCAAGGCGAGGCTTTATCGACTGACAGTCGGGCCGGATGCCGACCGGGTGTGAGCTAACTCCCCGTCAGACGGAAACGCCGCCGCGCTTCACCAAGAAGTCGTCGGCAGCGCGGTCGGCAATCTCAGACGCAGCCGCTGGCCGGTATTGTCCATCATCTCAAAGTTCGAATGCAGCTTGCCCCGGCCGTTGCCGTACCAGTGGTCGGCGATCTGAATGAGATCGCCCGCATCCTTGCGTTCGAGGAAGAGTAGTTCATCACCTGCGCATTGGCGATCACAACCTGAAGCGCAGCCAACGCAGACTTCGCTTCCGTCATCGCCAGACCAAGGTCGTGGATCGAAAGCTCTCCATCCACCCGGTCGAAGCTGGCGATCTCTTGTGTTTTGATCGGACTGTCGGCTTCGTCGATAACGAGTTGAATTGCGAACCGCATTCGCGCCCTCCCTCTTCTGCACCAGGAGATGAAAACACGCTGACCGATGCCTGTCGTCGGCAGTCAGCGACCGGCAGTCCACAGTTCGCGCCTCAGAGCAGCATTCACTTCACGCCGGCTGAATCGTTCGGCATCGTAGGCCGACAATCCATCGTCTTCGTATTCTTCGTCGGCCAATCGAGCGAGCAGCGCGTAGTAGCCGAATGAACCGCCCACATCTTCGGGTGGGCCTGCACGGCCGCCGCCAATGCAGGTCGGATAGGTCGTGCCGTCCTCTCGCCCTAGCTTCGACTCGACCCGTATCTCGTGGACCCACATGTCACCGAAGTCGTACTCGTAGACGATCCGTTGCCGGAGGCGCAGTTGAAGGTCCGCAAGCCTGACCTCATCGCCAGAAGGGCTGCGGTGGCGTTCACCAGTCCTGGTCGAGCTGTACTCGCGCCCATGCAGCTTGAACGCATGCAGGTGATAGTCTTCCCAGCCGAACGTGAGCTGGATCGCTCGATGCAGTTCGTAGAGCGTCATTTGCGCCGGCACGAGCAACCGTCGCCAGATCATCGGCGAAATATCGCGCAAGCTCACCTTGAGCCGGTACACCACGAATGCGTCATCTTCAGACATGCCCCCGACGCTACCGCACGACCGAAGCGACCCCCAACTTTTTTATGCTCCCCATAAGGGATTGAACAACCGGGCGGAGAATTCCCACCTGCCGTTTCGAAAGCGGGAGCGAACCCGGCAGGGTTTTCGGTCGATCGGCTCGCTTCAATATTTCGTGTCGATCTTCTCCGCCGTCCGCAACCTCTTCGTTCCATCCCAGGCCAACCGCTCCGCCGAACAACTCCGAAATCATCGACGCCAGACCATGGCTGAGTGGGAAGCCGTGAGTGCACGGCTTGCCTGAAAAGTGCGGCGCCAACGCCACGCGCCCATGCTTCAAACAACGTGACAGCACCCTGATCAACCCGGCCATGCCGGACAGAACGGCGACTAATGCCCAGCTACACCACCCGCTGGGACAATATCTCGTCGGTCGCCTGAACTGTTTCAGGGCTATATCCGCTTTCGTCCGATAGCAATCACGCAGCCGGCCTCGACCATGAGGCATTGGCCACGCGCAGGAAATTAGCGCCGAGCATGGCATCGATGTCGTCGCGGCGGTAGCCCGCCTTGTCCAGCGCTTCCGCGATGTCGAGAAAACGTTCAGGTTCCATGTAGCGCATCTGCCCAAGGTCATAGCCGAGGGATGCTGGCCACCAGTGATCTGTGTTCTCGCCGGGGGGCAGGTCGCCGGTCAGCGCCTCGAAGGTAAAGTCGAGGCCGAAGCCGATATGGCGCGGCCCGACACGCTCTGCCAGATAGTCGACATGGCGCATTAGCGTTTCGACGCTGATGTCATTGTCGCCAAGAAAAATACCGATGCCGGACAGGCCGATGACGCCATCTGTTGCCGCGCAAGCATCGATCTGCTCGTCATCCACATTGCGGGGGTGATCCTTCAGCGCACGCACATTGGCATGAGAGAAGATCACCGGCTTGCTGGAAATCTCCATGATCTCAAGGCTGGTTCGCCGGCTTGAATGGGAACAGTCCATCATCATGCCGGCGGCATTGATCTCGCGCACCACCTCTCGGCCAAGTGGGGTGAGGCCGCGGTCGACATCATGGCAGCCGCCGGCAATCGAGTTGTTGCGATTGTAGGCAAGATGGATCTGGCGTACGCCCAGGTCACGAAACAGGCCGATCATGGCCAGATCGTCTTCAAGCATCATCGAACCTTCGAGATCGAAGGAGACGGCAAGGCGGCCACTGGAATGGGCGGCCATGATGTCTTCCACCGTGTCCACCAGCGTAAAGCGATCTGCGTTGTGGCCCAGCCAATCGCGGAAACCGGCAATGACGCGAATGATTTGTGACAGCGGGTTGAAGTCCATGCCAACATTAATGGATACGAAGCTGGCGCCGATCGCGCGGTAGCGCTCCAACTCTGATAAATCCTGATTTGGCAGGATAGGCATACATGCATGTGCATCCCAGATGAGGGGACGAGGGGGTGCGTTTATGGCGTTGGGGGCAGTCATGCGGGCAAATCACTTTCAAATGCTTGTTTCGCGCCTAAGCCCTGGCCGGGAATGGCCGCCAGCAGGGCGCGCGTATATTCGCTTTTCGGGTTGGAAAAGATCTCAGCCGTCGGTCCCATTTCGATGATGCGCCCGCGCTGCATAACAGCAACGCGATCACAGATCTGGGCCGCAACCCTGAGGTCATGCGTTATGAAGATCATGGACAGGGAAAGCCGCACCTTCAGTCCCCGAAGGAGTTTGAGCACCTGCGCCTGCACCGAAACGTCAAGGGCGGAAACCGGCTCGTCGGCAATGATGATCTTCGGCTCCAGAGCAAGGGCACGTGCAATGCCAATACGCTGGCGCTGTCCGCCGGAAAATTCGCGCGGGTAGCGGTTCATTGATGAAGGGTCGAGGCCGACGAAGGACAAAAGCTCTTCGGCCTGTGCAAGCGCGAGGCTCTCAGCCTTGCCATGGACGATGGGGCCGTCCGCGATAATGCGGCCAACCGTGCGTTGCGGGTTGAGCGACGCGAACGGGTCCTGAAACACCATTTGCATCGTCTTGCGCATGGGCTGGAACGCGCGTTCCGACAGGGCGTGCAGGTCCTTGCCGTCAACGATGATTTCACCCGCATCAAGGTCGGCAAGGCGCATCAGGCAACGCCCGAGGGTGGATTTGCCGGAGCCGGACTCACCCACGATGCCCAACGTCTCGCCACGATAAAGGTCGAAGCTGACATCGGTGAGTGCGGGAACATCGCGGCGGTTGAAGAAACTGCGGCCACGATAGGTCTTGTTCAGATTCAGGCCGGATAGAACGATCTCCGCATCCGGCTTTCCGGCAGGGGCAGGCGGTGTCAGGGCAGGCACGGCGGCAAGCAGGTCGCGCGTATAGGCTTCCTGCGGATCGTTCAGCACATCGACGGTCGGGCCGCTTTCCACCACCTTGCCACGGTGCATCACCGCCACGCGGTCGGCGATTTCGGCAACCACGCCGAAATCGTGCGTGATGAAGAGAATAGCCGTGCCATGATTTTCGCGCAGCCGTTTGAGCAGGGAAAGGATCTGCGCTTGCGTGGTCACATCGAGAGCCGTCGTCGGCTCGTCGGCGATGATGACATCCGGTTCGAGCGCGAGCGCCATGGCGATCATGACGCGCTGTCGCTGTCCGCCGGACAGTTCATGAGGAAAAGCACTGAACGCCTTGGCGGGATCGGGCAGCCCGACTTCCGTCAGTAGTTCAATTGCCCTCGCCCTGCGCGCGCGGTGCGTGTGCAATCCGTGGGCTTCGAACATTTCCATAATCTGCTGGCCGCAGCGCAAGACAGGATTGAGCGCCGTCATTGGCTCCTGAAAGATCATTGCGATACGCGCGCCGCGAATCCTGCGCATTTCAGCAGCGGGAGCTTTCAGCAGATCATTGCCGCCGAACAGAACCTTGCCGGCCACAGGCACCAGTTGCGGTGAAAGAAGCCCCACCACGGAGAAGGCAGTGATCGACTTACCCGAGCCGGATTCGCCGACGATGCAGACCGTCTCGCCCTTGCGCAGATCCAGGCTGACATCATCGACCGCCAGCCTGCGGTCGGCGCCTTCTGGCAGGGCTACCGACAGGCATTGTATGGAAAGAACGGTATCGTTCATGTGCGGTCCCTCGCCCCCAGCAGATCGCGCAGGCCGTCACCGAATATGTTGACGGCAAGCACAAGGGAAAGCAGCGCTAGGCCCGGAAGGTAGATGAGCCAGGCATCGAAGAAGAGTTGCTCACGCGCCTGAGACAGCATGAGGCCCCAGGAGGGTGTCGGCTCCTGCACGCCGAAGCCGAGGAATGACAGCGCGGCCTCAAGCAGAATGGCGGAACCCATTTCCAGCGTGGCGATGACCACGACAGAACTCAGCACATTCGGCAGGATTTCGCCGGTCAGGATACGTGTATTGGAAAAACCCGCGCTACGCGCCGCCAGCACGAAATCCTGCGCGGCCACCTGTTGTGTGGTGCTGCGGATAACCACTGCGAAACGATCCCACAGGAAAAAGCCGAGCGTCAGAACCGTGGCGGTCAAAGACGCTCCGAAAACCACGACGACCGCCATTGCCGCGAGAAACACCGGCATTGCCAGCCGGGTGTTGATGACGAACATCAGCACCTGATCGACCTTGCCGCCGAAGTAGCCAGCAAGCAAGCCGATTGTCGTACCAATGAAGCCGGCTATCAGCACAACCGAAAAGCCGATCAGCAGCGAAATGCGCGTGCCGTAGATCAGCCTGGAAAGATAGTCGCGGCCGAAACCGTCTGTTCCCAGAAAATGCGCCGGATCGTGTCCGGCATACCCGATGGGCGGCAGCAGGCGGCGTGACAGATCCTGTGCATAGGGGTCGTAGGGCGCAAGCAGTGGCGCTGCCACGGCGATAACAACGAGTGCCAGAAGAATGCTGCCGCTGATCAAAACGGGCGCGTTCGAAGCAAGCCTGCGGAGCAGGCCGGAGCCTGTATTTGACTGAACGGGCTTCGCCATTTACCAACTCTCCCGGATGCGCGGATCGAGGATCGCATTGACGATGTCTGCAACCAGCGTAAGCAGCACATAGAAAACGGCCACAATCAGGGTGATGGCCTGCACCACCGGCAGGTCGGCCCGTAGCGTCGCGTCATAGCTGAGTGCGCCGATACCCTGCAGCGCGAAAATCTGTTCGATGACGATCGAGCCCGCAAGCAACGCTCCAAGTTGAACCGCCGATATGGACACCAGCGGGATCATCACATTTCGTAGCGCGTGGCGAAACAGCACCTTGCCTGCGCCCAATCCTTTGGCGCGGGCGGTGCGCACATAGTCCGAGCGCAGCGCGTCCAGCGTTCCTGCACGGGTGATACGCAAAAGTGCTGGCAAAGCGAAGGTGCCAAGCGCAATCGTCGGCATCACGAAGTGCTGCCATGTTGCGTTGCCGGAGATCGGCAGCCAGCGCAGGGTGAGGCCAAAAAGCACCACCAGCAGCAGCGCCAGCCAGAAGGTGGGCATTGCCTGTCCCAACACCGACAGCCCGAGCGCGAACCGGTCGATCAGGCCGCCGGGCTTCGCCGCAGCCGCAACGCCCAGCGGCACAGCGATTGCCAGCGCGAAAATGATGGCCGCCACGCCCAGCCCGAAGGTGATGGGCAGGCGCGAGGCAAGCATGTCAGCAACGGATTGCTGATAGTGGAAAGAGCGGCCGAAATCACCGGTCAGTGCCTTGGCCAGCCATTCGCCGTACTGGATCACGACCGGGCGGTCGAAACCGTAATACTCGCGTACCCTCGCAATGTCGGCAGCAGATGAATCCTTGCCGGCAATAGCGATGGCCGGGTCGCCGGCAAGAAATGCAAGCGAGAAGGTGAGCGCCGAGACCACAAGGATCGTCAGCACCGCACTCGCCAGCCGTTTTATGATGAAGCTGGTCACTTCAGCCACTCCTCAGGCTTCACACTACTTCCAACTATATTCGTAGAAGCGCGGGATCTCGTCTGCGTAAGGTGTGAAGTCTAGATCGGCGTCCCACGCATAGCCACGAACACCACTGAAGAGCGGAATCCAGTACGCCTCTTTTGTGATGCGCCCGATTGCGCTGGCGTAGACTTCCTTGCGCTTTGCCGGATCGGTGACCGAGTCTCCGGTCTTCAGCCACTCGATAACGTCCTTGTCCTGCGCGAAGTCGTCCTCGCCGCCCTTGAAAAAGAAACTGATCGAGGCGGAAGCGTCGGCCAGAGAATAGGAGCCCCAGTTGAACAGGAAGGCAGGTGCCTTACCGCTGATCTGGGCATCGCGATAGGCCTCATACGGGACGCGATTCAGGCTCACCCTGACACCGACAGCCGCGAGATTGCCCATAATGGCTTCGGCTTCCTTGGCAGGTGCTTCGGCATACATGGTCAGGTCCAGCCCGTCGGCGAAGCCGGCCTCTGCGAGCAGGGCTTTCGCCTTCTCCGGATCATAGGGGTATTTCACTGCAGCCTCTTCCGAACAGCCGAACTGCAGCGGATGACACGGCGTGCTGAGGGTTCGGGCTGCACCCGCCATCAGATTCTTCACGATACCGTCGCGGTCGATTGCGTAGTTCAGCGCCTGACGGACGCGCACATCATTGACCGCCGGATTATTGGCGCGCTTTGCTGCATCCAGACCGATGATAAAGATGCGCAAGGTCTCAGACATCTTCGCTTCCAAGCCCGGCACGCCGGCCAGTCGCGTCACCAGATCGGGTGACATGTCGGCTGTCACGTCGATGCCGCCGGACATGAGTTCCGCGACCTGCGTCTGCGCATCGGGGATTTCGCGAATGATCACATTGGTGATCTTCGCTTTGCTCTTGGGGCTTCCCCAGTCGTAATCGTCATTGCGCACCAGCGTGTACTGCTCGCCGGGCTTCATCTCCACGACCTTGTAAGGGCCGGTGCCGACAGGCTTGTTCGACATGCCTACGCTGCCGACCTGCGCATAGTACTTATGCGGATAGATCGGCATCGGGCCGGAAAGAAATTCCAGCGCCTGCGGGAAGGGTTCCTTAGTGTGGATGCGCACGGTCATGGCATCCACCTTCTCGACATGGTCGATCCAGTCGACGATGGCGCGGAACCGCGCGCCGCTGTTTTCGGCGGACATCGTATTGTAGGTGAAGACAACATCATCAGCGCCGAATTCTGCGCCATTGTGGAAGCTGACGCCTTCACGCAGCTTCAGTTCCAGCGTCTTGTCGTCAACCCACTGCCATGCGGTTGCAAGCGAGCCCTTATATTCGCCGGTGGCGTTGTCGCGCTCGATCAACGTGTCCCACACCATTTTGGTGAACCATATGCCGGTGCGCGTGCCGCCCAGATAGTTGTCGGCATTGATCATCACGCCGTCGCCACCCCAACCAATGCGCAGCGTATCGTCATTCTTGTCGGCAAAAGCCGAAGTTGCAGTCAAAGCCAGCAGTGAAGCACCGGCAATCAGCGATGAAATACGGAACATCCGCTCCTCCCTTGTTCGATGGGCTTATATATTTGACTTTCCTATTCGTGGGTAATATCAGTTTATTAATCATTGATAACTTTAAAGCATCAATAAGAATCGGTGCGTCTGCTCAGGAACAGCGCGGCAATGAACATAGAGATTCGGCACCTACGCGCCTTTCAGATGGTGGCGGACGAACTCAATTTCCGTAAAGCCGCCGAACGGCTGCGTGTTGCGCAGCCGGCGCTCACTCGCACCATCAAGGATCTTGAGGGGATGATGGAAGTGCAGCTGTTCGAGCGCTCGACCCGGACGGTGACAATCACCAATGCCGGCAAGATATTCCGCCACGCCGTTGAAGACCTTCTGCCCAGCCTGGCCAATGCCGTCGTACTTGCCCGGCAGGCCGAGAAAGGCGTCGTGGGTGAACTTCGCATTGGTTACAACGACTTCGCCATGTACGGGCTTTTACCGGTCATCGTCCGCCGGTTTCGCGCGGCTTATCCGCAGGTGTCAATCTGGCTGGGCCAGTTCCCGTCCCCGGAAATGGTCAAGCAGGTTGCTCAGGGGCGGCTCGATGCTGCGTTTCACCTTGGCCCTGCAGCCAATACGGAAGTGGGTAGCAATCTCATCCGCAGCGAGCGCCTTGTTGCCGTGGTCCCCGACACCCACCGGCTTGCAGAACGTGGGACGATTCCGCTTTCGGAACTTACGCTGGAAGACTTTGTGATGGGGCGGCACGATACATGGGGGGCGTTCCACCAGCTTATCCTGAGCTATTGTCGCGATAATGGCTTCGAAATGAACATCATTCAGGAATCGCTCAACAGCGATGGCATAATCAACCTTGTTGCCGCCGGTCTTGGGGTTACGCTCTATGTCGAAAGCGATTGGCTCTATACCACCCGCGGCGTCGCCGTTGTGAGGCTGGATCAACCCGGCCCCCGGATTGAAACCCTTGTCAGCTGGCGCAAGAAAGGGCTACCCCAGCACCGCACCCTTCAGAATTTCCTGGAAGTCGCAGAAGAGGTTCTGGCGAGCGAGGGATGAAACGACCCGCTTCAGCCTTGGTTGTTGCAAACTCTCGACCGGATGCAGGTGAAGTTTCCTCAGGATGCGGATCTGTGACGATGTCACCTTAACTTACGTTGGGGCGCGCCGAATGTGTTGGCCATCGCGGATTGATTTCAGGCCATGGTTCCCGTCACAGCTTTCCACGCCGCGATCGCCTGAAGGCGGTGTAGGTGAACCTTGAATGCGGTGTCGATTCAGATTTCAAAGTGGGACTCGGGCAGTTTGTCAATGACCGTTGAATCGGGACCCCGCATTTTCGCATAAAAGGGACCCTGGGTTTGGGGTTGCTGGCTTTAATCTTGTCGAGCGTCGGCGATTCCTGGGCCACGGCGGGTATGGTGCTCAGGGCAACGGCCAAAGCGGCGATGTTTGTCTTCAAAACTTTAAGCATCATTTTCCCTCCTTGCTGATGCTGGTCAGACAATCGAGCCCACGTTTAAGGTCCTCAAGCAGCGGGTCGAAGTCTTCGAGGCCGATGTGAAACCGGGCCAGATAACAGTCGGCTGGCCAGTCATCGACAATTCGGCTGGACCGGGGTTTGGTGATCGAAAAAAGGCTGTGCGGGCTTCCCCAGCTCGCGCCGATGCGGAAGTGCCTGAAGCCGTCGATCATGCGTCGCAGGGCGTCTATCGACGTGTCCCTGAACTGGACGGAGAACAGCCCGTTGCCTGACCGGAAGTGCCGCCTGAAGCGCTCGTGATAGGGGTCCTGAGAAAGTGCGGGGTTCATTACGCGCGCCACCGCCGAGTGATCCGCCAGGTAAGCCGCCACCCGCTCAGCGCGTCGCGCATGTTCATGGATGCGGAGCTCCAACGTCGGCAGGCCCCGCATGACCATGTAGGCTTCGTCGGCGGAAACGCCGCTCCCCAGATCGGCGGTGAAATCCTTGATTTCGCGGAACAGAGCCTCGTCGGAGACGGTGATCGCACCCATGCAGAGGTCGCCTCCACCGGAGGCATACTTGGATAACGCCGTGCAGCAAATATCGACGCCGTCTGTGATTAGGCATGGAATAAGGCCCCCGTTGGCGGGGTGATCGGCTTCCAAAAGGGACCCCTTCTGACGATGGGGTTACAACAGCCTCCGGTTTCATCGGAGGCTTTTTATTTGGATGCTTGTTGTGGAGACAATTTTGAAGATACGCCGACTTTCCCGGGTGCAGGGCAAGTCGATCAAGGCGATCTGTCGCGAGTTGGGGGTATCGCGCAAAGTGGTGCGCAAGGTTCTGCGCAGCGATGAGACGGAGTTCAAATACGAGCGCACCCGCCAACCTCAGCCGAAGCTCGGCCCCTGGCGGGATCATCTCGATGGAATGCTGTTGGCCAACGAGGCCAAATCCTCCCGCGAACGGCTGACGCTGATCCGGATATTCGAGGACCTGCGGGATCTCGGCTACGAGGGTGGTTACGACGCCGTGCGACGTTACGCCCGGACATGGGCGAAAGAGCGCGGCTCGGTGACGGCGCAGGCCTATGTGCCGCTCTATTACGCGCCGGGCGAAGCCTACCAGTTCGACTGGAGCCACGAGATCGTCGTGCTGAACGGCGTGACGACGACGGTGAAGGTGGCGCATGTCCGGCTCTGCCATAGCCGGATGATGTATGTGAGGGCTTATCCGCGCGAGACGCAGGAGATGGTCTTCGACGCCCATGACCGGGCGTTCGCCTTCTTCGGCGGCGCCTGCACGCGCGGCATCTATGACAACATGAAGACCGCCGTGGAGACGGTCTTCGTTGGCAAGGAGCGGCAATATAACCGCCGATTCCTGCAGATGTGCAGCCATTACCTGATCGAGCCTGTCGCCTGCACGCCGGCGTCAGGATGGGAGAAGGGTCAGGTCGAGAACCAGGTCAATCTGGTGCGGGAACGCTTCTTCACGCCGCGGCTGCGCTTCAAATCCTACGATGAGCTGAACGGCTGGCTGCTGGACAAGTGCATCAGCTATGCCCGCGCCCATAAGCATGTCGATCAGACGGAGCGCACGATCTGGGAGGTGTTCGATGCCGAGCGGCCGCACCTGGTCGGCTATCCGGGCAGGTTCGATGGCTTCCATGCCGTGCAGGCCTCGATCGGCAAGACCTGCCTCGTGCGTTTCGACAACAACAAATACTCGGTCTTGTCGACCGCGGTGGGACGCCCGGCCGAGATCCATGCCTATGCCGACCGCATCGTCATCCGGCAGGATGGCGTCGAGATCGGCCAGCACGAACGCTGCTTCGGCCGTGGCGAGACGATCTATAATCCATGGCATTACGTGCCGGTCCTGACGCGCAAACCGGGGGCACTGCGCAACGGCGCCCCGTTCCACGACTGGGTTTTGCCTGCGGCCATGGAGAAGGTGCGCCGCCGGCTGAAGGCCATGCATGACGGTGACCGACAGATGGTGTCGATCCTCGAATGTGTCGGTCTGGACGGGCTCCCCGCCGTCGAGACGGCCTGCCAGGAGGCGCTCGATCAGGGCGTATTCTCCGCCGCCGTCATCATCAACATCCTGGCGCGCAAGCGTGATCCGCAGCCGGCCGCCATTCTTTCCATCCCCGAAGCGCTTCGCCTGACCCATGAGCCTATGGCCGATTGCGCCCGCTATGACAGCCTCAGGAGGGCAAGCTGATATGGAACGGTCCCAAATCCTCGACATGATGGGCACGCTGAAGCTCTACGGCATGCGCAGCGCCTACGACGAGACCATGGCTGCCGGCATCAAGCGCCAGCACGAGCCGCCCCGCATCGTCGGTGATCTCTTACAATCGGAGATCGCCGAGAAACAGGCGCGCTCCATCAAATACCAGATCACCATCGCCAAGCTCCCCTTGGCCAAGGATATCGACGACTTCGACTTTACCGGCACTCCGATCAATGAGGGATTGGTGCGCCAGCTCGCAACCGGGGCATTCCTGGCCGAGCAGCACAACATCGTTCTGGTCGGCGGGACCGGCACGGGAAAGTCGCATCTGTCTATCGCGCTCGCCCGCGCCCTCATCCGCAACGGCGCGCGGGGGCGCTTCTACAACGTCGTCGACCTCGTCAATCGGCTCGAAACGGAAGCGCGCAATGGCAAACAGGGACGGCTGGCTGACTTCATCGCCAGGCTCGACTTCGTCATCATGGACGAGCTCGGCTATCTCCCCTTCGCCCAGGCCGGCGGCCAGCTGCTCTTCCATCTCATCAGCAGGCTCTACGAACGGACATCGATCATCGTCACCACCAACCTGGCGTTCGGAGAGTGGCCGGCCGTGTTCGGGGACGCAAAGATGACCGCCGCGCTGCTCGATCGTCTCACGCATCATTGCGAGATCATCGAGACAGGAAATGAATCATGGCGCTTCAAGAACCGCTCTCAGAGCTAAAGCCGAGAAAGATAACAAAACCGCGCCCGCCGACCCTGCGCTAAATGGAGGGCTCCAGGCCGGCGGGCGCTAACCGTTGCAACCAGAAGGAGGGGATCCTTTTCCAAGCCGATAAGGGGTCCCGTTACGACGCCGATTGACA
>WPCJ01314049.1_pt1 | contig 24117 bp, 22 predicted proteins | sample 5399831 | NCBI WGS metagenome assembly WPCJ01 (sample SAMN12869470, study PRJNA574797) | sludge metagenome | isolation source: wastewater treatment of pH10 | place: China:Beijing | collected 2019-05-20 | reverse complement strand
CCCATGTTGCTCGCGAGCGACGCGAGGGCCGGGTCGAGGCGCGAGAAGTCGGTGATTGTGAGCGGGTCGGGCAGGAGCCTGCGCAGTCGATGTGCGGTCTCGTTGAGCTCAACCGTGACCACCACGAGTTCGGCGTCGGACTGCGCCTCGAACTCGAGCGGCACCGTTCCCATCGTGAACAGTGCGGCGCCCGCGGGAAACTCGCTCACGTGGCCGCGCGCGACGATCCGGCCGCCACTCCGCGGGTCAGTCGCGCAGGAGGTCGCCGAGTCTCCCCCGAGCGTCCCACTCACGACGTACAGGAGCGTCACCGCGCCGGCCGGCGTGACCGTTCGGCGGCCTCGGCTCAGCGCGACGCGCGTGGTCCTCGTGACGACGACGTCGATGCTCTCGAGGAGCGTGCCGAGCGGCGCGGTGGCGGTGTTCTGCATGCGGGATGTAACCCGCGCAGCGCCTCCGCTATTCCTCGCCGCCCGACACGACGTATCGCCTACGCGTCGCGCTTCGCGTGCAGCTCGAAGTGCGCGTGCGCGGTGCGGAGCCAGGAGAGCAGGAATTCGGCCGTCGCCTCGTTCGAGACCTCGCCGTCCTCGGCGATGAGCCCCTCGGTCATCTGCAGGTACACCTCGGGCTGCTGCAGGTCGGGTGCGTCGAGGAACGCGAGGATCGAGCGCAGATGCTGCTGCGCGAGCGCGGTGCCGATCTGGCCGATCGAGGCGCCGGCGACAGCAGTCGGCTTGCCCGCGAAGCTGTTCTGGCCCCAGGGGCGGCTCGCGGTGTCGAGCGCGTTCTTCAGTACGCCGGGCACCGACCGGTTGTACTCGGGGGTGACGATGATGATGCCGTCGGCGGCCTCAACCCGCTGCTTGAACTCCGCGGCTGCCGCGGGGATATCGGCGTCGTGATCGGCCGAGTAGTACGGCAGGTCCGCAATCGGGATCTCGGTGAGCGTGAGGTCGGCCTGCGGCGCAAGCTTCACGAGGGCGTTTGCGAGGCGGCGATTGATCGAGGTCGATGAGACGCTGCCAACGATGAAACCGATGTTGTATGTAGCCATGAAACAGTTCCTTTCTAGAACTCTGCGGGTACTCAGGGGAGAACCTGGGGCCGCTGCGTGGCATTCCCAACATTTCTGTGAGAACACTCACTGTTCACGCGGGCGGAGTACAGTGCACCCATGACGACCTTGCGAGTGCTCCACCTCAGCGACACCCACCTGTACGGCGACGACTCACGCCACTACGGCGTCGTCGACACCGCAGATCACCTCGCGCGGGTGCTCGACAGGTTCGCCGATGAGCCGTTCGAACTCGTCGTCTGCTCAGGCGACCTGAGCGAGGACGGCACGGTCGCGTCGTACGAGCGCCTGCTGAGCCTCGTGGAGCCGTGGGCGCGCGAGCGGGGAGCGCGGACGCTGTATGCGATGGGCAATCACGACCAGCGGACCGGGTTCCGCGAGGTGCTTGGCGCCGGCCAGAGCGGCGAGGACCTGCGGGTGCTCGCCGCCGATCCCGGCGCTGACCCGGCAGCTTCCCCCATCGCCTCGACGATCACTGTCGCTGGCTGGCGCACGATCGTGCTCGACACGTCCGTCCCCGGCGCCGGCTACGGCGAGTTCGGTGCCGCCCAGGCGGCCTTCCTCGCAGAGGCGCTGGCGGTGCCCGCTGAGCATGGCACGGTCGTCGTGATGCACCATCCGCCCGTTGCGGCGCAGACTGAACTTCTCCAGGCGCTCGCGCTTGACGACGACTCTGCCGCGCGCCTGTGGGACGCAATCAGCGGCACCGACGTGCGCGCGGTGCTCGCCGGTCACTACCATCATGCGCTCGTGGAGACCGTCGACGGAATCCCGGTCGTCGTCACCCCGGGCGTCACGAACCTCGCGGAGGCGTTCGGCCCGCGCGATGAGGAGTCGGCGCGCGACTGGGCCGGCGCGACCGTCGTCGAGCTGAACGAATCGCGGGTCAGGATCCTGCCGGTGAGCGAGCCCGTCACCGGCGGCGAGGTCTTCACCCTCACCGCTGAGCAGGTACAGCAGATCATCGCTGCCGCCGGCCGGCCCTAACCCAGACGGCCTCCGTCCGCGACCTCGAACCGGCACGCGCGAACCGGGCAACGCCGGGCCCGCCGCAGTCGGCTGCGCTAGATCTCGATGCCGTAGAGGTTCGGCTCGGGCACGAGCACAAGCCCGAACTCCTGCTGCACCCGCTGCACGATGAAGCGGGCGAGCTCGCCGATGTCGGACGCCGACGCGTTTCCGCGGTTCGTGATCGCTAGCGTGTGCTTCGTTGAGACCGACGCTCCCGAGCCTGGCAGCCTGTAGCCGCGTGGAACGCCGGACTGCTCTATGAGCCACGCGGCAGAAAGCTTTACCCGGCGCTCGGGCGGCGTCGCCGGGATGCGCAGCGGCTGTCCAGCCGCGAGCTCCTCAAACGTCGTCACCGCGGCAGTTGGGCCGGTCTCCGCGACGGGGAAGCGGGGCGCGTTCTCGGGCAGCCCGCGCGCAAATCGCTCGGTCACGATCGGGTTCGTGAAGAACGATCCAGCGCTCCACGAGTCGTGGTCGGTTTCGTCGAGCACCATGCCTTTCGACGCGCGAAGGCGGAGCACGGTATCGCGCACCGTCCGCAGCGGCACCCGGGCACCAAGCTCAACGCCAAGCGCCCCCGCGAGCTGCGAATAGCGGATCGGTTCGGACAGTGGCTCGGGGCCGTCCTCCCCCGCCGCGACTCCGGCGTCGGTGAGCACGAGGTCGATCGAGAGCACGACGCCCTCGAGCCCCTGCTTGATGACCGAATCGCGGTAGCTCAGCGCGAGGTCCGCCGCGGGCATGCGGAGAACGTCGTAGGTGCTCGCCGCGAGGAACTCGATCGAGTGCAGCACGCCCGAGAGCTCCTGCCCGTATGCTCCGATGTTCTGCACCGGCGCGGCCCCGGCCAACCCCGGAATGCCCGAGAGCGCTTCGATGCCGGCCCAGCCGCGTTCAACGCATTCCGCGACGAGGGCGTCCCAGTCGTGGCCGGCCTCAACGCGGATCCTGACTGTCCCCGGCGCGAGCTCGGGATCCTCGACGAGTGCGACGCCGCCCGTCCGGACGAGGAGCACCGGGCCCGGATACCCCTCGTCGGCGACGACCGTGTTCGAGCCGCCGCCGAGCAGCAGCCAGTCGTCGCCGCGCTCCCACAGCTGGATCGCCTGTTCTTGCAGCTCGTGGCGGGTGTGCGCCGCGAGGATCTCCTCGGCGGGGCCACCAACCCGCATCGTCGTGAGCGTTGCGAGGGGCTGCGACGTCACGCGAACGCCACCACCATCTGGGACTTCCCCAGAACCGTCGCGCCGTCGAACGTCACCTTGAGGTCGAGGCGCGCAGTGCGGGCTTCCTCATCAAGGGCGCCGACCGTGGCCGAGACGGCGAGCACAGCGCCCGCTGTCGCGTCGACGGGGACGGGCCTGGTGAAGCGCGACTGGAAGTCGACGACGTGGCCGGCGGTCCCGAGCCAGTCGGTCGCGAGCGAGCCAGCGACACCCATCGTGAGCATGCCGTGCGCGAGCACACCGGGGAGGCCGACCGACTGCGCGAAATCGTCGCGGTAGTGGATCGGGTTGAAGTCGCCGGAGGCGCCCGCGTACCTCACGAGGCTGTCACGCGTGAGGGTGTGCTCGCGCTCCGCGACGACGTCGCCCTTGGCGAGCCCGTCGAATGTCACTGCTGCGCTCATGCTTCTTCTCCTCGCACGACCAGGGTCGAAATCGCGGTCACGACGTGCTCGCCCGCGGCGTCAACGACGTCGCTCGACGCCGTCACCATCGAGTGCCCGCCAAGCTGCTTGACTGCGGCGATCGTCAGCGTCGCCGTGAGCTCGTCGCCAGCGACGATCGGACGCGTGTAGCTGAACCGCTGGTCGCCGTGGACGACGCGCGAGAAGTCGACGCCAGCCTCGTCATCGGCGAGCAGCTGCGCGAGCGTCGCCTCCTGCACTGTCACGGCGAATGTCGGCGGCGCAACGACGTCGGCGAACCCTGCCGCGCGCGCGGCTTCGGGGTCGTGGTGGAGCGGCGAGCTGCTGAACACGGCGCGAGCGAACTCGCGCACCTTCTCACGCCCGACGAGGTACGGCTGGGTGGGCGGGTAGACCCGGCCCTGAACGTCTGGATTAACCACGGGATCAGTCTAGCCGGGCGACGCAAAAGCCCGCGTCCGTCGGGCGACGGACGCGGGCTCTGTGCCGCTATGCGGGGGCGAGCTTACTTGCCGAGCAGGCCACCGAGCAGGCCACCCAGGCCGCCGCCGCCCTGCGACTTGCCGCCGCCGAGCAGGCCACCGAGCAGGTCGCCGATGCCGCCGCCAGTGCTCTGCGCCTGGTTTCCGCCGGTGAGACCGCCGAGCAGGCCCCCGAGGACGTCACCGATGCCGCCGCCATTGTCTTCAGCAGCTGCCGGAGCTGCCTTCGACTTGCCCGCGAGGAACTGCATCACGATCGGAGCGAGGAGCGGGAGGAGCATCGGGATGTACTTCGCGATGCTCGGGTTGCCAGCCTGCGCGCCGAGCGCGTTCGCGACCGCTTCTTCCTTGTCGCCAAGCACGTGCTTCACGATCTTCTGACCGTCGGCCTCGTCGATCGCGTCGAGCGAGATCTTGCCATCGGTCGGAGTGTGCTTGCTGAGCGCGCCCTCAAGCTGCTGCTTGCCTTCGTCGCTCGACGCGTTCACCGCGAGGCCCCCGAGCAGGCCGGGAAGAGCCTGCTTCACTGCGGCGAGCGCGGTGTCTTCGTCGACTCCAAGCTTCGCGGCGAGCTCGCCGACCGGAACCTGCGAAAGCAGGGCATCAAGTGCGTTGTCATTTGCCATTTCGGTGTCCCCAATCGAGTGTCGCCGGGTGCGACTCACACAGCCTTACATTACCGCCAGAGTGCCCTGGAGCAGTAGCGAAATTATTGCGATGTTTACGCGTGTGACACACCCGCGCCGGTGTAGCCTTCGGCAACGATCCAGCAAAAGGTTTGTGACGAATATCCAACTTGCGGCACCGTTCCTCGAATAGGCTGTAATTTATGTCTCGCATTCGTAAAGTGCTCATCGCCAACCGGGGCGAGATCGCCGTTCGTATTATTCGCGCCGCTGCCGACAGCGGCATCGCGTCCGTCGCCGTCTACGCCGATCAGGATCGCGACGCACTGCACTCGCAGCTTGCCGATGAATCGTACGCTCTCGGCGGTTCGACGAGCGCCGACAGTTACCTCGCAATCGACAAGATCCTGAGCGTCGCCCGCCGTTCCGGCGCCGACGCTGTGCACCCCGGCTACGGGTTCCTCGCCGAGAACGCCGACTTCGCGCGCGCGGTTATCGGCGCCGGTCTCACCTGGATCGGCCCGAGCCCCGAGGCCATCGAGCGCCTGGGCGACAAGGTCTCGGCGCGCCACGTCGCGGAGAAGGTCAACGCTCCGCTCGCGCCCGGAACCAGCGACCCCGTTCAGGGCGCCGACGAGGTGCTCGCGTTCGCGGACGAGGTCGGCTTGCCCGTCGCTATCAAGGCGGCTTTCGGCGGCGGCGGACGAGGTCTGAAGGTCGCATACAAGCGCGAGGAGGTCGCGGATCTCTTCGAGTCGGCGACCCGCGAGGCGGTCGCCGCCTTCGGTCGCGGCGAGTGCTTTGTTGAGAAGTACCTCGAGAAGCCCCGGCACGTCGAAACGCAGTGCCTCGCTGACAGCCACGGCAACGTCGTCGTCATCTCGACCCGCGATTGCTCGCTGCAGCGCCGCCACCAGAAGCTCGTCGAAGAAGCTCCAGCGCCGTTCCTCTCTGACGCACAGAACGAGGAGCTCTACGCGGCGTCGAAGGCGATCCTCCGCGAGGTCGGCTACGTCGGTGCCGGCACCTGCGAGTTCCTCGTCGCGAAAGACGGGACGATCTCGTTCCTCGAGGTGAACACCCGCCTCCAGGTCGAGCACCCGGTCTCCGAGGAGGTCACCGGCATCGACCTCGTCCGCGAGCAGTTCCGCATCGCCGAGGGCGGCGTCCTCGACTACGAGGATCCGGTTGCGCACGGCCACTCGTTCGAGTTCCGCCTGAACGGCGAGGATCCGGGCAACGGCTTCCTCCCCGCGCCCGGCCCGGTCTCGCTCTTCAAGCCCGCGCTCGGGCCCGGCGTTCGCGTCGACACCGGCGTGCAGTCCGGCGACGTCATCTCGGGTGCGTTCGACTCGATGCTCGGCAAGCTCATCGTCACCGGGGCCACTCGCGAGGAGGCGCTCGAGCGCTCCCGTCGCGCGCTCGACGAGCTTGAGGTCCAGGGGCTCCCCACCGTGCTGCCGTTCCACCGCAAGATTGTCCGCGACCCGGCGTTCACCGCCGAGGACGGCACCTTCGGCGTCTACACGCTGTGGATCGAGTCGGAGTTCGTGAACGACATCGAGCCGTGGGAGGGCGAGAACGCTGCCCCGTCGACGCCGTCGACCCGCCAGGCCGTGGTCGTTGAGGTTGCGGGTCGCCGCGTCGAGGTCACGATGCCGACGACGCTGTTGCCGATCGCCGATCAGGACGTCACGCGCGGCCCCGCGCCCAAGCGGGCGAAGGGATCGGGCGTCGCCACGGCCACCGGAGACTCAGTCTCTGCGCCGATGCAGGCGACCGTCGTGAAGCTCGCCGTCGAGGATGGGCAGGAGGTCGCGGAGGGCGAGCTCATCGTCGTTCTCGAGGCGATGAAGATGGAGCAGTCGATCTACGCGCACCGCTCGGGCATCGTCTGCAACATCGATGCGCCGCTCGGCCAGACCGTTCCGAGCGGCCACCCGCTGCTCTCGATCGTCGACGCGGTCTAGAACGCGAGGCGCGGCGGATGCTCGCTGCAGGGAAGCGGACCGTGCGGCTCCTCGGAGCCTACGGTCCGCTTCTCGTTGCCTGCTATCTCGCGGGCATGCTGCTGCACCACGTGCTCATTCAGCTTGCGGGTTTCGTCGGCGCGTGGGCCGAGGACATCGGGATCCTGCTGCTCCCCCTCGCAGTTCTCGCGCGGCTCGTCGCGCTCGTCGCGATGCTCGTCGTGCTGCGCGACGGCCTCAGCAACGTCGGCGCGCTCCCTGAGCCAGGCAAGGGGCCCGTGCGCAGGTTCACCGATGCGCTGCTCGCGGGGATCCTGCCCTTCGTCGCGTTCTACGCGGCGCGCGGCTACCTCGCTGACGACGTCACGACCTACTTCCACCGGCTGCTCGAAGTCCGAGCCGACATCGTGTTCACGTCCACGATCGAGGGTGATGCGGCGCCCACGCCGCCCGCGCCCGAGGTGCTCGGGGTCTCGCTCACGACGGTCGCCGTGATCGTGGCCGCGTACGGACTCCGGTGGCTGTGGGGGCGGTATCGCGATCGCCTCCCAGGGAGCTTCGCGCTCGCGGCCGTCTATCTCGAGACGCTCTGGATCTATCTCTCGGCAACGATCATCTCGCGCCTGTTCGAGTCGCTTCGATCGTGGATCGACTCGCGCCAGGCGATGGTGTGGCTCGGCGACCTGCGCGCGAGCCTCACCGGCTGGCTCGCGCCGCTCGGCGCGGCCTGGGACACTGTCGCGCTCGTGATCGGCGAGGCCGCGAAGGTGACGATCGCTCCCCTCGCGTGGTTGGCGATCGTCGGCGTGATTTACGGGCGTTCGGTGCAGCTCGCCGCGCCGCGCATCGCCGTGCCGAAGCGCGCCGCCAGCGTCGAGCAACGCTTCCAGCTCCTGCCGGCGCAGGTCCAGACGCGCCTTGGCGACCTCTGGCGCGACTTCGCATCGCGCTTCACCCCGATCTGGAAGGCGGTGCTCCACATGCGCACCGCGGGCCCGGCGTTCATCGGGGCGTACGTGCTCGCGTTCACCGCTGTGCTCTTTCTGGAGGGCGCCCTCCGTGTCGGCATATTCCGGGCGTTCGGCCCGCACGACATCAATAGCTTCTGGCTTCTCGCGGACTCGTTGATCCTGCTCGCGATCCCGCTCATCATCGAGCCGATCCGCATGGCGCTCGTCGCCAGCAGCTACGACGAGATGATCGGAATCTCTGCGAACACCGGCAGCTCCGCAGGCGACAGCACTGCGAGCGAAAGCTCGCGCGCGTCGTCGGGCACGACGTAGTCGAGCACAAGCTCGTACGGGTATTCCTCGGAGGTGCACGCGGTGACGCGGTCGAGCGGCTCCGCCCCGATCGCGTCGGAGCGTTCCGCCCAACGCCGCTCGCCGCCACGATCCCACAACTCGGGAGTCTGGCAGGTCGCCCGTTCCCCTGCGGCCGGGCTGACGGGGAGCACGATCCTGATCAGCCTGGTGCCCGCGGGCAGACCGTGCGCCGCAGCATCGAGCTCGGTCGGTTCGGCGGGTCCGATGATTGCGCCGGCGTAGTTCACCGCGCCACCCGCAATAGGGACGCGTTCGGTCGGCTGGTTCGACCGGTACCCGCTCCAGGCGCTCCAGCTCATCACCCCGGCTGTCATGGGAAGCAGCACGGCGAGCGCGATCAGCGCGATTCGGTTCCGCCTGAGCCAGGTCATCGGTGTTCCCATCCCGTCTCTCGGACCGCTCGCTCGGGAACCCGCTCGAGTGCGTCGAGGTCGACGGCGACGCTCACGAGGGAGTCCAACCGCGTGTCGCCGTGCTGCGCGAGTTCGACGGCGCCCTCCCCCGTTGCGTCGGCGGGCAGTTCAAACGCGATGCTGCCTGTGCGCGGCACGCCAGTCACGAGGGGGTCGGTGACGAGCGACGGGAATCGCTCGCTCGCGCGATACTCGCGGCGCTGGGCGTCGTCGCCCGCACCAGCTTCGTGAACGAACGCCGCACGTCCGAGATAGCTCGACGCGTCGCTCCCGGTCCCTTCCACAGTCAGGTCGATGACGAGCCAGTTGCCCGGTTGCCTCCACTCGCCCGCGCTGAGCACGTCCACGAGTTCGGCGCCCGTGACGGTCACGGTGAACGTGCGCGCGGCGGCCGCCTCCCCGACTGCGGCGGTCACAGTAAACGGCTGCTCGCTCTGGGCGTCGGTGGGCACCAGGCGAAGGAGCAGCGAGGCGAGCGCAAGCAGTGCGATGCCGACGCCCCACGCGGCGGCGCTTCGGAGCCTCGGCCGCGCGGCCGACGTACCCGTCACTCGGTTCCCCCGCTGTCGCCGCCAGCAGTGACAGTGAGCTCGACCGTCGCTGCCGGCCGCGAGTTCGTCCAGCGTTCGTCGCTCGTGAGCCGCTGGCCCACCTCCAGCGTCGGTTCGCGAATGACCACGTCGATCGACGCGCCCGCACGAACGCTCGACTCGGGGACCACCCAGCTGACGACGAGCTCGGCGGGCACTCCCGGCTGTAGCCAGGGCCCAAACGTCGCGTCGTCGAGCCGCGCGATGGAGTCAGGCTCGGCGTCATCAACGTCCTCGCTCACCCCGTCGAGGCGCAGCGCCTGCTCGACAGCGCCCTGCGAGCTGAGCAACGGCTGCGTCCAGCGGTTCTCGACGGTCACGAGCAGCGCGAGCACCCGTTCACCGTCCTCCGCGTACGCGCCGGCCTCGGGGAACGAGTCGAAGAGCACCGCCCGCTCGACTGAGACCGAGAGCTGGTCACCGACCCGGGCTTCGCCTGCCGCCACCGGCGCGACGGCGGCCTCAGCGACCGGGGCGAGCCCGCCGAACGCCGCAGCCACCGCGAGAAAGATCCCGGTGAGAATACTTGCGAACCATCCTGTCGGGATTCGCTTCAGCCACGCGACGAGCCGCGACAGCAGACCGGGCTTGGCTGCGTGCGGTGCGTGGGCTGGGTCGGACACGGGATTCAGTCTAGATGCTGTGTCGCGGCAGCATGCGGGCTGTGCGCAAGACGTGAGAATGGCGCGTTCGGGCGTTCACGGACACAGTGGCCAAGGAATAGTGGGCGAGCACCACCGGTTGCACTGGGCATGGCCGCACTGAAGCTCTCGTTCCTTGACCTCGCAACCGTAGAACGGGAGAGCACCGTCGCCTCGGCGCTCGCCCACTCGGTGCGCCTCGCACAGACCGCGGAGGCCGGCGGCTACGAACGCATCTGGTACGCCGAGCACCACAATATGCCGACGATCGCGTCGAGCTCGCCGGCCGTACTCATCGCCCACATCGCGTCACAGACCGAGCGGATCGGTCTCGGCTCGGGCGGCGTCATGCTGCCGAACCACTCACCACTCGTGGTCGCCGAACAGTTCGGCACCCTCGCCGAGCTGCACCCTGGCAGGATTCACCTTGGCCTGGGTCGGGCGCCCGGTACCGACGGCGCGACATTCCAGGCGCTCCGACGCACCGTGCAGGCGGCAGACGCGTTCCCGAACGACGTGCTTGAGTTGCAGGCCTACCTCGGCAGCGACCTCCCCCTGACCGGAGTCAACGCGTACCCCGGGCGCGGCACGAACGTGCCGATCACGATCCTCGGCTCAAGCCTGTTCGGTGCGAACCTCGCCGCGCAGCTCGGGCTGCCGTACTCCTTCGCATCACATTTCGCCCCGCAGGCGCTCACCGCGGCAGTGCAGCACTACCGGGCGAACTACCAGCCGAGCGCGCGGCACCCCGAACCCTACGTGAGCGCGGGCGTCAACGTCATCGCGGCCGAGAACGATGAGGCGGCGAGGCAGCTGTTCGCGCGCGCCGAGCTTGAGCGCATCCGCGCCTTCCTGTCACGCGGCCGCGACGTGCCCCTGACCATCGAGCAGGCCGAGGCGATCAGAGACACCCCGGCCGCAACCGAGATCCGCTCGATGATGCGCTACACCGCCGTCGGTGGGCCGGAGCGCGTTCGCGAGCAGCTCGCCGACTTCGCGAAGCTCGCCGACGCCGACGAGCTCGTCACGGTCCACCCCGCTCCGACCCGCGACGAACAGTTGGAGTCGCTCCGCCTCGGGGCTCCGGGGGCCTAGGCCGGAAGGCCTGGCGCTGGGGCTCTGCCGCCAGGCTTCAGGCCCCAGGCCGCCAGCACTGGGAATGTGATCTGCAACAGTAATGCCCGTTCCGGCCGGAACGGGCATTACTGTTGCAGATTGAATTGCCAGCGGTCGACGCGTCGGCCGCGACAGCACCGGACGCTTATTCGACGGTGACGAGCCCCGTCATTTCGGGATGAATCGAGCAGAGGTAGTCGAAATCGCCCTGGTCGTTGAACACGTGGGTGTAGCTGCCCTCGCGCATGAGCTCGCTCACGAAGCTGCCGTCCTTCGCGACGACGTCGTGCTCGTTCGAGGGGCCCTCGAACACCCAACGCACTGCCTCTCCCTGGGAGATCGTGATCTCCTTCGGTTCGAACTTGTTGTCGACGACCCGGACCGTGACGGTGACCTTCGCGTCGTCATCCGACGGCACGAGGGGCGGCTTCGCTGGCGCGCAGGCGGCAAGCCCGAAGGCGAGCAGGAACACGCCCAGACTCGCCGCGATGCTCGCCATGAGGTGACTGCGCGACCGGCGCTTCACGACCTTGGAATCAAGCTGCAGCTGCGTCACATTGACACCTTTCCTAGTGCACGTGCATCGCGCGGGCAGCGTCGGTGATCGCGCCGGTGAGCGAGGGGTAGACGGTGAATGCCGACGCGACCTGGTCGACGGTCAGGCGGTGCTCGACCGCGAGCGCGAGCGGGAAGATGAGCTCGCTCGCGCGGTGCGCGACGATCACGCCGCCGATGACGGTGCCCGAGGCCTTCCACGCGAACAGCTTGACGAAACCGTCGGTGAACCCGATCATCTTCGCGCGCGGGTTCGCGTTCAACGGGATCGTGTGGGTGATGGCCGTCGCCATGTTGGTCGCGTCAGCGAGCGAGCGCACGTTCCAGCCGACCGTCGCGATCTCCGGGTAGGTGAAGACGTTCGAGGCGACGTTGCGCAGGTCGATCGGCCGCACGAAGTCGCCGAGCGCGTGCATGATCGCGGTGCGGCCCTGCATCGAAGCGACCGAGGCGAGCGGGAAGAAGTCCGTGCAGTCGCCAGCGGCATAGACCGACGGGATCGAGGTGCGCGCGACCTTATTGACCTTGATATGGCCGCTCTCGCTCAGCTCGACGCCGGCTTCTTCCAGGCCGAGGCCCTCAGTGTTCGGGATCGAGCCGACCGCCATGAGACAGTGCGAGCCCTCGACGACACGGCCGTCGGCGAGCGTCACCCGGACGCCGTCCTCGGTGCGCTCGACAGCGTCAGCGCGCGACTTCGACATCACGTTCATGCCGATGCGCTTGAACTCGTGCTCGATGACAGCTGCCGCATCGGGATCCTCACCGGGAAGCACCTGCTCGCGGCTCGACACGAGGGTGACCTCGGCCCCGAGCGTCGCGTACGCGTTCGCGAACTCGGCGCCGGTCACGCCCGAGCCGACCACGATAAGGTGCTCGGGAACGTCCTGCAGGTTGTAGAGCTGCTGCCAGGTGAGAATGCGCTCGCCATCCGGCTTCGCGGAGTCGAGCTCGCGGGGGCTCGCGCCGACCGAGACGACGATGGTGTCGGCCTCGATGCGGTCGAAGTCGGTGCCACCCTCCTGCGAGGTCGACACCAGCACGGCGTTCGGCCCGTCGAGCCGGCCGGACCCCTGCACGAGGCGCACCCCGCTCTCTTCGAGACTCAGCCGCATATCGGTGGACTGCGCGCCCGCCATCGCCAGGAGTCGCTTGTTGACGGCGGCGAGGTTCACCGCGATCTCCGGCCGAACCGGCTTGCCATCCCCGCCGGGGAGGAAGGTCTGCACGCCGAGCTTTCCCGCGTCGCGCACCGACTGCACGGCGCCGGCCGTCGCGATGAGGCTCTTCGAGGGAACGACGTCGGTGAGTACGGCCGAGCCGCCCACTCCCGCGCGCTCCACGAGCGTTACTTCGGCACCGAGCTGCGCGCCCGCGAGCGCGGCTTCGTATCCGCCAGGTCCGCCGCCGAGAACAACGATCCTGTGCTTCCGTTCTTTCGCCATACCTCAAGTCTAGGCGTGCTGAGGCATGCTCGGCACCGTATGATCGGGGACTTAGGGCCCTGCGCACCTCTTTCGCCCGCGCAGGCCTGATACGCGACAGCGACGTTGGAGGCAATTGGTGTCAGAACCCAAGGCAGAACCGGTACTTGAACGCGATCCGGGCATGCCCTCGAGCACCTGGCGGATGCGCAGCGACGCATGGGAGTACCTGCGATTCGCGGTGAAGCGTCTCGCGCTTGGGGATCGCTCGGAGGCGACGGAGGCGTTGGCCGCCGACAGCGAGATTCACCGCTCGCTGCGCGCCCTCGAGACCGTCGAGATGTACTGGGCGGGGTTCGGCCAGCGGTACGTCACCGCGATCGGCGACATGCTTGCGGCGGGTGAGTACCAGGCGGCGCTGGACCGCATCGGTCGGGTGGTGAACCGGCTGCGCGCCGTCGGCACCTCGGAAGAGGCCGCTGGCGAAACCGACCTCGAAGTGGACGAAGAGTTCACGACGGACAACGACCCGAGACCGCGCTTCGAGGTCCTCGTTGTCGACGAGACGACCCCAGCTGACCGCGACAGCATGCGTGCGGAGAGCCTCCGGATGCGCAGCTCGGCCGACGCCTTCGTCTACGAGTACGTCATCGTTCCCTCGGCCGACGACGCGGTCGCCGCAGTTCTGACGAACCCCAACATCCTCGCCGTCGTCGTTAGGCCCGGTTTCAGCGAACGGACGAAGCAAACCCTCAGCCGCGACCTGCGCGAGACGATCGAGCTCGCGCATACCGAGACCGCGACGCCGCAGACGAGCGCCCGCAACCAGCTCGCCTCAGTGCAGCGGGTGCTCGGCCTCGCCGATACGCTCGCGGCGCTCCGTCCGGAGCTCGACCTGTACCTCATGGCCGGCGCGCACATCGAGGAACTCGCTGGCGCGATGACGAAGCGTTTCCGGCGAGTGTTCCGCCGTGAGGATCACCTCGAGCTGCACCTGTCGCTGTTGCGCCGCGTCTCGCACCTCTACGACACCCCCTTTTTCTCCGCGATCCAGGATCACGCCCGCCGTCCGGTCGGGGTCTTCCACGCGCTCCCGGTTGCCCGCGGCGGCTCGGTGATGTCGTCGAAGTGGATCCGCGACCTCGCCGACTTCTACGGCTTGAACCTGCTGCTCGCCGAGACGAGCGCGACATCGGGTGGGCTCGACTCGCTGCTCGCCCCGGTGCGCACGCTAAAGAAGGCGCAGGAGCTCGCCGCCCGCGCATATGGGGCGAAGCACACGTTCTTCGTGACGAACGGCACGTCGACGGCTAACAAGGTCGTGCACCAGGCCCTCGTTGCACCGAACGACGTGGTGCTCGTGGACCGCAACTGCCACAAGTCGCACCATCACTCGATGATGCTCACCGGCGGCCGCCCCGCCTATCTCGACGCCTACCCGCTCAACGACTTCGCGTTCTACGGCGCCGTGCCGATCGACCGCATCAAGCAGCTGCTGCTCGACTACCGCGCAGCCGGCCGCCTCGACGAGGTGCGCATGGTGACGCTCACGAACACAACGTTCGACGGCATCGTCTACGATCCGTACCGCGTGATGAGCGAGTGCCTCGCGATCAAGCCCGACCTCGTCTTCCTGTGGGACGAGGCCTGGTTCGCGTTCGGCGCGTTCCACCCGGTGACGCGGCGGCGCACCGCGATGGCCTCGGCGAAGCTGCTCGAGCAGCAGCTCAAGTCGGCCGCACACGAGCGCGCGTACCGGGAGCAGCAAGAGATCCTGTTCGCCGAGGACGGCACGCCCGCGTCGGATGAGGTCTGGCTACGCGAACGGCTTATCCCGTCGCCGGAGGCGCGCGTGCGGGTCTACGCAACGCAGTCGACCCACAAGACGCTGACGGCGCTCCGTCAGGGATCGATGATCCACGTCTGGGATCAGGATTGGGTGCGCGACGCTCAGGATCCGTTCCACGAGGCCTACATGACCCACACGTCGACCTCGCCGAACTACCAGATCCTCTCCTCTCTCGACATCGGCCGCCGTCAGGTCGAGCTCGAGGGCTTCGAGCTCGTGCAGCGCCAGCTCGACCTGGCGACAAGCCTGTCGCAGGCGATCGCTCGGCACCCCCTGCTGCGCCGCACGTTCCGGGTGCTCACCGCGCACGATCTCATTCCCGAGCAGTACCGGGAGACCGGCAGGGCCATGCCGCTACGCGACGGCCTCTCGAGCATGTGGGAGGCCTGGGGTACCGACGAGTTCGTCGTCGATCCCTCACGCATCACCATCGAGATCTCGCGGACCGGCGTCGACGGCGACACGTTCAAGCACGAACACCTCATGGACCGTTACGGCATCCAGGTCAACAAGACGAGCCGCAACACGGTGCTGTTCATGACGAACATTGGCACCTCGCGCAGTTCCGTCGCCTACCTCATCGAGGTGCTTGTGAAGCTCGCGGAGCGGTTCGAGGAGGAGCAGGCGCAGCGCGACACCGAGCAGCCGCTCCCCGCAGAGATCCCGATGCCGCCGCTGCCCGACTTCAGTTCGTTTGCGCCGCCCTACGCGACCGATGAGCAACTGCCCGACGGCGACCTGCGTGCGGCGTTCTTCCGCGGCCAGCGCCGCGGCAATATCGAGTACGTGCTCGGCGACGACCTCCGCGCGCGCGTCGACGCGGGCGAGAAGCCGATCTCCGCGGGGTTCGTCACCCCATACCCGCCGGGCTTCCCCGTGCTCGTTCCGGGTCAGGTCGTGTCGCCCGAGGTGCTCGCGTTCATGAAGGTGCTCGACACCCGTGAGATCCACGGATACGACCCGCTCCGCGGGTACCGCATCATCAAGAGTTCGTAACTCGCTCAGAGACTACGCCGGGCGCGGCCCAAGGGAGCCGCGCCCGGCGGAGTCTTTTCGTGATTAGTACTTCTTCAGATCCGAAAGCCCTCGCCGCAGAGGCCGCCGCAGTCATCGCCGACCTCACTGGGGTCGCACAGCACGACATCGCGCTCACGCTCGGCAGCGGCTGGGGCAAGGCCGCCGACGTCATCGGCGAGACCGTCGCCGTCATCGAGGCCGACAAGGTTCCCGGCTTCCGGGCATCCGCTGTTCCCGGGCACTCGGGCACGCTGCGCTCGATCCGACTCGCGAACGGCAAGCACGCTCTCGTCATCGGCGCACGCACCCACTTCTACGAGGATCACGGCGTGCGTTCGGTCGTCCACGGTGTCCGCACCGCCGCCGCAACCGGCGCGAAGATCATGGTGCTCACGAACGGCGCCGGCGGCGTGAACCCGGCGTACTCCCCCGGCCAACCCGTGCTCATCTCAGATCACATCAACCTCACTGCGGCGTCGCCGCTCGAGGGCGCGACGTTCGTTGACCTCACCGATCTGTACTCGTCGCGCCTGCGCGACCTCGCCCGCGAGGTCGACTCGACCCTCGACGACGGCGTCTACGTGCAGTTCCGTGGACCGCACTACGAGACCCCCGCGGAGGTCCGCTACGCCGGCATCATCGGTGGCGACATCGTCGGCATGTCGACCGCCCTCGAGGCGATTGCAGCCCGCGAGGCAGGCATGGAGATCCTCGGGTTCTCGCTCATCACCAACCTAGCGGCCGGGATCCAGGAGACGCCGCTCAGCCACGAAGAGGTCATCGCCGCGGGTAAGGAGGCCGAGCCCCGCCTCGCTGCGCTCCTTACCGAGGTCGTCGCGCGCTTCTAGCGGACTGCGGATAACGAAGCGGGCGAGCTGACGGACTGTTCCGTCGGCTCGCCCGCTTCGTGTCTCAGCACCGACACGCTAGCGCGTGCGCGCGTAGGCCGGGGTCGGCCCTCCGGTCAGCACGGTGGGGAGGGCGGTGAGTTCGGATTGCCGATCGAGCACGAGGTCGGTGATTGTTCGGGCCGACAGGTTCGCAGTCGCGACGCCGGCGCGGGCAGCCCCCGCCCAGGCGATGCCCGTTCGCCGGTCGAACCCGATCTTCGCGGAGCCCGCGTGCACGACGCGGGCATTGCCGGCCCAGGTATGCGCGATTTCCGTGTCCCGCGTACTGGGGAGTACCCGGTGCAGCATCGCGCGGAGGGCCGAGAACGTGCCGCCGCCGAGCCTGCCTGAGCTGTGCGCGGCGGCGCTGGTCTGGCAGGGGGTGCGCTGCCCACCGACGACGATTCTGCCGTCCGCAGTCCGCTGCGCGTAAGTGCGCGGGGAGGCGAAGCTCGCAAGTAGCTCGTTGCCGCTCCAGCCGATGTCGTCCCACATGTCGAGTTCGAGCGGCTCGGTCGCGATGAGCGACGCCGCGACGGGGCGCTGGAGCCGTCGCCAGCCGCGATCGTGCGAGAGGTGGTCGTTGCCGCCGACGACAACCCCCGCCTCGACGACGCCATGCGTCGTCTGCAGTGCGAAGGGAAGCGATTCTTCGACCCGGGTGCGCTCGTAAATGGCGACCCCCATCCGCTCCACCACGCGGGCGAGCCCGTGAGCGAACTTGGCCGGCTGGAATCGTGCGGCGTGCGGGTGCAGGATCGCAGAGCGCACGCCTACGAGGTTGATTCGATCCTTCACCTCGGCCGCGCCGAGCAGCCTGACGTCGGTGTGCGGATACTTCTGCGCGAGCGCGGTTGCGGCCCGAAGCCGCCGATCCTGGAGGGCTGTGTAGGCGGCGATAAGCTCGCCGCCACTCACGATGTCGGCGTCGATCCCCTCGGTCGCCGCGACGTCGAGCACGTTGGCGACCGCATCGTTCAGGATGCGCTGGTAGTGGTCGAGTGCGGCGCGTCCGTGGCGCCTCGCGTAAGGTTCCCGCCCGCCCGGAACCTCGCCCGTCATCCTGCCGACGGCGCTGCCCGAGGTGCCGTGGCCGACGTGGCGTTCCTCGAGCACGACGACCCGCAGCCGGGGCTGCGTCTTCTTGAGGTAGTAGGCGGTCCACAGGCCGAAGTGGCCGGCCCCAACGATGGCGACATCGGCGGTGAGGCTTCCGGGCAGCTCAGGCCGAGGCACTGTGTGCCCGGCCTGCTCAGACCAGTGCGACTCGCGTCCGCCCATCGTCCTCAATTTCCTTACCGTAAATAAATCCTCAACAACGATAGCTCCGAAGTGCGCGGTTGCCCAGTCCTGTTCTCCCTCACCGAAACCTTTCACCCACCGTTCGCTCAGCTTGCCGCCACGGATACGGCCCGTTTCGGCGCCCGAGTGGTAGCTTGAACTGTCTACCGATAACCACACTGAGGGGGCGCGATGGCTACCGAACAGCTCGAAGCTCTGCTTGAACGCGCGCGCAACTGGGCCGCGCACGACATCGATCCTGTCACACAGGCCGAGGCCGAGCGCCTCGTCGCGCAGGCAGAGGCCGGCGATGAGAGCGCCGCCGCAGAACTCGCCGAGGCGTTCGGTGAGCGGCTTGCGTTCGGCACCGCCGGGCTGCGCGGCCGGCTCGGTGCCGGCCCCTCCCGCATGAACCGAGTCGTCGTTTCGCAGACGAGCGCAGGCTTCGCCGCGTTCCTCCTTGAGCGTGCCGCACGCGGCGAGACGAGCAACCCGCCGTCGATCGTCATCGGGTACGACGCGAGAGTGAACTCCGACGTGTTCGCGCGCGACACCGCCGAGATCATGGCGGGCGCTGGCATCGACGTGACGCTGTTCCCCACACATGGCCCCACCCCCCTGCTCGCGTTCGCGGTGCGCCACCTCGGCACCTCTGCCGGCGTAATGGTGACCGCGAGCCACAACCCCCCGCGCGACAACGGCTACAAGGTGTACCTCGGCGACGCCGACGAGGGATCGCAGATCGTCGCTCCCGCCGACAGCGAGATCGCCGCCCGCATCGACGAAGCGGCAGCGGTGCCGCTGTCGGAACTCCCGCGCAGCACCTCGTACACCGTCGCGAGCACCGAGATCTCGGACACCTACGTCCAGCGGACCGCGGCGTCACTGCTCGCCGGTTTCCCGATCACCCAGGACGGCCGCACGCTGAACGCCGAGGTGCCGCTCCGTATTGTCTATACCGCCATGCACGGTGTTGGCGCCGAGCTTTCGGATCGGGTGCTGCTCGCGAGCGGGCTGTCGCTGCCAACGCCCGTGCCCGAGCAGGTCGCGCCAGACGGCAACTTCCCGACAGTCGACTTCCCGAATCCGGAGGAGCCGGGAGCACTCGACCTCGCGTTCCGTACTGGCCGCGAACAGAACGCCGAGCTCATCATCGCGCACGATCCAGATGCGGATCGCCTGGCCGTCGCGCTCCCCCACTTCGACGAGGAGTCAGGCTACCGACGGCTGACGGGCAACGAACTCGGGCTGCTGCTCGGGTGGCGCGCCGCCGAGCGAGCGATGCAGGACGCCGAGCAGCGCGGCGTGCCCCTCACCGGCACGCTCGCGTGCACCATCGTGTCGTCGCCTGCCCTCAGCGCCGTCGCGAAGGACTACGGACTCGACTACGCCGAGACCCTCTCGGGCTTCAAGTGGGTCTCCCGCGTGCCCAATCTCGTGTTCGGATTCGAGGAAGCACTCGGCTACCTCACGCAGCCCCACGTCGTGCGCGATAAGGACGGCATCTCGGCAGGGGCCGACGCCGTCGCAATGGCGCGCTGGGCGAAGGGCCGCGGGACCGACATCTGGGGCCTGTTGGAGGAGGCGTCCGAGCGCTTCGGGCATTTCGCGAGCGGACAGATCACACTTCGACTCGAGTCGATGGCCGCGGCAACGGAGCTCGCTGCGAAGATCAGGCAGGCACCTCCGACCGCTTTCGGCGTCCGCGCCGTGACCAGCGCACAGGATCTGCTCGAGCCGGGCCTCGCTGCGATCCCGTCGAACGTGCTGCGCTACGACCTCGCAGACGGCTCACGCGTCATGATCCGCCCGAGCGGCACCGAGCCGAAGCTGAAGCTCTACCTCGACACCTTCAGCGAGAAGGGCAAGGCGTCCAAACGGCGGGCTGCAGCGGAGCGCGCGCTCGGCGAGCTCGAAGCTGATGTGACCTCGTTCCTCGAGGCGCTGCAGGGCTAACGCACGGCCGCCACAGCCACCACAGTCAGCACAGCCACCACAGCGCAGCCACCACAGCCACCACCGATGCCAATGTGATCTGCCGTTCGTCTGCCCCGCAGGTGCGGAACAGGCATTCAAACCGCAGATCACATTGTATGCGGCCGCCCCGGCTGAGGGATGCAGCACCTCGCGGCGCGACCCCCAGCTACGGGACTACAGCACCTCGCGGTGCGCCTCCCGCATCTCCTCAACGGCACGGTCGAGCGCGGGGTCGTCGCCACGGGCGAGTCCGGCATACTGCAGCACGACGCCATCCTTCGTCGGGATCGCCTTCACCCACACGCGGCGGCGCGGCACGAATAGCGACCACAGCAGTCCGCCGAGTGACAGCAGCGCGAAGATCAGGATCCCGATCTGGAACGGGTTCTGCATCACATCGAACGACGCGTAACGCGGCACGGCCTCGAGCGTCACAGTGCCGAGCCCTCGCGGGAGGTCGGCGGACTCGCCGGGGCGCAGCTCGATCGACGGCTTGTCGATGGCGCGGCCCGTGAGCTGCTCCATGTTTTCGGTCTCGAGGGAGTACACCGACTGCGGAATTCCGAACTCGTTGTCGACGCCAGTATCGCCCATGAACGCGTCGAGCGTCAGCACGGGGTTCTCGAGATCGGGGTAGTTCGACGTATACGCCCCAGACTCAAGTTTGGTCTGGGTCGGGTAGAAGAAGCCGCGCAGACCCAGCTCGGTCTCTTCGCCAGCGTCGTTCGTCATGCCGTCGAGCACCTTGACGACGCCGAGAGAGGTGAGGTTCGGGTCGGCGCCCTGAGGGATGAACGGCACCGACTCCTGGAACACCACCTCGCCGTCGGCGTTGCGGATCACGATGGTCGGCGCGTAGCCGTTGGCGAGCAGGTAGATCGGTGAACCGTGCACGCGCAGCGGATGGTTCACCCGGATCTCTTCGGCGCTCTCATTGCCCTCCGGGTCGGTGAGGGTCATGCTCGCGATGAACTCGCGCACCTGCCCGATCGAATTCGGGCTCGCATCCTCGTCGTCGGGGGTGATGTAGTTCACGTCAAGGTCGTCGAGGCGCAGGCTGAACGGTTCGAGGGTGTCTGAACTGAACGCGCGGCCCGAGTTTGCCGAGTCGTAGTCAATGATCTGGTTGACGAAGCTCTCACCTTCGTAGAGCACGCGCTGACCGTTGAAGGTGAACGCGCTGCCGAGGCCGACGCAGACGAGTACGCCGACGAGGGCGGTGTGGAACAGCAGGTTGCCGGTCTCTCGGAGGTACCCACGCTCGGACGAGACCGAGACCTCGGCGACGCCACGGTGCGTGGCCTCCTGGATCTCGACGCGGTAGCGCTGGCGGCGGAGGATGTCTGCGGCGGACTCAACCGCGGAGCGCGCGAACGCGAGCCGCTCGTCCTCGGTCGCCTCGGTGTTGGTCACCCGAATCTGCGAGAAGCCTGCCATGCGATTCAGTCGGGCTGGCGTCTTCGGCGGCTTGCCGCGCCACGCCTGCCAGTGGTGCTTGATGCGGGGCAGCACGCAGCCGATCAGCGAGATGAACAGCAGCAGGTAGATCGCCGAGAACCAGACCGAACCATAGACATCGAACGCCTGGATCGGGAACGCGTCGAGGATCTTGAAGAGCGTCGGGTTGTCCTTCTCGTACTGCAGCACGCCGTTCGGGTCGGCGCCGCGCTGCGGCACGAGCGACCCGGGGATCGCGGCGACGGCGAGCAGCAACAGCAGGATCAGCGCGACCCGCATGCTCGTCAGCTGACGCCAGAACCAGCGGAGCCAGCCTGTAAGGCCAAGCTCCGGGCTCGTCACGGGCGCTGGCGCGCCAGATCCGTCGTCATAGTCAGAGGGGCGTGACATAGCCACCAATCCATATCTGAAGTTCGCTCATGATGAGGCCCCAGAGGCCGGTCACCATGAGAACACCGAGAATGATAAGAATGACGCCTCCGACGATGTTCACCGCGCGGATGTGGCGCTTGAAGAACGTCATCGTCTGCGTCATCCAACCGAAGCCGAATGCCGCGAGCACGAAGGGGATCCCGAGCCCGAGCGAGTAGAGCAGCGCGAGCAGCGCCGCGCGCCCGATCGATCCCTGCTGCATCGCAAGCAGGCTCACGGTACCGATCGTTGGGCCGAGGCAGGGCGCCCACCCGATCGCGAACACGATGCCGAGCAGCGGTGCCCCCGCGAGGCCGATCTTCGGGCTGACCTTCAGTCGGGTGGTGCGCTGGAACTTCGCGAACGCGCCCATGAACACGAGACCCATGATGATGACCACGACGCCCATGACGCGCAGGATCACGTCCTGCCAGTCGAGGTACCACGTGCTCGCGCCGACCGCGCCCGACAGCGTGAGCAGGATGACGAACACGACCGCGAAGCCGAGCACGAACAGGATCGAGCCGAGCACCATCCGGTTGCGCTCGCGCTTACTCGCAGCCTTCGGGTTCGCCGCGTTTGCGCTCGGCGTACCGGCGACGCCGGAGACATAGGCGAGGTAGCCCGGAATGAGCGGCAGCACGCACGGTGAGAGGAACGAGACGAGCCCCGCTGCGACGGCGATGGCCGAGGCGACGAGCAGCTGCCCGTCCGCGATGATTTCCTGGATCCCCATTAGTTTGCGCCGGCGGCGGACTGCTCGTTGAGCGTCTCAGTGACGAGCGTCTGGAGCTGCGACACCCCCGCGAGCTGGCCGACGACGGTGTGCGCGACGCGCCCTTCGGCGTCGAGAATCAGCGTGGTCGGGACGGCGTTGAGCGGGATCTGCCCGGCGAACGCGCGCTGCACAGTGCGGCCGCCAGGATTGTCGAGGATCGACTCGTACTGGATGCCGAACTCGACGCCGAACTGCTTCGCTTGCGCTGCCTGGTCACGGGTGTTCACCCCAACGAACTTCACGCCCTGCGGCTCGAACTCGTCGTAGGCCGCGACGAGGTCGGGCGCCTCGGCACGGCACGGGGCGCAGCCCGCGTACCAGAAGTTCACGACCGTGACGCTGCCGAGCGTGTCCGCCGAGCTGAGCTCGGTACCGAACTCGGTCTCGCCGACGAACTCGACCGGCTCGCCACGCTTGTCCGCTGGGAACGAGGCCGAGGATCCGTCACCGGCCACGTACCCCTTGTCACCGCCCTGCTGCCACTGCGCCGAGAGCGAGTCGCCTTCGTTCGTGCTGCAGCCGGCGAGGCCGACTGCGAGGGCCGCGGCGGTGGCGGCGATGGCGGCGATGCGACGTCGCGCGGTCATACTGCTCCTACATCGGTGGCGTCGTCCATGAGCGACTTCGCCGGGTTACGGTAGTCGACCTCGAACCAGCGGTTGCCGCGGCGTTCGAACGTCGTGATGCTTGAGAGATCGCAGCGCCGGGTCGCCGGGTTGTGGAACAGCGGCTTGCCAGCGACGTCGAGATGCGCCATCCAGATCGGAGACTGATGCGCGACCATCACGACGTCGCCGCCCTGTGCGTTGTCCCACGCGTCATTCATCGCCTCGCGCACGCGCGCGGCGACCTGGCGATATGGCTCGCCCCAGCTCGGGCGGAGCGGGTTCCAGAACTTGTACCAGTACCGCGGCTGCTTGAACGCAGCGTCGGGCCCAGAGTTGACCTTGCCCTCAAAGAAGTTGGTCGGCTCGATGATGCGATCCTCGGTCTGGATCTCGAGCCCGAGCGCGCTCGCGATCGGGCGCGCGGACTGTTGCGCGCGCTCCAGCGGGGACGCATATAGTGCGGCGACCTTCCGGTCGTTCCCAGCGAGCTCGAGCGCCGCGGCCTCAGCCATCGCGTGACCGCGCTCGGAGAGACGGAAGCCGGGGATCCGGCCATACAGGACGAGGTCGGGGTTATGGACCTCCCCGTGGCGCACCAAGTGCAAGAGTTTATCGCTCACACACTCATTCTAGGCTTCAGCTGCCTGTGAGTTCGGTGGCTGAATCGCTAGCGCTTGGTGACCGCAAGTACCGTGAATGTCGCGTCGCGCGCGAGTTGCGTGACGGGGCCGATCACCCGTTCGAGGAGCGGGCGATAGGCGAGGTGCGAGTTGAACACAATTCGCAGCTCGCCCCCTGGCCGCAGCACGCGCGCGCAATCGCGGATCAAGCGATGCGCGACCCCGGCGTGCACGGTCGCGCCCGTGTGGAATGGCGGATTGAGCAGTACGAGATCCGCCCACGCGTCGTGAACCGCTTCCGCGCCGTCGGCCCGGTGGATCGCGACGCGCTCACCGACCCCGGCGG
>WPCJ01085023.1_pt1 | contig 24128 bp, 19 predicted proteins | sample 5399831 | NCBI WGS metagenome assembly WPCJ01 (sample SAMN12869470, study PRJNA574797) | sludge metagenome | isolation source: wastewater treatment of pH10 | place: China:Beijing | collected 2019-05-20 | reverse complement strand
GGCCAGCGGGTCCTGAAACACCATCTGGATGCGTCGCCTGACCCTACGCAGCGGCTCGCCACGCAATGCGAGAAGATCGACACCGCTGAAGCTGATCCGGCCCGCGTCGGGCTCGATCAGCCGCAGGAGGATGCGCGCAAGGGTCGACTTGCCACAGCCGGATGGACCGACGAGCCCGAGCGTGCGACCGGGCTGCAGGGCGAGCGTGACGCTATCCAGCGCGACGACCTTGCGGCCTCCGCTCGCAAAGGTCTTCGAAATGCCTTCGGCCACGAGAAGGGGCGCTGTCATATCGCCTCCTCACCGACCAGGGGCGGTGTCGACAGGTCTATATGGCCGGCCAACAGCGAGGCTGTGTAGGCATTTTTGGGGCGGGACAGGAGCACTGCCGCGAGCCCGCTTTCAACGAGCCGCCCGCTGCGAAACACGGCGATGCGGTCGGCAAACCCCGACGCGAGCGCGATGTCGTGCGTCACGAATATGAGCGTCATGCCGTATTCCAGGACGAGGCCGTCCAGAAGGGCGACGATCTCGGCCTGAACCACCATGTCGAGAGCGCTTGTCGGCTCGTCGGCGATCAGCAGCCGGGGCCGGGCCGCAATGGCAGAGGCGATGCAGACGCGCTGGCGCTGACCGCCCGACAACTGGTGTGGATAGGCGTCGAGGACCGTGTCGGGGTCGGGGATGCGGACGCGGGCGAGCAGATCGCGCGCCACGCCGTACGCCTCGAACCAGCCGATGCCGAGATGGGCGCGGGCAACCTCGGCAACCTGCTCTCCCACGCTGAGGACAGGGTTGAGGCTGGCGCCCGCGTCCTGGAAGACGAAGCCGAAATCGCGGCCCGCGAAAGGCGCATGGCCAATGGCAGGCCAGTCGAGACGGCCCGAGACGCGGGCTGCGGCGGGCAACAAGCCGGCCAGCGCAAGCGCCAGCGTGCTCTTGCCCGACCCGCTTTCGCCGATGATTGCCAGCCGCTCGCCCGCGACGATGTCGAGATCAACAGATTCCAGCGCGACATTGTCGCCATAGCTGACGGATAGGCCGCTTGTATGGGCAAGCCGGTTCGTCATGCGCGGCTGTTCCGCTTCGCCAGCGCTTCCACCAGACCTTCGGAAAACAGATAGACGCCGAGCACCGTGACCATCAGCGCGACGCCAGGTGCGATGGACAGGAAGGGCGCGGAGCGGAGCACGTTGCGGCCTTCGGCGATCATGGAGCCCCATGTGACTATGTTGGGGTCGCTGAGGCCGAGGAAGGAAAGGGCGGCCTCGATGAGGACGGCGCTCGCGACGATGACGGAGCTGAGCGCAAGCACCGGCGCGAGCGCATTGGGCAGGATCTCGCGCAGCGCGATCTCCAGCGGCCGCATGCCGATGACGCGAGCGGCGGCGACATAATCGCGCTCGCGGATCGACAGGACTTCGGCGCGCGCGAGCCGGGCAGGGGCGGTCCATGCACCGAGCGCTATCGCGAAGACGACGACCGGAAGCGACGCGCCCGCCACGCTGACGAAGGCGAGCGCCAGAAGAAAGCTCGGCACGATCTGGAAGGCGTCGACGACACGCATGAGGATTTCGTCGACAAGACCGCCCGCAAAGCCCGAAAGCGTGCCGACCAGCGAACCGGCGACGAGCGCGACAAGTGCGGCGAAGACGCCGACCAGCAGGGAGGCGCGCGTGCCGTGCACCAGTCCGGCGAGCACGTCCCGGCCGAGGCGGTCGGTGCCCAGCGGGAAGGAGGCGTCGCTGAAAGGCGCGACGAGCGCGGGGCCGGCGATCGATAGCGGATCGCGCGGGAAGAGGACGTCCGCAAACAGGGCCGCAAGCAGCAGAAAGCACAGGATCGCCAGTCCGATCGCGCCTTCGGGGGTGCGCAGGAGCCGCGCCAGCGTGTTCATGTGGCTGCATCCGCTGCGCCGACGCGCGGATCGAGCATGGCATAGGCGATGTCGACCAGCAGGTTCACCAGCATCACGAGCAGCGCGCTGACGATGATGATGCCGGTGAGGAGCGGGGCGTCGCGCCCGGCCACGGCCTCCTGCGCCAGCCGGCCGAAGCCGGGTATGGCGAAGACGTTCTCGATGACCACGCTGCCGCCGAGCATGGTCGCGGCCTGCAGGCCGAGCATGGTGACGAGCGGGAGCAGGGCGTTGCGCGCGATGTAGCGCAGGACGATGCGGCTTCGCTGCAGGCCCCTGGCGCGCGCGGCAAGCGCATAGTCCTGACGCCACGCCTCCGCCATTCCGGCGCGCATCATGCGCAGGAACAGCGCGAGGTAGACGAATGCCAGCGACGCGACCGGCAGGACGAGATGCCAGGCGATGTCGCGCATGCGCGCGAATCCCGTCTTGCCGGAGGCGATCGTCTCGATGCCGGAGGTGGGGAACCAGCCGAGCTGCACGGCGAAGACGACGCTGAGCACGAGGCCGAGCCAGAAATTGGGCACCGCGTAGAGGCCCAGCGAGCCGATGGAAAGAGCGCGGTCGGCGGCGCTTCCCGGCCGTGCGCCGGCGACGATGCCGAGCAGGGCGCCGAGGGCAAAGGCCAGCGCCGTCGCGCTGCCCATCAGCCAGAGCGTGTTGGGCAGCCGCTCCAGGATGATCGAAAGCACCGGCCTGTCGAAGATGACCGACCAACCGAAATCGAGGCGGACCAGCGCGCCGACATAGAGCCAGAGGCGCGAGAGCACGGACTGGTCGAGGCCGTAGCTTTCGCGCAGAGACCGGACGAGCGCCGGGTCGCCGCCCCCGATCGAAAGCAGATAGGCGTCGACCGCATCGCCGGGCGCGAGTTCCAGCAGCAGGAAGGTGCCGGCGATGACGATCAGCAGCACCGGAATGCTGCTCGCCAGCCGGCGCCTTGCGAGAAGGAGGGCGCGTTTCAAGTCTGCACGGGCCTCGGGACCGATCTCGGGGATGGTTCCCGGCTATGTATCACGATTCCAGTTCAGTATCCGCCCAGTTGGAGACGGCCCATCGCGGATTGTTGGAGACGTTCTTCACGCTGTCGCGCGCGACCGTGATGAAACCCCATTCGGCGACGTTGATGAGGGGAAGGTCTTCGGCGACGAGCTTCTGGAACTGGCGGAACAGCTCCGTGCGGGCTGCCACTTCCACCGTTTCGTTGGCCTTGGTGATCAGCGCGTCGAGGGCTTCGTTCGCGTATCCGCCCTGATTGGAGAAGGGGACGCCGGCCGGCGTGCCGCTGGCGACCAGAATGGTGGTCGAGATGGCCGGATCGCCGCGGAAGACGGGCGGTGCAACCGCGAGGTCGAACGCATGATCGGTGTAGACGGCTTTCTGGTGCGCGGCGGCATCGTTGTTGACGATCTGCGCGTCGATGCCGATGGCGGCGAGCGCCTGGCGCAGGTAGTCGCCGAACTGGCGCGTCTCGGAGAAATACGGCGCAGGCAGGAGCTTGAGCGAAAAGCGTGTCCCGTCCGAGCCCCGCGCATAGCCGGCCTCGTCGAGCAGGGCATTGGCCTTGGCGACGTCGAACGGATAGGTGGTGACGTTCGGCTCGTAGAACTCGGGAGCGTTTTGCGGGACGATGCCCGTGGAGGGCTTCGCGTAGCCGAGGAAGATCGTCTTCACGACGAAATCGCGGTCGATGGCATGCGCGATCGCCTGCCGGACCTTGAGGTCGGCGAGTTCCTTGCGGCGATGGTTGATCTCGACCACGAGCTGGTAGGTGAGCGCCTCGTAGCCGGTGGAATAGACCTTTATCCCCTCGACCTTCGATATGCGGTCGAGATCGGCGAGCGGCACCTGGCTGAAGGCCGCAAGATGGATTTCCCCGGCCTCCAGCGCGCCGGCAGCCGCCGCGCGGTCGGGCAGAACGCGGTAAACGATCTCATCGATCCTGGGTTGGCCCTCGCCCCAATAGGCCTCGTTCTTGATCAGCCGGTAATATTCGCCTGGCCTGTGCTCGGCGAATTTGAAGGGGCCCGTGCCGACAAGCCGCGTGTTCGCCGGGTCGGCGGCGATGTCGGCGCTGCCTTCGTAGACGTGCTTTGCGACGACAGCGGTGACTGCGGGCAGGGCGTTGCGAATGAGCTGGAAGGGCGTCGGCTTCGAGAAGCGGAATGTGGCTGTATGATCGTCCGGCGTGTCGACCGCCTCGAGATTGGCGAAGACGAGGCGGCCGAGATTCTGCAAGGGCTTCCAGACATTGAGCGCCGAGAAGGCGACGTCCGCCGAGGTGAAGGGCGTGCCGTCGTGCCAACTGACGCCTTCACGCAGGCGGAAGGTGACGGACAAGCCGTCCGCCGATCCCTCCCAATTGGTGGCGAGACGTGGAGCGAGGCCGTCCTGCCCCTCGAATGAGGCCTCCGCCAGGGGTTCCACGACCTTGCTGGCGACGAAGAACACGCCGTTGGACGCGACAATCGCCGGGTTCAGGTTCTTCGGCTCGGAGTCGGCTGCGACGATCAGGCGGTTGGGCGATTGTGCGAAGGCCCGGAATGGAAACGCGGTCCCGGCGGTAAACAGGGCCGTGCCTTGCAGCAGGATGCGGCGGGTGAGGGACGTGCTGGACATGGCGATCTCCGCATGGGCTGGGCTTCGATGCTCGCTTGCGTACATCGTCGGCGAGCATGGTGCGAGACATGCAATATTGCACGATGCCACGGCAGGGAAAGTTTTGTCCGCGATTGCGGGCCTTTACGACAATCAAATGAAGGGAACGGGGGCCGGCGCCTGAGTTGCCTGAGCGGCGCCAAGAGTGAGAGCATGGCGCATGCGAGACGCCTATGGCGTTATCGCGCAATGTCTAGCTGTCACGCGATCCGGCGGCCCGGCTCCACACATGAAGGCCCGCCAGAACGACGAGGACGACCACCGCGTTGACCGCAAGGCCGCACAGAATCGCGGCGGTCCTGCTTATCTCGGCCGAGGTCTGCGTCGTCGCCGGAAGCAGGACCGCGACGAACACGACCCCGAGCGCGAGCGGAACGGCCATACCCACCGTGGCGGCCGTGTTGCGCGCGGTGAGCACCAGCGCAATCAGCAGCACGATGCGAAACGGGTCCAGCAACTGCGACAGCAACAGGTCTGCCAGTGTCATCCATGCCTCCGAGAACCGCTTCCAGAAAGCAGATGGAGCGGCGCGGTGCCAGCGCAAAAGCCCGTATTAGACGAAAGTCATAATCCCAAAGGATCGATGTCATGGACTGCGCTTTTCTGCCATTTCTCGCTCCTTGCTGCCGGTTTGCGTAGCCCGAGCGCAGCCGGCGCGCCTATGTGGGAGGACAACATGGCTATGGCATCTGCAGCCGGCGCACGGTCGCGCGGCATGACGCGGGAAGAGAAGAAGGTCATCTTCGCATCATCCCTCGGCACCGTCTTTGAATGGTATGATTTCTATCTTTACGGCTCGCTGGCGGCCTTCATCGGTGCGGCCTTCTTCAGCGAATATCCCGAAGCGACGCGCAACATCTTCGCGTTGCTGGCGTTTGCCGCAGGCTTCCTGGTAAGGCCGTTCGGCGCGCTGGTGTTCGGGCGCATCGGCGATCTCGTCGGCCGCAAATACACCTTCCTCGTGACGATCCTCATCATGGGCCTTTCGACCTTCCTGGTCGGCCTGCTGCCGGGATCGGCGACGATCGGCATAGCGGCGCCCATCATCCTGATCGCCCTGCGCATGCTGCAGGGACTGGCGCTGGGCGGAGAATATGGCGGCGCGGCAACCTATGTGGCCGAGCACGCGCCGGACGATCGGCGCGGCTACTACACCTCCTGGATCCAGACGACCGCGACGCTCGGCCTGTTCCTGTCGCTGATCATCATCCTCGTCATCCAGACCATGCTTGGCCCGGACACCTTCAAGGCATGGGGCTGGCGCGTTCCGTTCCTGCTGTCGGCCATCCTGCTCGCCATCTCGGTCTGGATCCGGCTTTCGCTCAACGAGTCGCCGACCTTCAAGCGCATGAAGGAGGAGGGCAAGGGCTCCAAGGCTCCGCTCAAGGAGGCGTTCGGCCAGTGGAAGAACGCGAGGATCGCGCTGCTGGCGCTACTCGGCCTCACGGCCGGACAGGCGGTGGTGTGGTACTCGGGACAGTTCTACGCGCTGTTCTTCCTTCAGAACGTGCTTAAGGTCGACGCCGTGTCGGTCAACATCATGATCGCCATCGCGCTGCTGATCGGGACGCCGTTCTTCCTGGTGTTCGGCTGGCTGTCCGACAAGGTCGGCCGCAAGGTCATCATCATGGCCGGACTGGCGCTGGCGATCGTCACCTACTTCCCGCTGTTCAAGGCGCTGACCTGGGCGGCGAACCCCGCGCTCGCCACCGCACAGCAGAACGTGCGCGCGACCGTGACGGCGGCTCCCGGCGACTGCCGTTTCCAGTTCAACCCGACAGGAACCGCAAAGTTCACCACATCGTGCGATATCGCGACGTCCTTCCTGACGCGCAATTCGGTGCCGTATGACGTGGTGACCACGGCGGCTCCCGGCACGGCGGCCACGGTGACGATCGGCGCCGAGACGATCGAGTCGTTCGATGCGGTCGCGGCAGGTGCGGACGTGGCGGCGAAGGGCACGGCGTTCAACAACGCGGTGTTCACGGCGCTCCAGCACGGCGGCTACCCGCTGGTGCAGAACGAGGCAGGCGCATTCTCGATGGTCGCGGATCCGGACGCCGTAAACTGGCCTCTGGTCATCGCGATCCTGTTCGTGCTCGTGCTCTACGTGACCATGGTCTACGGGCCGATCGCGGCGATCCTCGTCGAGATGTTCCCGACCCGCATCCGCTACACCGGCATGTCGCTGCCCTATCACATTGGCAACGGCTGGTTCGGCGGACTGCTTCCGGCGACCGTGTTCGCGATGAGCGCGGCGCGCGGCGACATCTATTTCGGGCTCTGGTATCCGATCGCGATCGCGGCGATGTCGCTGGTGATCGGCACGATCTTCGTGCGCGATACGTTGGGCACCGACCTCCACGCCAAGGATTAGGCGCAGCGATCCGTCATTCACGGAAAGGAAAGCCCCGGCCTCCGGCCGGGGTTTTTTCATGGATCAACGGTCTCGGGTGATATGGCCCACAGATGACGCGCCGCACCGGCAAAAGAAAACCCCGGCCAAAGGGCCGGGGTTTTCATCGTCGATCCGTCGGGATCGATCAGATGGAGTAGTACATGTCGTACTCGACCGGATGAGGGGTCATCTCGAAGCGCATGACTTCCGCCATCTTGAGTTCGATGAAGGAGTCGATCTGGTCATCGTCGAAAACGCCGCCGGCCTTGAGGAAGCCGCGATCCTTGTCGAGCGACTGGAGCGCCTCGCGAAGGCTCGCGCAGACGGTCGGGATCTTCTTCAGCTCCTTCGGCGGCAGGTCGTAGAGATCCTTGTCCATCGGCTGGCCGGGGTGGATCTTGTTCTTGATGCCGTCGAGGCCGGCCATCAACAGGGCCGCAAAGGCCAGGTACGGGTTCGCGCCCGGATCGGGGAAGCGCACCTCGACACGCTTGGACTTCGGCGACGTGCCGTAGGGAATGCGGCAGGACGCTGAGCGGTTGCGCGCCGAATAGGCGAGCAGGACTGGAGCCTCGTATCCCGGCACCAGACGCTTGTATGAGTTGGTGAGCGGGTTGGTGAAGGCATTGACGGCCTTGGCGTGCTTGATGACGCCGCCGATGAAGTACAGGCAGTTCTCCGACAGGCCGGCATATTCATTGCCCGCGAAGGTCGGCTTACCGCCCTTCCAGATCGACAGGTGGACATGCATGCCCGAGCCATTGTCGCCGAAGATCGGCTTGGGCATGAAGGTCGCGGTCTTGCCGTAGGCGTTGGCGACCTGATGCACGACATACTTGTAGATCAGCATCTTGTCGGCGTTGCGCACCAGCGTGTCGAACTTCACGCCGAGCTCATGCTGGGCGGCGGCCACCTCATGGTGGTGCTTTTCCACACGCACGCCCATCTCGGTCAGCACGGTCAGCATTTCCGAGCGCATGTCCTGGCACGAGTCGACCGGCGGAACCGGGAAGTACCCGCCCTTGACGCGCGGCCGGTGGCCGAGGTTGCCGGTCTCGTAGTCGGTGTCGTCGTTCGAGGGCAGCTCGGTCGAGTCGAGGCGGAAGCCGGTGTTATAGGGGTCGGCCTTGTACTTGACGTCGTCGAAGATGAAGAACTCGGCTTCGGGGCCGACAAAGACGGTGTCGCCAATGCCCTCAGCCTTTAGATAGGCTTCAGCCTTCTTGGCGATGCCGCGCGGGTCGCGGTTGTAGGGCTCGCCGGAAACCGGATCGAGCACGTCGCAGAGCACGACCATCGTCGACTGAGCGAAGAATGGGTCCATGTGGACCGTCTCGGTGTCGGGCATCAACACCATGTCGGACTCGTTGATGGCCTTCCAGCCGCCGATGGAGGAGCCGTCGAACATGACGCCGTCGGCGAACATGTCCTCATCGACCTCGGCGACGTCCATGGTGACGTGGTGAAGCTTGCCCTTCGGGTCGGTGAAGCGCAGGTCGACGAACTTCACGTCGTTTTCCTTGATCTGCTTCAGTATGTCCTTGGCCGTCGTCATATCTGTTTTTCCTAGTTTGATCAGTCTGTTAAGAGCTTGAATGAAAGCAATATCAGATGGCGTCCACGCCGGTCTCGCCGGTACGGATGCGCACGACTTCCTCGATATTGGAGACGAATATCTTGCCGTCGCCGATGCGTCCGGTCTGCGCGGCCTTGCGGATCGCCTCGATCGCGCCTTCCACGGCGTCGTCGCCGAGAACCACTTCGATCTTCACCTTGGGAAGGAAGTCGACTACGTATTCCGCGCCGCGATAGAGTTCGGTATGGCCCTTCTGGCGGCCGAAACCCTTCGCCTCGGTGACCGTGATTCCTTGCAGGCCGGCTTCCTGGAGTGCTTCCTTGACCTCATCGAGCTTGAACGGCTTGATGATTGCTTCGATCTTCTTCATGCGCTGCGGCCTCCAAAAAACTCTGCATCGAGCGTATGTCCGCTCTGTCTGCGCGATGCAATGCATGAACCGTGCCAAATCGGCTTTCAGGTTCTCCAAGCCATGCGAACCGGTAAATCTCATTGCTAATGCCGAGGTTCTTATAGCCGGCCCGCTGAATTCTTGTGCAACGGGTTTGAGCGACAGGATCAGCGTCTGCACATAAAATAGGCAATTTGCCGAATATTCACGCTTGGGGTAAACGCAGCGCCTGATAACAGCAACGCGCCGCGCCAGTGCTTCTTCCTCGCTTTGACGCAATTGCGAGCGGAAAAGCGCTGCAGAGTTTTTCCGGAATTGCTATTGGCTAGGCATGGCGTGTGAACTGCTCACTCCCGCGGAAATGGGCAAGGCCGATCGCCTTGCGATGGCTGCCGGCCCGTTCGACGGAATGGGACTGATGCAGCGTGCGGGCGCCGCAGTCGCGGCCGCCATCCTCGAGCGCTATCCCGGTGCGACCGGCGCGGATGTGCTGTGCGGTCCGGGCAACAATGGCGGCGACGGTTATGTGGTGGCGAGGCTGCTGCGCGAGTCCGGCATGGATGTCAGGCTGTGGGCGATCGGCGCGCCGGCCGAAGGAACAGATGCCGCGATCGCGGCAGGCGAATGCCCGATCGTCGCTGCGCCGCTGGACGGGTTCAAGGTGCAGGAAGGCGCAATCGTCGTCGACGCGCTGTTCGGCGCGGGCCTTGCCCGAAATGTTGACGGCGAGGCGGCCCGCGCAATCGATCTGTGTGCGGATGCGGATTTGCCGGTCGTCGCCATCGATCTTCCGTCAGGCGTGTCAGGCCACACCGGAGCGATCCTAGGAACGGCGTTCAGGGCGGACCTGACGGTCACCTTCTTCCGCAGGAAGCCGGGACATCTGCTGCTTCCGGGTCGCGATCTTTGCGGCGAGACGCTCGTTGCGGATATCGGCATCGGTGCAAAGGTGCTGGACGAAATAGCACCGGCTTGTTTCGAGAATGTCCCGGCGCTGTGGGGCGGCTGCTTCCCGCACCCTTCGGCCCGCGTCCATAAATATTCCCGTGGCCATGTCGGCGTGTTTTCCGGTGGTCCCGCATCGACGGGCGCAGCGCGGCTTTCGGCGCGCGCCGCCGCGCGAACTGGCGCAGGTGCGGTGACAATGCTTTCGCCGGGAAACGCCTTGCAGGTGAACGCCGCGCACCTGACCTCGATCATCCTGCGCAAGGCGGACACGCTTGAGGAAGTCGCCGGCTGGCTCGATGAACGCAAGCCGGCCGCGCTCGTTTTCGGACCCGGACTGGGCTTGCAGGACGCGGTCGGCGATTTCGGACTGGCCGTGATCCACGCGGCCACGGGGCTGGTGGAGTATATGGTGCTCGACGCGGATGGGCTGACTCATCTGGCGCGCCGCCGCGATGCGTTTTTCGAGGCGTTCGCCAAGGTCGGAGCGCCGCATTTCGTGCTGACGCCGCATGAAGGCGAGTTCGCGCGGGTGTTTCCCGAGCTTGCGGCGGACAAGAGCCTGTCCAAGGTGGAGCGGGCGCGCAAGGCAGCGTCGATGGCCGGCGCGACCGTGATCCTGAAAGGGCCGGACACGGTGATCGCGTCCGCCGACGGGCGCGCGGCGATCAATGCCAATGCCGCGCCATGGCTTGCGACGGCTGGGTCGGGCGACGTGCTCGCGGGCTTTACGGCAAGCCTGCTGGCACAGGGAATGCCGCCATTCGAGGCCGCCTGCGCGTCCGTATGGCTGCACGGCGAGGCGGGCTCGCGCTTCGGGCCGGGGCTGATCGCTGAGGATTTGCCGGACCTTTTGCCGCCTCTGCTGCGCCAACTGCTCTCGGGTGAGTTGTCGGGGAAAGGGCCTCGATGATCCGGCTGCTGGCGGGGTTGCTGATCAGCTTGCTTGCGGGCATGGGCGCGGCGCGCGCGGCCGAGCCGGTGCTCTACGTCGAGGAACCGGCGCTACTCGCGCAACTGGAGAAGATGGGTTACGCCTTTGTCGACCTGTTCGATGAGACCAAGGACGGGGCAGGCGAGGGCAATCTCGAGCGCCTCTATGCTGGCGCGCCGGCCTACCGGGCGCTTGCGGACTTGATCGCCGCGGACGTCAAGGAACTGCGCGGCGAGATCGAGGCAGGCGGGCGCAAGCTGCGCGAATTCACTGCGGCCGAGACGGGCCGGGTGATGGACATGCGCTGGCTGCGCACCAACGTCGCCCGCTTTCGCCTCGTCGGCGTCGTGAACAGGCTCGACCGGCGCGATTTCCATGAATTGCTGGGCGAGGAGGGTTGCGGCGAGGTGCGGCTGATCTACCGGCTGGCCTACGCGTTCCGCAAGGACGGCAAGGGCAAGCTGCTGTCCTCGCGCATGCCTTTCAACTTCAGCGCCGTCTTCGACGTGAAGCCGGACGCCGATGGCGGCTGCACCGGCGTGGCCGGACGCTGGACGCCCATGATCGACGAGAATGTCGATGCCGGCTGGCTGGCCGGCGGACCGCTCGACCTGTCGGCCATGAGCTTCCGGCAGCTTGAACTCAACGCGCAGGTCGTGCGCTTTCCGTCCGGGCAGGAGCCCGAATTCGGCGGGCAGGCGGTCTATCTCATGCGCATCTTCGGCATCGACGGGCAGGTCGTAACCGAACGGACGCTGGAGAACACGCCTGACCTGGGCAGGATCGCGACGGATGCGGAGCTGAAAGCCCGGCTTGCGGCCTATGTCGCGGAAAATACCGAAGCGATCGACGGCGGAGTCTATCAGGTGCCGGATGAATTCCTGGCGCGCAAGGTCGTGTCGTGGTCGACCTTCGGCAATGCGCGCCCCGCAAACCATCCCTTCGGCAAGCTGTTCGCGCCCGCCGACTTCGCAGGGCTCGATCTTTCGCAGGGCAGGCTGGTGCGCTCGCCCAAGGCGCTGCTGGAGCGGCTGGACAACGGCGCTTGCCAGGGGTGCCACCAGTCCGGTGGCACGGCGGGGTTCCATGTCATCGGGCTGGATGACGCCTACACCTCGCCGCTGAACCGCGTGGAGGTCGGGATATCGCCGCATCTCCATGCCGAATTGCCGCGCCGGGCGGCGTGGGTGAGCGCCGTTCGCGAGGACCGTGAGCCGAACCGCTTCCGTCCGCTGTCGGCTGCGCCGCCCGCGCAATGGAGCGACGACGGAGCGATCCGGTATGAAGCGGCCGATGCTGCGGCGGCCTGCGTGGCGGACGCCGACGCGACCGCGTTCGGTGAGGTCTGGTCCTGCGGCGCGGGCTCGGCCTGCACGACGCTCGCGGCCGGCGACGAACGGAACATGGCGCTGGCGCAATGCCTGCTGCCGGCGCAGTCCGACGCCATGTTCTCAGGGCATCCCTGCCTTTCCGGCACGGTTACCGCAGCCAGCGGCCAGCCGTTCAACGACCGCTACAGCCTGACCCAGTTCTCGGCATTCGCAGAGAAGGCATCGCCTTCGACCTATACATGCCGGCCGCCGCGCATCGGCGTGCCAGGCGGCATGGCCTATCGGCAATGCAACGAGAAAGACCGCGCGTTCGCGGGTTTCGGCAAGACAGGGCCAATGCCGCGCGAGATCTGCGGGCTGACCGGCGGCAAGGCGTTCGACCTGTGTGTCGCGACCGGCAATTTCGACAAATGCCTGGCGGGAGCCGTGCAGCGCGGCAACCGGACGGCCTGCTCAGCCGACCATTTCTGCCGCGAGGACTATATCTGCCAGGCCTTTCCCGGCGATACGCCCAATATCGGCAAGGTGAAGGGCGTCGGCTTCTGCTCGCCAACCTATTTCGTCTTCCAGATGCGCATCGACAACCACGCCACGCCATGGAGCAAGGGGCCGGGACGTTCCGGCGGCGAGGACGCGGCCTATCGCTCGATCGAGGTGGACGAGGACCCGGACGGGCTGTGGTAGAGCCGTAAGGCGGCTCAGCCTTTGACGCGCTCCATGAAGGCCATGGCTCCGTGCGGAGCGCGCACCTTGCCCAAGGTGATGAAGTAGACGAACACGTCGCGCGGCCTGACCGGAGCCCCGGTGGAGGGATCGGCGCGGGGCAGGTCGTCCGGAGCCTTGCCAGCCGCCCATTGTCGCGCGCGCTCCACCCATCCATCCAGCGCCCCGGGGGTGTAGCAGGTCGGCTCGTCGTCGGACCCGGTCTGGAGCCGCGCATAGACAAAATCGCCAGTAACATCGGAAATCGCGGGGTATTTCTCGTGGTCGGCATAGATGATCGCCACATTGTATTTGCGGCAGAGCGCGACGAATTCCGGCACGATGAAAGAATCCGTGCGCACCTCGACCGCGTGCCGGAGCGTCACGCCGTCCTGCTTTTCGGGCAGGAGCGCGAGGAAGGCACCGAAATCATCGGCGTCGAATTTCTTGGTGGGCGCGAACTGCCACAGGATAGGGCCGAGCTTGTCGCCGAGCTCGCTCACGCCCGAATCGAGGAAGCGCTGGACGGATTCGCCGGCTTCGGCCAGCACACGGCGATTGGTCGCGAAACGGATGGCCTTCAGCGAAAAGACGAAGCCGTCAGGCGCGTCGGCCGCCCATTTGGCGAAGGTCGAGGGCTTGAAGGTGGAATAGTAGGTGCCGTTGACCTCGATGGTAGGCACCTGCCGGCTGGCATAATTGAGCTGCTTGGCCTTGGCGAGCCTGTCCGGATAGAACGAGGTGTCCCACGGTTCGAAGGTCCAGCCGCCCATGCCGGCGCGGATCGTCCCGGATTTCGACATCGGTGTCTCCCTTCAGCCGTTGCGCTAGCCTTGTCGTCCCCGGATGCGGCCCTTGTCCAGAGGCGCGGCCACCGCGACGTCGACACTGCTGACATTCCGGACTGACATTTTTAGGCCGGAAGGGAAGTGGCCGGGCAGCACGTCGAGCGCCGCCCGGCGCGATATCAGAGCAGGTCGGCCGGAACCTTGCCGCCATTGTCCTTCAGCTTCTGGATCACCTGCTTGTGCAGCCAGACGTTCATCGAGGCCGAATCGTTCTTGTCGCCGGTGAAGCCGAGTTCGTCGGCGAGTTCCTTGCGGGCGCCGAGGCTGCTGTCGAGCTTGAGCGCCTTCATCAGGTCGACGATGGATTTGCGCCAGTCGAGCTTCTGGCCGCTGGCCTTGACGGCGGCGTCCAGCACGGCTGCGATGTCCACATTTCCGGCGGGAGCCGGGCTCGATGCGGGAGCGCCGGCAGGAGCAGCCGAGGTCGGGGCCGGAGCCTGAGCGGTGGTCGTTGGCGATGCAGCGGAAGGCGTGCCAGTTGCCGAGGCGGTTGCCGGCTTGGTGCTGACGCTGGCGATGGTTGCCGGCGCTGCCTCTTCCGCCTTGCCGCCACCCCAGATGGCGCTCTTGATCTTGTCAAAAATACCCATTGATCTCTTTCCTGTGCTTCCGTGCTTCAACCGGGCAATCCCGGCCTTGTCCTGGCTTGCGCCTGTGATCGCACCTGTATTCGTGCGTGGCGCCTGCCGGGCGACGACAAACGCGCACCGGGAAGTCTAGTTCCCGGTGCGCCCAAGATCAAAGGGGAATGCGACTATTCCGCCGCCTGCCGCTTCTTGCCGGGGCGACGGTCGAGCAATTCGCGGAGGAACTGGCCGGTATAGCTGCGCGGCTCGGCCGCGATCGCCTCGGGCGGGCCGGACGCGACGACCTCGCCGCCGCCGTCGCCGCCTTCGGGACCCAGGTCGAGCACCCAGTCGGCGGTCTTGATGACCTCCAGATTGTGCTCGATGACGACGACCGTGTTGCCCTGGTCTACGAGTTCCTGAAGCAGTTCCAGAAGTTTGGCCACATCGTGGAAATGCAGGCCGGTGGTCGGCTCGTCGAGAATATAGAGCGTCTTGCCAGTCGCCTTGCGCGACAGCTCCTTTGCGAGCTTGATGCGCTGGGCCTCGCCGCCGGACAGCGTGTTGGCCTGCTGCCCGATATGGATATAGCCAAGGCCGACCTTGTTCAGCGTGGCGAGCTTGTCGCGCACGGCAGGAACGGCGGCAAAGAACTCCACGCCTTCCTCGACCGTCATGTCGAGCACGTCCGCGATGGACTTGCCCTTGAACAGCACGTCGAGCGTCTCGCGGTTGTAGCGCTTGCCGTGACAGACGTCGCAGGTGACGTAGACATCGGGCAGGAAGTGCATCTCGATCTTGATCACGCCGTCGCCCTGGCAGGCCTCGCAGCGGCCGCCCTTGACGTTGAAGGAGAAGCGGCCCGGCTGATAGCCGCGCGCCTTGGCCTCCGGCAGGTTGGCGAACCAATCGCGGATCGGCGTGAAGGCGCCCGTATAGGTCGCGGGGTTGGAGCGCGGCGTGCGGCCGATCGGGCTCTGGTCGATGTCGATGACCTTGTCGAGGAATTCCAGCCCCTCGACGCGGTCATGGTCGGCCGGCTGCTCGCGCGACCCCATGATGCGCCGCGATGCCGCCTTGAACAGCGTCTCGATCAGGAAGGTGGATTTGCCGCCGCCCGACACGCCGGTGACGGCGGTGAAGACGCCGACTGGTATCTCCGCCGTGACGTCCTTGAGGTTGTTGCCGCGCGCGCCGACGACGCGGATGTAGCGGTTCTTCTTCGGCTGGCGGCGGGTAGCTGGCGTCGCGATCTCCAGTTCGCCCGACAGGTACTTGCCGGTGATGGAATTCGGGTTCGCCATGATGTCGCGCGGCGCGCCCTCGGCGATGACGCGGCCGCCATGGATGCCGGCGGCAGGACCGATGTCCACCACGAAGTCGGCTGTCAGGATGGCGTCTTCGTCATGCTCGACCACGATCACGGTGTTGCCGAGGTCGCGCAGATGCTTCAGCGTATCGAGCAGGCGCGCATTGTCGCGCTGGTGCAGGCCGATGGACGGCTCGTCGAGGACGTAGAGCACGCCCGTCAGGCCCGATCCGATCTGCGAGGCGAGCCGGATACGCTGGCTCTCGCCGCCCGACAGCGTGCCGGAATTGCGCGACATTGTGAGATAGTCGAGGCCGACATCGTTGAGGAAGCGAAGCCGCTCGCGGATCTCCTTGAGGATGCGCACGGCAATCTCGTTCTGCTTGGCGGTGAGATGGCCGGGCAGCGCCGTGAACCAGCTATCGGCCTTGCGGATCGACATTTCGGAGACCTGGCCGATGTGCAGGCCGTCGATCTTGACCGCCAGCGCCTCCGGCTTGAGCCTGTAGCCGTTGCAGGCCGGGCAGGGGGTGGCCGACATGAAGCGCTCGATCTCCTCGCGCATCCACGCCGATTCCGTCTCCTTCCAGCGCCGCTCCAGATTGGGGATCACACCCTCGAACGTCTTGGTCGTCTTGTAGGAGCGAAGCCCGTCATCGTAGCTGAAAGTGACTTCCTTCTTGCCGGTACCGTGCAGGATGGCGTTCTGGCCCTCGGCGGAAATATCGCGCCAGCGGTCGCCCAGCTTGAAGCCGTATGCCTTACCCAGCGCCTCCAGAGTCTGCGCGTAGTAGGGCGAGGTCGACTTGGCCCACGGCGCGACCGCGCCTTCGCGCAGGGAGACGTGATCCTCGGGCACGACGAGCGCCGGATCGATGGCCCGCTGGCTGCCCAGCCCGTCGCAGGCCGGGCAGGCGCCGAACGGGTTGTTGAAGGAGAACAGACGCGGCTCGATCTCGGGAATGGTGAAGCCGGATACGGGGCAGGCGAATTTTTCCGAGAACAGGATGCGCTCATGCGTCTCGTTGGCCGACTTGTTGACGGCGTCCGCCCCCGTCTGGCTCGCGTCCAGCGGACGGTCGGCGAATTCGGCGACGGCAAGGCCTTCCGCCAGCTTGAGCGCCGTCTCCATGGAATCGGCCAGACGCGTGGCGAGGTCGCCGCGCACGACGATGCGATCGACCACCACGTCGATGTCGTGCTTGTACTTCTTGTCCAGCGCGGGGGCCTCGGCGATCTCGTAGAACGCGCCGTCGATCTTGACGCGCTGAAAACCTTTCTTCTGAAGCTCGGCTAGTTCCTTGCGGTATTCGCCCTTGCGGCCGCGCACGATGGGCGCGAGGATATAGAGCCGCGTGCCCTCGTCGAGCGCCAGCACGCGGTCGACCATCTGCGAAACGGTCTGGCTTTCAATGGGCAGGCCCGTCGCCGGCGAATAGGGCACGCCGACACGCGCAAACAGCAGGCGCATATAGTCGTAGATCTCGGTGACCGTACCGACCGTGGAGCGTGGATTGCGCGATGTCGTCTTCTGCTCGATGGAGATGGCGGGCGACAGGCCGTCGATCTGGTCGACGTCCGGCTTCTGCATCATTTCCAGGAACTGCCGGGCATAGGCCGACAGGCTCTCGACATAGCGGCGCTGGCCCTCGGCATAGATCGTGTCGAAGGCAAGCGACGACTTGCCCGAGCCGGAAAGGCCGGTCATCACGATGAGCGAATCCCGGGGAAGGTCGAGATCGACGTTCTTCAGGTTGTGTTCGCGCGCGCCGCGAATGGAAAGATATTTATGGTCGGCCATGACCGGTCCGCCGCCTCGTCTCAATCAATTGTTGGAATGGCGGGAATTTACCGGCCAGCCACATATCTAGGTATTTCCGCCGTCGAGTGCCATTCTCCCCGGTGGGATTGGTCTAGCCCTCCCCGCGGCCCGAGGGCAAGAGAAAAGAACAAAGACTGAACGCATTCCTGACAAGATGGCGCGCGGAATCTTGGACGGTTAGGGGGCGGACCCGCGATCACATTTGATTGCGTTCGGTCCATTCGGGTTGACGCAAGCGTCGTCCGGGTCCAGATTTCCAAGGTCTCACGGAGCCGGATACCCTGCGGGGATCGTCCGTTGCCAAAGGGTACGCTTCAGCGGAAGACCCTCAGCGGAAAGGCGCTGGAAGAGGCAAGGAGTAACTGACGAAGGAGCGAGGCATGACTCCACCGGACAGTACCTCGGGGCTTCGCTGAAAGATCGAAGCCCGGCAGGCAATACCCGAACCAGCTTCGGGCATGCACCTGCCGAAAATTCCTGACATCGCAGAGACTGAGAGTCGGATCGTCGGCCAAGTGCTACGTTGCATCCGAAAGAATGCCGGTAAAGGTATTCCGGCAATTGCGGAAATATCCGCATGAGGCCCTGTCTTCCGCATGGAAGGCAGGGCCATTGGTGTGGGACAGGGTTGGCCGCGCGTGAGAAACCTCTTGCCAACAGTCCTTGGATAGAACAAAATGTGAACAAACAAGATGTGGACAGTTCGGCAGGCGCTGCGTTTGCGCGGGCTGTCAGAGGCGCGATCCGGTAATATGCGCGCCGGGTTCGGGTCGATCCGTCTGTGGTCGGCTTGGTGTTTTGTGAATGTTTCGGACGAGCGGTTTCGGACAAGCGTGGAGAACTGTGATGGCAGGTAGCGTGAACAAGGTAATTCTGGTGGGCAATCTCGGGGCCGATCCGGAAGTTCGCCGCCTGAATTCCGGTGAGCCGGTCGTTAATCTGCGAATCGCGACGTCCGAGACCTGGCGCGACAAGAATTCCGGCGAGCGCAAGGAAAAGACCGAGTGGCACAGCGTCGTGATCTTCAACGACAACCTCTCCAAGGTCGCGGAGCAGTATCTCAAGAAGGGCATGAAGGTCTATCTCGAGGGCCAGCTCCAGACCCGCAAATGGGAGAAGGACGGCATCGAGCGCTACACGACGGAGATCGTATTACAGAAATTCCGTGGCGAACTTCAGATGCTGGATGCGCGCGGGCAGGGCGGCGAAGGCGGCAGCATCGGTTATTCTTCCGGCGGTGGCGGCGGACGCGGCTCTGATTTCGGCCAGTCAAGCCCGAATGAAGGCTATGGCCGCGGTGGCGGTTCAAGTCGCGGCGGCGGTAGCGGCGGCTCGCGCGATCTGGACGACGAGATTCCGTTCTGATCTCGCAGATGGCCGGCACGGGTGCGCGGCCCGGATTGCGTGATACTTGAATATCGGACGCCAATGCATTGAAAGCACGTGTGAAATGGGTTGAAGATCGTACCTTCGTCGGTGAGGCGGAGTCCGGTCACAAGATCGTATTCGGTACCGCTTCGGGACCGGACGGCAGCAGGCCGAAGCCCGGTCCGAGTCCAATGGAATTGGTGCTGATCGGAGCGGGCGGGTGCTCTGCCTACGACGTGGTGCACATATTGGAGAAGGGTCGCGAGGCGGTCGAGGATTGCGTCATCGAGATGGACGCGGAGCGCGCCGAGACGGAACCGAAGGTGTTCACCCGCATCCACATGCATTTCATCGTGACTGGACGTGGATTGTCCGAGGCCAAGGTCAAGCGCGCCATAGACCTGTCGGTCGAGAAATACTGCTCGGCCACGGCGATGCTATCCAAGACAGCCGCTATGAGCCACGATTTCGAGGTGGTCGACAGTTCACAGACAGGCGCTACGCCGCGGCCAGCGCCCTGACGCCATCGGCCACGAACTGCACGGCGAGGGCAGCCAGCAGAACGCCGAGAAGCCGAGTGAGGATCGAGCGCCCGGTTTCGCCGAGGAAATGATCGACGCGCTCTGCCAGGAGCAGGGTGACATAGGTCACCAGCAGGCAGAGCCCTATCACGGCAACGAGGACTCCCCTGGCTACCGGCTCGGCGAAGCTGCCAGACAACAGTACCGTAGCTGAAATAGCGCCCGGTCCGGCGATCAGGGGGATCGCCAGTGGAAATGCGGCGATATTGTGGATCATGTCCTTCGTCATCGCCACGTCCGCGGCCTTTTCCTTCCGGTCCTGCCGCTTCTCAAAGATCATCTCGAAGGAGATGAAAAAGAGCAGCAGACCGCCCGCTACGCGGAAAGCCGGCAAGGTGATGCCGAACCCGGACAGGATGCTGGAGCCCGCGACGGCAAAGACGGCCATGACGCCAAAGGCGATCAGGGAGGAGCGGATCGACACGAGGTTGCGTTCATGTCGGTTCATGCCACGCGTAACACCGAGAAACAGCGCAGCCAGACCGGGCGGATCTATCGTCACCAGTATGGTGAGGAAGGCGTTGAAAATACTGTCGTAATTCGGCATTTCGCTTCCCCGGAACGCAAGGCCGGCAAGGTTTCACGGTGCCATGCCGACCGTCTTCGACCGAAGCCCGGACTGGCCCGGTCGCGACGCGGCGCTGACGCAAGGTCAGCACGATCAAGCATATCCGCTTGAAACCTTTAGGCAAACCACATTGGAAAAGTCACGCCGATCCGGGGCCGACATTGGAGAATTGCGACCGCTTCCTATATAAGGAAGACCTGATTCCCAGATAGTGTGAACCGATTTGAACGACCAGAAAACTCCAGGCGGTCCGGGCGGTCCTTCCGGCATCGAACCGATCTCAATCATCGAGGAGATGCAGCGCTCCTATCTCGATTACGCGATGAGTGTGATCGTTTCGCGCGCGCTGCCAGACGTGCGCGACGGAATGAAGCCGGTGCACCGGCGCATCCTCTACGCCTCGCATGAGAGCGGGTATCACTGGAACCGCAAGCATGTGAAATCGGCCCGCCCGGTTTCCGACGTCATGGGTAAGTACCACCCGCATGGCGACGCCTCGATCTACGACGCGCTGGTGCGCATGGCGCAGGACTGGTCCCTGCGCGTTCCGCTGATCGACGGGCAGGGCAATTTCGGCTCCATCGACGGCGACCCGCCGGCGGCCATGCGCTATACCGAGGCGCGGCTGACCAAGGTCGCGCATGAGCTGCTGGAAGATATCGACAAGGATACGGTCGACTTCCAGGAGAATTATGACGGCACCGACAGCGAGCCGAAGGTCATTCCGGCGCGCTTTCCGAACCTGCTGGTCAACGGTTCGGGCGGCATCGCCGTCGGCATGGCGACCAACATCCCGCCACACAATCTGATCGAGGTCTGCAACGCGGCCATCGCCATCATCGACAATCCGGCGATCGACCTGACCGAGCTCATGGAGATCATACCGGGGCCCGACTTCCCGACCGGCGGCATCGTGCTTGGACGCTCCGGCATCTACAGCGCCTATTCGACCGGACGCGGGTCGATCGTCATGCGCGGCAAGGTGCATGTCGAGGAAAGCCGAAACGATCGCGAGGCCATCGTCGTCACCGAGGTTCCCTACCAGGTGAACAAGGCGACGATGATCGAGAAGATGGCCGAACTGGTGCGCGACAAGCGCATCGAGGGCATCTCCGACATACGCGACGAAAGCGACAGGCAAGGCTACCGCGTCGTCATAGAGTTGAAGAAGGACGCCAACGCGGACGTCATCCTGAACCAACTCTATCGCTACACGCCGCTACAGACCTCCTTCGGGGCGAATGTGGTCGCGCTGAACGGCGGCAAGCCCGAGGTGCTGACTCTCATCGACATGCTGAAGGCCTTCGTGTCCTTCCGCGACGAGGTGATCAGCCGGCGTACGAAGTTCCTGCTGCGCAAGGCGCGCGACCGTGCCCACGTGCTGGTGGGACTGGCGATCGCTGTCGCCAATATCGACGAGATCATCCACCTGATCCGGCATGCTCCCGATCCGACCGCCGCGCGCGAGCAGTTGATGGAGCGGCGCTGGCCAGCGGGCGACGTCGAGTCGCTGATCCTGCTGATCGACGATCCGCGTCACCGTATCAACGAAGACGGTACCTACAATCTGTCCGAAGAGCAGGCCCGCGCTATCCTGGCGCTCCAGCTTTCGCGCCTTACAGCGCTCGGCCGCGACGAGATCGGCGACGAACTCACCTCGATCGGGGAGGAGATCAGGGATTTCCTCGACATATTGTCGTCGCGCGCGCGCATCCAGCAGATCGTCAAGGACGAGCTTGCGGCCGTCCGGGACGAATTCGGCACGCCGCGCCGAACGGAACTGACCGATGGCGGCACCGAAATGGAGGACGAGGACCTCATCCAGCGCGAGGACATGGTCGTCACCGTCACCCACGAGGGCTATATCAAGCGCGTGCCGCTGTCGCTCTACCGGGCGCAGGCGCGCGGCGGCAAGGGCCGCTCTGGCATGGCGACCAAGGACGAGGATTTCCTGACGCGCCTGTTCGTCGCCAACACGCATACGCCGATCCTGTTCTTCTCCTCGCGGGGCATCGTCTACAAGGAAAAGGTCTGGCGCCTGCCGATCGGCAGCCCGCAGTCGCGCGGCAAGTTCCTGCGCAACATGCTGCCGCTGGAGGAGGGCGACCGCATCACGGCGATCCTGCCGCTGCCCGACGAGTCGGAGTGGGACAAGCTTCATGTGATGTTCGCCACAACGCGCGGAACGGTGCGCCGCAACAAGCTGTCCGACTTTGCGGATGTGAGGCGCAACGGCAAGATCGCTATGAAATTCGAGGAGGAAGGCGATGCCATCCTCGCGGTCGAGACCTGCACGGAGAATGACGACGTGCTGCTGACTGCCGACTCGGGTCAGTGCATCCGTTTCCCAGTGACCGATGTGCGCGTCTTCCAGAGCCGCGGGTCGCAGGGCGTACGCGGCATAATGCTCGGCATGGACAGCCGCGCGATCTCCATGACGATCATGGAGCATGTCGAGGCTAGTCCGGCCGAGCGTGCGGCCTATCTCAGCCGCTCGACGGCCGAGCGCCGGTCGGCGTCGGCCGAAGGCGAAGCCGAAGAGGATGTCGCCCTTACGAATGAGGAGATCGACGAGGAAACCGACCTCACGGAGGAGCGTTACCAGTTCCTCAAGACGCATGAGCAGTTCGTGCTGACCGTCACCGAATTTGGCTACGGCAAGCGCTCGTCATCTTACGATTTCCGCGTGATCGGTCGTGGCGGCAAGGGAATCCGGGCGATGGACGTCTCCAAGGTGGACGAGATCGGCCCGATAGTCGCGGCTTTCCCCGTTGCCGCCGAAGACCAGATCATGTTGGTTTCCGACGGCGGAACGGTCATCCGGGTCCCGGTCGGGGGCATACGCATAGCGAGCCGCGCCACCAAGGGCGTGACCATTTTCAACACCGCCGAAGGCGAAAAGGTGGTGTCGGTCGAGCGCATATCCGAACCGGAAGAGGAAGAGAACGCGCCCATGCCTAACGACGCGAAGTTTGATAATGCTCAAGGCGCTTCGGACGCTTCGCCGGAAACAGAGTAATCGAGGCGGGCGGATCGCAATAACGAGGTAAGGGGAAGCATTGGCTGCCCTTACCTCCCGAATCCGCGCAACTGCCCCTTCTTTTCCTTGAGGTTCAGGCGCTGGCCTTCCTGATGCAGGCCGAAAGCAGTGGCGATCAGCATTGCGATGGTCATTGCTGCTGCAAGCATGTAGATCATCATGACTTTTCTCCTGCCCTGACAACGTCTGGCCGAGCCTAGGGTTCCTCAAAGGTCGCCGACGAATACTTGGCAGCTTGTACCGGGACGAAGCGTAACCACCGGTGATCGCGGCGTTCATCTACCGTTCATGTCATTTGCCTTTGATCCCGGGGATCGCTAGAAGCACGCGCATGACAAGCCGCCACGCCATCTATGCAGGCTCATTCGACCCGTTGACCAACGGACATCTGGATGTGCTCAAGGCCTCGCTTTCGGTGGCCGACACGATCTATGCGGCAATCGGCATCCATCCCGGAAAGGCGCCCTTGTTCAGTTTCGAGGAGCGCGTGATCCTGATCGAGAAGGTTGCCGCGCAGGAACTGGGCGAGGACGCGCGGCGCATAAAGGTCGTCTCCTTCGACGGGCTGGTGATCGATGCGGCCCGGAGGATCGGCGCTTCCATTATGATCCGCGGCCTGCGCGACGGCACCGATCTCGATTACGAAATGCAGATGGCGGCGATGAACGGCGTCATGGCGCCCGGGGTGAAGACGGTGTTTTTCGCCGCCAGCCCCGGAGTGCGCCATATCACCGCCACGCTGGTGCGCCAGATCGCGGCCATGGGCGGCGATGTGTCGCCCTTCGCGCCGGCGGGCGTCGTCGCCGCGATGAAAACGAAATTCGCCAGGGGCTGAGGCCCGCGGCTCCACACGAGGACCAAAGCATGTTTGACAGACGCAGCCTTCTCGCCGCAGCCTTCCTTGCCGCCGGCCTCGCCGCGACCCCGGCGATGGCGCAGACCGCGCCGGCGGATCCGGAAAACACGCTCCATCTCGATCTCAAGGACGGCCGCGTCGTCATCAAATTGCGGCCCGATCTCGCGCCCAAACACGTCGCGCAAATCAAGACGCTGACGAAGCAGGGCTTCTATGACGGCATCGTCTTCCATCGCGTCATCGAAGGCTTCATGGCGCAGACCGGCGATCCGACCGGCACGGGCACGGGCCGGTCGAAACTGCCGAACATTCCGGCC
>WPCJ01281365.1_pt1 | contig 24134 bp, 19 predicted proteins | sample 5399831 | NCBI WGS metagenome assembly WPCJ01 (sample SAMN12869470, study PRJNA574797) | sludge metagenome | isolation source: wastewater treatment of pH10 | place: China:Beijing | collected 2019-05-20 | reverse complement strand
CGGCGCTGCGGGCCTCGGCCGGACGGGCGCCTCCATGCCGCCACCCTTCTTTTCGGCGGTCAGCGCAACCATGGCTCCGGCGACGCCGGGTATGGCCTTGACGACCCGTTCGGCGGCGGCGCGCAGCGGCTCCATCTCCTTTGCCCGTTCGGCAGGAACCGTGATCGAGAAGAACACTTTGCCGTCGGCGATGAAGATGTCGGAGACCAGCCCGAGATCGACGATGTTGCCGCTGAAATCGGGACCGTTCACGGTCCGCAGGTGTTCGATGACGGTTTCCTTCGTCGGTGTGGGCGCGGGCATGGCTGCATCTTCCGATCAGGGCGATCCCGGGAAGCGCGGAGCTGTTTTCCGTCCGGGACTGCGTGAACCAAGGAGATAGGGCGCTTCTGCTTCGTGCAAGCGGAAGCGCTCTGGCTGGCCTCAGATAATCGCTTTTGTGCCGAAGACCAAGCGGTGTGTTCGGCGGCTGCCCGCCGAGCGGGGCCTGTCAGCCGAACAGGGAGGTTAGGAAAAAGATCGCCGCCGAGATCAGCGCGGTCGCCGGCATGGTGATGACCCAGGCGATGACGATAGAGCCGGCGATGCCCCAGCGCACGGCCGAGACGCGCCGCGCGGCGCCGACGCCGACGATCGCGCCGGTGATGGTGTGCGTGGTCGAGACGGGAATGCCAAGCCAGGTCGCCCCGAACAGCGTGATCGCGCCGCCCGTCTCGGCGCAGAAGCCCTGCATGGGGTTGAGGCGGGTGATCTTGGAGCCCATCGTGTGGACGATGCGCCAGCCGCCGAAGAGCGTACCGAGAGCCAGCATCGCCTGACAGCTGATGACCACCCAGAATGGCACGTAGAACTCGCTGCCGAGCATGCCCTGCGAATACAGCAGCACGGCGATGATGCCCATCGTCTTCTGCGCGTCGTTGCCGCCGTGGCCCAGTGAATAGAGCGACGCCGAGACGAACTGCATGACGCGGAACTTGCTGTCGACGGCGAAGGGCGTCTGCTTCACGAAGATCCATGACACGATGAGCACGAGGATCAGGGCCAGCAGGAAGCCGGTGAGCGGCGACAGCACGATCGCCGAGACGGTCTTGACCAGTCCCGTCCAGACGATGGCCACCGTTCCGGCCTTTGCGACCGCGGCGCCCACCAGCCCGCCGATCAGCGCATGCGAAGAGGAGGAGGGAATGCCGTAGTGCCAGGTGATGATGTTCCAGGAGATGGCGCCGATGAGCGCGGAGAACACGACCTGCGGCGTGACGATGTCGGCGCTGACGATGCCCCGGCCGATCGTCTCGGCGACATGCAGGCCGAAGAACAGGAAGGCGATGAAGTTGAAGAAGGCGGCCCAGAACACCGCGTATTGCGGCCGCAGCACGCGCGTGGAGACGATCGTGGCGATCGAGTTGGCCGCATCGTGCAGGCCGTTCAGGAAGTCGAAGAACAGCGCTACGCCGATCAGGCCGACGAGAAGCGGGAGGGCGAGGGTGGCGTCCATCTAGTCAGACGTTCTCGATCACGATGCCGCTGATTTCGTTGGCCACGTCCTCGAAGCGGTCGATGACCTTCTCCAACTGGCCGAAAAGGTCGCTCCCGACGATCCAGCCCATGGCCTCCGTGCTGCCGCAGCGCTGGAAGAGATCCTTCAGGCCCGCATCGTGCAGGGTGTCGGACCGTTCCTCGAGCACCGTGATTTCCTCGGCGATGGCGCTGAGCCGGGTCACGTTCGCGCCCACCTTCTCCAGCAGCAGCACCGCCTCCGCCGTGAGATGCGCGGCCTCGACGGCGATCGCGCCCATCTCGCGCATGCGCGGGTCGAAGCTAGTCTGGTCGAAGAGCTTCACCATCTTCACGACCTTGTGCATCATGTCGATGGCATCGTCCATCGACTGGATCAGGTCCTTGATGTCGCCACGGTCGAACGGCGTTATGAAGCTCTTGCGCACCGCCAGCATGACCTCGCGGGTGACGTCGTCCGCCTTGTGCTCCAGGTCGACGATCTCCTGGCAGTGGCGATCGACATTCTCGCCGCCTTCCAGCATTTTCTGCAGCGCTTCCGCTCCTGCGACGAGGATGCGGGAATGGCGTTCGAAAAGATCGAAGAACTTGTCCTCGCGAGGAAGAAGCGCGCGAAACCAGCCGAGCATGGCAAGATCCTTAGCCGACGATAGACGCGTCAAATAGCGCCCTTCGGCCGCTCCGCAAACCGATCATTTCAGGAAAGTTGGGGAAGCCACCGAAAAGTTTTCGCCCGGAATGCGTGAAAACAAGGGGCAAAGGCGCTTGCGCGTTCCTTCAGGAGTGGAAGCGCCTACTCCGCGGCCTGCTCCGCCGCCGCCGCGGACTTCACGAATACGAAGTCGCCGCCTTCGTGTCCCACCTTCTCGAGGGGCCGGTATTGCGGCTCCTGATCCGCGTTGGCCGTCACCTGCTGGAGGATGTAGCCGTCGAAGAGTTCCCTGGCCGAGAATGCGTCATGGTCCATCTTCTCGAGTCCCGTTAGCAGGGCGCGGGCAAAGACGGAATGCCCATTGCCGCCGAGATCCTCCACCGGCTCGTTGTTGCCGGACGTGATGACGATCCGGGACTTGCGCGACTGGAGCTTGAGAAGCGCCTGCATGCGCTGGTCGTCGCCGGCGGACTGTCCGGCCGGATCGCCCCCACCCCTCAGCAGCGCGCCGGAATAGCAGGAATCGGAAATGAGGATCACGTGGTTCGCCAGGATACGCTGGATGGCGGCCGAAATATCGGCGGCAGACAGATAGCTCGGCTCGAATCCCTGCTCGGCGTCCGAGGGCACCCAGTAGGCGCTGTTGGTGATAGGCTCGAACACGCCGTGTCCGGCATAGAAGATGAGGATGGTGTCCTTCGCGCCCGCGGCCTTTCCGAGCTGGTGGAGGGTGGTCTCGATCTGGCGCTTGGTGGGGTCCTTTAGGATCAGCGACTGGACCTTGCCGCCCGTGTCCAGTTCCATGGCGAAGCCGTACCTGTCCTTCAGGACGGCCGCCAGCGCATCGGCGTCCGCAAAAGGCGTCGCAAGATTCGGCATGCCGGTCGCCTGCTCGTAGGTCTGGTTGGCGATGATCACGGCAAGCCTTTTCCCCTCTCCCTCAAGCGCCTTCTTGTCGCCTTCGAAGAGCAGTTCGAGCATCTTCTTGTGCAGGCGCGAATCGGCCGTGACGGCCACGATGTTGAGGTTGTTCATCCCAGGCTTCAGCGCCGCGACATGGCTGAAGGTCCCGTCGGCCGACAGCGCCGCGTCCGCTCCGTCGACCATGACGCCCAGCACGGGCGCGGTCCAGCCGATCGAGCCCTTGATCTCCACCTCCGCACGCTCGATCGGCATCGCCCCGCGCGTCGGCTTGGGGCTCAGGATCTTGATGGGATCGGGCGCAGCGTCGCGCGGCAGGCGCATTTCCGGCGTCATCTCTTCCGTGTCTGTAGCGTAGAAGACCGTATAGCTGCCGTGGCCGGCGGCCAGCACCGGGCTTGGCCAGTATTCCGTCTTGGGCGCCTCATACGAACGACCAGCTGCTGACGTCGCCAGCGGCCTTCTGCCTCTGCTCGATCCGCGCGGAGGCGGAGCCCAGCACATCCAGACTGACGATCGCATGTGCTCCCGCATTGCGCACGGCCACCATGAAATCCGATACGTCCCGCCCCCGGATCAACTCGTGGTATGTCGGGCTGTCGTCGGTGAGCAGGATGATGAGGTCGTCCTCCAGAGCCAATTTCAAACCGGCTGCGGTTTCCGTCAGGTCTGCGAATTCTCCGGCAACGCCTCGCTCGAACCTGGATGAAAGGATCTTTCGGGAAACCTGGCCTATCGGCTCCGGAAAGAGCAGATATCAGACGGCGGGATCGGAGCTGTCGTCCCCGACCTGTCCGAGGATCGTCCGGACAAAGCCGTTCTGTGGCGTTGCATGGGTCGAGAAGTGAACGATCACCCGATCGTTGCACCTCACATCCTTCAAGACCGCGCGGAAGGAATCGAAGACTCCGGGGCGCGTGGCGGCCCCGTCGAGAAGAACGTGGATGCGTTCGGCGGCCACTCCCTTGTCTTCGAGCATTCCGCGCAGCAGCATGACGTCGTTGGTCGTGCCCTTCGTCAAGAAGCGTTTGCCCATGCCGAGGTCGGTCGTGCCGACAAGAATCGCACGCGTTATGGGGAGACTGGCATCGCATCCCGCGTCGCCGACATCCGAAAATTCGACAGGCGGGGCCGTTAACCCCGGCGCACGCTCGGCGATGATCGAGCCGTAGATCTCGATTGCCCGACGATAGTCCACGTCATCGGGCAGCTTCTTCACCCCAGCCTGCGCTGCCGGCGCGAAAGCGCCAAGCATGGTTGCGGCCAGCAATGCAGCGCCGCATGCAAGTTTGCCCAAGCAAGCCATATCCGCTCCCACCCTAGACCCGGCAACCCTAGCAAGGTTGTTCGGGATTGTTGACCTGCTTATGGCGCGGCGACGGCACAATCGTGTTATCGATCAGCCATGATCGACAAGCTCGAATCCTTCATCGCTCTCGCCAGGACGGAGCATTTCGGCCATGCGGCGGAACAGCTTGGCGTGACGCAGCCGACCTTGTCGGCGGCCATCAAGCAGCTCGAGCAGCAGCTCGGCGTCATGCTGGTCAAGCGGGGCTCGCGTTTTCAGGGGCTTACGCCCGAGGGCGAGCAGGTGCTGGTCTGGGCGCGCCGCATCACCGGCGACATGCGCGCCATGCGCGAGGAGATGCGCGCCGCGCGGCACGGGCTTTCCGGCCATATCCGCATCGCCGCGATTCCGACCGCGCTGGCCATGCTTCAGCGGCTGACGACGCCTTTCCGCGAAAAGCATCCGGGCGTCACCTTCTCGGTGCTGTCGCGCACGTCGATCGAGGTGCTGTCACTGCTCGGCAATTTCGACATCGACGCCGGCGTGACCTATCTCGACAACGAGCCGCTCGGCCGCGTCACCAGCGTGCCGCTCTATTCCGAGCGCTACCAGTTGATCACGGCCATCGGCAATCCGCATTCCGAGCAGAAGACGGTGACGTGGTCGGAGGTCAGCCGGCTGCCTCTCTGCCTCCTCACCCGGGACATGCAGAACCGCCGCATCATCGACCAGCATCTGGCCGAGGCCGGCGTGGAAGTGCGACCGACGCTCGAATCGAACTCCATGATCGTCCTTTTTTCGCACATAAGGACCGGCAAATGGTCGTCGGTCATGCCGCTGAACCTCGCGGAAACTTTCGGCTTCGCCGAGCCGATCAAGGCGATTCCCATCGTCGATCCCGATGCCAGCCACGTGGTCGGTCTGGTCGCGTCGCCGCGCCAGCCGCATACTCCGCTGGTGGCGGCGCTTCTCGACGAGGCGGCTGCTCTCGCAGCGGCTATTCGTGGCGTGAACGCGACATAAGAAAAGGGCCTTTTGATAGAAAAAAACTATCGAACGACGAAACCGCTTTATTGATCTGGCGCTATTCCTCTGGTTTCCTAACGCTCCGGCGATAAATTCGCTCGATATTAGGGAGGGCGCTGCCGGCCATGCAGCCCGCAAGTACCGAAATAGCGTCGCGCACGGCGGCGGTGATCAATGAATTCAAGGCGCTCGACGGGCCGCTGTTGCCCATCCTGCACGGGATACAGGAGGAGTTCGGCTATGTTCCGGGCGAGTCCCTGCCGGTGATCGCCAGCGCGCTGAACATCTCCAATGCCGAAGTGCACGGGGTCGTCACCTTCTATCACGACTACCGCAGGCATCCCGCCGGGCGGCATGTGCTGAAGGTCTGCCGGGCGGAAGCCTGCCAGTCCATGGGCGGCGACGCGCTTGCGGCGAAGCTCCAGCAATTGCTCGGCATCGGCTTCCACGAGACGGCGCGGGACGGCTCCGTGACGCTGGAGCCCGTCTATTGCCTGGGCCTGTGCGCCTGTGCGCCTTCCGCTATGCTGGACGGTGAAGTGATCGGGCGGCTCGACGCAGACAAGATTGAAGAGATCGCGGCGGAGGTGCGGAAATGACCGTCACGATCTACGTCCCCTGCGATTCCGGCGCGTTGGCGCTCGGAGCGGAGAAGGTCGCGAAGGCGGTCGAGAAGGAGATTTCGGCGCGCGGGCTGGACGCGCGGATCGTCCGCAACGGCTCGCACGGCATGTTCTGGCTGGAGCCGATGGTGGAGGTGGAGACGGATTCGGGCCGCGTCGCCTACGGACCCGTGCAGGCGAAGGACGTGCCGTCGCTTTTCGACGCCGGCCTCGTTTCCGGCGGGCTGCATGCCCTGTCGCTCGGCAAGACGCGCGAGATCCCCTTCCTTGCGAAGCAGACGCGCCTGACGTTCGCGCGCTGCGGCATCACTGACCCGCTGTCGCTGGACGACTACAAGGCGCATGGTGGCCTGACCGGGCTGAGTCGAGCGCTGGCAACCACCCCGGCAGAGATCGTCAGGACGGTGACCGATTCCGGTTTGCGCGGACGCGGCGGCGCTGGATTTCCCACAGGAATCAAATGGAAGACGGTTTTGGACGCCGTTTCCGACCGCAAATTCATCCTCTGCAACGCAGACGAGGGCGATTCAGGCACTTTTGCCGACCGCATGATCATGGAAGGCGATCCTTTCGTGCTCATTGAGGGCATGACGATCGCCGGCATAGCGACAGGCGCGACGAAGGGCTTCGTCTACATCCGTTCGGAGTATCCGCACGCTATCGCAACCATGACGCGCGCCGTCGAGATCGCGCGCAGGAACGGCTTGCTCGGCGTCAATGTGATGGGATCGCCGCACGCCTTCGACATCGAGATCAGGGCGGGCGCGGGCGCCTATGTCTGCGGCGAGGAAACCTCGCTGATGAATTCGCTGGAGGGCAAGCGCGGTGTCGTGCGCGCCAAGCCTCCTTTGCCGGCTATACAGGGCCTGTTCGGCAAGCCGACCGTCATCAACAACGTGCTCTCGCTCGCCTCCGTTCCGATCATCATGGACCGCGGCGCGGACTATTACAGGGATTTCGGCATGGGCCGCTCGCGCGGCACCATCCCGATCCAGATCGCCGGCAACGTCAGGCATGGCGGCCTGTTCGAGGCGGCGTTCGGCCTGACGCTCGGCGAGATCGTCGACGAGATCGGCGGCGGCACGGCGACCGGTCGGCCGGTGAAGGCGGTGCAGGTTGGCGGGCCGCTCGGCGCGTACTTCCCGCGCGCCCTGTTCGACACGCCTTTCGACTACGAGGCCTTCGCGGCAAAGGACGGGCTGATCGGCCACGCCGGCATCGTCGTGTTCGACGACACGGCCGACATGCTGAAGCAGGCTCGCTTCGCCATGGAATTCTGCGCGATCGAAAGCTGCGGCAAGTGCACGCCCTGCCGCATCGGCTCGACGCGCGGCGTCGAGACGCTGGACAAGATCGCCATGAACATCGAGCCGCAGAAGAACATCGAGCTCGTCACGGATTTGTGCAACACGATGAAGTTCGGATCCCTTTGCGCGCTCGGCGGTTTCACCCCATATCCTGTGATGAGCGCGATCAATCATTTCCCGGACGATTTTCGTCCGACGCCCGTCGCTGAAGCAGCGGAATAGGAGCAGACGAGATGAACGCCTTGCCCCCGTCCAGAACGTCCGGAACGCTTGTCGAGGAAACCGACTACGGCACGCCCGCCTCCCTGTCGGAGAAGCAGGTGACGCTGACCGTCGACGGACGTTCGATCACGGTGCCCGAGGGAACCTCGATCATGCGCGCCTCGATGGAGGCCGGCGTCGAGATTCCGAAGCTTTGCGCCACCGACATGATCGACGCCTTCGGCTCCTGCCGCATCTGCCTGGTCGAGATCGAGGGACGCGGCGGCACGCCCGCCTCCTGCACGACGCCCGTGGGCGAGGGCATGGTGGTCCACACGCAGACCGACAGGCTGAACGCGATCCGGCGCGGCGTGATGGAACTCTATGTTTCCGACCATCCGAGCGCATGGGCCGGCAACGGCGACGTCCATGCAGGAACGGGTGCGAGCGAGTTCGACCGCGTGGTCGATCAGGTCGGCCTGACCGAGAACCGCTACGGGACCGAGGGGCGCAACCATGTCGCTCCGGGCGATGGCTCGCTGACCATCGACTACATGGTGCGCGACGAATCCAACCCGTATTTCACCTACGACCCGGCGCAGTGCATCGTCTGCTCGCGTTGCGTGCGCGCCTGCGAGGAAGTGCAGGGCACCTTCGCCCTGACCATCGAGGGGCGTGGGTTCGAGAGCCGCATGGCGGCCGGCATGCACCAGCCCTTCCTGGAAAGCGAATGCGTGTCCTGTGGCGCCTGCGTGCAGGCCTGCCCGACCGACGCTCTGCGCGAGAAGACCGTACTCGAAATGGGCATGCCCGAACATTCGACGGTGACGACCTGCGCCTATTGCGGCGTCGGCTGCTCCTTCAAGGTCGAGATGAAGGGCGAGGAGGTCGTACGCATGGTGCCGTGGAAGGACGGCAAAGCCAATCGCGGCCACTCCTGCGTCAAGGGCCGCTTCGCCTGGGGCTACACGACCCACAAGGAGCGCATTCTCAACCCGATGATCCGCGAGAACGTCACCGACCCGTGGCGCGAGGTGAGCTGGGACGAAGCCTACCGGCACGTCGCCAGCGAGTTCCGTCGCATCCAGTACCAGTATGGCAAGGGCGCGGTGGGCGGCATCACCTCCTCGCGCTGCACCAACGAGGAGACCTATCTCGTCCAGAAGCTGGTGCGGCAAGGCTTCGGCAACAACAATGTCGACACATGCGCGCGCGTCTGCCACTCGCCGACCGGCTATGGCCTCGGCCAGACCTTCGGCACCTCGGCCGGCACGCAAGATTTCGATTCCATCGAGCATACGGACGTCGCCGTCATCATCGGCGCCAATCCGGCCTCCGCCCATCCCGTGTTCGCCTCGCGCATGAAGAAGCGACTGCGTAAGGGCGCGAAGCTGATCGTGATCGATCCGCGCCGCACCGAGATGGTGAAGTCGGCGCATATCGAGGCGTCCTATCACCTGCCGCTGAAGCCCGGCACCAACGTCGCGGTCGTCACCGCGTTGGCGCATGTCATCGTGACGGAGGGCCTGTTCAACGAGGCCTTCATCCGCGAGCGCTGCGAATGGGACGAATTCCAGGACTATGTGGAATTCGTGTCCGACCCGCGTCACAGCCCGGAGGCGATCGAGGCGCTGTCGGGCGTGCCGGCCGAGACGATCCGCGGCGCGGCGCGGCTCTACGCTACCGGCGGCAACGGCGCTATCTATTACGGGCTCGGCGTCACCGAGCACAGCCAGGGCTCGACGGCCGTCATCGCCATCGCCAACCTCGCCATGCTGACCGGCAATATCGGTCGCAAGGGCGTCGGCGTGAACCCGCTGCGCGGCCAGAACAACGTGCAGGGCTCCTGCGACATGGGCTCCTTCCCGCACGAATTGCCGGGCTATCGTCACATATCTGGCGACGCCACGCGCGAGATCTACGAGAGCCTGTGGGGCGTGAAGCTGGACAGCGAGCCGGGCCTGCGCATACCCAACATGCTCGACGCGGCCGTCGAGGGCACCTTCAAGGCACTTTATGTCCAGGGCGAGGACATCCTCCAGTCCGACCCCGACACCAAGCATGTCGCGGCCGGCCTCGCCGCCATGGAATGCGTGGTGGTGCAGGACCTGTTCCTGAACGAGACGGCCAATTACGCGCACGTCTTCCTGCCGGGCTCGACCTTCCTCGAGAAGGACGGGACGTTCACCAATGCCGAGCGCCGCATCAACCGCGTGCGCAAGGTGATGGAACCGAAGAACGGCTATGCCGACTGGGAGGTGACGCAGAGGCTGGCGCAGGAGATGGGACTCGACTGGAATTACAGCCATCCCTCCGAGATCATGGACGAGATCGCCAAGACCACACCGTCCTTCGCGAACGTGACCTTCGACCTCATCGACAGGCTGGGTTCCGTGCAATGGCCGTGCAACGACAAGGCGCCCGAGGGAACGCCGGTCATGCACACGAACGGCTTCGTGCGCGGCAAGGGCAAGTTCATCCGCACCGAATATGTCGCGACCGACGAGAAGACCGGACCGCGCTTCCCGCTTTTGCTCACCACGGGCCGCATCCTGTCGCAATACAATGTCGGCGCGCAGACGCGGCGCACCCCGAATGTGATGTGGCACGACGAGGACCGGCTGGAGATCCACCCGCACGACGCCGAGAACCGGGGCATCCGCGACGGCGACTGGGTGAGGCTGGCATCGCGCGCCGGCGAGACGACGCTGCGCGCGCTGATCACTGACCGTGTCGCGACGGGCGTGGTCTACACGACCTTCCACCACCCGGACACGCAGGCCAACGTCATCACCACCGACTATTCCGACTGGGCTACCAACTGCCCCGAATACAAGGTGACGGCGGTGCAGGTGTCGCCGTCGAACGGTCCGAGCGACTGGCAGCGCGAATACAACGAGCAGGCGCGGCTCAGCCGGCGGATAGAGGGACATCTGGAGGCGGCGGAGTAGTGTTCTTGCGGACGCTTTTGGCCTGCCCCTCACCCTTACCCTCTCCCCACATGCGGGGAGAGGGGGACTTCGGCGTTGCGGCCAGCCCTCCTCGTTCCGCTCCTGCCGGGAGAGGATGCCGGCAGGCAGGTGAGGGGCTGCGCGCCCTCCCGGAATCATGTCGATGACATTGCGTCCTCCGGTCAGCCAGACCACGCTGCTCGCACGGCGCGCGGCGGGGTCGGCATTCGGCAACCGGATGGTGCCCGAGGAGACGCCGGTGGCGTTCTCCTTTGCCGGCACGACGCATGCGGTGATGATGGCTTCGCCCGCCGATTTCGAGGATTTCGCGCTCGGCTTCTCGCTGACCGAAGGCATCATCGACACGCCCGACGAGATCGAGGCGATCGAGGTCGAGGACCTTGGAGGTGAGGCCGGGGGAGCGGGCATCGACATCCAGATCAGGTTGAAGGACAAGGCGAACACACGCTTCCAGGCGCGCAGGCGCAGGCTGGCCGGGCCGGTCGGCTGCGGCCTGTGCGGTATCGAATCCATCGAGGAGGCGATGCGCTCGGTCGACAGTGTCGGGCGCGCGGCGATCACGCTGTCGGCCGCCGACATCGTGCAGTCGGTGAAGCTGCTTTCCAGGGTGCAGCCTCTGCATGCCGAGACGGGCGCGGTGCACGCGGCCGGTTTCTATGTACGGGGCCGGGGCATAGTGCTGGCGCGCGAGGATGTCGGCCGCCACAACGCGCTCGACAAGCTGGCTGGCGCGCTGGCCGCGAAAGGCATCGACGGCGCGACCGGCGCGGTGGTCGTGACCAGCCGCGTCTCGGTGGAGATGGTGCAGAAGACGGCGGCGATCGGCTCGCCCTTCATCATCGCCGTGTCCGCCCCGACGGCGCTGGCGATCCGCACGGCGCAGGAAGCCGGCATGACGCTGGTCGCGCTCGTGCGCGGCGAGGATTTCGACGTTTTCACCCACTCAGAACGCGTGACCGATGGAGCCGCCCGCAATGTCGCATAGCGAGGGAACGCATTCCGAACTGGTGATCGCCAAGATCATCCGCATGGCCAACCAGATCGGTATCTTCTTCGAGACCAAGCCGCATGACGAAGGCGTGGCCGGCGTGGCCGACCACATCAACAAGTTCTGGGAGCCGCGCATGCGCCGCCACTTCTTCGACGTGGTCGACGCGGGTGGCGAAGGCCTGAGGCCGATCGTGCTGGAAGCGGCGTCAGCGGTTCGCCGCCCGAGCGCGCCGGTGACGCCGGAACAGGCTGCCGAGGCGGCGGCCGACGTCAGCGGCTGAGGGGCCAGTCGGGGGTCGTCAGCCGCGCATGGGCTTGAGTGCCTCGGCCCAGCGGTGAAGCTCGTCGAGCATGAGCGTGGCGCCGGATGCGATCGGCTCGCTCGGGCGGAACACTTGGTCTTCGCCGATATGCTGGCCGACCAGCGGCACGGGCACGCCCTCCGGGATCGGCATGATCTTGAGCGTCGTCAGCAGGAGCTTCGTCGTCTGCGCGCCGCGCAACCCGCCCGAAATGCCGCCATAGCTGAGGAGGCCGGCCGGCTTGTAGGCCCACTCCCGGCTCAGATAGACGACCGCATTGGCGAGCGCGGGCGGCGTGAAATAATCATACTCCGGCGTGACGAACACGAAGGCGTCGCCCGACGCCACGCTCTCGCTCCAGCGCTTGGTGTGCGCATGCTCGTACTGGCCGAGCCTCGGATGCTTCGGCTCGTCATAGACCGGCAGGCCGATGTCGGCGAGATCCACCAGCACGGGCTCGAACTTGCCGTGCGCGCGGGCCGCCTCGAGGAACCATTCGGCGACGGAAGGTCCGACGCGCCCAGGACGGGTGCTGCAGATGATGATGTTGAGGCGAAGGGCCAAGGCATGCGCTCCTGATGTGACGGACGGCGTACACATAGAGCGATCATGCCGAGCCGCAACAAGGCCGGGCGAAAGGACACGGTGACGCATCGTCGCGCCCGGATGATCGCAGCGTCGAAGCGGCCCGTGGACCCGCCGGCTCTTTAGGCCAGTTCAGTTTCTGACGGAAACGGCCCCTCACCCTTACCCTCTCCCCGCAAGCGGGAGAGGGGGTGTCAGCGTTGCGGCCAGCCTCCTTCTCCCCGAGCAACGGGGAGAAGGTCCCGGCAGGGGGCTGAGGGGCGATTCTTCCTAAAGCTGAATGGCTCTAATTGGTGCTCTGGAAGCGGGCGACCGGGATGAAGCTGACGGCCTTGCCGGTAAAGCGGCTGGCGTCGGCGACGACTGTGTCGCGCTGGAAGCCCGTCGCGAAGACCTCGCTCGGCGCGGTGCCGACCATCAGGCGCGCGACCGAGGTACCGGCGGCGTCATAGGCGAGGTTGGGCTCGGAGCCGAGCGCCCAGCGGGCGGTCTCGGGCTGTGCGGCGACGACCTGGGGCTTGGGCTTGGCGGTCGCTTTGGCGGCGTTTGTCGCGCGGTCGCCCTTGCGGGTCGTCTTGGCAGCGGGTGCGTCGGGCGCGACCGCGGCGACCTTCTGCTGCGTGCGTTCCGCCGAACGACCCGGCGACAGGCGGCCCTGACGCTGGTCGTCCTCGGCGAGGATATCGTCGATGCCGTCAGGAGACGCAGCGGCGACCTGCTCCGGCACAGGCTCCAGCGCGGGGCGGCTCTCGGGCGTCGGCGGCGCGAGGACGAGTTGGGAAGGCGCTCCTTCTCCCTCCGTGTCCGGACGCCAGGTCGGCAGCGGCACGACCATGGCCATGTCTTCCTGGAATTCGGGTTCTTCCACCGGAGCGGCCGACGCCCTGCCGAACGGCATGTCAGCAGGCTCGGCCGGGCTGTTCTGCACGGCGGTAACCGCCACGGTCTCGACGGGTCCGACCTCGGCCTGCGGGCGCGGCGCAAATACCGGGAGCGGGATGCTGCGTTCGGGCAGCGCCGCGAGGATGGTGACCGGCGTCTCGACCACGTCGTCGTCGGCGGCCACTGCGGTGGCGGGCTGAGCGAGCTCCGGCGGGACGATCTGAATCTCGCCCGAGGGCTTGGGAGCGTTGCGCGCGGACGCCGGCGCGGCGGACGCGACCGCGATCGTGCCTGCGCTCTCGCTGTTGTCTTCCTCCTCGTCGGCGCCGCCGCCGAACAGGCGGGCCAGAAGGCCGCCGGACTTGCCGGACTTGGCGGCGGGAGCGGCGGAGGCGAGAGCCAACGCGCTGGTGCCGTTCTTCTTGCGGGCCTCGTAGGACGCCACGGCCTGCTCGTAGCCGGGCAGCGGCTTGCCGTCGGAGGGCACGTGCAGCGTCTTGCCGTTCGGGAAGACGGCGACGAGCTCGCTGCGGCTCATGCGCGGCCAGTGGCGCACATTGCCGACGTCGAAATGGACGAAGGGCGAGCCGGAGGTCGGATAATATCCGACGCCGCCGACCTGCATCCTGAGGCCGGTGTCGCGCAGCTTCTTGAGCGGCACGCCGGGAATGTAGAAGTCCATCGCCTTGCCGAGCATGTGCTGGCTCTTGTTGGCGACGCCCTTGGAGCGGCTGCGAAGCATGGAGTTGGTTGCTGGGGAGCGATAGCCGGACACGACGTGGATGTAGTCCTTCGCGCCGGAAGCCTGGTACGTCTCCCAGACGAGATCCAGCAGACGCGGGTCCATCCTGGTCGGCTCGTTGCGACGCCAGTCGCGCAGGAAATTGTTGATCTGCTTCAGGCCGGCCTGATCGTAGCGGCCGTTGCGCTTGAAGGTGATCTCCGCGCGTTCCTTGGTATGGACGAAATAGAGCTTGAGGGTCCTCGTCTCGGCCTTGGCGGCCGGAGCGGCCAGCGCCATGCAACCGAAAACAAACATGAATCCGGCCAGCCATTTCGGCCAGAACCCGGTCCATGACATCAATCGGCTGGTGGCTCTGTCTGTCTTCGTCAAATCAAAAGGCCTTGCAGGCTGCCGTTGTCCCCGGAGTTGACGAACGGATGCATTGGTCACGGCATCCGAATATCGATCCTAATGGTTAATCACCGCTTATTGAAGCCGAAATACGGTAACACCGTGGCAAGAATCCGGTGCAAAATGGAGGCCGGCATTCTTGGTAAACCGCGAGTTTAAATCAAATCCGAGCCGCTGCGGCCAACCTTCAGGGCAAAGCCTAGCGAGCCCGATCCTGATCCGACGCAGAGCTTACAATCACAGCGGCTTTTCGAGCCTGCCTTCCTCAGGGTCAATACCATGTTCCCTGAGTTTCCTGTAGAGCGTGGAGCGGCCTATCCCCAGCCTGCGCGCGACCTCGCTCATCTGGCCCTGATAGTGATCTATGGCAAGCCGGATCATCTCGAGCTCGATCTCGGCAAGCGAGCGCACATTGCCGCGCGTGTCCATGGCCCTGACGACCCCGTAGGCCGGGGCAGGAGCCGCGTCGGACGGGGGGCTTGCCTGCGTGCCGTCCTGCGTCTCCACGTCGCGCGCGGAGCCGTCGAGATCGACCGTCCCGCTCACCTGCGCGCGGATCTGAGGGAACTCTTCCTCGGTCAGAACGTCGCCTTCGCATAGCACGGAAGCCCGGAAAACGGCGTTTTCCAGCTGCCTGATGTTGCCGGGCCAGTCATAGGACTGGAGCATGGCGAGCGCACCTTCGGAGATGACATTTATGCGCCCCGCACTCTTGCCGTCGCCGACACGCGCCATGAAATGGCGCACCAGATGCGGAATGTCGGCGCGGCGCTGCCTGAGCGGCGGCACGACGATGGGATAGACGTTGAGGCGGTAGAACAGATCCTCGCGGAACGCGCCGTCCTTCACCTGCTGGAGAAGGTCGCGATGGGTAGCCGAGATGAGCCTGATGTCGACCTTGACGGTGGACCTGCCGCCCACCGGATCGACCTCGCCCTCCTGCACGGCGCGCAGTAGCTTGACCTGCACGTCGATCGGCAGGTCGCCGATCTCGTCGAGGAAGAGCGTTCCCGAATTGGCCTCGACGAACTTGCCGGTGTGCTTTTCGGTCGCACCCGTGAAAGCGCCTTTTTCGTGGCCGAACAGGATGCTCTCCACAAGATTGTCGGGGATCGCGCCACAATTGACGGTGACGAAGGGCTTCGAGCGCCGCTCGCCCGCGCCCTGGATGGCGCGCGCGACCAGCTCCTTGCCGACGCCTGATTCGCCCTCGATGAGGATCGGTATGTTGGAGGCGGCGGCCTTGCGGGCGAGCTGGATGACCTTTTCCATCGCCGGGCTTTTCGTGACGATGTCGCGGAAGCTGATGACGCCGCCGCGCCGCGCCGTGCGCCGTGCGTCGGCCTCCAGCGCCTCGACCTTCAGCGCGTTGGCGAGCGCGGTGCGCAGCCGCTCGGGCGAGGCCGGCTTGACCACGAAGTCGAAGGCCCCGTTGCGCATGGCCGAAACGACCGTGTCGATGCCGCCCTGCGCGGTCTGCACGATGACGGGGATGCCGATCTCGCGCTGGCGCATGGCGCGGAGCACGCCGATGCCGTCGAGGCCGGGCATGGAAAGGTCAAGCACGACGGCGCTGATCGCGCCGCCGGACGGGCCTTCCATGGCGGCAAGGGCCGCTTCGCCGCCCTCCGCGAGGAAAGCCTCATAGCCGAATTTGCCGATGGCCGAATGGAGCAGGCGGCGCTGCACCGGATCGTCATCGACTATAAGGATGGAACCTGCCATGAGAGATCGATATTGAGCCTGTAAAGTGAGCCGTCGCCTTTCTGGTCGCCGGGTCGGTTTCTCCGACTGGATCAACTTGGCACAGGCTTATAAACAACGTTTCAAGAAAGCCGGTGAACGAAGTCTTTAGACGTGTCACCGGCGGGAAAGGCAATCGCATGCGCTCATCGTCGGCACATTGGACCCAGCAGACAGCGCGTCCGCAGGTTGCAAACGCTCCGGGAGCCGCCGCGGCTGTCGCGACGAAGGCGCTCGGCGACCTGCCGGAATGGAATCTCGGCGACCTCTACGCATCGATGGATGCCCCGCAGCTCAAGGCCGACATGGACGCCGCAGCGCGTGGCGCGACCGCTTTCGAGACGCGCTGGAAGGGCACACTCGCGGCGGAAGCCGAAAAGGGCGCGTCCGGCGGGCTGGGCGCCGCTTTGCGCGAATACGAGGCGCTGGAGGAACTGATCGGGCGTATCGCCTCCTATGCCGGGCTGGTCTATGCGGGCGACACCTCCGACCCGCAGCGCGCCAAGCTCTACGGCGACGTTCAGGAGAAGATGACGGACGCCTCGGCTCACCTGCTCTTCTTCACGCTGGAGCTCAACCTCGTCGACGATGCGTTGATCGAGAAGGCGCTGGATGCCGACCCGTCCTTCGGCCACTACAGGCCCTGGGTGATCGACCTGAGGCAGGACAAGCCGTACCAGCTCGAGGACCGCGTCGAGCAGCTCTTCCACGAGAAGTCCGTGACCGGGCGCGGCGCCTGGAACCGCCTGTTCGACGAGACGATGACAGAGCTGCGCTTCAAGGTCGGCGACGAGGAACTGCTGCTCGAACCGACGCTGAACCGGTTGCAGGACGCCGACGGCGAGGTTCGCCGCGAGGCGGCCGAGGCGCTGGCTGCGACGTTCCGAAAGAATCTGCGCACCTTCGCGCTGATCACCAACACTCTGGCCAAGGACAAGGAGATATCCGACCGCTGGCGCGGCTTCCAGGACGTCGCGGACTCGCGCCACCTGGCCAACCGCGTCGAGCGCGGCGTCGTCGATGCGCTGGCCGCCGCCGTTCGTGAAGCCTATCCGCGCCTGTCGCACCGCTATTATGCGATGAAGGCGCGATGGCTCGGCATGGACCAGATGAACCACTGGGACCGCAACGCGCCGCTGCCCGACACTCCGCAGGCGACGATCGGATGGAACGAAGCGAAGACCACGGTGCTGTCGGCCTATCGGGACTTCTCGCCCGAGATGGCGCAGATCGCCCAGACTTTCTTCGACCGCAGCTGGATCGACGCGCCCGTGCGCCCCGGCAAGGCGCCGGGCGCCTTCGCGCACCCGACCGTGCCCTCGGTGCATCCCTATGTGCTGCTCAACTACATGGGCAAGCCGCGCGACGTGATGACGCTGGCGCACGAACTCGGCCACGGCGTGCACCAGGTGCTGGCCGCCGGGCAGGGCGCGCTGATGGCCTCGACCCCGCTGACGCTGGCCGAGACGGCCTCGGTATTCGGCGAGATGCTGACCTTCCGCTCGCTGCTCGACCGCACGACGGACAGGCGCGAGCGCAAGGCCATGCTCGCCCAGAAGGTCGAGGATATGATCAACACGGTCGTGCGCCAGATCGCCTTCTACGAGTTCGAGCGCAAGGTGCATCTCGAGCGCCGCAATGGCGAGCTGACATCCGACAAGCTCGGCGAGCTGTGGCTGGAGGTGCAGGCCGAGAGCCTCGGCCCGGCGATAAAGCTGCGCGAGGGGTACGAGACCTTCTGGGCTTATATCCCGCACTTCATCCATTCGCCCTTCTACGTCTATGCCTACGCCTTCGGCGACTGCCTCGTGAACTCGCTCTATGCCGTCTACCAGAACGCGGAAAGCGGCTTTCAGGAGAAGTATTTCGAGATGCTGCGCGCCGGCGGCACCAAGCATCATTCGGAGCTGCTGAAGCCGTTCGGCCTCGACGCCTCGGACCCGAAATTCTGGCAGATCGGGCTCGGCGTGATCGGCGGGCTGATCGACGAGCTGGAAGCGCTGGACTAGCCGGCGCACCCTTTTCAGGTTGGCAAGCCTTGCCCTCTATCCCGCCCCTTCCCGGCGCGCCGGCCATCTCTCCCCTTGAGGGGTGTGCCCGATGAGGCCGGCCGCCCCCTATATCCTCTTTCGCGACGATTTCTCGGGCGACGAGGTACTGTTCGACCGGCCGCGCGGGGTTATCGTGGCGGATAAAGTGGAAGACTTCTTCCCGGCGCTGGAGGCAGCCCAGAAGGCGCATGACGGGGGCAAATGGCTGGCCGGCTATTTCTCCTATGAAGCCGGTTATCTGCTGGAACCGAAGCTGCGCTCGATCATCCCGCAGGAGCGACGCACGCCGCTGATGGTGATGGGCGTCTTCGACGGACCCTCCGAAGAGGCGCCACCGCGCGACAGGCGGCCGCGTACCAACGGGCCGATCTTCAGCGTGCGCGCGACATGGTCCTTCGAGGACTATCGCGAGCGCTTCGAGCGGGTGCACCGGCATCTGCGCGAGGGCGACTGCTACCAGGCGAACCTGACCTTTCCGGTGGAGGCCCGCTGGAGCGGCGACCCGCTCTCGGCCTTCGACGCGCTGGCGGCGCGGCAGGCCGTGAAATATGGCGCGCTGGTCGACCTGGGCGGGCCGGTGATCCTGTCGCGCTCGCCGGAGCTTTTCTTCGAGGTGGACGGCGAGGGCTGGATCGAGACGCATCCGATGAAGGGCACCGCGCCGCGTGGGAGCACGCCCGAGGAAGACGAGGAGCTGAAGCGCTTCCTCGCCGCCGATCCGAAGAACCAGGCCGAGAACCGTATGATCGTCGACCTGCTGCGCAACGACATCTCGCTGATCTCGGAGGTCGGGACGCTCGACGTGCCGGAACTGTTCGCGATCGAAAGCTTCGCCACCGTGCACCAGATGGTGAGCAAGGTGCGCGCGAAGCTGCTGCCGGGCCTGTCGATCCGCGAGATATTCGCAGCACTCTTTCCCTGCGGCTCGATCACCGGCGCGCCGAAGATCCGCGCCATGGAGATCCTGCGCGAGCTGGAGAGCGCGCCGCGCAACGCCTATTGCGGCTCGATCGGCTGGATCGAGCCAGGCGGCCGCATGCGCTTCAACGTCGCCATCCGCACGATCACGCTCTTCCCCGGCGGAGAGGCCGTCTACAATGTCGGCGGCGGCGTGGTGTTCGATTCCACGGCCGAGGAGGAATATGCCGAATGCCTGCTGAAGGCGCGCTACGCAACGGGACGCCCGCCGGCTTCGAACTGATCGAGACGCTGCGCTGGGAGCCGGATCGCGGGTTTTTGCGGCTGGAGCGGCATCTGCGACGGCTTCGGGATTCGGCGCAGGCGCTGGGATTTGCACATGACGAACGGACCGTGCAGATCGCGCTTGACGGATGCGCGGGCGGGCAGCCGCTGCGGGTGCGGCTGACGCTCGACTGCGCTGGGGTGACCAGCGCAACGGCGGCACCCTTCGAGCCGCTGGCCCCCGACGCGGTGTGGACCTTGCGAGTCGCTTGGGCGCGGCTCGATTCCGCCGATCCTCTGCTGCGGCACAAGACGACTCGGCGTGCGCTCTACGAAGCTGCGCGCTCGGAGTTCTCACGCGAAGCGGCCGACGAGGTGCTGCTCGTCAACGAGCGCGGCGAGGTCTGCGAGGGAACAATCACCAGTGTTTTCGCAGACATGGGGGACGGCATGCTGCGGACGCCTCCCTTGAGCAGCGGCCTGCTGGACGGCGTGTTGCGCGGCGAGATGATCGACGAGGGCAGGGCGCGGGAGGCCGTTCTGACGCCGGACGACCTGCGTCGGGCGAGGGCGATTTACGTCGGCAATTCGCTGCGCGGCTTGATCCCGGCGCGGCTGGCCTAGCGCGCCTTTCTTGCAGGTGCGGGGCTGGCAGGCTATCGCGGGGCATCGACAAGCCAGCGCGACGCGACCATGCAGCCAAGCCAGAGTATTCCGACCCACACACCCTATGACGGTTCGTCGCGGCTCTTCGCCATCGGGCTGAAACCGCTGGACCTCGCGACCTGGATCGAGATCGACGAGACCTTCGATTTCCAGCTGGCCGAAAAACGGCGCATCCATGCCGAACATGGCGGGGCGGTGTTCGTGGCCGAGACGGACAGCGGGGAGGCGCAGGCGGAAGTCCTTGCGCTGCTTACGGATCACCTGCTTGCTCGTTTTCCCGAGCGGTATACGCGCGAGGGCGGGCGGCTGGCGGTCACGGGCCATCCGGGACTCGACGTGCTGCTTGCTAGCGACCTGCCGCCGCTGCACAAGGCTTCGCTGCTGGTGCAGGAGGACCTTATCGTCATGCGGCGCGGCGAGGACCGCTGGCGGCTGGGCGCGGGCGCGCTCTGCTTTCCTTCCTCATGGGTGCTGACGGAGAAATTCGGCAAGGCGATGTCGGCGATCCACGACCCCGTTCCGGGTTTCGGGCCGGGCACGCGCAATGCCGGGCTGATCGACCGCATGTTCGACAAGCTCCAGGTCGCGCAGCCGGTGGAGCGCTTCAACTGGTCGATCCAGGCGGGCGACGCACTCTACCATCCACTATCGAACAACGAGCGCATCGACCGCGCCACAGGCCGGCCGATCCGATTCCCCGACCTGGAGGCTGCGGCCCGCGCCTTCATCCGCGTCGAGCGCCAGACGCTGCGCAAGCTGCCGGCAAGCGGCGAGATCCTGTTCACCATCCGCATCCACATGGACCCGATCGCCCTGCTGAAAGGGATGCCGGATCGCGCGGCGCTGGCGGAATCTTTTGCTGGTCAGCTTCTGGCGCTCGACGCGGAGCAACTCGACTACAAAGGCATGACGGCAGACCGGGACCGGCTGGTGGAAGCGCTACGGGCGATTGCCACCGCGTGAATGATCCCTTTTTGTTCCAGATTTCGCTTGGCGGGAGCGAGGCCGCGCGCTACCTCTGACGCGTGACCCGCCAGCTCAAGCCCAGGATCGATACCGCCGCCAAGCCAGCAATGCTGCCGGACCAGTTCGTAAAATGGTTCGCCAAGCGCGATTGGTCGCCACGCGCGCACCAGATCGAGCTGCTGGCGAAAGCGCAGGCGGGAAAGTCGGTGCTGCTGATCGCGCCGACGGGTGCCGGCAAGACGCTGGCCGGCTTCCTGCCGACTCTGACGGAATTGGCGCGGAGGCCGAAGCGCAAGCCGGACGAGGCGCATAGGGGCATCCACACACTCTATATATCGCCGCTGAAGGCGTTGGCGGTCGACATAGAACGCAACCTCGGCAAGCCGGTCGGCGAGATGGGCCTGCCGGTGACGCTTGAGACGCGCACGGGCGACACGCCCGCACACAAACGCCAGCGCCAGAAGCTGGTGCCGCCCGACATATTGCTGACGACGCCCGAGCAGCTTGCCCTGCTGATCGCCTCGTCGGACGCGAAGCGCTTCTTCGAGGATCTGCGCTATATCGTGTTCGACGAGCTGCACTCGCTGGTGACGTCGAAGCGCGGCCATCTGCTGGCGCTCGGGCTGGCGCGGCTGCGCGCCATCGTACCCGATTTGCAGACCATCGGGTTGTCGGCGACGGTTTCCGATCCTGACGAACTGCGGCGCTGGCTGGTGGCGCAGCCGGGCGACATGGCCGAGCTGATCACGGTCGCGGGCGGCGCGAAGCCCGATGTGACGGTCCTGGATTCGCGCGAGCGCGTGCCGTGGCAGGGACACTCATCACGCTATGCGATCCCTGAAATCTACGATCTGGTGAAGCAGCACGGCACGACGCTGCTCTTCGTCAACACGCGCAGCCAGGCTGAGCTGCTGTTCGCGGAACTGTGGCGCATCAACGAGGATTCGCTGCCGATCGCGCTGCACCACGGATCGCTCGACGTCAGCCAGCGCAGGCGCGTCGAGAAGGCGATGGAGACCAACAGCCTGCGCGCCATCGTCGCGACATCGACGCTCGACCTCGGCATAGACTGGGGCGACGTCGATCTGGTCATCCATGTCGGCGCGCCGAAGGGGGCGAGCCGGCTGGCGCAGCGCATCGGCCGCTCCAACCACCGCATGGACGAGCCGTCGAAGGCGATCCTCGTGCCGGCGAACCGCTTCGAGGTGCTGGAATGCCGCGCCGCCCTTGAGGCCTCGACGGTCGGGGCGCAGGACACGCCGCCGCTGCTGACCGGGGCGCTCGATGTGCTGGCGCAGCATGTGCTGGGTGTCGCCTGTGGCGCGTCCTTCGACGCCGACGACCTCTACCGCGAGGTGCGCACGGCCGAACCCTATGCCGCCCTGGAGCGCGAGACGTTCGACCGGGTGGTCGATTTCGTCGCGACCGGCGGCTACGCGCTGAAAAGCTATGAGCGCTATGCCCGCATCCGCAAGACGAAGGAGGGGCTGTGGCGCGTCAGCCATCCCCGCATCGCGCAGCAATACCGCCTGAATGTCGGCACGATCATCGAGGTGCCGGCGCTGAACGTGCGCTATGTGCGGCAGGGGAGGGGCGCGGCGGGGCGCGGCGGGCCGACCCTCGGCAAGATCGAGGAAGCGTTCCTCGAGACGCTGGTGCATGGCGACACCTTTCTCTTTGCGGGCAAGGTGCTGCGCTTCGAAGGTATCCGCGAGAACGAATGCTACGTATCGAACGCGCCGGGCAAGGACGCCAAGGTGCCCTATTACGGCGGTGGCAAGTTTCCGCTTTCGACCTATCTGGCCGACCAGGTGCGCGCCATGCTGGCCGACCCGAAGCGCTGGAAGGCGCTGCCGCAGCAGGTTGCCGAGTGGCTGCGATTGCAGGCGCAGGTCTCGGTGCTGCCGAAGCGCGGCGACCTGCTGGTCGAGACATTTCCCTATGGCGACCGCTTCTACATGGTGGCCTATCCCTTCGAGGGCAGGCTGGCGCACCAAACGCTCGGCATGCTGCTGACGCGCCGGCTGGAGCGGATGGGCGCACGGCCGCTGGGCTTCGTCGCCACCGACTATGTGCTCGGCGTCTGGGCGCTGGGCGACATGGGCGCGATGTTCAAGCGGGGCCGGCCGACGCTGGGCGAGTTGTTCGACGAAGACATGCTGGGCGACGACCTCGACGCGTGGCTGGCGGATTCATGGATGCTGAAACGCACCTTCCGCGCCTGCGCGCAGATATCGGGACTGATCGAGAAGCGCTTTCCCGGGCAGGAAAAGAGCGGGCGGCAGGTGACGGTGTCGGCAGACCTCATTTATGACGTGCTGCGCACGCATGAGCCCGACCACATCCTGCTGCAGGCGACGCGCGCCGACGCGGCGGCCGGACTGCTCGATGTCAGGAGGCTTGCCGACATGCTGTCGCGCATCCGGGGACGAATCGTGCATAAGGATCTCGACCGCATATCCCCGCTGGCGGTGCCGATCATGCTGGAGGTCGGGCGCGAGCGGGTGGACGGCGAGGCCGGCGACTCGCTGCTGGCGGAAGCCGAGGAACTGATCGCGGAAGCGATGGGAAACAGAGGACGCAAGTGAGAGGCGCGGAACCCATATTCCTGCCGGGCGCGGTGCATACCGCGGAAGTCGTCGTCGGCGGCGAAACGGCGCTTTGCGACCGGCGCGGCGCGCTCTATTTTCCCACGCTCGGGCTGCTCTGCGTCTCGGATCTGCATCTGGAGAAGGGTTCGTCGCTGGCGCGGCGCGGCGTGCTGGCACCGCCCTATGACACAGTGGCGACGCTGGCGCGGTTGCACGCGATCATCGATCATTACATGCCGAAAGTAGTGGTCAGCCTCGGCGACAGCTTCCATGACAATGACGGCTCCGCGCGCCTGCCCGAGCAGATACGGCACGACCTGACCGCCATGATGACCGGCCGCGACTGGTTCTGGGTGGCGGGCAACCATGACACGAAGCCGCCGAGCGGCCTGCCGGGCGAGACGGTCGAGGCGCTGGCCGTGGGCGGTGTGACGTTCCGGCACGAGCCCTCGGCCAAGGCGCCGCCGGGCGAGATCGCCGGGCACCTGCACCCTTGTGCGCGCATCGTGCAGCGCGGCCGCTCGGTCAGGCGACGC
>WPCJ01246828.1_pt1 | contig 24138 bp, 18 predicted proteins | sample 5399831 | NCBI WGS metagenome assembly WPCJ01 (sample SAMN12869470, study PRJNA574797) | sludge metagenome | isolation source: wastewater treatment of pH10 | place: China:Beijing | collected 2019-05-20 | reverse complement strand
CAGCCAGTGCCGCCGCTGGCGCCAAACCTGTCGCTGCAGTCCGGCAACCAGCCCGGCGCGCAGGCCGTGCCCGGCTTCTGGGATCCGCGCCGCCGGCCGGAGCGGCCGGACCTGTCGCGCCTCACGGTGATCCGCTTTCTCACCGAAACCGACTATCCGCCGTTCAACTATACCGGTCCCGACGGCAATCCGGCCGGCTTCAATGTCGATCTCGCCCGCGCGCTCTGCGAGGAGATCAAGGTCACCTGCACGATCCAGATGCGCCGCTTCGAAACGCTGCTGGACGCCATCGCCAGCAATCGGGGCGACGCCATCATCGCCTCATTGGCGGTGACGCCTGCGATCCGCACCCGTATCGATTTCACCGATCCCTATTACCGCGCCCCCGGCCGCTTCGTGGCGCGCAAGGATGCGGTGCTGAAGGAGATGCGGCCGGAATATCTCGAGGGCAAGAAGATCGGCGTCATCGCCGGCACCGCCCATGAAGCCTTTCTCAAGGCGATGTTCACCGATGCGACGCTGTTCACCTTCCAGAACGACGACGCACTGCGCCAGGCGCTGCGCAAGAGCGAGGTCGACGTCATCTTCGGCGACGCCATCTCGCTGGCGTTCTGGATCAATGGCAGCGATTCCGGCGATTGCTGCGCCTTCTCGGGCGGCCCGTTCATCGAGAGCCGTTTTTTCGGCGAAGGCATCGGCATCGGCGTCCGCAAGGGCAACGACACGCTGCGCCAGGCGCTGAACTGGGCGCTGTTCCGCACCTGGGAAAAAGGCCGCTACACCGACCTGTGGCTGAAATACTTTTCCGTCAGCCCGTTCTGATTTTCACTCCCCAGCGGTTTGGCATTTTGGTGCGGAGCCGCTAGGTTCCGCGGCCCGGAGGCCATCTGATATGTCGACTGCTGAAACCACCATGAGCCCGAGCGAGCTGCGCGCGCTCGCCGAGAATTCCAACGCCTGGCCGTTCGAGCAGGCGAAGGCGCTGGTGGCTCGCTTAAAGAAATCGCCGAAGGACGAGGTGCTGTTCGAGACCGGCTATGGCCCCTCGGGCCTGCCGCATATTGGCACCTTCGGCGAAGTCGCGCGCACCACCATGGTGCGCCATGCGTTCCGCGTGCTGACCGAAGACAAGATCAAGACGCGCCTGCTCGCGTTCTCGGACGACATGGACGGTTTCCGCAAGGTGCCGGACAATGTGCCTAACAAGGAGATGCTGGCGCAGCATCTCGGCAAGCCGCTGACCAGCGTGCCCGACCCGATCGAAGAGGGCGTGTCGTTCGGCGCGGCCAACAACGCGCGCCTGCGCGCCTTCCTCGATCACTTCGGCTTCGACTACGAATTCGCATCGAGCACCGATTACTACGCATCCGGCCGCTTCGATGCGACGCTGCTGAAGATGCTCGAAGTCTACGACAAGGTGATGGGCATCATCCTGCCGACCCTCGGCCCGGATCGCCGCGCCACCTATTCGCCGTTCCTGCCCATCAGCAGGACCACCGGCGTGGTGCTGCAGGTGCCGATGATCCGCCGCGACGTGAAGGCCGGCACAATCACTTACATCGATCCTGATACCAATGAAGAAGTGACGACTCCGGTCACCGGCGGCGCTGTGAAGTGCCAGTGGAAGGCCGACTGGGCGCTGCGCTGGGCCGCGCTCGGCGTCGACTATGAAATGGCCGGCAAGGACCTGATCGATAGCGTGAAGCTGTCCGGCAAGATCTGCGCCGCCCTGGGTGGCACGCCGCCGGAAGGTTTCAACTACGAACTCTTCCTCGACGAGAACGGCGGCAAGATCTCGAAGTCGAAGGGCAATGGCCTGACCATCGACGAATGGCTGCGCTATGCCTCGCCGGAATCGCTCTCGCTGTTCATGTATCGCGAGCCGAAGGCGGCGAAGCGCCTGTTCTTCGATGTCATCCCGCGCAATGTCGACGAGTACCAGCAATTCCTCGACGGCTATAACCGCCAGGATGCCAAGCAGCGCCTGTCCAATCCGGTCTGGCATCTGCATGCCGGCAACCCGCCTGTCGTGGACATGCCGGTCACCTTCCAGCTGTTGCTGACGCTGGTGTCGTCGTCCAATGCGGAGAATGCCGATACGCTGTGGGGCTTCATCGGGCGCTACCGTCCGGGCGTCAGCGCGGCGACGCATCCGAAGCTCGATGCGATGGTCGGCTACGCCATCAACTACTATCGCGACTTCGTCGCGCCGACAAAGACGTTCCGCGAGCCGACCGATGTGGAGCGCGTGGCGCTGCAGGACCTGCGCGATGCCCTGTCACGCCTCACCGCGGATGCGAGCGCCGAGGACATCCAGAACACCGTCTACGAGATCGGCCGCCGCGAGCCGTTCCTCGACCACAAGAAGCCGGCCAAGGACGGCCGTCCCGGCGTGTCGCTGGACTGGTTCAACATGCTGTACCAGGTGCTGCTCGGCCAGGAGAAGGGGCCGCGCTTCGGCTCCTTCGTGGCAGTCTACGGCGTGCAGAACGCGATCAACATGATCGACGGCGCGCTGGCACGGAGTGCGTAAGGAGCGAAGGCTCTCCTTCTCCCCTCTCCCGCTTGCGGGAGAGGGGAGAAACTCACTGGCTCGCCCACACGATGCGTGCGATCCACTCGATATCCTGCACGGCAAAGCTCCGGTCCGCGTGGCTTGGATTCAGCGACTGCAGTTCCAGCAGCTTGGTCGTGCGGCGCTTCAGCTCCTTGGCCATCACCTCGCCGTCCTTGGTCTTGACCACGACGCGATCGCCCTTGCGGATCTGCGCGCTCGGCGACACCACGATGATATCGCCGTCGCGGTAAGCCGGCCGCATCGAATCGCCGGAGATCGTCAGCGCATAGGCATGTTCGTCATTCACCGACGGCAGGCCGACCTCGTCCCAGCCCTTGCTGCCGACCGGGAAGCCCGCATCGTCGAAGAACCCGCCCTGCCCCGCTTGCGCAAAGCCCAGCAGCGGCACCGACTGCACGATCTTGCGGGTGCCCTCAATCAGCGACACGAAGGTGTCGATCGGCACATTGGTCGCGGCAAGTGCCTTCGACACCGATTCAGTGGACGGCCAGCGCTCGCGCCCCTCATTGGTGATGCGCTTGGATTTGTTGAAGGTGGTGGCGTCGAGCCCCGCCTTCTTGGCCAGCGCCGACGGCGTCATGCCGTTGCGTTCGGCAAGCAGGTCGAGCGCGTTCCAGATCTGGGCGTGGGTCAGCATGATCTCGTCCCTTTTCTTGCCTTTTCGTCCCTTGGCAATGCTGTTGGCCCGGCATGCCGGCGGCGCGCTGAATCGTGGCAGCAACTAGGAATTATTGCCGCGGTTCCACGATTTACGCAACTGCCATCTGAAAAAAATGTGCGGCCTTGAGTTGCCGGGGCGCCGCCGATACGGTCGGCCGCCGACACCCGCCATAACGGACTCATTGGAGGTTGTCCGCATGCCTCCAGGAACAACTTCGATAACAACCGGGAAAGTCTGGGCGATTGCGCAGCATCTATAAAATCTGTCCGGCGCCGCAATGGCGCGAAGCCGAGCGCCAGGGCACCTATCGCGGCAGCGCCGACGACATCCGGGACGGCTTCATCCATTTCTCCACCGCCGCGCAGCTGGAAGGCACCCTTGCCAGGCATTATGCCGGCCAAAGCGGCCTTTTCCTGATCGCCGTGGACCGCGACGCGCTCGGCGACGAACTGCGCTGGGAGCCCTCCCGCGGCGGCGACCTGTTTCCGCATCTCTATGGCGAGCTCGATCTCGGCGCCGTCACCGCCGTCATGGATCTGCGCCTGCGCGCCGACGGCAGCCATGTCATCCCGGAGTTGCCATAAGTGATCCGTGCCTTCGATTCCTTCTCCCTGCCGATGCTGCGTATGCTGGATCCGGAAGACGCCCACCGCCTCGCCATCCGCGGCCTGAAGCTGCTGCCCTATGCGAAGCCGCGGCCGGACGACCCGAAACTCGCGGTCCGCGCCTTCGGCCTGAACTTTCCCAATCCGGTCGGCATCGCCGCCGGCTTCGACAAACACGCCGAAGCGCCCGATGCCCTGCTGCGTCTCGGTTTCGGCTTTGCCGAGATCGGCACCGTCACGCCGAAGCCACAGCCCGGCAATCCGCGCCCGCGTCTGTTCCGGCTCGAGCGCGATGAAGCTGTCATCAACCGTTTCGGCTTCAACAGCGAAGGCGCCGACGCCGTTCTGCGGCGCCTCGCCGCCCGCGCGCAGCGCGGCGGCATTGTCGGCGTCAATGTCGGCGCCAACAAGGATTCCGCCGATCGCACCCAGGACTACGTCAAGCTGATCGAGACCTTCGCGCCGGTGGCGAGCTACTTCACCGTCAATGTCTCGTCGCCGAACACGCCGGGCCTGCGCAACCTGCAGCAGGCGAGCGAGCTCGACGATCTCCTCGCCCGGGTCATCGAAGCACGTAACCGCGTCCGCAAGACCGCCGGCGACTCTCCGGTGCTGCTGAAGATCGCCCCCGATCTTGGCCTCGCCGATCTCGACGATGTCGTGCATGTCGCCCGCTCGCGCGGCGTCGATGGCATGATCGTCGCCAACACCACCATCGGCCGCCCGTCCACCTTGCGCGACCAGACGAAGGCGAAGGAAACCGGTGGCCTGTCGGGCCGCCCGCTGTTCCGGCTCTCGACCCGCATGGTGGCGGAGACCTTCGTGCGCGTGGAAGGCGCCTTCCCGCTGATCGGCGCCGGCGGCATCGACAGCGGCGGCGCCGCGCTCACCAAGATCCGCGCCGGCGCGAGCCTGATCCAGGTCTATTCGTCGCTGGTCTATAAGGGCCTTGGGCTGGTCGATGCGATCAAGTCGGACCTGTCCTCGACGCTACTGCGCACGGGACGCGATTCGCTGTCGGAGATCGTCGGTGCGGATGCCGCGACGATCACGGCCGAGGATTGGCCGGGTTGATTCGTAGGGCGGATTAGCCGAAGGCGTAATCCGCCGGCCGAGCACATGTGACGAAGGACGGCGGATTACGCTTCGCTAATCCGCCCTATGATTCCGGAACCACTACCCAAACGTCTTCCGCAGCAACACCGGATACCTCGCCGCCTGCAATCCGCCGCGGGCGATGTAATGCACCAGCAGCGCCGCCCATAGCCCGGCATTGCCCCATGATCGCATCGCGAACCACGCTGCGAGAAAACACAGCAGCGACAGCACCATCAGATTGCGCATGTCGCGCGCCCAGGTGGCGCCGATGAACACGCCGTCATAGGCGAAGGCGAACACGCCGAGCACCGGCGCCAGCGCCACCAGCCACAGAAACTCGCGCGCCAGCACCCGCACATCTGCGCTCGCCGTCATCGCATCGATCAGCGCAGCGCCGCCAAGCGCATAGATCGCGCTGAGCACGACCGCGAAGCCGAAGCCCCACTGCACCACCAGCCGGACGGCACTGGCAAAGCCGACTCGGTTACGCGCGCCATAGGCCCGGCCACACAATTGCTCGGCCGCGGTGGCGAGACCGTCGAGAAAGAACGAGGAGATCAGCAGGAAGTTGTTGAGCACCGCGTTCGCTGCAAGGATCTGGTCGCCGGCCCGCGCGCCTTGCGCGGTGAAGAACAGGAACGCCGCGATCAGGGCGGCGGTGCGGATCATGATGTCGCGATTGACAGCCATCGTATGCTTGAGCTTGTCGCGCTCCAGCAGCACGGACCATGGCATTGTGAGTTTGCCGCCGGTGATGCGCCATGCGATGGCAGCACCGAGCACGAAGCCGGTTCCTTCGGCGATGATGGCCGCCAGCGCCGCGCCGGTGATGCCCATATCGAGCACCAGCACGAGCAGCAGCGTCGCTGCCATGCTGACGACATTGATGACGATCTGTACCGCCAGCGCGAGACTCGCGCGCGCCTGCCCGACCAGCCAGCCGACCATGACGAAATTCGATAGCACCAGCGGCGCCGACCAGATGCGGATGGTGAAATAGCGATGCGCGGCATCGGTGACGCCTTCGCTTCCGCCCATGGCGGTCAGCAACGCGAAGGCAATTGGCACCTGAAGTAGAATCAGAATGCCGCCGATGGCGCCGGAAATGATGAAGCCGCGCGGCAGCAATGCACGCAGCTCTTGCCTGTCACCGGCGCCCAGCGCCTGCGCGGTGAAGGCCACCGTGCTCATGCGCAGGAAGCCGAACAGCCAGAATACGCAATCGAACAGCACCGACGCCATGGCGACACCGCCGAGCAGCGTGGCATCGCCAAGCCGGCCGATCGCCATGGTGGCGACGATGCCGAGCATCGGCGTGGTGAGATTGGCCAGCATAGCCGGCCCCGCGATGGCGAAGATGTCGCGGGTGGTGGCGGGGTGAAAGGATTGGGAGGAATCGATGCCGTTCATGAATGTCGTTGCCCGGCCTGACCGGGCAACCCAGTAAACGATGGCGGGAGTGATGACGCGCTAGCATCAGTGTTTACTGGGTTACCCGCTTTCGCGGGTAACGACAGCTTGCGATGAGTGTCACCGCCGCGGCGAGGCGAACAGCCGCGAGATGAACCAGATCGGCACCACGATCACGGCGCCAAGCAGGAAATAGCGCCACAGCCCGTTGATGGCGTCATAGCCGAAATCATAGACCCACTGGAACAGGCGCCGGATGCTGTAGACGATGTTCCACGGATCGAAGCCGATGGCGGCGAGCACGACGCCGACCAGCACCGACAGCAGCACGAGGCGGCCGAACACGGCAAGCGGCGATCCGCCGAGGAAACGTGACAAGCCGTCCTGAGCGGGCGGCAAGCTTCGGTCGGGCGAGGTATTTCCCGAAGCGTCGCGGGTCTCGTTGGGCTGCATCATGGTCTCCTGCGCGGGTGCGCTGACATCATAAGGGTTACGGGGGAGATGGGGAACCCGTGAAGGACGTCAAGACTTTCGATCGTAGCCCGGATGGAGCGCAGCGTAATCCGGGGACCGGCGACATGCGGACGCTCTGAATCCCGGATTGCGCTACGCTCCATCCGGGCTACAGGGCCTCCACCTTCAACATCCGCTCCAGCGTCTCCAGCCGGTCGGCCTCGCGCGGCGGCTTGTCCCAGCGCAGCCGACTGATGCGCGGGAAGCGCATGGCTACACCCGACTTGTGCCGCGGCGACCGCGCCAACCCCTCAAAGGCAACTTCAAGCACCAATCCCTTATCCGGCTCATGGGTGACGTGGCGGACCGGACCGAATTTCTCAGTGGTATTGCGGCGAACGAAGCGATCGATCTGCAGCAGCTCCTCATCGGTGAAACCGAAATAGGCCTTGCCCACCGGCACCAGCCGGTCTCCCTCCTCGCCATCGGTCCAGACGCCGAATGTATAGTCGGAATAATAGGACGAGCGCTTGCCGTGGCCGCGCTGCGCATACATCAGCACGGCATCGATGATGTGCGGATCGCGCTTCCACTTCCACCACTGCCCCTTCGGACGCCCCGGCAGATAGGCGCTGTCGCGCCGCTTCAACATCACGCCTTCCACCGCCTCGGCATCGTCGCCCGCCTCCGCACTGGCGGGATCGGCACGCGCGGCGGTAAGCGCATCCCAATCGGCGAAGACGATCTGCTCGGACAGGTCGATGCGATCGTCATCCAGCTTCGCGACGAACGCTTCGAGCTTCCTGCGGCGTTCCTCGAATGGCAGCTCGCGCAAATCGGCTTCGCCATCGGCCAGGAGGTCATAGGCGCGCAGATGAATCGGATAGTCCTTCATCAGCTTCGGCGTCACGCTCTTGCGGTTGAGCCGCTGCTGCAACACGTTGAAGGACTGCACGCGCTTGTCGCGCAGCACCAGCAGCTCGCCATCGATGGCGCCGGGCAGACGGAGCGACGGCACGAGATCGGGGAAGCTTGCGGTGATGTCCTCGCCCGAGCGCGAATAGAGCCGTGTGATGAGCCGACCATCATCGCCGAGGCCGGACGTCGCCTGCACGCGTATGCCGTCCCATTTCCATTCGGCCGTAAAATCCGCCGCATCGAGCGAGGCGAGATCGCCATCCTCCACCGCATGCGCCAGCATCACCGGCCGGAACGGCGCGGGATCGCGATTGACCGGCTTGTCGGCCCGCCCTTCAAGCCAGGCGAACAGCTCACCATAAGGCGGCGCGAGGCCGGGCCAGATCAGTTCGACGTCATGCGGGTCCTTGTCGCCGAGCATCGCCGCCGCCGTTTTCGCGAGCCGCGCGGAAATGCCGATGCGCAACGCACCGGTAACGAGCTTCAGCAGCGCCCATCGTCCGATCTCGTCGAGCTCATCGAGCCAGCGCATGAGCTGGGCGGGGAGCTCGGACTTGCCGAGGGTACGAAGCGTCGTGACGACGTCGGTGAGCGTGGGCGACGGCGGATTGTTGTGGCGCGGATCGAGAGGTTCGAGCTTGTGGCTCCCCTCTCCTTTCGGCCACATCAACGCCACCGTCTCCGAGAGATCCCCCACATAGTCGTAGGACAGCTCGAACAGCACCGGATCGGCGCGCGATGCGATGAGATCGCGGATCAGTCCCGCCTTCGCATGCTTGAACGACAAAGCCCCCGTCAGCGCAGCGAGCGCATAACCGCGGTCGGGATCGGGCACTTCGCGAAAATAGCCCACCAGCAGTCGCAGCTTGTTGTTGCGGCCGGGTTCATATGCGAGACGATCGAGCAATTCTGCGAAGCGATTCATGCGTCCGCACTCTCACCTGGCGGCAGCGCTTCCTCTTCCTCCTCATCGCCATATCCCACCAGCGCCAGCGGCCGCGCGATCAGGCCCCTGCTCTGGCACCAGTGCACCAGCGCATCCTCCTGCCCATGCGTCACCCAGATTTCGCCTGCCCCCGTCGCGCCGATGGTGGCGCAGAGCCCGTCCCAATCCGCGTGGTCGGATATCACCAGCGGCAGTTCGACGCCGCGCTGCCTGGCGCGCGCCCGCACGCGCATCCAGCCGGAGGCGAAGGCCGTCACCGGATCGGGAAAGCGCCGTGTCCACAGATCGGATGTCGCCGACGGCGGCGCCAGCGTGATGGTGCCCGCAAGCTCGGCCTTCTTCACGCCCTTCACCGGACGCAATTCACCAAGATCGATGCCGCGCTGCTGATAATAGGACGTGATCTTCTCCATCGCGCCATGCAGATAGATCGGCGCGTCGTAGCCGGCCTCGCGGACCAGCTTGATCACCCGCTGCGCCTTGCCGAGCGAGTAAGCGCCGACGAGGTGCGCACGTTCTGGAAACAGCGCAACCGACGCCAGCAGTTTTTTCACTTCATCGGCCGCATCGCCATGGCGAAACACCGGCAGACCGAATGTCGCTTCGGTGATGAAGACATCGCAGGGCACGACCTCGAACGGCGTGCAGGTCGGATCATACGCATCCTTGTAGTCACCCGACGCCACAATGCAGGTGCCCTTGCAGGTCACCGCAATCTGCGCCGAGCCGAGCACGTGACCGGCGGGATGACACGAGATGGTGACATCGCCGAGCTTCAGCGTTTCGCCGTAGGAAATCTCCTGCGTCGAGCCCGCAAAATTCTCGCCATAGCGCAGCCGCATCATGTCGAGCGTTTCCCGCGTCGCCAGCACGGCGCCGTGGCCGGGGCGGGCGTGGTCGGAATGGCCGTGGGTGATGACCGCGCGATCGACCGGCCTGACCGGATCGATGTAAAAGCCGCCCGGTTTGCAGAGAAGGCCGGCGGGCTCCGGGATCAGGATGTCGTGGGGGCGCATGTTCATGATATAGGCCCGCGCGGGGGCGGTTGGAGTCCTCGTGCGAACGCCCCTCGCTCTGTCCGGTTCCCTATGGCGCATATGTTCATATCATCCGGCGAAATGATCGCCGACCGTCGTTTCGATTATGGGCGCGATCTGGAGCTTCGCGGCGACCTCGCGGGAGCTGCCGACCTGTTCATGCAGGCGATCGAACTGGCGCCGGATTTCGCATCCGCCTGGTTCGCACTCGGCGACGTCCGGGAGCGGCAAGGTGACAAAAGCGGTGCAATTGACGCTTTTAGGCGCGCAAAAGCAGCAAATAGCGTCGATTTTCTTGGGGCAGACTTGCGGCTGTTGCGGCTGACCGGCGGCAGCCTTGCGGCAATGTCGCGGCACTACGTCACCACGCTGTACGATCAGTACGCCCCCAAATTCGAACAATCGCTCGTCGGCGAACTCGGCTATCGCGGACCGGCGCTGCTGTTCGACGCGGTGGTGGCGGCATGCGCAGCGACCTCGCGACCGATGACATTCGACCGCGCCATCGATCTCGGCTGCGGCACCGGACTTGCCGCACGAGCGTTCGAAAATTGCGCCGAAGAATTCATCGGCATCGATCTTTCCGCCGAGATGATCAAGCGCGCGCAAGCCGCAGGACTCTACGAGACTCTGGTGACCGCCGATGCCGTCGAAGGTCTGCGCGATCAACCCGATGCAAGCGCCGAGCTCGTGCTCGCTGCCGATATGATGATCTATATCCACGATCTCGCGCCGCTATTCGCGGGAGCTGCGCGGGTACTGAAACCGGGCGGGTTGTTCGCCTTCACGGCGGAGACACATGACGGCGACGGCGTCGCGCTCGGCGCCAGCCTGCGCTTTGCGCAAAGCGAGGCGCATCTGCGTCACTTGCTGAAAGATACGGGCTTCAGCGTCACGCACATCGACAATGCCTCGATCCGGAGCGAACGCAAGGTGCCGGTGCCGAGCCTCGTGATCGTGGCGTCGAAGTCCTGACCCAGCCCGCCCCAAACAAAAACCCCGGCCTTTCGGCCGGGGTTTTGTCGTTTGACGCTTTGTTATCGTGATCAGTACTTCGCAATGACCGGGGTGTTGAAGTGATAGTTCAGGCCGGTGCGGAAGATGTGTTCGGTGACACTGGTGCTGGTGATGTTGCCGCTCGGGAGGACATCGGTCTTACGGCCGAGATCGACATAGAGATATTCTGTCTTGCTGGTCCAGTTCGGTCCGAACAGGCCGAGCAGCTTGAACGGCGTCTCGATGCCGGCGCCCGCGGTCCAACCGCTCTGGGTGTTGCTGAAGCCCACCGAACCGGTCGCGTCGCTCAGCGTGGTCTTCACGCCGCCATAGGCGTAACCGCCGGTGGCGTAGAACAGGGTCGAACCAACCGAGTAGCCGAGACGGCCGCGAACGGTGCCGAACCAGGGCAGCTTGTGGTCGTAGTTGACGGTACCGAGAGCAACAACGGTCTTGTTATCGCGCTGGCTGGAGGCCTGGATATCGGCTTCGAGGCCATACACCCAGTTGGAAGCCTGCCAGTTGTAACCGATCTGGCCGCCGCCATTGATACCATCGGGATTCAGGCTGAACTGCTCGCCGGCACCAGCGACCGGGCCGAGATAGCTGCGATCGCGACCGGTGCCGGAGCCGACGTTGCCGCCGATGTACCAGCCGGTCCAGTTGGCTGCAGCCACCGGCGTGTAAACGCTGTTGCCGCCGATGCGGTAGTTCAGACCGACGCGGAACAGGTTGTCACGCAGTTCGGTGTTGGCGATCTGAGCCGGCGCACCGAAGGTCGTGCCGTAGCGGTTGCCGAGGTTCAGGTAGAGATATTCGATCTTGCCGGTCCAGTTACCGCCGAGCGCAGCTTCGACGCCACTGCCGATGGTCCAGCCGGTTGCCGTGCGGTCTGCGGTGAAGGTGCCGACGCCGGCTTCAACGATGGTGCTCTTGACGTTGGCGTAAGCGAAACCGCCGGTGAAGTAGCTGAGGACCGGACCAGTAGCGAGACCGACGCGGCCGCGCACGGTGCCGAACCAATCCGAGCTGGTGTTGTACTGCACGGTGTTCAGGCCGAGCGGACCAGCGACATTGGCGCCGCCGCCGGTCAGGCCGGCGCCCTGGAAGTCGGCTTCCAGGCCATAAACGATCGGGCCGAGCAGCGAATCGGCCTGCCAGTTCCAGCCGATCTGCACGCCGCCGAAACCGCCCTGCGGCGAACGATAGAGCGAATCGCCGGTGTAGCTGTGCACGATACGGTCGCGGCCGATGCCGACGCCCGCATTCACGCCCATGTAGAAGCCGGTCCAGTTATAGACGGCCATGACCGGCGCTTTGAGATAGGGGGCCTTCACGGCCATGTCAGCTGCCTGGGCACTGACGGCGGTTCCGATCAGCGCGGCGCTGGCGAGGAGAATACGTTTCATGGTGGACCCCAGTTGAATTGTTCCGCCACGATACGGGAGTCGACTCCATCTGGCTGTATCCGGCTAGCCACACCTGACCAGATTGCAGCAAATGGACTGGCGCGCGGAAAGCGCGGTTAAGTATGTGTTTATCGAGGGTTAGCCGACATTGCGCGATACGGCACCCGGTCGCCGACGACACTTCGGCGGCCCTTGCCGTGACGATGTCGCAATCGTGAAGGGATTGCCAAGCCTCCCGCGCCCGCACAGGATGCATTCCAGCCGGCAGACCGCGAACACAGCGGCCACGGCTCAAGAACGCCCGCAAGAGGCGGGCTATCCAGGGGAGAAGCTACGAAATGCCTTCACGTCACCACTCCGTCCTCACGCTCGCGGCCGGTGCCGCGATGCTCTCGGCCGTGACCACCGCGGCCCTTGGGGCGGACAAGAAATACGATCCGGGCGCCAGCGATACGGAAATCAAGCTCGGACAAACCATTCCGCATAGTGGCGCTGGCTCGCTCTACGGCGTCATCGGCCGGACCCAGGCCGCCTATTTCCAGATGCTGAACGAAAAGGGCGGCATCAACGGCCGCAAGATCAACTTCCAGTCCCTCGACGACGCCTACAGCGCGCCCAAGGCTGTCGAGGCGACGCGCCGCCTGGTGGAGCAGGACGAAGTGCTCGCGCTGTTCGGCTCGCTCGGCACGGCGCCGCAGTCGGCCGTGCAGAAATATCTGAACACCAAGAAGGTGCCGCAGCTCCTGCTCAACACCGGCGCGTCGCGCTGGAACAATCCGAAGGAGTTCAAGTGGACCACGCCGGGCCTGCCGATCTATTCGACGGAGGGCCGCATCATCGCACGCTACCTGACCCAGACGAAGCCTGACGCCAAGGTCGCAATCCTTTACCAGAACGACGAGTTCGGGAAGGATTTCATGAACGCGTTCAAGGAGATCCTGGCCGAGGCCGGCGGCAGGGCGAAGGTGGTGGCGGAAGCGTCCTATGATCTCACCGAACCGACCATCGACTCGCAGCTGATCAATCTGTCGAAGTCAGGCGCCGACACCTTCTTCAATATCTCCACCGGCAAGGCGACCTCGCAATCGATCCGCAAGGTGGCCGAACTCGGCTGGAAGCCGCTGCACCTTCTGGTTTCCACATCGAGCGGCCGCTCGATCCTCAATGCCGCCGGCGCCGACAATGCCAAGGGCATCGTGGCGATGAGCTACACCAAGGAAGTCGGCAGCGAGAAATGGAAGGACGATGCCGATGTCATCGCCTTCCAGGAACTGCGCAAGAAATATCTGCCCAATGTCGATCCCGACAACACCATTGCCTTCCAGGGCTATTCGCAGGCGGTGACGATGGCAGAAATCCTGCGCCGCTGCGGCGATGAACTGACGCGCGAGAATGTGCTGAAGCATGCGACCAATCTCGACGGCTATCGCGCGCCGGTGTTCCTGCCGGGCATCACCTACGGCTTCACGCCGACGGACTACACCACCATCAAGGCGCTCTATGTCGGCACCTTCAACGGCTCCGACTGGGATCTGTCGGACAAGCCGGTGAGCCAGTAAGCACGTTCTAACGACGACTCCCCGGCGGCGACGCCGGGGAGCGGACGACCAAATCGGACTCACAAAGAGCCGAACCAACAATTTCAGGGAGAGAGCGTCATGACCAAGGGGACATTTGCGTCTGCGTTGATTGCGGCCGTTGCCATCCTGCCATTCGCTGCAGACTCTGCGTTTGCCCAGAAGAAATACGATCCCGGCGCCAGCGATACCGAAATCAAGCTCGGCCAGACCGTGCCGCATAGCGGCCCCGGCTCGCTTTATGGCGTGCTCGGCCGCGTCGGTGAAGCCTATTTCCAGATGCTGAACGAGAAGGGCGGCATCAATGGCCGCAAGGTCAAGTTCCTCACGCTGGACGACGCCTACAGTGCGCCAAAGGCGGTGGAAGCGACGCGCCGTCTCGTCGAGCAGGAGGAAGTGCTCGCGCTCTATGGCTCGCTCGGCACCGCCCCGCAGACGGCCGTGCATAAATATCTCAATTCCAAGGGCGTGCCGCAGCTCCTGCTCAACACCGGAGCGTCGAAGTGGAACGATCCGAAGAATTTCAAATGGACGATGGCCGGATTGCCGCTCTATCCGACCGAAGCCCGCATTCTCGCCAAGCATGTCGTCAGCGTGAAGCCAAATGCCAAGGTCGGCATCCTCTATCAGAACGACGATTTCGGAAGAGATTTTCTGGGCCCCTTCAAGGACGAACTCGCCAAGGCCGGCGGCACCGCGAAGGTGATCGCGGAAGTCACCTATGACCTGACCGATCCGACCATCGATTCGCAGCTTATCAATCTGGCGAAATCGGGCGCGGATGTTTTCTATAACATCACCACCGGCAAGGCGACGTCGCAGTCGATCCGCAAGGTCGCCGAACTCGGCTGGAAGCCGCTGCACCTGCTCTCGGCCGGCTCGACCGGACGTTCGATCCTCAATGCCGCCGGCATCGAGAATGCCAAGGGCATCGTTGCGATCCGCTACGCCAAGGAAGTCGGCACACCGCAATTCGAGAAGGATCCGGAAGTGATGGCCTTCGAGGAACTGCGCAAGAAGTATCTGCCGAATGTCGACCCCGACAACACCATCGCTTATGCCGGCTATGGCCAGGCGGTGGCCATGGGCGAAATCCTGCGCCGCTGCGGCGACAATCTGACGCGTGAAAATGTGCTGAAGCAGGCGCAAAATCTCACCGGCTTCCACTCGCCCTATATGCTGGACGGCGTCACCTACAGCTACACGCCGGACAATTATACGCCGATGAAGACGCTCTATATCTCGATCTTCAACGGCAAGGACTGGGATATCTCCGAGAAGCCGATGACGGAGTAAGGCCCGTAGGGCGGATTAGGCAAAGCCGTAATCCGCCGCGGAGCCTTCGCCATGTTCGGCCGGCGGATTACGCTTCGCCCATCCGCCCTACGGTTGCTCCTCGCAATGACGGCGTTGAGCACCTAGATTGGGCTTGTGCCGCCGCGTCAATCCGTCGCCAAAACCGATCTTCTGCCGACCACCTTCACCCGCTGGTTCACCCAGCGGGGCTGGTCGCCGCGTACCCATCAGCTCGCATTGCTGGAGAAAGCGAACGCCGATCGATCCGCACTGCTGATAGCCCCGACCGGCGCGGGCAAAACACTGGCGGGTTTTCTGCCGACATTGGTCGAGCTGAGCAGCAAAACAGCTACCGTCAGATCCACCGGCCACGACGTACAGCGAACGGGCGGCCTGCACACGCTCTACATCTCCCCGCTCAAGGCTCTCGCCGTCGATATCGCACGCAATCTGGAAACGCCGATTGCCGAGATGAAACTGCCCATCAAGGTGGAGACCCGCACCGGCGACACGCCGGTGTCGCGGCGGACGCGGCAGCGGAAGTATCCGCCCGACATCCTGCTGACGACCCCGGAGCAACTGGCGCTGCTGCTGTCATCGGATGACGCTCCGTTCCTGTTCTCATCGCTGAAGCGCGTGGTGCTTGACGAGTTGCATGCGCTGGTGACGTCGAAGCGCGGCGATCTGCTCTCGCTTGGGCTCGCAAGACTGTGGAAACTGGCTCCGCAAATGCGCGCCATCGGCCTCTCTGCGACCGTAGCCGAGCCGGAATCCCTCGCACGCTTTCTCGTGCCGCAGCCCGTCGGCGAAAGCGTTTCCGCCGACATCGTCATTGCCGGCGGCGCAGCCGAGCCGGTGGTCGAGATGCTCGACACCAGGGAACGCCTGCCCTGGGCCGGACACAGCGCGCGCCATGCGCTCGGCGAGATCTACGATCTCATCAAGACGAACAAGACGACCCTCGTTTTCGTCAATACCCGCAGCCAGGCCGAGATGCTGTTCCAGGATCTCTGGCGCGTGAACGACGACAGCCTCGCCATCGCGCTACATCACGGATCGCTCGATGTCGGCCAGCGCCGCAAGGTCGAGGACGCCATGACTGCCGGCAGGCTGCGCGGCGTAGTGTGTACCTCATCGCTCGATCTCGGCATCGACTGGGGCGATGTCGATCTCGTCGTCAATGTCGGCGCGCCCAAGGGATCGTCGCGGCTGATGCAGCGGATCGGTCGCGCCAATCATCGTATCGACGTGCCTTCGCGCGCGGTGCTGGTGCCGGCCAATCGGTTCGAAGTGCTGGAGTGCCGCGCGGCCATTGATGCCGTCGCCGAAAATGCGCAGGACACGCCACCGTTGCGCACGGGCGCGCTCGATGTCCTCGCACAGCACGTGCTCGGCTGCGCCTGCGGTTCGCCCTTCCTCGCGGACGAACTCTATGACGAAATCCGCTCGGCCGCTCCCTATGCGGAGCTCTCGCGCGCAGATTTCGACGACACCGTCGATTTCGTCGCGACGGGCGGCTATGCGCTGAAGACCTATGAGCGCTTTGCGCGGATCAAGCAGGACAAGTCGGGGAAATGGCGCGTCACCAATCCGAAGGTGCGCCAGATGTATCGCATGAATGTCGGCACCATCGTCGAGGAAGCGATGCTGAAGGTTCGGCTGGTGCGCGCGCGCGGCGGAGCCAAAGGATCGACCGGCACCATCGCGCGCGGTGGACGCATGCTCGGGCAGATCGAGGAATACTTCATCGAGAATCTCGTGCTGGGCGATACATTCGTGTTCGGCGGCGAGGTGGTGCGTTACGAAGCGCTGGTCGAGGACCAGGTCTACGTCTCGCGCTCCAATGACAGCGATCCGAAGGTGCCGTCCTATATGGGCGGCAAGTTTCCGCTCTCGACCTATCTCGCCGAGCGCGTGCGAAAATTGCTCGACAATGAACGCGCCTGGAAGAGCCTGCCCGATCAGGTGCGCGAATGGCTGTCGTTACAGGCGCATGTCTCGCATGTGCCGGGCGTGCGCGAGCTGATGGTGGAAACGTTCCCCCGCGCCAACAAATTCTATCTCGTCTGCTACCCGTTCGAGGGCCGCCTTGCACATCAGACGCTCGGGATGTTGCTGACGCGCCGGCTGGAGCGCGCGCGGGCGCGGCCGCTCGGCTTCGTCGCCAACGAATATGCGCTGGCGGTGTGGGGGCTCGGCGATGTCTCGCACATGATCCGGCACGATCGGCTCGATCTCGCCGCGCTGTTCGATCCCGACATGCTCGGCGACGATCTCGAAGCGTGGCTCGCTGAATCCGCGCTGATGAAGCGCACGTTCCGCACCTGTGCCGTGATCTCCGGGCTGATCCATACCCGCTTCACCGACGCCGAGAAATCGCGGCGGCAGGTGCTGTTCTCCACCGACCTGATCTACGACGTACTGCGCAAGCATCAGCCGGATCATCTGCTGCTGCGCGCCGCGCGTGCCGACGCTGCGACCGGCCTGCTCGACCTGAGACGCCTGAGCGACATGCTGACCCGCATCCAGGGCCATATCGTGTACAGGGAACTCGACCACGTCTCGCCGCTGGCGGTGCCCGTCATGCTCGAGATCGGCCGCGAGCAGGTTTATGGCGAGGCATCGGATGCGCTGCTGGCGGAAGCGGCGGAGGAACTGGTCAAGGAGGCGATGTCGGAACCGTAGGATGGGTTGAGCGAAGCGACACCCATCGAATCCGCCCCCCAGCATTGATGGGTATCGCTAACGCTCAACCCATCCTACAAGAGAGCATGCTCACCGCACCGATTCCCATGGACACGAGTTCCGTCACCATCGCCGGCGTCACGCTGGCGGCGGATCTGTCGGGCGCGCTGTATTGGGAAGAGCAGCGGCTGCTGGTCGTCTCCGACCTGCATCTCGAAAAAGGGTCAAGCTATGCCCTGCGCGGCGTGCTGCTGCCGCCTTACGACACCATCGCCACCCTCGGCCGCCTTGGCGCCGTCATCGCACGGCACGATCCGAAAACGGTGATCGCCCTCGGCGACAGTTTTCACGACCGCGATGCGCATGAGCGCCTGTCGCCGGCGAACCGGGATGTGCTCGGCGCCCTGCAGACGCGGCGCGACTGGATCTGGATTTCCGGCAATCACGATCCGGCGCTGCCATCCGATCTCGGCGGCACGGTCGCCAATGAAGTCGCCATCGGCGCGATCACGTTTCGCCATGAGCCGACCGGCGCCGCAGGGGAAATCGCCGGGCATCTGCATCCGAAAGCCCGGATCAGCGCGCGCGGCCGGGCCATGGAGCGGCGCTGTTTCGCAACGGACGGATCGCGCGCCGTAATGCCATCCTTCGGCGCTTATACCGGCGGTCTCAGCATCCGCGATGCGGCTTTCGCAAAAATCTTCCAGACGCTCGGCTTTGTCGCCCATGTGATCGGCGACCACCGCATGCACGCTATCGCCGCTTCGCGCTGCTGCTAGAGTCCGATCCGAAAGCCGGTATCCGTTTTCGGGATCACGCTTTAGCGAAATCGCTTGCCTGATCTTCCACCGGCCGGCTAGCTATCGTCGCGGTCTCGCGATCGGACAGGCAGAACGGCATGTTGGACATCTCCAAACCGAAATCCGACGACGAAGCCCCCGAAAGTAACTCGCCGAAGAAATTGCTCAGTGCCCTCGGCCCCGGCCTGATCACCGGCGCCTCCGACGACGACCCGTCAGGCATCGGCACCTACAGCCAGGCCGGCGCCCAGCTGGGTTACGGAATCGGCTGGACCATGCTGCTGACCTTTCCGCTCATGGTCGCGATCCAGGAGATTTCCGCGCGGGTCGGACGCGTCACCGGCCTCGGCATCGCCGGCAATGTCTGCCGCCACTATCCGCCCGCCTTGCTGCACGGCATCGTGACGCTGCTGTTCATCGCCAATACGATCAACATCGCCGCCGATCTCGGCGCCATGGCCGACGCTACCAAACTGCTGATCGGCGGTCCCGCCATGCTCTATGTGGTGGGCTTCGGCGTGCTGTCGGTCGGGGCGCAGATTTTCTTCGACTACCGCCGTTACGTGGCGGTGCTGAAATGGCTCACTTTGTGCCTGTTCGCCTATGTCGCGGCGCTGGCCGTCGTGAAGGTCGACTGGGGTGCGGCCGTGAGCGGCCTTCTGGTGCCGCGGATCACGTGGAGCGGCGACTATCTGACCACGGTCGTGGCGATTCTGGGCACCACCATCTCGCCCTATCTGTTCTTCTGGCAGGCTTCGCAGGAAGCCGAGGATGAACGCATCGATCCCGACAAGGCTCCACTGCTCGAAAAGCCGCTCGATGCAGCGATGGAGTTTTCACGAATCCGCGCCGACACGATCATCGGCATGGCCTTCTCCAACCTGATCGCATTGTCGATCATCATCACTGCCGCAGCGACGCTCAATGTCGCCGGCAAGACCGACATCCAGACCTCGGCACAGGCGGCGGAAGCGCTGCGCCCGATCGCCGGGGCCTTCGCGGAAATCATCTTTGCGCTCGGCATTGTCGGCACGGGTTTGCTGGCGATTCCGGTTCTGGCGGGTTCGACCGCTTATGCCGTCGGCGAAGGCCGGCGCTGGCTGGTCGGCCTCGATCGCAAGCCGCGCGAAGCCTTGGCTTTCTACGGTGTGCTGGCCTTGTCGGCGGGAATCGGCATCGCACTCAATTTCACGGCAATCAATCCGATCGAAGCGCTGTATTGGAGCGCCGTCATCAATGGCGTTCTCGCGGTCCCGGTCATGATTCTGCTGATGGCGATGTCGCGCCGCACCGATGTAATGGGCGACTTCAAGATTTCCGGATTGTTGTACTGGCTCGGCTGGCTGGCCACGGCGGTGATGACGATCGCCGTGATCGCGATGCTGGCCGGCGTCTTTTTCTAGTCGCGCCTGAACACGATGGACGCCGCCCAACCCGACAACAGCGCCATGATGGCGGTCATGACGCCATAGATCGCGCCGTGATTGCGGGCAGCGTTGGCGACGAATTGCTCGAAGCCGACCTTGACGATATCGAAGGCGGTTTCGGTCTTGGTGACGAAAGCCCCATCCGCGAACAGTTCGATCTCGATGTCATAGGTGCCGATGGGCACTTCTGGAGGCAGCGGAATCGTGGTGCGGAACAGCGTCGGCGTCAGGAACGTAATCGCCGACGTCTCCTCGCGATAGAGGCCATGCTCCTTGCGCAGACGCACGAAGGCGCTGCGGAACGCATCGGTCGCAACGACGTCGGCAAAATCGGTGCCGACACGCTGGGTCAGCAGCACATTGTTGATGCCGAGTTGCTGGCGGCGCTGCACATCCAGCGGCGCGATGGCATCGATCGGGCGATTTGAAAACACCGCGAGATAGGACGGCACCTGCAGGAATTCGCGCGACTCCGTGTTGATCCAGATGCCGAAACGGCGCTGCTTGCGCCAGGTGACGAGATCGGTGCGCGGGCCGGAGACCGTGACGACAAGATTGTAATTGTTGCGGGCCGGCGGCGTCTTGTCGTCTTTCTCAACAGAGCCGAACAGCACCAGTTCCTCGCCGGCATAATTCGGCGTCACCGTAACACGGTGGTTTGAGACCGAGACGATCAGCCGCTCGGCCCGCAACGGCGTCACGGTGCCGAGCATCAGCGCGAGGATCGCGATCGGCCATGCCCACATCATGATCCACCGCCTCCAGCGAGATCGCGGACGGTGAACAGATCGTCCGGCTGAATCACGAGCTGCGCCGCGAAGCGGATGCCGACGGCAAGGATGAGCAAGCCGAGCAACAGGCGCAGATGCTCGCCGCGGATCTTCTGCCCCGCACGGGCGCCGAACTGGGCGCCGGTGACACCGCCGATCATCAGGATCAGCGCCAATACGGCATCGACGAGATGATTGGTCATCGCATGCAGCATGGTGGCGATCACCATGGTGACGAGGGTCAGCACCATGGACGTGCCGATCACCGTCGCGGTGGGCACACGCAGCCAGTAGATCAGGATCGGGATCAGGATGAAGCTGCCGCCGATGCCCATGACGGCACCGATGAACCCGATGACGAGACCCACGCCGACGACGGGAAGCACCGAGAGATAGATCTTCGAGCGCTTGAAGCGCATCTTCAGCGGGAGGCCGTGCACCCAGCTATGGCTGCCGGAGCGCCGGAACGAGACCGGATCGCCGCGCCGCAGCCGCATCATCGCGCGCAGCCCCTCCCAGAACATGGCGCCGCCGACGCAGGTGAGCAGGATGACGTAGGACAGCGAAATGGTGAGATCGAGCTGGCCGAGACTGCGCAGCAGGGTGAAGACCCAGACGCCAAGTGCCGTGCCGGCTATGCCGCCGGTGAGCAACACGGCGGCAAGCGCGGGATCGATTGCGCGGCGACGCCAGTAAGATAACGCACCGGAGAAGGACGAGGCGGCGATATGGCTGGCCACCGAAGCCACCGAGACCGCCGGCGAGATGCCGACGAAGATCAGCAGCGGCGTCATCAGGAAGCCGCCGCCGACGCCAAACATGCCCGAGACGAAACCCACCGCCGCGCCCATTGCCAGGATGAGCAGCACGTTGATCGGAAGGTCGGCGATCGGGAGGTACAGTTGCACGCGCGTTCGCTTCGAGATTTGCGCCGCGTCGGGCCATTGGATCGGACCAAAGCCACGCGCGGCATTGTTCTTGAGGCGGCGCGGATGTGGGCCGCAATTCCTCTTAGACGATATCCCCGGACGATGGGATCAAAGATTCCGGTAAAGCCCCACTTTTCGCCCGATCGGGCCCGGCATTCTCCACCTTGGTAAATGCCTTGCATGCAAAGCTTGGCGTCAGCTCCTTTGCACGGGCTCGGTGACCAGATTCATCGCCCCGGCTTCGCCGCTGCTCAGCCATCGGATCTTGTCGGTCGCCGACATCGCCTCCACCACCGACGAGGACACGCCCATCCTGGTCATGTAGCTGAGCACGAAGCCCATGGTGCGCTGCGCCGAAGCCACGGGATCGTCGCCCGGCGTCGGCGAGGTGAAGCGGTGCACGCCGAGACGCGAGCCTTCGATGCCGATGCGGACCTTGCCGCCGGCATAGGCCGTCACGCAGGCGCTGGCGCAGAAGGACGGCTTGATCCGGCCATCGGCTTCGGCGGCGCCCACGGCAGTCGAGAGCCCGCGCGCGCGGATGGTCTCGCCCATGATCATGGACTGGCTCAGATTGCCGCCCGGCGACGACATCACCACGATATCGCCGGGCTGCAGCCTGGCCTGATCGAGCTGTTCGCGAAACCAGGTCGCGCTGGCGGCGCCGATCTTGCCGGAAATCACCAGCGCCTTGCGGCCGCGGCCAGACCTGTCGGGATCGACATTGTCGATCACCTCGGCTGTCATGCTCGGCGAGACATAGAGATCCTTCCAGTAGGACCAGGCTTCCGGCGTCGACAGGTCCTGATAGGCGCGAATGCCGAGGCCGCCGAACAGCAGCAGCGCAAAGGCCATGGTGGTCAGGCTCGGTCGCCAGCGGCGCGAGGGCTCAGGATCCGGCGGAAGCGGATGCGATGAGCGCTGCGACACCGGATCCGGAACGCGCGGGATGCTCCAGGGACCGGTAGACGGAACGGATGGCCGCGACTGCGGATCGTCACCTTGCACAGACAAATCGATTTCCTCACGCTTAAACATTTCCGGCAAGCCACGGCGTGCCAAGTCTGATGAAGCTTTGTTGAGGAAATAAGACCGCGGGTTCGAACAACAGGCCCGATTAAATACGCATGGCTGTAGCCCGGATGGAGCGCAACGCAATCCGGGGATGTCGAGCCGGTTGAAACGCCGGTCCCCGGATTTCGCTTCGCTCCATCCGGGCTACGAGGCTACAAAAATCAGCGTGCAGCCCGCTTCGTGTTCGCAGATTTGGCTGTCTGCGCCGGCGCACCGTCCCAGCCACCGGCAGGTGTGGCCACGTTGATCGCATCTTCCGGCTGGCCTTCCGGCACGAAGGTCTGGATCGCAAGCTTCGCTGCTGCCAGCGACTGCGGATCGAGGCGCTTCGCCACATCGTCGCGCTTCTTGCCGGCATCGACATCGCCCTGGGCGGCGGCGAGGCTGAACCACTTGAAGCTTTCGGCGAGATTCTGATCTACCCCGATGCCGCGGGCATAGAGGATGCCGAGATTGAACTGGCTGTCGGCGACGCCGCGATCGGCGGCCTTGCGGAACCAGAGCGACGCGCTCTTGTAGTTCGCGCCGCGGGTGCCGCCATCGGCATCGAGCACGGCCAAATTGTGCATCGCCTTGGCATTGCCGCGTTCGGCGGCCTGCATGTAGTAGCGACGGGCGACTTCCCAGTCCTTCTTCAGGCCGAGACCTTTTTCATACAGCGTGCCCAAACGGAACATGCCGGGCACGACGCCAGCCTGCGCCGCACGGTCGTACCATTTGGCAGCTTCCTCATAGCTCTGCGGCACGCCGCGGCCTTCGGCATAGCGCACGCCGACCTCAAAGGCGGCGGTGGCGTCGCCCTTGATCGCGGCATTGCGCAGCGCGGCGCTGCCGATGCCATCCGGGAGTTTTTCACCGGCCGGAATCGACACCGTACCGAGCCTCTGGCCGCTTGGCGGCAGCACTGGCGGAGCCGTGACCGTGCTCGGCTGCGGTGCGGCAATGCTGCCGGTCACGTCAGGAGAAATATAGGGAACGGGCGCCGCCTGCGGCACTGGTACAGACTGCGCAGCGGGAGTGGTTTCCGGCGCGGGCTGCGGCGCAATCAACGACTGCTTGCCGATCGACGGAGCCTGTGTCGGCGCTCCGATGGAGGACGCAGGCGCTTGCGGCTGGAGCTCATTGGCTTTCGGTGCGTCGAGATACAGCGGCTGCGAATGACTGGCCTCGGCCATCGGCGGCTGCGAACCGTCGCTATCCAGCAGCGTCATCGCCATCTTGAACGAGCCGAGCACGATCACGACCACACTGGCGCCAACCAGCAGCGAGCGGATCTTCGATCCGAATGTCGACGGGGCCTTGTCGCCTTCGGCCTCCGGAGCGGTCTTGGCAGCTTTCGCCCCCTTCGGCTTCTCACCCGTCGTGGCAGCGGCCTGCGCAGCGCGGCGCGCAGCCGCGATGAAGCTGGATGCGCTGGCTTGCTCGGGCGCAACGCCGGCGATCTCGCTGATCGCATCTTCCGACGCAGC
>WPCJ01244195.1_pt1 | contig 24156 bp, 21 predicted proteins | sample 5399831 | NCBI WGS metagenome assembly WPCJ01 (sample SAMN12869470, study PRJNA574797) | sludge metagenome | isolation source: wastewater treatment of pH10 | place: China:Beijing | collected 2019-05-20 | reverse complement strand
GCAATGAGTGTGAAAAGCTGGCTCAACTCCACGGATAGACTCTAAAGAAAGTCTTGGCGATTTGATGAAGGGCATGAAAAACACGGAACAGCACAAGCGGCATGGTTTCATGCTGTTCGTTACGTGCGTTCTGTCGTTTACCGCTTTTCTATTCGCCGTGGATTTTTCTACGCTCGACGACGATGCGGCTCGCGGTCATTCTGGCGGCATCGTGGCAAGGCAGGTCGAAGGCAGTCCAGCAACACCTGTTCATCAGCAGTCTACCCCTTCACCACAGCCCATGCGGGCAATCCTGATCGAAGCTATCGCAGCCAAGATCAAAACCTCCTATCTCGATCACACCGGAGCAGCACTCCCTGTTGCGACGGCAGCGATTGTTCTTCCAAAGACGAGATCAGCCGAAGCGGCGCAGAATTTCCGGCGCCTCGCAGTTTTGCAGGGACATTTTGGCTCTGCCCGTGCGCCTCCGAAAAGCGCATAATGCGCCAATCTTGATGATTGGGCCTTACCAATCCTAACGCCATTACAAACAATGCCCGTACCGCCACTTGATATTAAGTGGCAATTGGGGCGTACCAACCGGAACCTTAATCCATGCGTACTTCGAAATGGGTGGTTGTGCTGTATAGCCTGATCGTTGCGATCGGCGTCATCATTGCCTTGCCCAACTTCTTCACCCAAAAGCACCTCGACGCCATGCCGTCCTGGTTCCCGAAGCGTCAGGTCACGCTTGGCCTCGATCTGCGGGGCGGCTCTTATCTTGTGCTTGAAGTCGATGCAGCCGGCCTTAAAAAGGATCGCCTGAGGACGCTGCTGGACGACGCCCGCAGCAAGCTGCGCGCCGAGCGTATCCAGCCGCAGTCTATCCGCGCTGTCGGCGACGCCGTTGTCGTGACCATCCCTGATGCCGATCAGCGATCTAAGGCCGAAACTGCGCTTCGCACCTTGATCTCGCAAGTCAACACCAGCGGTTTCGGTACGGCAATCAACGACATAGACGTTGCATCAAACGACAACCAGCTTCGCCTGACCCTGACAGAGGCAGGCTTCAACTACCGTCTCGATGCTGCTCTCCAGCAGAGTCTTGAAATCATCCGTCAGCGCGTCGACCAAGTCGGCGTCGCCGAGCCTTCCATCCAGCGTGTAGGCTCAGATCGTATCGTCGTTCAGCTCCCCGGCCTCCAGGATCCGGCGCAGCTTCGCCAGCTTCTCGGAAGTACCGCGAAGATGAGCTTCCACATGGTTGCCGATGCCAATCCGAACGATACGCCGCCTCCGGGCGTGACCATCATGCCGGATTCCAAGGACCCGAACATCAAGTACCCAATCGAGGATCAGGTTGCACTTTCCGGCGAGCGTCTCACCGATGCGCGCGCAGGCTTTGACCAGCGCACCAATGAGCCGATCGTGTCCTTCCGTTTCGATAGTCTCGGCGCACGCCAGTTCGCCGACATCACGACAAAGAACGTCAATCGTCCGTTTGCAATTGTGCTCGATGGCAAGGTGCTGAGCGCACCCGTCATCCGTGAACCGATCACCGGCGGCTCGGGCCAGATTTCCGGCAGCTTTACAGTTCAGGATACCGTCGTCCTCTCGGCCCTCCTGCGCGCTGGCGCCCTGCCCGCTCCGCTGACCGTCATTGAAGAACGTACGGTTGGTCCGGACCTTGGCGGCGATGCCATCAAGATGGGCCTCATTACCGGTATCGTCGGCTTCGTACTTGTCGCGGTCTTCATCCAGCTCCTTTATGGCGTTTGGGGTACCATCGCCAATGTGGCGCTCCTGCTCCACACCTTGCTCACTTTCTCAGCCCTCAGCCTCATCGGTGCAACGCTGACATTGCCCGGTATCGCCGGTATCATCCTCGGTATTGGTATCGCAGTTGACGCTAATATTCTCATTAACGAACGTATTCGCGAAGAAACGCGGCGTGGCCTTGGGGCCATGGCCGCGCTGGATAAGGGCTTTCACAGCGCCTTCTCCACAATTGTGGATGCGAACGTTACGTCGCTGATCTCGACCTTGCTGCTGTTCACCTTCGGTACCGGCCCGGTCCGTGGCTTTGCTATCACCATGATGCTCGGTATTGCGATCTCGATGTTCACGGATGTGACGCTGGTTCGCATGGCGATGGCCTGGTACGTCCGCAAGCGTAAGCTGAAGGTGCTCGTCATCGAGCCGTTCCTGAAGTTTGTTCCAGAAAAGACCAATATCAGCTTCATGAACGCCCGCTTCGTCGGCATCGGCGTCTCGATCGTGCTGTCGATCCTGTCTCTTGGCCTATTCTTCAAGCCGGGGCTGAATTACGGCATCGATTTCAAGGGCGGCATTCAGGCGGAAATCGTTACGTCACAACCAGCCGATCTGGCACAACTGCGCGAAAAACTTGGCTCGCTCGGGCTTGGTGAAGTAGCACTTCAGTCTGCCGGTAGCCCGAACGATGTTCTGATCCGCGTTCAGCGTCAGGACGGCGGTGAGGAAGCGCAGACGATTGCCGTCAACAAAATGCGCGAAGCCGTAACCGAGCTTGATCCGGGCGTGAAAATCGAGCGCACAGAAGTCGTCGGCCCCAAGGTTTCCGGCGAACTAGCCCGCTCCGGCTTCATCGCAGTCGTCCTGTCGGCACTCGGCATGCTCATCTACCTCTGGTGGCGTTTCGAATGGTTCTTTGCGATGGGCGCAATCATCACGCTCGTCCTCGACACCACAAAGATGGTCGGTTTCTTTGCGCTGTTCCAGCTCGATTTCAACCTGACAGCCATCGCAGCGCTTCTAACCGCTATCGGTTACTCGGTAAACGATAAGGTCGTGGTTTATGACCGCATGCGTGAAAACATGCGTCTTTATAAATCGAAGCCGCTGCGCGAGATCGTCGATATGAGTATCAATCAGGTGCTCGTCCGATGTATTTATACATCGATGACGACGTTCCTGTGTATGCTCCCAATGGCAGTATGGGGTGGCAGCGCGGTTCATAATTTTGCCGTGCCTATGCTGTTCGGTATCGTTATCGCAACATCGTCGTCGATCTTCATCGCCGCGCCGATTCTGCTTTTGCTGGGCAACTGGTGGCAGCATCGCAAGGAAGCCCATCAGGCTATTGAAGACAGCGCCACAGCGCAGAAATAACCCGTTCGCCGGGCACGGTTCAGGCCGTGCCCGGCTCCCACATACAGAATTGAGAAGCCAGAAGGGGAAAGGCACCTGATGCCCCATGACACGCCTTTGATTGCGACAATCGTCATCGGGTTATGCCTGGCCTTCATCTTCGGTGCGATAGCCACCCGTCTGAAAATCTCCCCTCTCGTTGGCTATCTTCTGGCCGGTGTTATTGCCGGTCCCCACACACCCGGTTTCGTTGCAGATCAGGACCTCATTCTTCAGCTTGCCGAGATTGGTGTCATCCTGCTGATGTTCGGCGTTGGTCTGCATTTTTCCCTCAAGGATCTTCTTTCCGTCAAAGCCATAGCGGTTCCCGGCGCACTCGCACAGATCGCAGCCGCAGCAGCACTTGGAACCGGCCTTGGCCTCGCCCTTGGCTGGGATGTGCAGGCCGGTCTGGTTTTCGGTCTAGCTCTTTCTACCGCGAGTACGGTCGTCCTGTTGCGCGCGATGCAGGAGCGCCGCCTGATTGATACCGAGCGCGGGCGCATCGCCGTCGGCTGGCTGATTGTCGAAGACCTCGCAATGGTCATGGCGCTGGTTCTGCTTCCGGCAGTCGCCAGCGTAACCGGTCGTGCGGAAGGCTCGGCAGCAAGCGATCCCATCGCTTCATGGCTTGGCCTCGGCATTGGTGGCATTATCCTTCTCACCATTGCCAAGGTTGTTCTGTTCGTCGCCCTGATGCTCATCGTGGGACGCAAGGTCATCCCCTGGCTTCTGAATGTCGTGGCTCAGACCGGCTCCCGCGAATTATTTCGTCTCGGCGTGCTCGCCATTGCACTGGGCGTGGCTTTCGGCGCGGCCCATCTGTTTGGCGTTTCCTTCGCGTTGGGGGCGTTCTTTGCCGGCATGGTGATGAGCGAATCCGAACTCAGCCATCGCGCAGCAGAAGAGTCCCTACCCTTGCGCGATGCCTTTGCGGTGCTGTTCTTTATCTCGGTCGGAATGTTGTTCGACCCGATGAGCCTTCTCCGCGATCCACTGCCCCTGCTCGGAACGCTTGCCATCATCCTCATCGGCAAATCAGTCGCGGCATTCTTCATCGTGCGCGCTTTCCGTCGCCCTGTCAGCACGGCGCTCACCATTTCAGCAAGTCTTGCTCAGATCGGTGAATTCTCCTTCATTTTGGCGGGGTTGGGCGTCAGTCTCAATCTTCTCCCACCGGCTGGACGCGACCTTATTCTCGCTGGTGCCATCCTGTCGATCTTCCTCAATCCGATTATGTTCATCGTAGCGGAACGAATGCGGCCATGGATCGAAAAGCAAAGCAAACACGAGACACCAGCCGGTGAAGCCCCCGGTGTCGAACTCAGCATTTCCGAACCTGAGCCGCTACCCCAAACTTTGCTAAACGGACACACGATTGTCGTCGGCTATGGCCAGATCGGCGAAAGGATTGCAGCAGGATTACGGGCAGAGACGACGCCTTTTCTCGTCATCGAGGATTCGTCGAAAATCAGCGCCTCGCTCAAGGACAAAGGCGTAGAAGCCATTGCTGGCAACGCCTCGGATTCAGAGATACTGAAGGCGGCCAATCCGGCAATGGCGCGAAATCTGGTTATTGCAATCCCCAATGCCTTCGAGGCTGGACGGGTCACAGCATTAGCCCGAGCCGCAAATCCGGAAATCAGCATCGTCGTACGCGCCTGCTCGAAGGCGGAAGCACAATATCTAAAGGATCTTGGCGCAGATTTTGTCATTCTGGGAGAGGAGGAAATCGCAGCCGCCATGGCAAAAGCAATCGGAACTGAGATCATAAAGAAAAGCACTGAAACCGTTTCCAAAGAAACCGAATCTCAGACCGACACATTGGGGCTACTATCGGAAGATGAATCGACCGATATCATGGGCAAAAAAGGGGATGATATGAAGCATGAAAGCATGGTGACCGGCTGATGAAAGCAAAGGATTACATCTGGCCGGTCGTGGGTATTTGCGCAGTCGGTATTTCGGCTTGGCTTCTCTATCGCGAACTGCGCAGCATTTCACTCGATGATGTTCTGGACAGTCTTTATGCAATCCGTGCCCATCATTGGGTTCTGGCTGCAGCTTCAGCACTTTTGGCCTACAGTTCGCTTGCAGGCTACGATCGCATCGCGCTCTTGCACCTCAAGCGCAAGATTTCCTGGCTGTTTATCGCGCTTTGTTCCTTCACCACCTATGCTTTGTCACATAATATTGGTGCCTCGGTCGTCTCTGGCGCGGTTGTGCGCTACAGGGCCTATTCGTCACAAGGCATGCCTGGCAGCGAAATCGCTGTTCTTATCGCCTTCTGTTCTTTCACATTTATTCTCGGTGTCATCATAACATCAAGCATTGTTCTCCTATTGGAGCCGCATATTCTCATGCGCTTCAACGAGGAGCTGACACCGACCGTCTCCATTGTGATCGCACTTTTGATGCTCGCATTCGTGCTGCTCTATGTCTTTGGTAGCTGGCTGCGTCTGCGCCCGCTCCAGATCGGCAGTTTTCGTCTGGAATATCCGCGCATGTCGGTTGTGGTGCAGCAGCTCATCGTCGCGCCGTTGGAATTGATCGGCGCCGCCGGCATCATCTACTTTGCCTTGCCAGAGGCTGGCAATCCCGGATTCCTTATTATCTTGGGCATTTTCCTGGTCTCCTTTTCTGCCGCCCTGATCTCGCACGCTCCGGGTGGTCTCGGCGTTTTGGAGCTCGTTTTCCTGACTGGCTTGCCGGATATGAATCAGGCTGATGTTTTGGCAGCGCTGATCGTCTTCCGCCTGCTCTACCTCCTTATCCCGTTCGCGATGTCACTCGTGGTCGTTCTGGTTTTCGAAAAGTCGCAGTTTCTGTTGCGATGGAACGATAAACAGCGAAAATAGAGGCAGGCCAGGAACGGAGTATAATTTTCACAAAACCGTCCTAATTTGAATTTGTTTTCCTTAAAATGGCAACTTTGGCCGCCTATCTTGGAACCAGTTTCGCAATGGCTTTAAATTGCGAAACTGAACGCCCTCCCAAGGCCTTATCCAAGAGGAAAAACGCATGCCTGCGACATTAATCATCCCCGGTTTCAAGGGATCGGAAGCAGGCCACTGGCAGCGCCAATGGTTGCATGACGATCCGTCAGCATTGCTCGTCGAACAGGACGACTGGCACTATCCGGTGTTATCCGACTGGATGCACGCACTCGAATCCAAACTCGCCGAAAATCCGGGCGCAGTTCTGGTCGCCCATAGTCTCGGCTGCGCACTGGTCGCACATCTGGCCAGCCGCCCGTCGGCGGCTCATGTGGCGGGCGCCCTTCTGGTTGCACCGGCTGACGCCGAAACAATGGCTCGTAAGGACGATCGGTTCCAGAGCTTTACTCCGCTCCCGCGCCAGGAGCTGGGTTTTCCGTCCATCGTCGTCGCAAGCCGCAACGATGAATATATGAGCTTTGCCAAGGCAGAAGCTCTGTCCCATGTGTGGGGATCGGGATTTGTCGATCTCGGCCATGCCGGACACATAAATGTAGCAAGTGGATTCAGCCGCTGGCCGGAAGGGATTATCCTCGCATCTTCTCTTCACAGAGAACCGATAAACAACACGCTTTCCCAAGCAGCGTGACCGTGAGAGCGGTTCCAGTCAAATGGAACCGCTCAAGCTTTTTTGTATTTAAGCATCTTGCCTGCGTTCAAGCAGAACCTTCAAGACAAGTGTCAGAAGAGCGATCAGTGCAAGCGTCGAAGCCGCAGCGAATGCACCGGCGACATTATAGTCATTGAACAGTAGTTCCACCTGAAGCGGCAGCGTATTGGTCTTGCCTCGGATGGCACCCGAAACGACCGACGTTGCTCCAAACTCTCCCATCACACGCGCATTGCAAAGTACAGCACCGTAGAGCAATGCCCATTTGATATTAGGCAAGGTCACGTAGAAGAAGGTTTGCCAGGCATTGGCTCCAAGCGTCAGAGCTGCTTCTTCTTCTTCACTCCCCTGCACTTCCATCAGCGGGATCAGTTCACGCGCCACGAAAGGCGAAGTGACAAAGAGGCTGACAAGAAAGATTGCCGGAACCGTGAACATGATCTTGATGTCGTAGGTTTCCAGCAATGGCCCCAGCAAACCTTGTGATCCGTAGAGGAAGAGATAGGTCACACCGGCCACGATGGGAGAGACTGAGAACGGTATTTCCACGAAAGTAATCAGCAGCCGTCGTCCGGGGAAACGGAACTTGGTTACGAGCCATGCGACGCAAACACCAAACGCCATATTGATAGGCACCACGACAATAGCCGTCAGAATGGTCAGCCAGACCGCATGCAATGTATCCGGCTTCAATATTTCACCGAAGAAGACATCAACGCCCTTGCTGAACGCATAGGAGAAGATGACTGCAAGCGGTGCTCCGATGCAGATCACCGACAAGCCCGCCGCCAGCCAGATCAACAGATTGCGTGCAGGTCCGGAGTTTCGCGCCTGTAAACTTGCGTTAGCGTTCTGCATAACGAAGCTGCCTTGCCTGAATGAGATTGGTCACAAGAAGCATCAGGAACGCCGTAACGAGCATCACGAATGCAAGTGCTGCGGCGGCTGGATAATCATATTCATCAAGCCGGATGAAAACGAGCAGCGATGTCACTTCAGTCTCGAAGGGAAGATTGCCCGAGATAAAAACAATCGAACCAAACTCACCGAGGCTGCGCGCAAAGGAAAGCGACGAGCCTGCAAGGAAAGATGGAAAGATGGTCGGCCAGATAATGTGTGAGAATGTCTGCCAAGAGCTGGCCCCGAGGCTACGGGCAGCTTCTTCCACATCAGCGCTCATATCCTCCAGTACCGGCTGCACCGTGCGGATAACAAATGGAATGCTGGTGAAAAACATCGCGATCATGATGCCGAGCGGTGCATAGGCAACCTTTATTCCAATCGGTTCAAGGAACCGTCCGAACCAGCCATTCTGGGCAAAGAGCGTCACCAATGCCAGACCTGCTATGGCAGTCGGCAGCGCGAAAGGAAGATCGACTGCAGCATCAATCAGGCGTTTGCTGGGAAATTCGTATCGGGTCAGCACCCAGGCCAGCAAAAGACCGAATAGGCCATTGAATACTGTTGCTACCGCAGCTGCACTCAAGGTGATCTTATAGGTCGCCAGTGCCCGATCTGAGGTCACGATACTCCAGAAGTCGCTCCAGCCGAGACTTGCCGTTTTCAGAATCATGGCCAACAGTGGCAAGGCCACGATCACAGCCAGATAAAGCAAAGTGCAGCCGAGGGTCAGTCCGAACCCCGGCAGCACAGAATTACGTTTCATGCTTAGAAGCGCCACTGGATTTTTCCAAAAAGCAAGGCGATCCCTCAGGGATCGCCAATTGGCTCTGTTTATTTGCCGGTGAAGAGCTGATCGAGCACTCCGCCTTCGGCGAAATGTTCCTTCTGAACTTTCTCCCAGCCACCGAAAGCATCTTCAACAGTCACGAGCCGCACATCGGGATAGATATCCTTATGTTTTGCGATGACATCCTTGTCATGCACGCGGTTGAAGTTTTGAGCTAGAATCTCCTGGCCTTCCGGCGAATAGAGATAATCGAGATAGGCTTCGGCAATCTTGCGCGATCCGCGCTTGTCTACCACCTTGTCGACGACCGTAACAGGAAACTCTGCCAGCAGACTGACTTCCGGTACGACAACGTCATATTTGTCGGGGCCAAGAACCTTCTCGGTTCCGCGTGTTTCAGCCTCGAAGGTCACCAACACGTCGCCAATGCCACGTTCGGCAAAAGTCGTCGTTGCGCCACGACCGCCCGTATCGAACACGGGAACATTCTTGAAAATCTTCCCGATAAATTCGTGAACTTTTGTCTGATCGCCCTTGAATGCTTCGTTCGCGTACGCCGTCGCAGCAAGATAGGTATAGCGCGCATTGCCCGAAGTTTTCGGATTCGGGAAGATCACCTTCACGTCGTCACGCGCCAGATCATCCCAATTCTTGATGTTCTTCGGATTGCCCTCACGAACGAGGAAAGCAGGGAATGAATAGTAGGGTGACGAGTTGTTCGGGAGTCGCTTCTGCCAATCGGCCGGAATGAGATTGCCCTTGTCATGCAGGACCTGCACGTCGATCACCTGATTGAAGGTAACCACATCCGCTTCAAGCCCTTCCAGGATCGAACGCGCCTGCTTCGAGGAGCCCGCATGAGACTGATTGACGGTCAGATCTTCACCGGTCTTGGTCTTCCAGTCTACGATGAAGGCCTTGTTGACCTGTTCGTAGAGTTCTCGCGCGATGTCATAGGAAACGTTGAGGATTTCCTTCGACTCCTGCGCATGAACCGGAGCGGCGCCGAGACCGAGGGCTACCGCCGCATATAGAATAATTTTTCTCATTAGACCCATCCCCACCGCGCTGTTTGCGAAAAGCGCTCTAAACTGGATTGTTTTCGGAAAACAAATCTAACGAGAGAAGAGACAAAATCAATCTAAATCATTGATTTAAATATATAAACTACTTTCAAAGCCATTCATGGAACCTGTACCCAAACCACATGCTGGCATGAGAAAATAATTCTCATCAGGATCGAAACCATAAAATGAAATGCAAAAGGCAGGAGACTTCCACCCCCTGCCTTCAAACCTTTTCTTGGACTTCTGATCTCACCAGAAACCGCGATGCTGCCAGCACCAGAGAAAATTATGCTCGCCACGCTCCAGCCGACTACGGCGGCGCGCTGCAATCTCTTCCGCATTCAACTTCATTTCGCGCCAAGGCTGCTCTAAAAAGGCCGGAACACGCAAAAACGTATTCTTCATTTTCGTAGCGAGCAGTTGAACGGTTCGCCTCATGCCTAGCCTCCTCATTGCCTTCCGCTCAAATATTGTCGCGCTTTCGCCGCAACAATGAACGATAGGTTAATTTTGAAGGCTTCTCGGCTTTTGTCAATAACCTACTTATTTTATCGGAGTTAACTGTGTGAAATAATTTGCGAGCCAGATCAACCAGCCCGCAAATTCATTCCTGTTAAACCTCGTAGTCGATTGAGGGCGTAATGCGTACCTTGGCGATATGACGACCGTTCATCGACTCGATCTTGAACTCCAGGCCATCGGCAACGAAGCTTTCCCCACCCAGCGGCAAGTGTCCGAGATGCCAGAGAACATAACCGGCCAGCGTCGTATAGCGATCACCATCATCAAGAAGGTCGCGTTCAAGAAGACCACTCAGCCGACGAATATCGGTAAAGCCATCCACAAGATAACCACCATGGCCGTCCGACTGCGCTACAGCCGCCTCTTCATCTTCATCAGGAAACTCACCGGCAATGGCTTCCAGAACGTCGGTGGGTGTCACGACGCCTTCGAAAGAACCATGCTCGTCTACCACCACCGCGATCTGAACAGGTGAGTTGCGCAACTGTTCCATAACGCGCAACACATTTGCATTTTCATGCACGACAAGCGGTTGTTTTACGATTTTGTCCCAGTCGATAGGCTTCCTGTCGCCGATATCGAGCAGAAGATCCCTCACAAGCGCCACGCCGATGAACTCATCCACCTGACGACGTGCAACGATGACGCGTGAATGTGACAGCTTGCGAATGGCCGCATCCAGTTCCGCTTCGTCTTCATCGAGGTCCAGCCACTCGATCTCATTGCGTGGCGACATGATGGAACGCACAGGTCGATCAGCCAGATCGAGAACGCCGCGGATCATCTCCTTTTCTTCCGGCAGGAAGACGTCACTGGCGGCTGTCTGCTGGGCAATCACATCAATCGTATCAGAGAGCGGATTTTCACCGCGACCACCACCGAGCAGGCGCAGGACTGCGCCTGCCGTGCGTTCTCGCAGATCATTGGTGGTAACCAGCTTTTCACGATTGTGTCGCGACATCTGATTGGCCGCTTCGATCAATACCGAGAAGCCGATCGCGGCATAGAGATAACCCTTTGGAATATGGAATCCGAAACCTTCCACGACCAGACTGAAGCCAATCATCATCAAAAAGCCAAGACAGAGGATGACGACGGTGGGGTGCTTGTTGACAAAGTCCATCAACGGCTTGGAAGCGAGCATCATCACGCCGATGGCGATAACCACAGCAATCATCATGACCGGCAGGTGCTGGACCATGCCAACAGCCGTGATGACGCTATCCAGCGAGAACACCGCATCCAGAACGACAATCTGAACGATCACTTGCCAGAACACAGCATGCACAACCTTGGAACTTTTTGGCCCATGATCGCCCTCCAGCCGCTCGTGGAGCTCCATTGTGCCCTTGGCGAGGAGGAAGAGGCCGCCTATCAGCATGATGATGTCGCGTCCCGAGAAGGACATGCCCATCAGCGACACCAAGGGCTCTCGCAGAGTGACGATCCAGGAAATCGACGCCAGCAGTACCAAACGCATCAGAAGAGCGAGACTAAGGCCGATTAGCCGTGCACGATTGCGTTGGTGCGGGGGCAGTTTGTCGGCCAGAATGGCGATGAAGACGAGATTGTCGATACCGAGAACGATCTCGAGTACCACCAATGTCACCAAACCTATCCAGGCATTGGGGTCGGCAATCCAGTCCATGGACCAGTCCATGATATGTCGGCTCCTTTAAAGATCAGCAGAAATGAAAATTGGAAACTACGCCGCAAGCAGTTTGTGGCCGGGCCGCTTTTGTGCGGTCCAGCCCCTGGCGGACAAAGACTATCGGGAATTGTTCAACGCGCGGGAAGCCCGAACACCCCTTCGGGGAACTCGGACTTCGAGAAGACGAATCGTCAGAACTGTCGTCGGGCATAAAGCGCGATGAACCTTATATGAGGTGCTTGCGAGGCTCCAAGCCTCAGCAACACCGGTTGCCATATGGAACATATGGTTTTGTTATTAAGCAGACTGAAGCCTGCTGCACAAGAGACCGATTATTATTCGGCCGGTGAGACATGAACTCGGCGCTTACGCTCCCGACGTGGACGGGCTTTGAAAAAACGAACGCCAATGACCGTCACGATGATAGTCGCGATCGTGATCCCGATCACGAACCAGAACATGTGATCGCCGTCCATTCTGGCAAAAACGCCAGCGCCACGGCCAGCCAACCAACCCGGAAGGAACATCAGTGGAGCCCATACCAGGGCAGACAGGACATTAGCGGTCTGGAAGCGCGTCTGATCCATCGACATCATGCCGGCAACCATCGGTACGGTGCAGCGTACAGGACCGAAGAAGCGGCCCAGGAACACCGCCGAAAAACCATAGCGACGGAATAGAAGGCGCGCACGCGCCACACCGCTGCGGTGCTTGTTGAGCGGCCATTTGTGGATGATGTTGCGGCCAAGCCACCAGCCTAGGAAATAGGAGATAATATCGCCGATAACAGCACCAATGATCGCGCCGATAATGACGGGAATGGGTTCGATGATTCCGGCACCCACGAGGCCGCCAATGGCGATCATGATCGGAGTGGCTGGAATGAACATTCCTATAATGGCGAGAGACTCGCCAAAGGCGATGATGCCCACGATAGGCCCAGCCCATGACCGATGATCGGAAATAAACTGTCCGAGATCGCCTATTATGCTTTCCATTCCGTCCTCAAATGTCGCGAACCGGATTTTGAAACGATGTGAGCCGTTTCTGTTTTCTTCGGCAAGGGCAACCCGGTGCATGAAGCGCCTTGCTCTGACAAATTCCAGGGGCGGTGGCGGTGTCCGTGACTTCAGAACCATTACCAACCGATCAAGTCTTTTATATGCCGTAGCTTCTCAGACAAGCATCAATAATTGATGACATTGCTGCGACATTTGCGGCGTGGCTCTACTCCCTGAACAAAACCTCCCCACCGGACGTATTAGTCCAGCTTGGCGAATATGGAGCCGCAGGGTTCGGCTTACAACGCCGGAGACGTGAAAAAATGAATCAAATCAAGAATCTCTCATTTCTGATTCTCAAAAGAGCGCTCAGGAAATACAACCAGAATATACACACACGGAAAAAGACAGCGGTAACGCGCAGAAATGGATTTTCGAAAGACCCGCATTTCCGGGCTTTTTGGGAAAACTGTCATTTTTTTCAGAAATTTTACAGTTGAAGGCTGGACAGGTGGAAAAGAGGCCGTTATAGAACCGCTCACTTCACCGGGGCCGCTGCCTCGGCAAAGCGAGTGGGTGATTAGCTCAGTTGGTAGAGCAGCTGACTCTTAATCAGCGGGTCGTAGGTTCGATCCCTACATCACCCACCATTTTCTCTTCTGAAAACAAACGCTTCCGCTGATAACTGATCCTGAAGGATCAGACAAAATCTTCCCGTTCGGACAGACATGTATCTCCGTATGAGCAGATGATTCCCTGCTTTAGAGAATGCTTCAGCTCCGGTTTTCTCATACACAACCCAATACATTACCGATAATTAATTGGCATATTCATATGCGGTTCATCTAAAAAGACAGACATTACTCGCACGCCTTTTATCGGCGCCCCTGTAAAAGAGTAACGGAGTCAAATAGCCATGAAATCGAAGACCGCATTTATCGCTGTAATTGCAACATCTTTGCTTTCTTTCCCTGCACTAGCACAAGAAAACAGCAGTGCAAATACTGATAAACCGGCAGCAGAGACGGCCGTTACACCACGCAAAGATATGAAGGACAAACGGGGTCCTATTGATCTTGAGAAGTTCTCTCGCATGGATGATCTCAAGGCCGCCGATACCGATGGCGACGGCATACTTTCTCGAGCCGAAATCGAAGCACTGGCGCTCAAGCGTATCGTGAGCCGTGCAGCCGACCGCATGGAACGTCGTCTCGATATCAATGGCGATGGCAAGGTTACGCTTGCGGAAGTGGAGAACCAGCGCAAGAAGGAATTCGCTGCACTGGATCGGAACGAGGATGGCAAAATTGATCGCAGCGAAATGCGTGCTGCGAAGATGCATCACCAGACCAGAGGCTCTCACCACAAAGGCCCACATCACATGGGCAAACACAAGGGTGGTGAGCACAAAGGCCCGATGAAGGATCAAGCCGAGAAGCCGCAGGAATAAAGCTGAAAGCAAAAACCCGGGCTCAATGCCCGGGTTTTTAATGTGCCAATATTAATGTCACCGCTCAGGAGCGGACGACGCCCTTCTTGAAAATGACATTGCCATAAAGTCGTTTCTCGCCCGTACGAATGATCGCGAAAGCATCGCGAGCGCGGTGATAAAAGGCAAATCTTTCAATCGGATCGACAGAAATCTTCCGTCCCTCGGCCGCTTCTATGACCGCATCAAACTCCTTGAAAATCGCTGGCGTTTCATTGGGCGCCTGCATGACAGCAGCTGGCTTGTCGACAAAATCGTCCAAAGGCAGCAGTGACAGAACGGCTTCCGCCATATCCGTTGCGGTGGTTCCCGGAAAATCCAGTACGTGGACACCAGAGGACTGCGCCGGATAATTGGCATCGACAATCACAAGATCGTCTCCGTGCCCCATATCGGCAAGAACCTCGAGCAACGAGCCGGTCAGCAATGGATTGATATTCTTCAACATAAGACGTCAGTTCCCATAAAAATTCTGTCGCCTCACACTAAACAACTCGCTTTCAGAATCGCAAGGTCCAAGTATGGGAAGGCGACCGACATTATCTCGTCGTCGGGTCCAGCTTGTCGCGTAGCCAATCACCCACAAAGCTGATCGATAGCGTCGTGAACATGATCACAAATGACGGCGCGAGCATGATCCACGGTGCACGAGTGAGATATTCGCGACCATAACCAACCATATTGCCAAGACTGGTCATGGGCGGCTGCACGCCCAATCCCAGAAACGAAAGGCTGCTTTCGAGAAGAATAATCTCCGGGAATGTCAGCGTCATCGAGACGATCAGCGTCGAAGCAATGTTCGGGAGGATATGCTTGAGATAAACGCGCGACGGCGTAGCGCCGAGCTGGGTAACCGCTGCTGCATAGCCTTGTGCATTCGCTGAGACAGCCAACCCGCGCGCGATACGGGCATAACGTTCCCAACCGTAAAAGCCCATAAGGCAGGTCAAAAGCAGAAGCGAGCTACCGAAGAATGCAAGTACGGCAAGCGACAAGATCAGGAATGGAAGTGCTGCCTGAAAATCAGCCAGCATAACGACAACCTGCTCTACGGTACCTCGAAAATACGCTGCGAGAAAACCGAGCGTCGTTCCGAATACCGCAGAGATAATCGTGGCGCCAAATGCGATGAGCAGCGAAATACGAATGGATTCGATAAGGCGTGAAAGCACGTCACGTCCCAGCTCATCGGTGCCCAGCCAGTGCTGTGCGTTCCCCGGCAGTGCGAGGCGGTTTTTCAGGTCAAAGGCTGTGATGTTGTAGGGTTTTATCCAGTCCGCAGCCAGAGCAATCAGGATCATTGAGGCTATCCAGATAAAGCCGATGATGACCATCAGCGGAATGCCTTTACGGTTCTTTTTCGGCTGCACGGCAACAGCGGCGGTATTGGCGGTCATATCCGTCATCAGTTCAGCCTCACGCCTTGCCCTGCGCCTGACGCAGACGCGGATCGAGATAACCATAGAGAAGGTCGACGATGAAATTGGAAATCACCATCGTCGCCGCCACGAGAAGCAGGATGCATTGCACGATAGCAAGATCGCGATTGGCAACCGAGACCACGAGCAACCTGCCCACGCCCGGCCATGAGAAGAGCGATTCAACAACCACTGCTCCTGCAATCAGCGATCCGACCATAAACCCGACGATAGTGACAATCGGAATAGCCGCGTTAGGCAGTGCGTGCCGCCATACCACATTGCGCCAGGACACACCTTTGGCGCTCGCCGTACGAATATAAGGCTGTCCCAGAATCTCGATCATCGCGCTGCGGGAGAAACGCGCCAGAATCGCAGCGCCACCAAGCCCCATGGTGATGATGGGTAGAATGGCATGCATCCAGCTATCCTGTCCGCCAGAGGGCAACCATCCCAGCGAAACCGAGAAAACCAGCACGAGAAGCAGCCCTAAAACGAAGCTCGGCAAAGTGAACCCGATGACGGCGGTCGCCATGACCGCCCGGTCAATAGCACTGTTGCGATGCAGTGCAGCATAAATACCGGCGGGAATGCCTAGTCCAAGCTTGATCAGAAGTGCCGGTATCGTAAGCTGAAGCGTTGCGGGAATGCGCTCGGTCACCAGTGTGATTGCAGATTGGCCGTCGCGCATCGATATTCCCAGATCGCCGCGCGCGATGGCTCCGAAATAACGCAAATATTGCTGCCAGAGCGGGTCATCAAGTCCCCAGTTCTTCCGGAAGGCAGCTATGGCTTCAGGTGGAGCATCCGGCCCCATGATGATCTGGGCCGGATCACCGGACATGCGCAGGACGACGAAAGCAAATGTTACCACGAGAAGGATGGTGACAAACGCGCGAACCCCGCGAACCATCAGAAATCTAAGCATGATAATTGTCCGTCTGCAGGGTTCCTGCAAAATGGCAGGCCACTTTGCGTCCCGCTGGCATATCGAGGAGTTCAGGTGTCTCGCTACTGCAGCGCGCAGCCGCAAAACGACAACGTGGATGAAAGGCGCAACCATCAGGTCGCGCGGCAGGGTTCGGTGGCTCTCCCTGCAGGATGATGCGGTCGCTGAGAGGAACACCGGCGACCGGCACACTGGACACCAGCGCCTGCGTATAGGGGTGATGCGGTCGGGCAAAAATTTCGTCCGCGGATGCTTCTTCGACGATACGGCCCAGATACATAACCGCGACACGATCCGAAATATTACGCACCACCTTCAGATCATGGCTGATGAAAACCATGGCTATGCCTTCACATTCCTGCAAATCGCGCAAAAGGTTCACAACCTGCGCCTGGATGGAAACGTCCAACGCCGATACAGGCTCATCGCAAACGATGAGTTGCGGCTTGCATGCGATGGCGCGTGCAATGACGACACGCTGGCGCTGCCCGCCCGAAAGCTCGTGCGGATAGCGAGAAGCCTGATCGGGGCGGAGACCGACCGCTCGCATCAGCTCCGCAACACGCGCTTTCTGCTCAGCAGGTGTTCCAATGCCATGGATTTCCAGCGGCTCGGCAATCTGACGACCAATCGGCAGGCGTCGATCCAAAGCTGCCAGAGGGTCCTGATAGACGAGTTGCATACGCGCCCGTAAAGCGCGCCAGCCAGCAGTCTTCTGGCGAGGTAGGGCTGAACCTTCGAACGTGACTTCTCCCTCACTGGGATCTTCGAGACCTAGAAGCAACCGACCCGTCGTGGATTTACCCGAACCGGACTCGCCAACGATGCCCAGAGTTGTTGCCGGAGCGACCGATATAGAAAGCCCGTCGACGGCGCGCACTGCGACCGGTTTTGCAAAAGGGCCTTTGCGCGACGTGTATGTTTTAACAAGATCGCGAGCTTCGATGAGAGCGGCTGTCATTGTGCTATTGCCCTTGTGCTCGCCGGGGTTGAAATATGGCCACCGATGGACGGCAGCAAATGCGATGCGGCCGGATAGGGATGAAAACAGGCGACCATACGCCCCTCACCGGCATCGCCCTGCGGAACACCGAGTCTCGGCAGGCTTCGTGCGCAGAGGTCACTCGCGCTCAAGCAGCGTGGCGAGAATGCGCAACCTTGCGGAAGTTTGCCGGGCTCAGGAACTGTGCCCTCGATGGGTATGAGCCAGCTGCGCCCGCCCTCAAGGCTGGGAATGGAATCGAACAGGCCGTGCGTGTAAGGATGACGCGGAGCAGTAAAAAGCGCTTCGGTCCCCGCCTGTTCGACGATACGCCCGGCATACATGACGGAGACCCGTTCGCAAATTTGCGAAACTGCACCAAGATCATGACTGATAAAGACCACAGCCATGCCGGTTTCCGCACGTAACGCAGCCAATAGATCAAGAATTTGAGCCTGAATCGTGGCATCAAGTGCTGTCGTAGGCTCATCTGCAATCAGGATATCGGGATTACCTGCCAGCGCCATGGCAATCATCAAACGCTGGTTTTGACCACCGGAAAATTCGTGCGGATAGTTATCGATGCGTCGGCCTGCATCCGGTATCCCCACCAGTTCCATCAATCGCAAAGCTTCTGCCCGGGCTGCTGGTCCTTTCAGGTTACGGTGAAGTCGCACTGCCTCCTCGATCTGGCGCCCAACCCGAATAACCGGGTTCAAGGAACTCGACGGGTCCTGAAAGATCATCGCAATACGGCCACCGCGAATGTTTTCGAGCGTACCGCGCGACGCAGTGAGCAATTCTCTTCCCTCAAGGAGAACGCTACCGGAGATCGACGCCTTCTTCGGCAGAAGACCGAGCGCCGCAAGCCAGGTCACAGATTTACCGCAGCCGGATTCACCGACAAGTCCCACGGCTTCGCCTCGTTCAATCGAGAGGTCGATACCATGCAGAACCGGTACGTCATCAAAGGCTACCTTGAGATTGGAAATTTCGACCAGCGGCATCACGCAATCCTTCTGGTTCATTCACAGTCGCGGGGCTTGAAGCCCAAAGGAAAAAGCGAGCCCGGCCGAACCGGGCCCGCCTCTACAAATGGATCAAGCCCAGTTGTTTTTGCGGAAATCCATTGCGAAAGCAGGGGCCGCCTTCCACTTCAATGATTTCGGCTTGGCAGTGAACGTCGCATTCTGGTGAAGGACTGTGTAAGCGGGGTCTTCCCGTTCACAGATTTCCAGCATCCGCTTGAACGCTTCCTTGCGTTTGGCATGGTCGGTGCTGGTTTCCAGTATGACGGAAAGCTTGTTTGCTTCCTCATTCGTCCATTCGCCAACCTGTTGCTGCTGACCGTTCGGACCGTGCTGGCTGACGATGGAAGAAACAGGATCGTTGAATGGCGCGGAATTGGACCAATCGCGCACAGCACGTCCTGGGCTCTTCTCCAGAACCTGTTGCCAGTTTTCCTGCATCTGTATTTCGACGTTCAGGCCCACCTGATTCCACATCTCCACAAGAATCTGCGCAGTCGGGGTCTGGTTGGTATAGTAATTGTTGAGTAGGCGGTAAGGGATTGCATCCCCCTTGTAACCGGCCTCTTTCAGAAGCTGCTTGGCGAGGTCAGGGTTATATTCTGGAACATTCCACCCCTGAACGAACATATCACCATAATAGTCCCACTGGAGACCGGCCGGAACGACCGTACGACCGGCCCACAGCGAATCCACGATCGCCTGGCGATCGATCGCATGGGTAAATGCGCGACGCACCAACGGATTTTCCAGTTGCGGATGGAACTTGTCGAATACGGTCAGACGATGGTTGAGGATCGTGCCACCTTGAACTTCGAAAGCATCATTCTTTTCGATGCCTTCGATCTGATCTGGTGGAATATCGCAAGCAAACTGGTATTCGCCAGAGAGCAGACCATTGATGCGGGACGCAACTTCCGGCACTTCGATGAAGCGGATCTGCTTCAGCGGCGGGCGTCCGCCCCAATATTCGTCATGAGCTTCGAGTACCAGCATATTGTCCGGCTTGAACTCTACAACCTTGTAAGGCCCGGTGGTAACCGGCTTGCGCGCCCAGTCGAGATAGCTCGGCGACTCTTCCCAGCCACGACGGCTCATGATCTGGCTACCGTAACGGGAGATGCGGCCTTCCATCGTGACGTCCGGCGTACCGTTCTTGAAGCGCACTGTATATTTGTCGACTACTTCGACACCGAGAAGCGCCGGCCACGAGCGGCGTGCCGTTGCTGGCACTTCAAGCGGCAGTTCCTTGCTTTCACGACCGAGCGGGTTTTTCTCCGATACGTAAATGGTCTTGCCTTCGGCTGGTTGAGTGTCACCGAACATACGTTCTTTGTCAAAAGTGAAGGCAACGTCTTCGGCGGTCATCTCGTCGCCATTGTGAAACTTCACACCTTGCCGGAGCTTCAGTTCAACGGTCTTGTCGTCAATGCGGGTCCATTCGGTCGCAAGACCTGGCACCGCTGAAAGACTACCCAGCCAGTCACGGTCGATCAGCGCTTCCCAGAGGCTGGAGAAGAAAACACGTTCACCCACATTCGACTGTTCACGAAGGACGTCGAGCGTATTGCTATTTGCCACCTTCTGCACGGCAATGGTGATTGATGGGCGATTGTCAGCCTGTGCGATTGCAAAGCGCGGCAGGATGAGCGAACCGGCAGCACCGGCTGAAAGGCCGAGCATCCCGCGTCGGGTCAGATTGATCATTTGGTTGCTCCTGAGATCAATGGTTGCGCGTTGTCAGCCCTTGCGGGCCGGATCTGTAATGGGTGAGTGTCCGGTCGGCATGAGACAGCCGCCACGACAGAGCCTTCTGGGCGTAGTCGCGAACAAGAGTCGCATAAGCGGGGTCTTCAGCCAGATTGTTAAATTCGTGCGGGTCTGCCCTCATGTCAAAGAACAGCGGTGGCAGGGCCGCAAAATGCACATACTTGTAGTTTTCATCTTCGATCACACAGAGACTGCAATCATCTTGGGAAAGCTGCACCGAGTTCTGCGGCTGATCGTAGAAGACGTCGCGGAAGTCGAACTCGTAATGCAGTTCTGTACGCCAGTCGGCGGGCTTTCCCTCGCCCAGAAACGGCAGTAGCGAACGTCCGTCGCAAGCACGTGGCGTTTCCCCGCCCAACCATTCGAGGATGGTCGGCATGACATCGATGCTTTCGGAAAAGCCTTCTTCGATCTGGCCAGCGTACCGGTTCTGTCCTGCATCCTTTATGACCAAGGGAATGCGGAAGCTCTCGTCATTGTAGCCGATCTTGCCAAGCAGATGATGATCGCCGAGCTGCTCACCGTGATCGCTGGTGAAGATGACAAGAGTATCGTCCCACTGACCCGTTTCATCAAGGTAAGCGAAGACCCGCCCCAGACAATCGTCGATTTCCGTAATCAGGCCGCAATAGGTGGCGCGCATCTGGCGAATCTCGCCTTCGTCCAGCGTTGCGCCGGAGCCTTCCGCCCCATGGAAAAACGAAACACGCCTGATATGATCGATATAGTGCTTCATAAGCGGATGCTGTGCCGCTTCGGCATCCGGACTTTCCGCGCGAACCGGCGCAGGCATATCTTCGGCCTTGTACATCGCATGATAAGGCGCGGAGGCGACGAATGGCGGGTGCGGGCGGTAGTAACCGAGATGCAGAAAGAATGGCTTGCCATCCCTGCCCTTTAGATATGTCAGCGCGCGTTCCGTGAAGAATGTGGAATCCGAGAATTCCTTCGGGATACGCGACGGCTTGTCGGTAGCGCCCGGAACGGAATGCTCCCCTTCCGGCAGCCAGATATCTTCGCGATTCTCCGGCAGTTCAAAGCCGTTCTGCGCCACCCAGCCAAAATACCCGTCCATATTGGGTTCGAATGCGCCTACAGAGCGAAACCCGTCCATGATATCGCCAAGAACCGTAAAACGCGGATCTCTGTGGGACGTCGAACGCGGATCAGGTGTCGTCGTTGTGTAACCGATGAGCGCGGGATCGTAGCCGATGGCGCGGAGAGCTTTGCCGAGATTCAAATGGCGCTGATCAAGCGGAACCGTGTTCTGCACTGCCCGATGGTTCATCAGGTAGAGCCCCGTAAGCAGGCTTGCTCTTGCCGGGCCACAAGGCACGCAGGTCGTGACGTGATTACGGAAGGTCAAGCCTTCCCGGCAAAGGCGATCAAGATTGGGAGTTTTGAGGAAGGGTTCGCGCCCCTCTGCCCGCATCAGGTGAGGGATAAAATCTGCTCGCCATTGATCAACGACGATAAGCAGGACATTTTTTCTGGTCATGTTGGCCTCGTTATTTCCGAGGCTTACTAGAACCCTTATATATCAAGGGCATGACCCTTGTGTAATGTTTTGGTGAAGCTCTGATTACAGAAAACGCCGGCCAAGGGCCGGCGTTTCGCTTAGATCAATGGAATAGTCGATCATTCCGCCTTGGCTTCGATATCGACCTTGTCGAGCAGCAAGGTCGGATCCTGCGATGCAGCTACCATTTCGAGAGCGCCAATGCCTTTTTCGGCTTTCGACTTGACAGTCAGCTCGAAAATATTCGGCTTAGCCAGGAACGTCGAAAACGCCGTCGCAACATCCTGCAACTGTGGCTGCTCCGCTGCCAGCTCTTGCAGAGCGGCTGCAGCCATCAGAGACATCGTGCCGCGTACTTCGTCTTCCGACATATCTTTTTCTTCGGCATAAATTTTGATCGCGTTGGCGATAATGCCCTTTTCCTCAACCTTCAGGTTTACCTGCTTGGCCTTGAGCCCGAGCAGAGCGACCTGCATCATCACCTTATCGCCAGAGAAGAATTCCTTCGTCAGGCCGCCCATCAAACCAGACATGGATACGGAACCCATATCCTTACCGCTGATCGAAATGTCCTTGATGATCAGATCCTGATTTGCCTCATCCCAGCTTGCTTCGAAGTTTGAAGACATGGTGAGACTATCATAACCAAGCTTCCGAAGCTGCTGGTAGAACTCGTCATCAGCCTGTGTCGGCACTTTGATCGACATGTCTTCGTAAGCGACGCGCACATCGGTCGGAATACCGTTGTAAGGCTTGTTGAGAGCGACTTCATAGCTCTTCATGGCAAACTGAATGCGTTCAGGCAGCGAAGGAACCGACGATTCTTCGGTTGCAGCCTGCTCTCCTTCATCCGCATTTTCCTCGCCTGCATCCACATCTTCAGACTTTTCGTATGGCAGATCGGCGTCGATCCCCACTACCCGAAGCGTGCCGAATTCCGGAAGCATGGTCGTGAAAGGGAAGTTTTCAACTTCGTCCTCATTCAACGCCGCAAACTTCTTCAAGGCTTCGACTGAAGTCGCCCAGGAGAAGCCCTTCAAGGAAGCTTCCTCCATCTTTATGTAGTCCTGACCTTCGGAGAAGGCCAAGCCTTTGATAGTCGCATCCATCTTCTGATTGTCGAAAGCAACTGCGACGCGTTCGATACCGCCCTTGCCTTTCGATGCATCAGTTGGCTCGATCTTCATGCCGAGCATTTCGACATCGCCCTTACCAATCGTGTCGAACAGGGAACTCAACTGAAGAATAAGCTCGCGCGTCTCTTCCTGTGAAAGTTCGTCTGCATTTTCGAGAGACTGTAGCTTCTCCAAGGTTTCGGTGAACGGCACGGCTGGCATACGAGCCGTGAAGCCATTGCTGCGAATTTCATCATAGCTGAAGCTCGCATCCTTCGTCTTCATGACGATATTCTTCGCCGAGAAAGGACCATAGACGGGCTTTGCTTCCTTGTCGTCCGGGCCTGCCTTTTCGGTATAGAGACGGGCGAGGAAGACACCATCAACGTCCTTGCCCGCTGCGGCACCCATGGTGCCAGTCATCTTGTCCGCGGCTTTTTCACCGTCTTCACCAGGCACCTGGATCGTGAAGTCAAAAGCCGTGCCGCCCGCCGTATAACGAGCAACCTTACCGAGATTGATATCTTCCAGCGCAACGTCCTTGTAGACGATGTTCTGTTCGTTATTCGCAACCGTTTGAACGACCTTGATTTCTTGCGCAGTCAGGCGCTTAGCCGAGAACCGACCAACGCGTTCCGGCAGCGTCAGACCGCTATTGCCGAAAGTATCTTTTAGCATAGCAGTATCGAAATTAGCGTCCTCGATTGCCACGCTTGGAATTGAAATCTTGTAGTTTCCGATCTCCGTATCAATGCCCGACGCATTCAGCATGCCGGTGAGAAACAGAAACTTCGGACGACCATCAACCGAAGCAATACGAACGTTGGAGCCATCCTTCAGCGGCAACGTCACGTCGCGCAGGTGAATACGTCCGAGAAAATCTGCCTCAACCGAAGAGGCCTTGCCGCCACGCTTTTCAAGCTGCGACGTAATGGTCTTCTCAAGTGTGATCTTGTATCCGGTCAAACCGGCGGCAGCGATGGCGATTACCGCAACTGCCGCCCACAGCGCCTTGCGCCCACCCTTACGGGTTTCGTTCTTTGCCTGCTCCACGATGCTGATCCTTTCAGCGCAAATTAAAACGGTGTCTGTGCAAGCCATTGCCAGAACGAATTCGCAGACGAAAGGGAGGCTTCGACATCGCGTAAATACGGCTGAAACAACTGCTTAAAACACACAGCCTGAATCGGTCAGGCAGACAG
>WPCJ01035786.1_pt1 | contig 24169 bp, 22 predicted proteins | sample 5399831 | NCBI WGS metagenome assembly WPCJ01 (sample SAMN12869470, study PRJNA574797) | sludge metagenome | isolation source: wastewater treatment of pH10 | place: China:Beijing | collected 2019-05-20 | reverse complement strand
GATGACGGCGTGAGCGATGCCTCGTTCGGCGCAGAACACTTCCAGCGCGGTGAAGACGTCGCGGTTCGGCCGCAGACGTAGCACGAAGAAGCGCCCGCTTGCATCCGCGCCGCTGCTCGGCCGCTGCGCCGGCATGAACAGCTTGAAATTCGTCTCCGGGTCGTGGTCGGCGACGAAGCCGGCGCCGTCCAGTCCGACCGCATCGACGCTGACGGGCTCTGAAAGGAAACTCTGGTCCGGCAGGATATGGCCGCCATTGCGCCGGCCATCCGCCTCGCGCCAGAGTGCGTGCCCGTGGAAGAACGGCGCGCCGTCGCGCTCGCCGAAGGTCAGCGCGCCGGTCTCGATCCGGGTCACGCCATCAGGCCGGAAGGTCTCGCTGTAGAAGGCGGCGTGCTCCGGCGTCGCCGAGAGCGCGGGCATGACATAGGCGAAGGGCGCGAGCGTGAGCCCGGCCGGCAAGCGCAGCACGCCGCTGGAGAAGCCTTGCGCGGCGAAGGCCTCGGCGATCGCGTCGAGCAGAAGGCCGGGTTTCAGCTCCAGCGTGAGCTTGCGGCCACGCCCCTCGGCCCACTGGATGCGCTCGGGCTCGGCCGGCCCAGGCTGCTCGATCCTTCTCACGCCGAGGCTCCGGGCGTGCGGACGAAGTCGAGCAGGCCGCGTTTCTCCAATTCGTCGCGCACCAGTCGCTTCGGCACCTTGCCATAGCCGGATTTCGGCAGCTCCTCGAAGAAGAAGAAGCGCTTCGGCATTTTGTAGCGCGGGATCTTCTCGGCGAGGTAGCTCGCCAGCTCGTTCTCCTCGACAGGGCTGCGCGCGACGCAGACGGCGACGCCGATCTCGCCCCAGACCGCATCGGGCACGCCGAGCACGGCTGCCTCGGCGATCGCCGGATGGGTCAAGAGCTTCTCCTCGATCTCGCGCGGATAGATGTTCGAGCCGCCGGAGATGTACATGTCCGAGGCGCGGCCGGTGATGTAGGTAAAGCCTTCTTCGTCCATATGGCCAAGGTCGCCGGTGCGGAACCAGCCATTTCGGAACGATTTCGCATTGGCTTCGGGGTTCTCGTAATAGCCGGCGAAGACCGCCGGCCCGATCACGCAGATCTCGCCGGTCTCGAAGGGCTTGAGCTCCTCGCCCTCGTCGCTCTGGATGGAGACCTGGATGCCGGTGCGCTCGATGCCGCAGCTGCCGATGCGCGCTGCCGGTCCGTCCTCTTCCTCGTGCAGATGGGTCGGCAGGACGGTGATGTTGCCGGTGACCTCGCCGAGGCCGAAATACTGCACCAGCACCTTGCCGAGCTTCTTCAGTGCCGTCTTCTGGTCCTCGCGATACATCGGCGCGCCGGCATAGATGACATGGCGCAGGCTGGAGTGATCGTGCTGATCGACGGCCGGGTGCTCGACCAGCATCTTCAGGATGGTCGGCACGGTGAAAATGTTGGTGACGCGGTACTTCGCGATCAGCCGGAAGGCCTCGTCGATATCGAAGCGCTCGGTCGGCAAGAGGATCGAGGGCGCGCCGCGCGCCGACAGCACCAGCTGGTGCACGCCGGCGCCATGGGAGAGTGGCGCGACCACGAGCGAGGCGTCCTGCTCCGTCGAGCCCGGCACGAGATCGGCGAGGTGGTTGGTGATGACGAAGCCCATCTGGCCATGGGTCAGCACCGCGGCCTTGGAGCGCCCGGTCGTGCCGGAGGTGAAGAAGAACCAGCAGGGATCGTCGCGGTCGACGACGGCGTCCGGCACGCGCTGGCCCTGATGCGCGGCGATCGCCTCGGTCAGCGAGGTCTCGCCGAAAGCGCCGGCCCCGATCCGCCATGTGAACGCGAGCGCCTTGCTCTCCTTGGCGACCGCCGCCGCATGGTCGGGGAAGTCGCCATGGCAGAGGAAGCCCTTGGCGCCCGAGGAAACCGCGAGATAGGCGACTTCGTCCGGCATCAAACGGAAATTGGTCGGTACCCAGACGGCGCCGAGCCGGAAGGCGGCGAACATCGAGACGAACATCTCGTCGCAATTATTCGAATGGACGAGGATGCGGTCGCCCTTGCCGATGCCGCGCGCGGCGAGAGCGGCGCAAAGCGCATGCGTGGCGTAATCGAGCTGCCCCCACGTCCATTGCCGTTCGCCCCAGATCAAACCGGGCCGGTCGCCGAAGCGGCGGGCATTGCGCGTCAGGACATGCGCGAGGTTCATCACCCGCGTCGTCACCGGCGCCAGCCCGCCCGCCGAGCCGGCCTTCGCTGCGTTCGTCGTCATGGCGTCGTCTCCGCTGTCCTGATCTCGTCCCGCACCGGCTTGCCCTGTCGCCGGTCGAGCAGGCTGGCGATCTTTGCCTCGACCTGCCGCGCCTCCTGACGCAGCAGGGCGGCGAGCTCCTCCTGCCGCTGCTTCTGCATGCGCGAATCGATCGCTGCGATGCTGAGCGCGCCGGCGACGCGTCCGTCGGGGTAGCGCACGGCGACGCCGATACCCCATGAATTGGTGACGATCCGGCCGGGGTTGAGGGCGAAACCCTGCGCCCTGGCGAGGGAAATGTCGGTGATCAGCTGCGCCGGCGAATAGGCCGGGTAGCGCGCGGCGAGCACGGCACGATTGGCCTCGATCATCTCCGTGGCTTCTGCATCCGGCATCAGCGCCAGCATGGCGAGCGAGCCGGCGCCGACCCCGAGCGGGTGCTGGTCGCCGGCCTGCAGGGCGTGGGTGCGCACCGGCCAGGTGCCTTCCTCGCGATGCAGGCAGATGGCGAAGCGGTCGCGCCGGATCGAGAAGAAGCTGGTATCCTGCGTCGTGTCGGAGAGGGCATGCAGGCTCGCCATGGCGAGGTCGAGCAAGCCATGGCGCTGGCCCGAGAGCAGGCCGAGTACGAAAGCCTCCTCGCCGAGATGGTAGCGCCGCGTGCGCGCCTCCTGCTCGACGAGGCCCGCCCGCATCAGCGCCAGCAGCAAGCGCCGGACGGTTGGCTTGTTCAGCCCGCTCTCCCCAACGATCTCGCTGAGAGGCAGGCCGGACGCGCTCTCACGGCCGACGAGCGCCAGCAGTCGCAAGGCACGGTCGACGCTTTGCGAGCCTGACAGATCGGGCGTCGGCATGATCTCGGGCTGCATTTCCTCTGCCGCATCGGGTCCATGATACGGACCTCTCTTCTGCTTTGAAGGTGTAGATGGCAGGGCCGGCGATTGCAACAGCAGTCGATCCGTGTATGTTCCAGCCGGAACGAGCGAGCTAAATCGCCATAATGTGGACCCGCCAGATCAGCGGGTGGATGGGAGGAGCGGCCCGGATGGCCGAAGCAAGCACGAGCGCCGCCGCCGGCGCGCATGCCAGCGATGGCATCGCCGCGGTCCTGGAGAGCCTCGACCACGCCCCCAAGCGTGTCGGCTCGGCGCTGGTGCGTCCGCTTGAGATCGTCGCTGCGCTGCTGCTCGTCGCCATCGTCACCTTGCTGCTTGCCGGCGTGACCTCGCGCTATCTCCTGTCGATCCCGGTGGTCTGGATCGACGAGGCTGCCTCGATCTGCTTTCTCTGGCTCGCAATGCTCGGCGCCGCCATCGCGATCGACCGCAACGAGCATCTGCGCCTGACCCTGTTCGTCGGCATGCTGCCGGAACGCTTACGCGGCCTCGCCCATGCCTTCGGCCTGCTCGCGGTCGCGACCTTCCTCGCGGTGATGACCTGGCCGGCGATCGATTATGTCATCGAGGAATCCTACGTCACCTCGGCGGCGCTCAACATTCCCTCGAGCTATCGCGTCTCCGCGATCGCCTTCGGCATCATCGCCATGCTGGCGCTGGTGCTGACCTATGCGGTCAGGACCTGCACCCCGCGCGATCTCGTGATCGCCGCCGCGGTGATCGGTGTCGTCGCAGCCGCCTTCTTCCTGATGACGCCGGTGTTCAAGACGCTGGGCTACGTCAATATCGCCATCTTCCTGCTCGGCGTCGTCGGGCTCTGCCTCGTCGCCGGCGTGCCGATCGCCTTCTGCTTCGGGCTGGGGGCGCTCTGCTTCCTCTCCTTCAGCACCAGCGTGCCGATCTTCGTGATGATCGGGCGCATGGATGAGGGCATGTCGAGTCTGATCCTGCTCTCGGTGCCGATCTTCGTGCTGCTTGGCTGCGTGCTCGACTCGACCGGCATGGGCAAGGCGATCGTCGACTTCCTCGCTTCGCTGCTTGGTCATGTCCGCGCCGGCATGTCCTATGTGCTGCTCGGCTCGCTCTTCCTGGTCTCGGGCATTTCCGGCTCCAAGGTCTCCGACATGGCGACGGTGGCGCCGGCTTTGTTCCCGGAGATGAAGCGGCGCGGCTACCAGCCCAAGGAACTGATCGCGCTGCTCTCGACCGGCGCCGCCATGGCCGAAACCGTGCCGCCCTCGATCGTGCTGATCGTGCTCGGCTCGGTCGCCGGCGTCTCGATCGCCGGGCTCTTCACAAACGGCCTCGTCGTCGCGACCGTGCTGTTGCTCGTCCTCGCCATCCTGGCGCGCTGGAAGGCTCGCGGCGAGATGCTGAAGGGCGTGCGCCGGGCGCCGTTCACGGTGATCTGGAAGACGGCGCTGGTCGCGGCGCCGGCCCTCGTCCTGCCCTTCCTGATCCGCAGCGCCGTCGGCGGCGGTGTCGCCACCGCGACCGAGGTCTCGACCATCGCCGTACTCTACGCGCTGATCGTCGGTATCGTCCTCTATGGCGGTATCAGCTGGCGCACCTTCTACGGCATGCTGGTCGAGACCGCGGCGCTGTCGGGTGCGATCCTGATGATTTTGGGCACCGCCTCGGCCATGGCCTGGGCCCTAACTCAGACCGGCTTTGCCCGCGACCTCGCCACTGCGATGTCGCATCTGCCCGGCGGCTGGATCAGCTTCATGGCGGTGACGATCGTGGTCTTCATGATCCTCGGCTGCGTGCTCGAGGGCCTGCCGGCGATCGTGCTGATGGCGCCGCTGATGTTCCCGATCGCCAAGAGCCTCGGCATCAACGACGTGCATTATTCGATGGTGGTCGTCACCGCGATGAACATCGGCCTGATGACGCCGCCGATCGGCATCGGCTTCTACATCGCCTGCAAGATCGGCAATGTCGAACCGGACGAGGCAATGGGCGCGATCTGGCCCTATCTGCTGGCCCTGCTCGCCGGCCTCGCCATCATCGCCTATGTCCCGTCCTTCTCGACGATGTTCCTGTGAACCATAGGAGCCTCGTCATGCCGTCATTGCGAGGAGGCCCTGCCGACGAAGCAATCCAGAGGGATTGCGCGCGGCGCTCTGGATTGCTTCGCTTCGCTCGCAATGACGGCACAAGCCGTCGTCAATCATAATTCATCCCGGGAGGAACCCTTATGTCGATCTCACGCCGCACGATCCTGCAGGGCGCCACCGCCGCTGCCACAATCGGGACCTTCTCGATCGCCCGCGCCCAGACGCCGGAATTCACCTACAAATACGCCAACAACCTGCCAGTCTCGCACCCGATGAATCTGCGCGCCACCGAGGCGATGGAGAAGATCAAGTCCGAGACCAATGGCCGCGTCGTCATCCAGATCTTCCCGAACAACCAGCTCGGCTCCGACACCGACATGCTGAACCAGGTCCGCTCCGGCGGCGTCGAGTTCTTCACGCTGTCGCCGCTGATCCTGTCGACGCTGGTGCCGAACGCCTCGGTCAGCGGCATCGGCTTCGCCTTCCCGAACTATGACGCGGTCTGGAAGGCGATGGACGGCGATCTCGGGACTTACGTTCGCGGCCAGATCGCCAAGGCGAATCTGCACGTCATGGACAAGATCTGGGACAACGGCTTCCGCCAGATGACCTCGTCCAAGGGCCCGATCGCCAGCCCGGCCGACCTCAAGGGCTTCAAGATCCGCGTGCCGGTCTCGCCGCTCTGGACCTCGATGTTCAAGGCCTTCGACTCGGCTCCGGCCAGCATCAACTTCGCCGAGGTCTATACCGCCCTGCAGACCAAGATCGTCGACGGCCAGGAGAACCCGCTTGCGATCATCGCGACCGCCAAGCTGTTCGAGGTGCAGAAGTATCTCTCGCTGACCAACCATATGTGGGACGGCTTCTGGTTCCTGGCCAACCGCCGCGCCTGGGAGCGCCTGCCACAGGATCTGCGCACGATCGTCGCCAAGAACATCGACGCCGCCGCTTTGCTGGAGCGCGCCGACGTCGCCAAGCTCAATGCCGGCCTGCAGGCCGAGCTGACCTCGAAGGGCATGACGATCAACGAGACCAAGGCCGACGACTTCCGCGCCGCGCTGCAGAAGGCAGGCTTCTACGGCGAGTGGAAGGGCAAATACGGCGACGAGGCCTGGGCGATCCTGGAAAAGGCGGTCGGCGGCAAACTCGCCTGATCTGGCCTTCCTCAGCCGTCATTCCGGGGCTTCGCGATAGCGAAGAGCCCGGAACCCAGAACCGATATCCTGTCGAAGAGAGGCTGTCGGCTGCCGAGGACGGACATCGGTTCTGGATTCCGGGCTCAGGCCTTTGGCCTGCCCCGGAAAGACGGAGCGGTTCGGGCGCATGCCCTGCTGCGCTTCTCACCCGCCCTTCTTGGCCGCCTTGCCAGGTTCGCTGAAGTCGAGCTGCTTCTGCAGGCCGAGCTGGACCACGAAGGCCGGGACCGCCTCCAGCCCGGTATCCTTGGTCTTGCGCCAGGCCGCCGAGGCGGTCGCGGTCATGCCGTTGCCGAGGCCGCGCGCATAGTCGAAGCCGATGCTCGACGTCCGCGTCGTCGCGTCGAGCCCGAGATAATCCTCCAGCTTCTGCCGGACGGTGAGGGAGAGCGCGTTGGTGTCGTTGAAGCGTGCGGTGAGCTTGCCTTCGTGCTGGGTCACGAGATTGATCACCGCGAAGGGCAGGGTGGTGTCCTCGACCGTGCGCCCCGATGACAGGTCGAGCGTCAGCCAGTCATAGGGAACGCGCAGCTTTGCCGTATAGAGCAGCTTCTTCTCGTTCTCGAATTCCCTGTCCGGAAAGATGACCTGCAGCGGCGAGAGCGAGGCCTCGAAGCTTGCCCCCTTCAACGCCGTCGAGACGAACAGATTGGGCTGCAGCCGATAGTTGTCGCGGCGCATGCCGAGATAATCGGTGCCGTTGGTGAAGCGGGTGCGCGACGTCGTGAAGGAGACGCCGATCTCGGTCTCGCCCTGGCGCCAGGCGATGCCCGGCGTGATGCCGAGCGTGGCGAGGTTCTCGTCCTGCGGCAGGAAGTCGCCATTGGCGAAGACGTTGCGCTCGTTCAGCGCGGCGAGCCGCGCCTCGCCATTGGCGAAGAGGCGAAAGGAGCCGAGGCTGAGATTGAGGCGCTCGCGCCAGGTCAGCGCATTGCGCCGTCGCGACCAGCTCTGCTCGTTCTCGATCGCCAGCGATGATTGCAGCGAAAGGGTCTCGCCGATCCCGGTGGCGTGCTTCAGCGTTAGCGCATGCGAGCGGCTGGCGGCGAGCTGGCGCGGGTCGTACTGGGTATCGACCAGCAGCAGGTCGAGCCCGTAGCCATCCTGCGCCGTGCCGCGCAGATAGTTCCAGCTCGCGAAGCCGGTCAAAGTCGGGCTGCCCTTTTCGCCCTTGCTGTTGGTCGGGCTGGAGTCGAAGCCACCCCGCAATCCGACCACCGCTGTCGAGGCCAGGGTCTCGGCGGGCTCCTCTCCGGCGATGACTGGCAGGACTCCGACCAAGACGCAAAAGAGCACGAAGACTGACCTGGCAACACGCATGGACATCACCCCTCTCAGTTGAGAGTAGATGATCGTACCTAACAATTCGTTAATATAGGCAAGATGTCGATCGTAATCGTAAGCATAGATTCGATGTAATATAAGTTTATCTGCGCGATGTTTGTGATTGTATTCGGATGGCGCGCGATTAAGGCTAGCAAGTATGGTTAACAATGCGTTCAGGTTGCGATAAAAACAAAATGCAACCAAAACGTGTATATCGCTTCGACACCCGGAGCGAGTGCAGGGAGAGAAAGATGAAATACGCATTTGTTCTTGCTTCGATCGCCGCCTTCTCGGTCAGCCCGGCCTTCGCCGGCGGTCATGGCGGTTCCGGCAAAGGTGGCGGCCTTCTCGGCAACGTCGTCACCACCGTGGCGTCGGTCACGACCGCCGTCTCCAACGTCAAGGTGCTCAACAACGTCTCGGTGCTGAGCGGCAACGGCATCCTGAACGGCAACAAGGTCAGTGTCGGCCGTGGCGGCATCGGGATCGGCAATGGCGGGCATGGCTGCGGCTGCAACTGATTTTGCGGCGGAAGCCGGTTGGAACCGCGCGCTGGCCGGCTTGGGAGAGGGGCGTTCGTCGCCCCTCTCTTCCCCATAGGCATCGTGATCTTGTCTACCTGCCGACCGGTAGGCTAAGCTCCAAGGAGACAACGGAGCATGATGGCGGCGATGGACAGTTTCGATGCGGTCGGCGGCGGCACGCTCCGTTCGCCCTATTTCGGCGAAGAGCACGAGGCGCTGCGCGACCAGCTGCGCCGCTTCGTCACCAACGAGGTCAAGCCGCACGGGCTCGCCTGGGAAGAGGCGGGCATGGTACCGCGGCAGGTGCTGGCTCGCATGGGCGAGCTCGGCTTCCTCGGCATTCGCTACCCCGCCGAGTACGGCGGCTCGGAGCTCGATACGCTCGCGACCGTGGTGCTCGCCGAGGAGCTCGGTCGCTCGACCTTCTCCGGTTTCGCCATCACCGCGCTGGTCCATACCGACATGGCCTCGGTTCATGTCTTCAATGCCGGCAGCAAGGCGCAGCGCGACCGCTGGATGCCCGATATCGTCGCCGGCAAGGTGATTTGCGCCATCGCCGTCACCGAGCCCGATGCCGGCTCGGATGTGAAGGGCATCCGCACCACCGCACGGCGCGAGGGCGATAGCTATGTCCTGAACGGCGCCAAGATGTTCATCACCAATGGCGTACATGCCGATCTCTATTGCGTCGCGGCCAAGACCGATCCGTCTGGCAAGCCCTCGCAGGCGGTCTCGATGTTCCTGGTCGAGAAGGGCACGCCGGGCTTCCGTGTCAGTCGCGCGCTCGACAAGCATGGTTGGCGCTCCTCCGACACGGCCGAGCTCGTCTTCGAGGAGTGCCGGATTCCCGCCGAGAACCTGCTCGGCGGCGAGGGGCGCGGCTTCTACGCGATCATGCGCAACTTCCAGAACGAGCGCACGGTGATCGGCGCCATGGCGATGGGCGAGGCGCAAGCCGCGATCGAATTGACGGTCGACTATGTCCGCACCCGCACGGCCTTCGGCGCCCCGCTGTGGCAGAAGCAGGCGATCCGCCAGAAGCTCGCCATGCTCTCCGCCAAGGTCGAGGCCGGGCGTCAGCTCGTCCACCACGCCGCCTGGCTCGACGCCCGGGGCTTCGACGCGACGCGCGAGGTCTCGATGGTCAAGGCCTATTGCGGCGAGCTGGTCAACGAAGTCATGTACGCCTGCGTCCAGTTCCATGGCGGCATGGGCTTCATGCGCGAGAGCGCGATCGAGCGCATGGCCCGCGATGCCCGCGTCCAGGCGATCGGCGGCGGCGCCACCGAGGTCATGCTCGAAGAGGTGGCGAAGCGGCTGTGACGGTCGTGACGGGACGGGCCGAGCGCGCGGAGCTGGAGGGCGGCGCCCGCCGCCTGATCCTCGACCATGCTGCGCGGTTGCTGCGCAGCAATGGCTATCACCAGACCAGCCTGCGCGAGATCGCCGAGGCGGTCGGCATCCGCAAGGCCAGTCTCTACCATCACTTCCGCTCCAAGGAGGAGATCGTCGAGGCGGTCGTCAATGACGGCGTCCGCTTCGTCCATGAGGCGGTGTCCGCCGCGCTGGAGACAGCTGGCTCGGCCGAGCCTCGCCGCCGGCTCGAGGCCGCGATCGCGGCGCACCTGTCTGCCTTGCACGGCCATTCCGACTACACCTGCGCCAGCATCAAGGTCTTCAGCTTCGGCGAGAACCCGACGCCGGAGGGCGTGCGCAGCACGCGCCGCGCCTATGACGAGCTCTGGCGGTTGCTGATCGAAGAACTCACCAAGGCGGGTGCGCTCACGCCCGGCATCGCCCCGGAGCGGCTACGGCTCTTCCTGCTCGGCGCCATGAACGGCTCGGTCGACTGGTATCGCGAAGGACGCTTCGACATCCCGCAGCTTGCCGCCGAGCTCGCGGCGTTGGTCGCGTCGTAGGACATGGAGCGCCGCTTCACCTCAACCTGCCCTTGACCGCTGCCGAACGATTGTACGGCATGACGCGCGACGGCCTGTTCGTTGCCGCTTCACGCAAGGCTATCGCTACGCCCGGCCTGCGCCCGCCAACGGCGTGCCCTGGTTGCTGCAACTGCCCGACCCGCTGCCCAAGGGCGACGCCATGCGCGGGGATAGTGCCGCCGCCTGATCGGGCGCACTGGTCTCTGCACGGTTTTCGTGGCGCTATGCCGCTCTCTGTTTCGATGTCGAGAGCCTTGCATGCGCGCCTTCTATCATCCCGACCAGTCCAAGCACGATCCGCAGCAATATATGCGCTTCGGCAAGATCGTCGCGCCGAAGGACCTGCCGGAACGGACCGAGCGACTGCTCGGCGCGCTCGCCAAACACGGCGTTGCGCCGGAGCGCTCGGCCGAGCATGGCACGGCACCGATCCTCGCGGTTCATGACGAGGGCTTCGTCCGCTTCCTCGAAGGGCTGTGGCAGCGCTGGCTCGCTCTGCCCGAGCGCGGACCCGAGGCCTGGCCCAACACCTTCCCCTATTGGAGCGGCCGCACCGACGAGGATGTCCGCCCGCCCTGCCGGCCGACCGGGATCATGGGCCAGCTCGGCTGGTATCTCGGTGATCTCTCGGTGCCGGTCGGCGAGCATTGCTGGCTCTCGACCCTGCGCTCGGCCGAGACGGCGGTCTCCGGCGCGGACGCGGTCATTGCCGGCGAGCGGGCTGTCTATTCGCTTTGTCGTCCTTCGGGCCATCATGCCCGCGCCGACCGCGCCACCGGCTTCTGCTATCTCAACAACAGCGCGATCGCGGCGCAGCGCCTGCGCAGCAAATTCGGCAAGGTCGCGATCCTCGATGTCGACGCCCATCACGGCGACGGCACCCAGCAGATCTTCTATCGCCGCAGCGACGTGCTGACGATCTCGGTCCATGCCGATCCGGCGGACTATTACCCCTTCTTCACCGGCTATGAGGACGAGCGCGGCAATGGGCCGGGCGAGGGCTTCAACCTCAACCTGCCGCTCGCCCATGGTGCCGGCGGCGCCGAGATGGAAGCGGCGGTCGACCGTGCCGGCCGCGCCATCCGCGAGTTCGGCGCCGAGGCTCTCGTCATCGCGCTCGGCTACGACGCCCACAAGGACGACCCGATCGGCGTGCTCAAGCTCGAAGCCGCCGATTTCGGCACGATAGGCGAGCGGGTCAAGGCGCTCGGCCTGCCTACGCTGGTGGTGCAGGAAGGCGGCTACGCAATCGATGCGATCGGCGATTGCCTCGATGCGTTCCTGGGCGGGTTCAAAGGTTAGAGTTTCACGTCATGGTCGGCCTTGAGCCGGCCATCTCAGGACCCGAGGGCTCTTCTGTCAGAGATGCTCGGGTCAAGCCCGAGCATGACGGCGTTTGATCGAGGAGCGGACGCCAGTCCGCTCCTCTTTGGGTTTCCGCTACTCCGCCGCCTCGCGGCGCGGCAGCACCCAGTCCGGGCGGACCCAGTGGCAGGTGTAGCCGGCCGGATAGCGCTCCAGATAATCCTGGTGCTCCGGCTCGGCCTCCCAGAAGTCGCCGGCGGGCTTCACTTCCGTGACCACCTTGCCCGGCCAGCGGCCCGAGGCGCTCACCTCGGCGATCACCTCCTCGGCGACCGTCTTCTGGGCCTCGTCGACATAGTAGATGCCCGAGCGATAACTGGTGCCGAGGTCGTTGCCCTGGCGGTTCAGCGTGGTCGGGTCATGGATCTGGAAGAAGAACTCGACCAGCTGCCGATAGCCGATCTTGCCGGGATCGAAGGTGATCTCGATGCCCTCGGCATGGGTCCCGTGATTGCGATAGGTCGCGTTCTTCACGTCGCCGCCGGTATAGCCGACCCGGGTCGACTCGACGCCGGGGAGCTTGCGGATCAGGTCCTGCATGCCCCAGAAGCAACCGCCTGCGAGTACAGCACGTTCCGTCATGTCAAACCTCCTTGATCCCGCCGAGATAAGCATCGAAGCCTGAGTTCGCCATGTCAGCGCCTTTGGTTACGGCTCGCAACGCCGGTCCTCCAAGCGGCCCTCCGTGACGGCTCCTCATTCTCGGCTTGGCCACTCCTGTTCCGACCAACCACGCCGGCGGGCCTACACTGTCTTGGATCAGTTTAATCGATCCTTCGCCGCTGAGCTGTATCGAAAAGCATGCTCAGTCTTTGGGATTCCATCAATGCTTGGCTCTGGGACATCCCCAGCCTCTGGACGGCCTTTTGGCGAGCCGTGGTCACAGTCCTTGCGACGATCGTATTCAGCATGGTGCTGGGCCTGCCCGCAGGGATACCCTTCGTGGCTCAATGGTTGTGCCTGTTTTGGTTCTTCGGTCGCTATCAGCATCAAAAGCGGCAGAGGTCTTGAGAGCGCGGAAGGCCTGCGCTCCGGCAAGCGCCGCTCTCGCTCAGATCACCGCCTCGATCAGGAACGGCCCTTTCCGGCCGAGCGCCCCCTTGAACAGCCTGGCGAACTCCTCGGCCGTGGTGGCGCGGCCGGCCTCGACGCCCATGCCCTTCGCCATCGACACCCAGTCGAGCGCCGGCTCGTCGAGATTGAGCATCAGCTTGGCGTTGCGCCCGAAATCGTTGACGCCGACATTGCGCATCTCTCCGTGCAGGATCGCATAGGTCCGGTTGGCGAAGACCACGGTGACGACGTCGAGATTTTCGCGCGCCTGCGTCCACAGGCCCTGCACCGTGTACATGCCCGAGCCGTCGGCCTGCATGCCGATCACCTTGCGGTCGGGGCAGGCGACAGCCGCGCCGACGCAAAGCGGAATGCCCTCGCCGATCGAGCCGCCGGTGAGCTGGATATAGTCGTGCTGCGGCGCGCCGTGGCAGTCATAGTAGAAGCTGCGGCCGGATGAGACCGACTCGTCGCAGATGATAGCGTTCTCCGGCAGGAGCCGCGCGACGATGGTGCAGACCTTGTCGGCATCGAGCGTGCCGGTCGGCAGCGCCTCGCCTTGGGCCTGCGGGGCGGCGATGAAGGCGGGCGGCGTCGTTCGTGCGGAGAGCTCGTCGGCCAAGGCCTCGATCGTCCCCGGCAGGTCGTCGCCCGGCACGGCCAATTGCTCGACATGGCAGGTCTCATGCACCAGCCGGCCCGGCTTGCCCGGATAGGCGAAGAAGCCGACCGGCACCTGGGCGCCGATCAGGATGAGCAGGTCGATGTCCTTGAGCTGCTGCAGCGCCATGTCGATCGGATAGAACACCTTCGGGATGGCGACGCGGCCGGCGCCGCGCTCGATCCGGCCATTCGACATCTGCGCGAAGATCTGCGCGCCGGTCGCGGCGCAAACCCGCGCCGCCATCGCCATCGGCCCCTCACGCAGCGCCGAGCCGGTCAGCATGATCGCGGCGCGTGAGCCGTGTTTGCGCAGCAGGCCTGCGACTTCGCGGATCTGGGCTTGGTCGACCTGTTTCGGCGCCGGTACCTGCGTGCGCTTCAGCTCGGCCGGCTCGACGCTGCCCCAGGCGCAATCGGCCGGCAGGATCACGGTGGTGACGCCTGGCAAGGAGAGTGAGGCGGCATAGGCTTCGCCGATCGCCGGGCCGACATCCTCGGGGCTCGCGATCCGGCGGACGAACTGCGACATCGGCCGGGCCAGACTCTCGATGTCGCTGGTCAGCGGCGCGTCGTGCGGGAGATGATAGGTCGCGTGGTCGCCGACCACGTTGATCATCGGTGTCCAGGCGCGCCGGGCATTGTGCATGTTGGCGAGGCCGTTCGCCATGCCCGGCCCGCAATGGAGCAGCGTCGCCGCCGGCTTGTCGGCCATGCGGGCATAGCCGTCGGCCGCGCCGGTGACCACGCCCTCGAACAGGCCGAGCACGCAGCGCATCTGCGGCTTGCGATCGAGCGCCGCGACGAAGTGCATTTCGGAGGTGCCGGGATTGGCGAAGCAGACATCGACATCGTTGACCAGCAGCGTGTCGCACAGGCGGTCGGCGCCATTCATCCGTCAGGACCTCTCGATAGCCAAGGCGCACCGCGCCGATCCCGCCGAGGGGAAGGGATCGCTACTTCAGTGTCAAACAAGAGAATGTCATTGCTTCCCCAAGCGGCGGTGATCAGCGGCTCGTTGTATGCCGCGCCGCCTTGACCGGTTTGCCTATGCATTTAACGTGATTTGGAACGAAGATTGCTTTATCGGGCGCGATCGGGCTGCGTTGGCGGGGGTGTCCGCCGCAAGCGGGAAAAGTGGGGAAGGGTTCGTCATGACTGGTTTGAAGCGTATCGGGATGCTGGCCGGGATCGGCCTTGCCGCCCTCATGACCGCGGGCGGCGCGCAGGCGCAGACCAAGGTCGCCATCGGCATTTCCGGCTGGACCGGCTTCGCGCCGCTGGTGCTCGCCAAGGAGGCCGGCATCTTCGCCAAGAACGGCCTCGATGTGACGATCCAGAAGATTCCGCAGAAGGACCGCCATCTCGCCATGGCCTCCGGCGCCATCCAGTGCGCCGCGACCACGGTCGAGACCTGGATCGTCTGGGACGCCGCCGGCATCAAGACCAAGCAGATCTTCCAGCTCGACAAGAGCTATGGCGCCGACGGCATGGCCGTGCGCGGCTCGACCAGCTCGATCAAGGATCTCAAGGGCAAGACGGTCGCGGCCTCCGCGCCCGGCACCTCGCCCTATTTCGCCCTTGCCTGGATCCTCAAGGAGAACGGCATGTCGGTGAAGGACGTCAGCGTCGTCAACATGGAGCCGGGCCCGGCGGCGCAGGCCTTCATCGCCGGCCAGAACGACGCGGCCATGACCTATGAGCCCTATCTCTCGGCCGTGCGCGAGAAGCCCGAGGCCGGCAAGATCATCGCCACCACGCTCGACTATCCGATGGTGATGGACACCTTCGGCTGCACACCGAAGTTCCTGGCCGAGAACGACGCGGCCGCCAAGGCGCTGACCAAGAGCTATTTCGACGCGCTGGAGATGATCAAGGCCGATCAGGCCAAGGCCTATGGCATCATGGGCGCCGATGTGAAGCAGACCGGCGAGCAGTTCGGCAAGTCGGCGAACTACCTGCGCTGGTCCGACGCCGAGGGTAATAAGAAGTTCTTCGAGGGCGAGTGGCAGGCCTTCACCACCAAGGCCGCCGAGCTGCTGCTGGAGATCGGCCTGATCAAGGCCAAGCCCGACATCAACACGCTGGTCGAGACCAAGTACGTCGCCGGCAAGTGAGCGATGACGTCCTGCCGGACGTTCTGACCACCGGCCTGCATGTCGTCTTCTGCGGCACGCAGGCCGGAGCGGTCTCCGCCCGGCGGGGCGCCTATTATGCCGGCCCCGGCAACAAGTTCTGGAAAACCCTGTTCGAGACCGGGCTGATTCCCGAGCCGCTCGGCCCCATGGATTTCCGGGAACTGCCGCGATACGGCATCGGCTTCACCGACGTTGCCAAGCGGACGTCCGGCCCCGACACGGCGCTGATGCGGCACCATGTCGACATCGCCGGTTTCCTGGCCAAGATTCGCGAGCACGCGCCGGCGATCGTCGCCTTCAACGGCAAGCGTGCCGCCCAGGCCGCACTGGGAGAGGAGAGGGGACTGACGCTCGCCTATGGTCTCCAGCCATCCCTGCTTGTAGGAAGCCGCGTCTTCATCCTGCCCTCTACCTCAGGGGCAGCCTCCGGCTACTGGTCCATCGAGCCCTGGCGCGAACTCGCCACTCTCGTGAAGGAAACAAGTCTCAAGAGATGAAACCACTCCAGCCGGTCTCCGCCGCCGCCCGTGTCGGCTACGGCATCGCCTTCTTCGCGCTCTTCGTCGCGGTCTGGTCGGTCGCGACCTTCGGCGGCTATGTCCAGAAGCTCTTCCTCGCCGATCCGCTGACCATGGTGGGCGAAGGCTGGAACCTGCTCGTCAACCATGGCTTCATCGTCGATATCGGCATGACGATCTGGCGTGTCGTCGGCGGCTTCATCCTCGCGGTCGTCTTCGCCCTACCGCTCGGCATCCTGATGGGTGCCTACAAGCCGGTCGAGGCTTTCCTCGAACCGTTCGTCTCCTTCGCACGCTACCTGCCGGCGTCGGCCTTCATCCCGCTCCTGATCCTTTGGGCCGGCATCGGCGAGACGCAGAAGCTGCTCGTCATCTTCATCGGCTCGTTCTTCCAGCTCGTGCTGATGATCGCGGTCGCGGTCGGCGGCATCCGGCGCGACCTGGTCGATGCCGCCTACACGCTCGGCGCCAGCGATTCCTCGGTGGTGCGGCGCGTGCTCCTGCCCAATGCCGCGCCGGAGATTGCCGAGATCTTCCGCCTCGTGCTCGGCTGGGCCTGGACCTATGTCATCGTCGCCGAGCTGATCGGCTCCTCCTCCGGCATCGGCCACATGATCACCGACAGCCAGGCTCTGCTGAACACCGGGCAGATCATCTTCGGCATCATCGTCATCGGCCTGATCGGCCTGATCTCCGATTTCCTCTTCAAGGCGGTCAACCAGCGCCTGTTTCCGTGGGCGCAGGCATGAGCAAGCTTTTGATCGACCAGGTCGGCAAGGTCTTCCCGGCTAGAGGCAAGGGCCAGCCGACGCGGGCGCTGATGCCGACCTCGCTCACCGTCGCCGACAACGACTTCATCACCATCCTCGGCCCCTCCGGCTGCGGGAAGTCGACGCTGCTGCGCATCATCGGCGGGCTTGAGACGGCGAGCGAGGGCAAGATCCTGCTCGACGGTGCCCCTGTCACCGGGCCGGGCGCCGATCGCGGCTTCGTCTTCCAGAGCTACACGCTCTTCCCTTGGCTGAGCGTGGTGCAGAACATCGCCTTCGGCCTGCGCGAAAAGGGCGTACCGGAGCGCGAGCGCCTCGACATCGCCCGCAAATGGGCCGAGCGCGTCGGGCTTTCCGGCTTCGTCGACCATTTCCCCAAGCAGCTCTCCGGCGGCATGCAGCAGCGCACCGCGATCGCCCGAGCGCTCGCCAATGATCCCAAGATTCTGCTGCTCGACGAACCCTTCGGCGCGCTCGACAACCAGACCCGCGCACTGATGCAGGAAATGCTGCTCGGCATCTGGGAGCGCGAGCAGAAGACCGTGCTCTTCGTCACCCACGACATCGAGGAGGCGATCTTCGTCGGCTCGCGCGTCGTGGTGATGAGCGCGCGGCCCGGCCGGATCAAGGCCGACATCGCGGTCGAGCTGCCGCATCCCAGACCCTATACGATCAAGACCTCGCCGGAGTTCGTCGCCCTGAAGGAGCGACTGGTCGAGGAGATCCGGGTCGAGGCCGTGCTGGCGGCCGAGGGGCACTGACCGCCGAAGACTGATCGTAGGGGCTCAGCCCCCGGTCAGGTGCGTGTGGAGGATCGAGAGGCCGAGCCCGATCAGGGCCAGGCCGCCGGCGATCTCGGCGTAGGCGCCGAAGCGCGCGCCGACGAAGCGGCCCATCAGCATGCCGCCGGTCGACATCAGGAAGGTCGCGAGCCCGATCGCGGCCGCGACGATGACGATGTTCACCTCCAGAAGGGCCAGCGAGACGCCGACCGCCATCGCATCGATGCTGGTGCCGATCGCGGTGGCGAGCAGCGTCGCGAGGCCGCGCTCGGGCTGGGTCTCCGCACCCGCGTCGATGTCGGGCGAGCGCACGGCGTGGACGACCATCCGGCCGCCGACGAAGGCGAGAAGCAGGAAGGCGATCCAGTGGTCGACCGCCGCGACATAGCGGCTTGCCGCCAACCCCAATGCCCAGCCGATCACCGGCGTCAGCGTCTCGATCGCGCCGAAGACGAGCCCGGTGCGCAGGGCTTCCAGGACGCGCGCCTGACGCAGCCTTGCACCGCGCCCGATCGAGGCGATGAAGGCGTCGATGGACATGCCGACGGCGAGAATGACGATGGCGGCGGGCGACATGGCTAGGTCCGTGTTCTGGGAATCTGGGGACGCCGAGGGGGCGGTGTTCAGCTCGCCTCGCGAGGCGGTTCTTAGTTTGTTGACACTCAACAAGTCAAGAAAGTCTTTTAATTCAATATCTTATAAATGAGAAGCATTAGCGAGAGGAGAGTGGCGGCCTTGAAGGGCACAAGCCGTCACGTGTTCCAACTCGCTACTGCCCGTTGACACCACACCGGTATGGTGGTTGATGTCGAAAAAATTGGCCTGACCACATGGCCAAATCGATGCCGTGCCAACGAGCGGCGCAGGGAAGGGGCCGGGGAGCAGATGCCGCTCGCAGTCGTCGAGTCGCCACGCCTGTATCGGCAGATCGCCGATCAGTTGCGCAATCTCATCGACCAGCACGAATTCCCGGTCGGCAGCCGTCTGCCGCCTGAACGCGAGCTCGCGGAGAAGCTCGGCGTCTCCCGACCCTCGGTGCGCGAGGCCCTGATCGCGCTCGAGGTCGAGGGCCGCGTGCGCATCCGCATGGGCTCCGGTGTCTATGTCGTCGATCCCGCCCAGGCGGCTGCGCATCTTGCCGGGACCGGCTTTCCGGTCGAGGGACCGTTCGAGGTGCTGGCGGCGCGCCGCCTGGTCGAAGGCGCGATCGCAGCCGATGCCTCAGCCCAGGCGAAGCCGGAACAACTGGCAGGGCTCGCCGGCATCCTCGATCAGATGGAGCAGCCCGGTTTGCCAGCCGAGCAGTTGATCGCACTGGACCGCGCTTTCCATGTCGAGATCGCGGCGATACTGGGCAATACTGTGCTGGTGCGCTGTGTCGGCGAGCTCTTCGACCAGCGCATGAGCCCGTATTTCCGCCAGCTCGCGCAGTATTTCGAGAACGAAGACTCCTGGCGCTCGGCGGCACGCGAGCACCGAGCCATTCATGTGGCGCTCACGAGCGGTGATCGCGAGGCGGCGCGCGCGGCGATGTGCGGCCATCTCCAGGCTTCGCAGGAGCGCTTTTCGCAGAGCTTCGGCGATGTCGACCTCAAGCGGGCAGGCGAGCGTCAACGCCGGCCCCGCCCGATCAAATGACGCAAGGCCAGACCTTATTCGTGACCTTCAGGGAGGACAGACAATGAAGTTGCATTACGCTCTCGCCGCGCTCGCCGCCGGTGCCCTCTTCGCCGCTGCGCCGGCTCTAGGACAGACCAAGCTGAAATGGGCGCATGTCTACGAGACCTCCGAGCCGTTCCACACCGAGTCGGTCTGGGCCGCCGACGAGATCAAGAAGCGCACCAACGGCAAATACGAAATCACGGTCTATCCGGCTTCGCAGCTCGGCAAGGAGACCGACATCAACCAGGGCCTGACACTCGGCACGGTCGACATGATCATCTCCGGCTCGAGCTTCGCCGCCCGTGCCTATCCGCCGATCGGCGTGACCTATTACCCCTTTATCTTCCGCGGCCCGGATCATCTCCTCGCTTATGTGAAGAGCGACGTCTTCAAGGAGATGGCCAAGGGCTATGAGGAGAAGAGCGGCCACCAGATCCTGGCCGTGACCTATTACGGCACGCGCCACACCACCTCGAACAAGCCGATCAAGACCTGCGCCGACATGAAGGGCCTGAAGATCCGCGTGCCCGACGTGCCGGCCTATCTCGCCATGCCGCGCGCCTGCGGCGCCAACACCACGCCGATCGCCTTCGCCGAGGTCTATCTCGCCTTGCAGAACGGCACCGTCGAGGCGCAGGAGAACCCGCTCAACACCATCGACGCCAAGAAGTTCTATGAGGTCCAGAAGCACATCGTGCTGACCGGCCACATCGTCGACCATCTCAACACGGTGGTCTCCAAGCAGCTCTGGGCCAAGCTCTCGCCCGAAGACCGCAAGATCTTCACCGACGTCGCCCAGGAGGCGGCCGAGCGCGCCACCAAGAAGATCCAGGCGGACGAAACCAAGCTGGTCCAGGTCTTCAAGGACAAGGGCCTGACCGTCAGCGAGATCGACAAGGCCGACTTCCTAGCCGCTGTCCAGAAGAACGTCAGCTTCGAGCAGTACGGCTACCGCAAGGCCGACTGGGAGCGCATCCAGGCGATCAAGTGACGCCTCCGTCATTCCGGGGCGCCGCGTAGCGGCGAGCCCGGAATCCAGAGCCGATGCCGTTTCAGGCAAGGCGCGGCGGCCGTCTCACTCCGACGATTGCTCGCATCGTTTCTGGGTTCCGGGCTCAGGCCTTCGTCCTGCCCCGGAAAGACGGCGAGGTTCCCCCATTCCGTCGAACAGAAGACCATGCCATGACCACGACGCCGGAAATTCACACCCAAGTCACCAGCGAGGAGATCGCCCACGTCTTCGACGAGGCGCCGCCGCCGGCCGATCTTTCCGGCTACGGTCTCGAGGACTGGGTGACGCTCGCCGCCTTCTGGCTGATGGTCGCCTGCGTCGTGGCGCAGTTCTTCACCCGCTACGTCCTCAACGACAGCTTCGCCTGGACCGAGGAGATCGCAATCTACGCGCTGATCGTCGTCGTCTTCCTGGGCTCCTCGCTCTGCGTGCGCGCGTCCCGGCACATCCAGGTCGACTTCCTCTACCGCTATCTCTCGCCCGGCGCCGGGCGTGCGCTCTCCACCGCGGTGGATCTCATCCGCATCGGCTTCTTCGCCTATGGCACGGTGCTGGTGCACCGCTATGCCGAGCTCATCCCGGACGAGACGATGACGACGATCCAGTTCCCGAAAGCGCCGGTGTTCTACGCCGTCGTCATCGCCTTCGCGCTGATGACGCTGCGCTCGATCCAGGTCGCCTGGCAGAACTGGCGCCGCGGCTATTCCGTGCTCGAGCGTCCCTCCGCCTTCGACGGCTCGGAGGCCTGACCCCATGTTGATCCTGCTCGGAACCTTCCTCGGCCTGATGGTGCTCGGCGTGCCCGTCGCCATCTCGATGGCCGTCGCCTCGCTCGCCTTCATCCTCGTCTCCGGCACCGTGCCGGACGTGATCCTGGCCCAGCGCATGATCGCCGGCGTCGAGAGCTTCCCGCTGCTGGCGGTGCCGTTCTTCATCCTTGCCGGCAATCTGATGAACATCGCCGGCGTCACCGGCCGCATCTACTCTTTCGCCGTCGCGCTGGTCGGCTGGATGCGTGGTGGCCTCGCCCAGGTCAACATCATCGGCTCGGTGATCTTCTCCGGCATGTCCGGCACCGCGATCGCCGACGCCGCCGGCATCGGCACGATCGAGATCAAGGCGATGAAGGACCACGGCTATTCGACCGAGGTCGCCGTCGGCGTCACCGCCGCCTCGGCGACGCTCGGGCCGATCATCCCGCCATCCCTTCCCTTCGTCATCTACGGCATGATGGCGAACACCTCGATCGGCGCGCTCTTCCTCGGCGGCGTGATCCCCGGCGTCGTGATGACGCTGTTCATGATGCTCACGGTGGCGATCTTCGCCCGCATCTATAAATGGGGAGCAGACACCAAGTTCTCGCTGCGCGAGCTCGGTTCGGCTGGCATTGAGGTGCTGGTCGTCATGGGCTTCCCTGTCCTGGCCTATGCACTGGTCTTTGCCGGGCTCGACCCCAATCTCGCCATCGGCATCGCGCTCGCCCTGCTGCTGGCGCTGGATTACTACTTCAATTTCTCGGCGGTGATGGCGCTGATGACGCCGGTCATCCTGATCGGCGGCATGACCATGGGCTGGTTCACGCCGACCGAGGCGGCCGCCGCCGCGGTGATCTGGTCGCTCTTCCTCGGCCTCGTGCGCTACCGCTCGATGACCATGCGCAGCTTGACCAAGGCGACGTTCGACACGATCGAGACCACGGCCTCGGTGCTCTTCATCGTCACCGCCGCCTCGATCTTCGCCTGGCTGCTGACCGTCTCGCAGACGGCGCAGCTGCTCTCGGACCTGATCCTCGGCTTCACTCAGAACAAATGGGTGTTCCTGATCCTGGTCAATCTGCTGCTGCTCTTCATCGGCTGCTTCCTCGACACCATCGCGGCGATCACCATCGTCGTGCCGATCCTGTTGCCGATCGCGCTCAAGCTCGGCGTCGACCCGATCCATTTCGGTCTGATCCTGACGCTGAACCTGATGATCGGCCTGCTGCACCCGCCGCTCGGTATGGTGCTGTTCGTGCTCTCGCGCGTGGCCAAGCTCTCGGTCGAGCGCACCACCATGGCGATCCTGCCCTGGCTGATCCCGCTCTTCGCGGCGCTGTTTGCGATCACCTTCATCCCCGAGCTGACGCTCTGGCTGCCGCGCACCATGGGCATGATCCGGTAGAGCACCATTGGGGGTGGACTGGCGAGAATGGCGCGCCACCCCTATTTTTTCTGTCAGGAGGCTGACGGCTGCGGCATGCGGCGGGCGTGGATCAGCTTTGCGCCGAACCCCCTGTTACGCTGCCGCCGGTGATTGCCATCTTTGATGGCGAAGGGGCACTGCCGCGAGGTAGAGCCATGCGGGCGCTGATTGCGAAGATGTTGTCCCGGTTGGTCCGGGAACCCAGAATTGACGTCGTGTTTGCCGATGGATCGCTCTATTCGGCCGGGCAAGGTGCCGTGCCGGCGATCAAGTTGCGTATCGCTGATCGTGAAACCGAGTTCAGATTGGCCCTTGATCCTGAGCTCGCGCTCGGCGAGGCCGTGATGGATGGCCGCGTCATCGTCGAGCGCGGCACGATCTACCAATTGCTGGAGACTTTGGTCTGCGGCCTGTCGCGCCAGCCGCCCTCGGCTTTCGCCGGAACGCTGACCAAGCTGCGCACGGCGGTGCGACGACTGAAGCAACACAACACGCCGGGCTGGGCCAAGCGCAACGTCCATCACCACTATGACCTGAAGAGTGAGTTCTTCCAGCTCTTCCTAGATGCCGATCGGCAGTATTCCTGCGCCTTCTTCGAGCATCCGGGTGCGACGCTGGAGGAGGCCCAGGCCGCCAAGAAGCGCCGCATCGCGGCGAAACTGGCGTTGAAGCCGGGCCAGCGCGTGCTCGATATCGGCTCCGGCTGGGGCGGGCTCGGTCTTTCGATCGCGCGCGAGAGCGGGGCGAAAGTCACCGGCATCACTCTCTCCGAAGAACAGCTCGCCGTATCGGGCAAGCGGGCGGAGGAGTCGGGCCTGCCGGTCGAGTTCCGTCTGCAGGACTACCGGGCCGTGACCGAGCGTTTCGACCGGATCGTCTCGGTCGGCATGTTCGAGCATGTCGGGGTCGGCTACTACCGCGATTACTTCCGCAAGATCCGCGAGCTGCTCGAGGATGACGGCGTCGCGCTGGTCCATACGATCGGCCGCAGCACGCCGCCCGGCGCGACCAACCCGTTCATCGCCAAATACATCTTCCCCGGCGGTTATATCCCGGCGCTGTCGGAGGTCACCGCGGCGGTGGAGAAGGAGGGGCTGATCGTAACCGACGTCGAGGTGCTGCGACTGCACTATGCCGAGACGCTGAAGGCCTGGCGCGAGCGCTTCCTCGCCCATCGCCAGGAGGCGGTCGCGATGTATGACGAGCGCTTCGCCCGGATGTGGGAGTTCTATCTCGCCGCATCCGAGGCGAGCTTCCGCCATGACGGCCTCGTCGTCTTCCAGCTCCAGCTCGCCAAGCGGCTCGACACGCTGCCGATGACGCGGGACTATATGAGCGAGAAGGGCAGGGCGACTGCGGCCTCGGCCGCATTGCAAGCTGCCGAATGAGTGAACGACGGGTCGGGTAGCCTGATCGGCTATATCGGCCCGTCGCCCTCCATCGGCGGCGGCCCGACATAGCGGGCGCGCGGGCGGATCAGCCGGCCGGTCTCGTTCTGCTCCAGCGCATGAGCGAGCCAGCCTGTGCAGCGTGCTGCGGCGAAGATCTGGAACGGCGCCGTCTCCGGCAGGTCGAGTTTCGCTGCCAGCGCCGACAGCGCGAAGTCGATGTTCGGCTCTTCGCCCGTCAACGCCGCGATCGCGGCCTGCGCCTGCGCATAGGCCGCCGGCGGCTCGAACGCCACAAACAATGCGCGAGCCCGCGGGTCGTCGTCAGGATAGAGCGGATGACCGAAGCCCGGCAGCTTGGCGCCGGCCTCCAGCCTTGCCGCGATCGCTGTCTCCAGCCCATCGCGTTCGATGTCCCGCATTAGCGTGAGCACGCGCGGCGCCACGCCGCCATGCGAGGG
>WPCJ01281485.1_pt1 | contig 24186 bp, 24 predicted proteins | sample 5399831 | NCBI WGS metagenome assembly WPCJ01 (sample SAMN12869470, study PRJNA574797) | sludge metagenome | isolation source: wastewater treatment of pH10 | place: China:Beijing | collected 2019-05-20 | reverse complement strand
TCGTATCGCTCGCCTTCAATTTCCTCGGCGACGGTCTGCGCGACGTGCTCGATCCGAAGCAGAATTGAGAGAACAGATGCTGGTTGATATTAAAAATCTGCAGATCAGCTTTGAAACGCGCACCAGCCGTTTCGATGCTGTGCGCGGGATCTCCCTTCAGCTCGGTCGTGAAAAACTGGGCATCGTGGGCGAAAGTGGTTCGGGTAAGTCTTTGACCGCGCGGGCCCTCATGAAACTGCTGCCGCCAATCGCCGAAGTGAAGGCCGACAAGCTTTCATTCGATGGCATCGACATTTTGTCAGCCACCGAACGTGGCATGCGTCAGATACGCGGCAAGCGAGCGGGCTTTATTCTTCAGGACCCCAAATATTCGCTTAATCCGGTAAAGACCATTGGCGTGCAGGTGGCTGAAGCGTGGCGCACCCACAAAGGCGGTAGTAAACGTCAAGCGATGGATGCTGCGGTTGATCTTCTCGATCAGGTTATGATCCGTAATCCGCGTGAAGTGGCAAAGCTTTACCCGCATGAAGTTTCGGGCGGCATGGGCCAGCGTGTCATGATTGCCATGATGCTTGCACCCGATCCGGAACTGCTCATTGCCGACGAACCGACATCTGCGCTCGATGCCACCGTTCAGGCAGAAATTCTTCGCCTGATCGACGATCTGGTTTCCAAGCGCGGAATGGGACTTCTCCTTATCAGCCACGATCTTCCACTCGTGTCGCATTTCTGCGACCGCGTCATGGTCATGTATATGGGCCGGGTCATGGAGGAATTGAAAGCTTCCGAGCTTGTGCGCGCAGAGCATCCCTATACGAAGGGACTTCTCAATTGCATTCCGTCACTCATGCATCCCCGTGATCGATTGCCGGTTCTCAATCGTGAAGAAAGCTGGCTGAATTCATGATAGTTATTGATCAACTGCGCATCAGCTTCAACGAGCGTGAAGTCGTCAAGGGTGTATCCTTCAATGTCGAGAAGGGCGGGAGCTTTGGCATTGTTGGCGAAAGCGGCTCCGGCAAATCCACCATCCTGCGTGCAATGGCTGGTCTCAACGAGCAATGGAGTGGCCGCATCGCGTTTGATGGCAAGGATGTTCCCCCGAAGCGCACACCTGCCTTCTTCCGTCAGGTGCAGATGGTGTTTCAGGACCCCTTTGGATCACTGCATCCTCGCCAGACCATCGACCGTATCCTGAGCGAGCTTCTGCTGGTTCATGGTATCGGCGATATCGACAAGCGTATTGAGAAGGTTCTTGACGAAGTCGCGTTGCCGAAAGCTGCGCGGTTCCGTTTTCCGCATCAGCTTTCGGGTGGCCAGCGCCAGCGCGTGGCTATTGCTCGCGCCTTGATTGCCGAACCGGAAGTTCTGTTGCTGGACGAACCGACCTCGGCGCTCGACGTCTCGGTACAAGCTGAAATTCTCAATCTTCTCGCGGACTTGCGCGCGGAAAAGAATCTCACTTATGTGCTGGTGAGCCACAATCTCGCTGTGATAGCGCATCTCTGCCCGCAGGTGGGGGTGATGCAACACGGCGAGATGGTGGAACAGCTTAGCGCCGAAGATTTGCGCGCCGGGCGAACAACACATCCGCATACCACAGAATTGCGCGCGCTAAGCGTCAATCTGGAAGAACCTGCCTGACGGAGTTTTCATGTCAACGCATGCTGACTGGAACGCGGCCTCGCTTGCCGCGAAAGTCTTTTCGAGAACGTGGGCCAAGGATGAGCCGGGCGGCGTTATCATCGGCTTCGGCCCAGACGGTGTTAAGTTTGCCTATGCGAGCGGGCTTGAAAGCCTTTCCACAGGTGTACCGTTTACGGCGAATACTGTTGTTCGCTATGCATCAGTCACGAAACATGCGTTCTGTGCGATGGTTCTCAAGCATAGCGATATCATCAGCCTCGAGGATCGGCTGGGAGACCATCTGCCGGAATTGCAAAGTCCGCTAGCCGATGTCACCGTCGGTCGCGCGCTCGACATGACTGGCGGTCTGCCTGACACGCGGGAATGCCTCACCCTTCTGGGGCTGTCGGTTTACACAGAGACGGAAGCTAGTCAGCTTCTGGATTATCTTGCCTCTCTGAACCGTCTCAATTTCGATGCGGGTTCGGAGATTTCCTATTCCAATACAGGCTACCGTCTGGTGGAAGCCGCGCTGGAGCGGAAGGGGTTTCGCTTCAAAGATTTCGTGAAGTCGGATATTGTTGCACCTCTCGATATTTTCATGGAAGCGCCGGACGTGTGGAATGATCCGGTCGCAGGTTTGGTCCCCGGTTACTGGAAGTCCGGCGAGAAATGGCAGCTCAGCTCTGCTGGTCTGCATATTTCGGCTTCTGGCAGCTTGACTGGGAGCGGCATGGCGCTGACCAAATGGGCGCAGGCGCTCGTCAATGGCGAGGGGCCTTTCAAAGGCTTGCTCGATAAGCTGTCAGCCGATCGCCATCTTGCTGACGGACGGGTGACCGGTTACGGGCTTGGATTGCGGTGGAACGTAGTGGCTGGCAAGCGCTTTGTTGGACATGGTGGCTCGCATCCCGGCTACAAGAGCTACTTTTTGCTCGATCCAGCCGCGAAAACCGGCATGATTGTTGTTTCAAATCGTGAAGACGCCAACACTTATAAGATGGCGCGCGATTGCATGGCCGCACTCAACGGTTTGTCACTGCCGGAGACCAACGGCACGATCCCAGACGGGCTTTATGTGACGGAGAACGGGCCGTTCTGGCTGGAAATGCGCAATGGCATAGCTAACTGGCTCGATTCCGAAGACACGCTTTACGATATTGGCGATGGCTGGTTCTCATCCCTGTCGCCATCTTCACCAGTTCAGCTCCGCTGGACGGGTACGGATTTGGAAGGCGAGATAGGCTATGTGTCTCGCCGGTTGAAGCCGGTCACAGTAAAACCTATCTGCCGGGAATTCGACGGCCACTGGCAGGCGTCGCCCTATGGCGCCAGTTTCGATATCAAGGATGGCCACCTCATCATGGGCATAGGTCCTGTGCGCCGTGCCATGCCGCTGGAAGATTTCGGCCAGGGGCGCGCGCTTTTCACGTTGCATGACGGTCCGTGGACCAAGCGCGTCTGTTTGCATAAACTTGATGATAATCGTGTTGAACTGGTTTTAAACCGCAGCAGAATGATTGAATACGTCCGTTAAATTTGGACATCCGAACGTTATAAATGCGGCGGAAGGGTGACCTTACCGCTGCGCCTTGCATTGTGATAGCTTTCGACAATTGATTCCGAATGTGAGGTGGCGTGATGCTGGAACGGATGATCGATCAGGGTGTAGGTCGGGAGCCCGCCGACATCGTCTTGAAGAACGGACGTTTCTTCGATCTCGTAACAGGAGAGCTTGTCGAAAGCGATGTAGCGATCTGCGGCGACCGAATTGTCGGCACATTCGGCAATTATCAGGGCAAGCGTGAAATCGACATTTCCGGGCGGATTGCCGTGCCTGGATTTATCGATACGCACCTTCACATAGAATCCTCGCACGTAACGCCACATGAGTTTGACCGGTGTGTATTGCCGCAGGGCGTCACTACGGTGATCTGCGATCCGCACGAAATTGCAAATGTGCTGGGTGCAGAAGGCATAAAATTTTTCCTCGATAGTGCGTTGGAAACCATCATGGATATTCGCGTGCAGCTTTCGAGTTGCGTGCCAGCGACCCATATGGAAACGTCTGGCGCTAAACTCCTGATTGATGATCTGTTGCCTTTTGCTGACCATCCCCAGGTGATTGGACTTGCAGAATTCATGAATTTTCCAGGTGTTCTGGCGAAAGACCCAGAATGCATGGCGAAGCTCAAGGCGTTTCAAGGGCGGCACATCGATGGCCATGCACCTCTTCTGCGCGGTTTTGATCTGAATGGCTATATTTCCGCAGGCATTCGTACCGAACACGAGGCGACAACTGCGGAAGAAGCGCTCGAAAAGATGCGCAAGGGTATGCATGTGCTAGTGCGTGAAGGGTCTGTTTCCAAAGATCTAAAGGCGCTTATGCCGATTATGACCGAGCGTCACGCACAGTTTCTGGCGCTATGCACGGATGACCGTAATCCGCTGGATATCGCCGATCAGGGACATCTGGATTATCTTATTCGTACGGCAATTGCAGGCGGTGTTGAGCCGATTGCCATTTATCGAGCCGCGAGCATTTCTGCGGCACGTGCTTTCGGTCTTTTCGACCGCGGCTTGGTTGCGCCGGGCCAGCGCGCCGACCTCGTTGTAGTGGATAGTCTCGAAGGCTGTCACGCAGAAATCGTGCTGTCTGCAGGTAGGGTGGTTTCAGACGATTTATTTGCCACTCGTCAGCCTGTTGCTCCTGTCGGGCGCAATAGTGTCAAGGCACCCAAAGTCAGCGCATCCAGTTTCCGTTCTCACTCAAACAGCGGGAAAACCCGTGCAATCGGGATCATTCCCGGCAAGATTATTACCGAGAGCCTCGAATTCGACCTCAAGGTCGGACCGAACGGCGTCGAGCCTGATTTCGAAAAAGATGTCGTCAAGATCGCCGTTGTCGAACGTCACGGCAAAAATGGAAATATTGCGACCGGCTTTGTGCATGGATTCGGCTTGAAATCGGGTGCTATCGCCTCAACCGTCAGTCATGACAGCCATAATATCTGTGTGGTGGGCACATCCGACGAAGATATTGCGGCGGCTGCAAACCGTTTGGGTGAAATTGAAGGTGGTTTTGTCGTCGTGCGTGATGGCAAGGTGTTGGCTGAAATGCCTTTGCCCATTGCCGGATTGATGAGCGCCGAGCCATACGAAACCGTTCGCGACCAGCTTCGTGTGCTGCGTCACGCAGCCGAAGAACTGGGCTCGGTTCTGGAAGAGCCATTCTTGCAACTGGCCTTCATCGCCCTGCCAGTGATCCCGCATCTCAAGATTACCGACAGAGGTCTCGTGGATGTCGATAAGTTCGAGTTTGTTGGCAACTGATTAGTGCAGGCCGCCGACACCCAGCAGTTCTTCGACAGTTTGTTGGTTTTCGCCGAGTTCTGCCGATGTACCTGACCACGCGATGCGCCCACGTTCCAGTATGATGACATGATCGGCAAAGTCGAGCGCGCTCTGGATACGTTGCTCGACGAGCAGGATCGTCATGTCGCCCTTTTGCGCCAAGGTTGAAAATGCGGTCATCAGTTCTTCGCAGATGACGGGAGCAAGCCCTTCCAGCGGCTCATCCAACAGAAGCACCGTCGGTCGCCCGAGAATGCTCCGCGCGGTGGAAAGCATCTGTTGTTCGCCGCCGGAAAGTTGTGAGCCAAGATTACTGCGTCGCTCCTTCAGACGCGGAAACATCGCATAGGCTTCTTCTAGCGCATCCTTTGGCCGGTTCTTGAGGCCAACGAAGAGGTTTTCTTCGACGGTGAGGGTTGGAAAAACATCCCGAGTTTGCGGTACATAGCCAAGACCGGCAATTGCGCGCGCCGCCGATGGAAGCGTGGCTATATTCTTCCCACTCAGCAGAATTTCACCGCCATAACGACGGGTTTGACCTGCGATGGTAGCAAAGAGGCTGGTCTTGCCGACGCCGTTGCGGCCCAGAATGGCAAGCCGCGATCCCGGTTCCGCCTTGAATGAGACGTCCTCGATGACGCGTGTCGGGCCGTAACCGGAAGAGAGGTTGCGAACTTCAATTGAGGCGGCACTCATTGTGCATAGCTCCCGAGATAGGCTTCGCGGACGCGAGCGTCCTGCACGACATCTTCTGGCAATCCGTCAAAAATTACGGTTCCGGCGGCGAGCACGACCACGCGCTTTGCAAAGCGAAAAACGAGGTCCATGTCGTGCTCAATCATTAGAACTGCGAGATCTGCCGGCAGACGATCGAGCGCTTCTTCAATGCGACCCGTATCGCTTTGCGGAACACCAGCGGCGGGTTCATCAAGCAGTAGCACTTTGGGACGAAGCGCCAAAGCAAGGGCAATTTCCAGAAGCCGCTGTTGGCCATATGCGATATCGCTCACCCTTAATTGCCTTAGATGCAGAAGCCCGAGCGCTTCAAGAATATCGCGAACCTCATCCATGACTTCCGGCATGTTGCTATAGTTGCCGAGAATGCGTCCCGTCTTGCCTTCGCGTTGCAGGACAGCGAGAGCCACGTGTTCTTCGGGCGTCATGTCAAAAAAGAGACGGGTAACCTGAAATGAACGCACCAGCCCGCGTCTGACACGTTGCATGGCGTTAAGTTTGGAGACATTCTCGCCGCCCAATGCCACGGTGCCGGAGGTCGCCGCGAGGTTGCCTGTAACAAGATTGACGAAAGTGGTTTTGCCCGCGCCGTTAGGACCAATGAGGGCGACACGGTCGCCTTTCGCCATGCTAAGCGATACATCGTTCGTGACCGCCAGACCGCCGAAATTCTTGCGCAGTTTCGTTACTTCAAACACTGTGCTCATTTGTGATGCGCCTTCTTTTCGAAGTAATAGGCCACGGTTCCATAGAGGCCGCGCGGCGCAAACAGCACGACGGCGATCAGCAGGGCGCCAACCATCGTAAGCCAGTGGAAGGGGTTTGCAGCAGAGACGAGGTCTTCGAACCACATGAATACAACTGTGCCAATCAGCCCGCCGAACAGCGATCCGGTGCCCCCCAGAACCAACATGACAAGGGCTTCCGCTGACATGGTGAAGCTGAGGCTATCGAGGCCAACGACCTGAGTGGAAATTGCGTTGAGCGCGCCGCCAATGCCGGCGACAGCACCCGAAATGACATACATACGAAGCTGCGTGGACTGAACCGAAGCGCCCATCGCATGAATGCGAGTCGGGTCTTCTTTCACTCCCCGGCAAAGCATGCCGAAGGGTGAGCGTACAACATAACGCAGGAAAATGAAGGAAACGAGCAGCAGGACGACAGCGTAGATATAGACTGTATGTCCGTAGAGATCGAACTCGAACATGCCGAAAATGGGATCGGGCGAAATGCCGCTTAGCCCATCGCTCCCGCCAGTCCAATTTGATGCTTTATTGGCGGCTTCGTGGAACAGATGAACAACGGCGATCGACAGAACGAGTTGTGCCAGTCCATGAGCGCGCAGGATGATCGTACCGGAAATAAGCCCGGTGATGGCGCCTGCAACAAGACCGATAAGTGTCATTAGTATCGGGTCGGTAATACCGAAATGGGCAGCAGCGATGCCAGCACCATAGGCACCAGCTCCAAACAACGCAGCGTGACCAAGCGTTGCTATACCGCAATAGCCTGTCACGAGGTCGAGAGACAAGACAAGTAGGGCAATGGCAATAATGCGGGTCAACAATGCCAGATTGTCGGGGAACAGAAACCAGCCAACCACGCTGGCCGCAGTAATGGCCACGACGCCAATGAGACCTGCATAGGAATGACGAGGTTGGGAAAGATTTTGCGTCATATCGGTCATTTCCGGGCCAGCCTTCCTGCAAGACCGCGCGGGAATAAGGTCACAATGACGATCACCGCCAGATAAAAGAAGAACTCGCCATATTCCGGTGCCAGATAACGACCGGTTGTATCGATTGCACCGAGCAGAAGACAGGCAATCAACGCTCCCGGTATGGAGCCTGCACCGCCAACGGAGACGACAACCAGAAATGTCACCATGTAGCGGAGTGCATAATAGGGTTCGACGGGCAAAAGTTCGGCACCAACAACGCCGCCGAAAGCTGCGAGCCCGATGGCAAGCGCAAAGCTGATCGCGTAAACAATTTCAGTCCGCACGCCGAGGGCTGCCGCCATGTTGGCATTGTCGACGGCAGCTCGCAGTTTCACGCCGAAGGCTGTTCGTTCGATGATGTACCAAAGGCCGAGAGCCACGGCGAATCCGCATCCGATTGCAAAGACGCGATGTTTCGCAATGGAGCGAAAACCAAGGTCAACCGATCCACGCAACATTTCAGGCAAAGGAATGGTCTTCAGCGTCGGTCCGAATATATAATTGGTGAGACCGATGATGCAGAAAGTGATGCCGATGGTCATCAGCACCTGTGTCAGTTCAGGCGCCCCATAAATGCGCCGATAGAGCAGTCTCTCCACCGGAACGGCGATTATCATCGTGCCGACAACGGCGATGATGATCGCAAAGCCGTAATTGAGGCCAAGCTGCTGGGCAGCATAGGATGCGAAGTAGCCGCCGATCATTGCAAATGCGCCGTGAGCGAGATTGACGACGCGCATCAAGCCCATGGTGACTGAAAGGCCGATGGAAATGACGAAAAGCACCATGCCATAGGCGAGGGCATCGACAGCAATGCTGAGCACAGTCTGCATTGAGTGGTCCTGTTGGGCGTACCCCCAAAAGCGGAAAAGGGCTTTCGGGGTACGTGTTAAAATACGCAGTTATGAGCCACGAGCATGCATGCTTTAAGGCTGTTCAGCCATCAAGACGTTGACTATTGAATGCCAGAGCTACTGAGCTTTTAGGCCGGGGTCGCCCTGCTTCTCGAAGGTCTGGATTTCTTTGTTATAGTACGTGCCGTCATCAGCTTTGGCGACTTCACGCAGATAGATGTTCTGCGTCATATGACGGCTTTCAGGGTCGATGGATACAGGGCCGCGGGGGCTAATCCATTCCATGCCTTTCACGGCCTCGACTGCTTTTTCAGCATCTTTTTCACCGCCAGTCGCTTCGATCATCTTGTAGATGACATGCATGCCGTCATAAGCGCCGACTGAAGGGAAAGACAACTCCACAGGATTGCCGATAGCCTTTCGGGCTTCCTCGACAAACTTCTTATTCTCCGGCGAGTCGTGCGAGACTGCGTAGTGGAAAGTCGTAAGAACACCGAGAGCATTCTCTCCCAGTGCCGGAAGATCAGATTCCTGTGTTAGATCGCCAGGAGCGAAAAGCTGGATGCCGGAACCCTTCAACCCGTTGTCGACATAGGACTTCATAAAGCCAAGCGTCGTTGGGCCGGATGGCAGAAAAGCAAAAACGCCTTGCGCGCCGGAATCCTTGATGCGCTGCATGATCGGACTGAAATCGTTCGTAGCGAGCGGCATGCGAATAGCTTCAACCACTTCGCCGCCAGCCTCCGTGAACGCTGCCTTGAAGGCGTTTTCCGCATCCACGCCCGGCCCATAATCGCTCACAACCGAGATGACTTTCTTTACACCCTTATCGAGTGCGACCTTCGCAATCGGGGTTGATGTTTGCCATGTGGTGAACGATGTACGCACCACATAAGGGCTCTTCGTTACGATGGATGAGGTGGCGGCATTCATGACCACCATTGGCACATTGCCCTGTTTGAGAATGGGCGTAACCGCCATGGCGTCAGGGGTGAAGTAAAAGCCGGCGAGATATTGCACGCCTTCCTTGACCACGAGTTCCTGCGCAAGCGCCTTGGACTGCGCTGGATCAGCCTGCGGCACATCACGATAAACGATCTCGACAGTGTCATCGCCGATCTTGTTGCCGTGCTCGGTCATATAAGCGTCGATGCCAGCCTTGAAGTTCTTCCCCTGAAGAGCAAACGGGCCTGAAAATGGGCCGATGACACCGACCTTCACCACATCGGCATAAGCTGCTGATGTTGCAAGTGAAAAGACCGCAAGCGCGGTTAATGTGATTTTCTTCATGTTCTCCTCCCTATCGCCCACCATTCCCGCGCGTGACCGTCTTGTCGCAACAGGGAATGTCCTGATTTCAGCATGCCTATCTAATTGGTCATGTAAAATGAAAAATTCCTTATAAACGATATCCAGATGGTTATGTGTCCGAGGATTGCTCGCTTCCGATCCGAACCACCTTATCGATCAGGGTTGATGCAATCTTGAGAGCACTGCCTGTCGACGCAACGATTTGTGGCAGGATCATCCATTCGATCATCCAGGCCGAGCCGGAGCGCTCCTGCTCGTGCACCATTGCCTGATGAAGACCACCCATTTGGGCTGCATTGAAACGGGCAAGGCTGACCAGTATCTCTGCCGACACCGGATTTTGCTTGTGGGGCATGGCGGATGAACCGCCGCCGCCTGTCAAGGATAGTTCTGTACCCAGTTCAGCCATGAGCGCAATATCTTGTCCAAATTTACCAAGACTACCCGTAATCAGCGAAAGCAGATTGCCGAACTCGACAATGAAAGCCCGCTGGCTATGCCATTGTGGGCTATGGTGCAATCCAAGTTTATCAGCCAGCAAAGCACGTAAAGCTGGTGCCTGATCGCCGAATTTTTCAAGCGTTCCAACGGCTCCTCCGAACTGCACAGGAAAGGCGATGGTATTCAGTTTGGTCTCATAAGCACCAAGCGGAATTTTCCAGCTTGAGATGCGGTCGGATACGTTGATCGGGATAGCGGGCTGCATGCGCGTATAGCCGGTCAAGATATTCTTTCCGAACGCCGTTTCAAGCAAATCGAAACGTATCGTGAGTTGCTGAATTCGCCTATGGAGAATTGTACCGACGCGCTTCAACCGCAAAATCAAGCTCGTATCGATGACATCCTGGCTCGTCGCGCCGAAATGAACATACTCGCCATAATTCGTTCCGACCGCCAGACGCAGTTCTTTTACGAATGAAGGAATGACAACACCGTCCCGCGCAGTCGCTTTTGCCAGATCGGACAGATTGGGCTCAAATGTTTCTACGGCTTGCGCGATTGCGCGTCCGGCTTCTACTGGTATGAGACCCAAGGCAGCTTGCGCTTCAGCCAGAGTCGCTTCGAAGCGAAGCATCTGCATAATGTCAGCTGCCGCCGTAAAAAGGCTTAGTATCTCTTCGTCGTCGCCGAAAAGCTGCGCCAGAAATGGATGTTCGAAGACCGAGATGCTCATGCGTTAAATATCGAAAAAGACGGTTTCTTTATCGCCCTGCAAGTGAATATCGAAATGATAGACGCTATCCTCACGCTGACCGATCAGGGTTTGCACGCGGCTGCGATGTTCGATGCGTGCAAGAACAGGGTCCTCTGCATTGGCATCGGTTTCATCGGAAAAATACATCCGCGTTTGCAAGCCGAGATTAATGCCGCGGGCTACAATCCACAAGGTGACGTGTGGCGCCATAAGGCGGCCATCTTTGAAAGAGACGCGGCCAGGCTTGATCGTCTCGAAAGTAAATTCGCCTGTATCCATATGGCTCGGGCAACGGCCCCAACCACGAAAACCAGCGTCGGCCTTCCCTGTAGTTTCGGAAGGGCTGTTATAAAGGCCTTTCGCATCCGCTTGCCATATTTCGACAAGCGCATCGCGGAGTGGCGCGCCCATGCCGTCAATCACATGGCCCTTGATAGTGATGCGCTCGCCAGCGGTCTTCTCACCATAGAGAGGACCGGAGCCGAGATCTTGCTCAAATACACCGTTGATGCCGACAAAGTTGGGGGTCAGTCCGATATGGACGTAAGGCCCAGCTGTCTGGGAGGCGGTTTCTTTCAGATAGCCGAGAGGTTGAACCATATCAGTTGCCCTCCGGGCGATTTTCAAAGAAGGTCGAACGGCGTCCACGCAACACGATGTCGAATTTGTAAGCGAGCATGTCCATCGGCAGATTAGCGTTCATGTCCAGAGGTGCTACCAGCCGTTCGATAGCGGTTTTATCCGGAATGGTTTTGACGATCGGGCAAATCCAGATCAGCGGATCACCTTCGAAATACATCTGTGTGATGAGGCGCTGCGCAAAACCATGGCCGAACACCGAGAAATGAATGTGAGCAGGACGCCAGTCGTTCACGCCATTCGGCCAGGGATATGGGCCGGGCTTGATGGTCTTGAACCAGTAATAGCCGTTCTCGTCGGTAATCGTGCGACCGACGCCACCGAAGTTGGGATCGATGGCTGCGAGATAGGTTTCTTTCTTATGGCGATAGCGCCCACCTGCATTGGCCTGCCAGAACTCCAGCAAGGCGCCAGGAACAGGACGGTTACTTTCGTCCAGAACACGGCCGTGAACAAGGATGCGTGGACCTATCGGCATTTCGCCAGGGCGCGCATAGTTGAGGATAAGGTCGTTATCCAGTTCTTGCAGCATACTGTGCCCGAATACCGGGCCGGTAATTTCACTTTTGGTGCCTTCTAGCGAAAGCAGAGCACGGGTAGGTGAGCGGAGTACAGAGGTTTTGTACCACGGGGTATAAGCCGGTGGATGCATGGACAGATCGCGAGCAAAGAATGGAGTCGTCTCCGGCAGACTGTTCTTCATTTTTTAGCTTCCTCCGCTTCCATCTGCGCATAGGTCTGCTTGGCGATCTTGAATGCGTGGTTCGATGCTGGAACCCCTGCATAGATTGCGACATGCATCAATGCTTCGCAGATGTCCTCCTTTGTGGCGCCTGTATTTTTTGTGGCACGTATATGCATGGCGACTTCGTCGTCTTGCCCTAATGCCGCAAGGAGCGCTATCGTCACAATGGAACGTTCCCTTTTGGTCCAGCCAGGCCGCGACCAGACCGTTCCCCATGCGGCTTCCGTTATAAGCTCCTGAAATGGGGCATCAAGGTCGGTTGCGCTGTTCGAAGCGCGATCCACATGCGTATCGCCCAAAACCGAACGGCGCACATCCATGCCGATCTTGTAACGTTCTGACAGCACGGCATTATCAGCCATGGTTGTTCTCCATGCTAGAATCTGTTTGAAATAAAGTTACGCAGCAGCGAGACATAAGCATCTGGCTGTTCAACGCAGGGAATATGGCCGCTGGCAGCGATATCTGCGAAGTCGGCTTCAGGAATAAGGCTTGCCAGTTCGCGCACCAGAGTAGGCGGCGTGGAGCCGTCCTGATCGCCGACCAGACAGAGTGTCGGCACTGAAATACTCTTGGCTGCTTCGGTTAAATCCACATCACGCAGCGCAGCGCAGGTGGCCGCATAGCCGTCGAGCGGTTGTCGAATGAACATATTGCAATAGGCCCGATAAGCGGGATTATCAGAGCGCCGATAGACCGGCGTGAACCAGCGCGGCATCGTTGCGTCGAGGATGCTTGCCAGACCGTCCTGCTGAATAGCTGCTATACGAGCATCCCACATCTCTGCAGTGCCGATTTTATGCGCGGTATTTGACAGGACGAGCCCTGTCACCAGATCTGGTCGCGCTGCATAAACACCCTGTGCAATCAGTCCGCCGACAGAAAGGCCGCAAATGATTGTCCGCTTTATCGATAGCCTGTCGAGTAGCCCAACGAGATCGGCAGCGAGCAGTTCGATAGTGTAGGGAGTGTTTCCGATATCTGAAAGGCCGTGACCGCGCTTGTCATAAACGAGTGTCGATATGTCGTTGTGCAGGCGTGTGCGAACTTCATCCCAGATGCGGAAATCAGTTCCGAGTGAATTTATGAAAACCAGAACGGGCTTTTCGTCTGCTACCCGTTGAAAATCATAATGAACAACGATGTCGTTTATGTAGGCAAACTGCACGGCTTTCTCCTCTTATGCAGTACTGTCACGCTTTAAACTGGTTAAGTAAAATGATATTATTGCCAAAAATCATAACTACAGGGTTATAGTTAAGTGATTGGGAACAGGGTCAAGTTTCGTCATCTTCATACGTTTGTTGAGGTTGCGCGACAGAAAAGTGTGGTCAAAGCCTCCGAAATCCTGAGTATCAGCCAGCCTGCTGTTACCAAGACAATACGTGAGCTGGAGGAGATTCTTGGCGTTCCTGTGATAGAACGTGATGGTCGCGGCATAAGGATAACGCGGTTCGGCGAAGTATTCTTGCGCCATGCGGGGACGGCGCTGACGGCCTTGCGGCAAGGACTGGATTCCGTCTCCCAAGAATTGGATGGATCAGGACCACCCATCCGTATCGGTGCATTGCCGACGGTGTCGACCCGCATCATGCCGAAAGCAATGAGCTTGTTTCTTGCTGAGAGAACATCCAGTCGGGTTAAAATCGTGACGGGTGAAAATGCGGTTCTTTTGGAGCAGCTGCGGGTGGGCGATCTAGATCTGGTCGTTGGGCGCCTCGCTGCGCCTGAAAAGATGACAGGGTTTTCATTCGAACACCTTTATTCTGAGCAGGTTCGGTTTCTTGTGCGGTCCGGGCATCCCCTGACTGATGGACGTGCCGTTTTTGAAAACCTGGCCAACTATCCGGTTTTGATGCCGACACGCAATTCGATCATTCGCCCGTTTGTGGATCGATTGCTGATTACAAACGGCATCGGTGCCTTGCCTGTTCAGATTGAGACGGTGTCTGATGCTTTCGGACGTACATTCGTCCGTGACAGTGATGCTGTATGGATTATTTCGGAGGGTGTTGCGGCAAGAGACGTGTCTGAAGGCAAGCTTGTTGCGCTCCCAATTGATACAAGCGAGACAACTGGGCCGGTAGGGCTAACCATGCGTACAGACATGGTGCAGACAGCGGCGATGCAAATTCTAATCCAGACATTGCGTGAGGCTGCCGGTTTTAAGTCGTAGAAATCAACACGGTCAGCTACCTCAAAAAGTAGCTGACCGCGCTAGAAGCGAGAAGTTCTGGCCGGAACTTCTCGCCGGGGGTGACGATAATCAGAATTCTATATCAATGCCAAAATAAAACATCAGTTTTTTATGTTACTCTTAAGCAATAATAGATGGATTTTGATAGTATTAGCTTTATCTGAATTGTAGTGTTCATCCTTAAAACGGTAGTCCTACATAGTTTTCAGCAAGTGCCGTCGAAGCAGCTTCCGACGTGCAAAAATAATCGAGCTCTGCTTCTTGTACTTTCTGATCGAATAGAACCATATCTGGAAACCGGTGCAGCATCTTGGTCATGGACCATGAAAAGCGCTCAGCTTTCCAGATACGCGCGAGCGCCTTGGCAGAATAAACGCCGATGCCCGCTTCCGAACTATCCAAATAAAACTCTCTCAGTCCTTCATAGAGATAGTGCACATCGCTGGCAGCAAGGTTTAATCCTTTTGCTCCAGTAGGAGGAACAATATGGGCGGCATCACCGACAAGGAACAGCCGTCCGAAGCGCATCGGTTCAGCCACGAAAGAGCGCAGAGGCGCGATGGATTTCTCGAAAGAGGGGCCAGTTGCCAGAGCCTCGGCATGATGCTCCGGAAGACGTCGGCGCAATTCATCATAAAAGCGCTGGTCACTCCAGTCGTCGATTTTTTCGTCAAGCGAACATTGAATATAGTAGCGGCTGCGTGTCAACGAGCGCATGGAACATAGTGCAAAGCCGCGTTCGTGGTTCGCATAAATCAGTTCATGAGCGACTGGTGGAATATCTGCCAGTATCCCCAGCCAGCCAAATGGGTAAATCTTTTCGAAGGTTTCGATTGCCTTGTCCGGTACGGATTTGCGACTTATGCCGTGATATCCGTCGCACCCGGCGATGAAATCGCAATCTATCCGATGGGGTCTGCCCTCTTTCTCATAAGTGACATATGGCGATATCGTATCGAAATCATGAGGTGTTACGTTGGCGGCTTCGTAAATGCTAGTCGTATTCGACTTTCGCCGTTCATCCATGAGATCATGCGTCATTTCGGTCTGGCCATAAACCGTAACGCGCTTACCGGTCAATTTATGCAAGTCGACGCGGTGGTCCCGTCCGCCAAAGGCGAGCGAGAAGCCGTCGTGAGGTAGTCCTTCGACGTGAAGGCGCGCTGATGCTCCGGCTTCATCCATTAGATGCACAGTGCCATCTTCTAGTACGCCCGCACGAACACGACCCAGAATGTAATCCTCGCTGACGCGATCCAGTACGACATTGTCTATTCCGGCTTTTGTCAGAAGTTGGCCGAGGAGCAGGCCGGACGGGCCAGATCCAATGATTGCGACCTGAGTGCGCATATGTTCCTCCCAATGCAAGTCCGCCTTTATTCTTTAGCGAACCTTCAATCTGGCAATGGATAATTCCGGCAATTTATTGTACAAATCGAACATTATTGGAGGGCGCGTGTCGGATAATTCTGTTCCAACATACGAGCTTTATGGAGAAGAAACCGAGCAGAAGCCAGATTTCTGGCTGCATTGCGAAACGCTTTTCTCTCGATCAAGCTTGCACAACTTCGAGATCACCCTGCATCGTCACGAAAGTTTTTTTCAACTCTTGTACATTGAAGGCGGTGAGGGACACGCAAATTTCGATGGCATCGTCCGCTCCTTCCAGACACCATGCGCTATTCTGGTGCCGCCCGGTTTCAATCATGGGTTTGCATTTTCAAGAGATATAGTTGGGCATATCGTGACGATTTTGATCCCTCATATACCGTTTGCCGGAGGCGGCGCCGGGGGTATGATGGCGGAGTGGCTGATGCAGCCGCAACTGATATCGATGGCAGGCCTGAGCGATGGAGAGTTGATCTTACTTTCCTCTCTTCTGCGGCAAGTTCAAGATGAGTTTCACACGAGAAAACCATATAAAAACAGTTTGCTGGAATCTCTTGTTCAAGCCGTATTCGTTTACATTATGCGACATGCATATTCTTCAAATCTCTCAAAGCAGGAAGATCGCCAGATATATGGGCATGCTCGCATCGAGCGTTTGCAGGAATTGATTGACCGCTATTATCGAGAACACAAACCTGTTTCGTTCTATGCGAAATCACTGGGTGTTTCATCGACGCATCTTAACCGGACTGTCAAAAAGCTGACAGGAACAACGACGCAAGACATGGTTGCAAAGAGGCTCATTGAGACGGCTAGGCGTGATTTGATTGCCATGCCGTCGTCGGTGCAGCATATTGCCTATAGCCTTGGTTTTTCAGATCCCGCATATTTTTCACGCTTCTTCCTGAAGATGACAGGCGAAACACCGCGTACATTCCGCTTGAGGGAACGTGAGCGTTTGGCCGCTCTGGATTCCTCATCATAGAATAAATTGGATTTTTCATCCTCCACGGTTATCTTAGCAAGCTACGCAAATCCGACTGGATCTGAAGCATCGCGGGCAGGAAGCGTTCCACCAGTTCACTTGTTTCGATATGGGCCACGGGTGCCCCGATGTTGAGTGCTGCGACCACTAAACCTCGATGATTGAAGACAGGGACTGCGATGGAGCGCAGTCCAAGTTCCAGTTCCTGATCGTTGATTGCATAACCTTGACCACGAATAATTGAGAGTTCTGCCATGAGTGGGCCAATCTCCACTTTCGTAAATGGCGTCAATGCTTTCAGTTCAGTGCGTTCGAGAAGCGCCTGCGCCTGCGGTTCAGGAAGCCACGCCAGAAGTACCCGCCCCATTGAAGCGCAGTAGGCTGGTAGCCTGCTTCCGGCCATGAGGTTGATGGACATTACGCGCATTTGTGAGGCGCGCGCGATATAAACGATTTCCGTTCCATCCAGAACGGATGCCGATGCACTCTCGCCAACTGTATCGGAGAGCCGATCCAGATGCGGCTGTATGATTGTCGGCAATGGTGTCGAAGAAAGATATGCATGTCCAAGCCGTAGAATCCTGGGCAGAAGCATGAAAAACTTGCCATCATATTCAGCATAGCCGAGTTCGGCGAGGGTCAACAGACATCGTCGCGCGGTTGCGCGATCAAGGCCGGTAATTTTCGAAACGTCCGCTATTGAAAGACGTGGCTGGTCCTCACCAAACGCTTCGATGACTTTCAGTCCTTTGGCAAAGCCTCCAATGAAATCCGTTTCGCGCATGAGATCCCCTTAGTCTGCGTTGTTAATTTGTGCGATATATGAACAAATGTCAAATAGCGCACAAAATGTTTGACCCTTTGCCGACGCGGTGGCTAACTCCAGCCTAATTGAAGCTGGAAGCGCTTAGTCAGGAATGTCGAGCTTTCCGGTATGGAGGTGAAATGGACAAGACAATCGGAAGTCTGGCTGAGGCTGTCGCCGGAATAGATGATGGGGCAACCGTCATGATCGGGGGATTTGGTGGCTCAGGTGCGCCAATAGAATTGATCCATGCCCTGATTGACAAAGGGCCGAAGAATTTGACTGTGATCAACAACAATGCAGGCAATGGGCGCATCGGTATCGCGGCCATGATCGATGCCGGGATGGTTCGGAAGATGATCTGTTCGTTTCCACGGTCTTCTGATCCGCGCGCTTTCACGGACAAGTATATTGCCGGTGAAATCGATCTTGAACTAGTGCCACAGGGAACACTTGCTGAACGCATCCGCGCGGGCGGTGCCGGTATTCCTGCCTTCTATACACCAACGGCCTATGGCACGGAGCTTGCCGAGGGTAAGATCACAGTCGAATTTGATGGAAAACCTTATGTGCAGGAACGTTGGCTGAAGGCCGATTTTGCGCTCATCAAAGCACATCTTGGCGATATTCATGGCAATCTGACCTATCGCATGGCCGCTCGCAATTTCAATCCGCTTATGTGTATGGCCGCAGCCGAAACGATTGTGCAAGTATCTGAAATCGTTCCGCTTGGTAGCATTGAGCCAGAAAATGTCATCACACCGGGCATTTTTGTCGACGGTGTCGTCGAAGTTGCAAATCCACAGCAGGAAGAAGAACTCATTCGCGCGGGAGTGACCTACGCATGACGATCGATACTCACGAGGACATTAAATTGTCCAATGCCCAGATTGCATGGCGCGCCGCACAGGATATTCAGGATGGTGCCTATGTAAATCTCGGAATCGGTTTCCCGGAAATGGTCGCCCGTTATCAGCCGGAAGGAAGGGAAGCTATTTTTCATACGGAAAACGGTATTTTGGATTTCGGTGAAGCGCCGCCCGAGGGTGAAGAAGACTGGGACCTGATCAATGCTGGCAAGAAGGCCGTCACGCTGAAGCCTGGCGCGGCATTTTTCCATCATGCCGATAGCTTCGCAATGGTGCGTGGCGGCCATCTAGATGTTGCAATCCTGGGTGCCTATCAGGTTGCCCAGAATGGCGATCTCGCGAATTGGCGGGTAGGGGCCAAAGGTGTGCCAGCGGTTGGTGGTGCGATGGACCTCGTGCATGGCGCGAAACAGGTCGTCGTCATTACAGAGCATGTGACCAAGAAAGGCGAGCCAAAGCTGGTCGAAAAGTGCACTTTTCCGCTAACCGGCGTCGCATGTATCACCCGCATCTATACCAGTCATACGGTGATCGACATCGACAAGGGGCGTTTTGTGCTGCGTGAAAAGCTGGCCGCTATGACCCTGGAAGACCTTCAGGCCATGACCGGCGCGAAGCTTCACATCGATGGCCCTGTTGCCGATCTTGTTGTCCCTGAGTTGTGAGGCCGCGCCATGAGTGAAGCCTACATTTGCGATTATATCCGCACACCCATCGGTCGTTATGGCGGCGCGCTTTCTTCAGTTCGAGCTGACGATCTTGGCGCTATTCCATTGAAAACACTTATGGAGCGTAACGGTTCCGTCGATTGGGAAGCTGTCGATGACGTTATCTTTGGCTCAGCCAATCAGGCGGGCGAAGACAACCGCAACGTTGCGCGCATGTCGCTGCTTCTGGCCGGATTGCCGGTGGGCGTGTCCGGAACGACGATCAACCGTCTCTGCGGCTCGGGGATGGATGCAGTCATAACGGCTGCACGAGCTATCAAGTCTGGTGAGGCAGAGCTACTCATCGCTGGTGGTGTGGAAAGCATGAGCCGTGCTCCCTTCGTGATGCCGAAGGCTGACAGCGCATTTTCACGCAAGGCGGAAATCTTCGATACGACGATCGGCTGGCGGTTCATCAATCCCCTGATGAAAAAGCAGTATGGCGTCGATTCGATGCCTGAAACGGGTGAGAACGTTGCCGAGGATTTCAATATCTCGCGACAGGATCAGGATGTCTTTGCGCTTCGTAGCCAGGAAAAGGCGGCTGCCGCGCAGGGCAATGGACGCCTTGCGAAGGAAATCGTTCCTGTTACGATCCCACAACGCAAGGGTGATCCGGTTGTTATCGACAAGGATGAACATCCACGTGCGACCAGCCTGGAAGCACTCGCAAAGCTGGGTACGCCCTTCCGTGAGGGGGGCACCGTGACGGCGGGTAATGCCTCCGGCGTCAATGATGGAGCTGCTGCGCTTATCATCGCATCTGAAGCAGCCATCAAGAAATACAACCTTACACCGATTGCCCGCATTATAGGCGGTGCCGCGGCAGGTGTTCCTCCGCGCATTATGGGTATAGGCCCGGCTCCGGCGACAAGGAAGCTTTCTGCACGTACGGGCATTGCGCCCGATGCATTCGATGTGATCGAGCTGAACGAAGCATTTGCATCGCAAGGTCTTGCAGTGTTGCGCGATCTTGGAATTGCCGATGACGACAAACGCGTCAATCCGAATGGTGGCGCTATCGCTCTCGGGCATCCGCTCGGCATGTCCGGGGCGCGTATCGCAGGCACGGCGGCGCTCGAATTATCACTCAACGGCGGCAAATATGCTCTCGCAACGATGTGCATCGGCGTCGGGCAGGGCATTGCTATTGCACTGGAACGTGCTTGAACGTGATTAAATGATAAATCCGGGCATTTAGCGCCCGGATTTGTTGTTCCTGACAGAGCAGATACGACTTTTGTATTCTTGGGCGACTACAATATTGCCCGCGACTACCGATCAAGTTAGCATGACCTCATTACAACAACGGTCGGAACAACCTGCCGTACCAAAATGGGGAACATGTCGATGAAAATTGCTCGCCTTGCCCTGATGGGTGGACTCCTCGCAACTGCACTTTATACCGGCTCCGCTGCCGCCCGCGACCTGACCGTCGTTTCATGGGGCGGAAACTATCAGGACGCGCAGCGTGAAATTTATTTCAAACCTTTTTCCGAGAAGACCGGCAAGCCCTTGCTAGATGAATCCTGGGATGGTGGTTATGGCGTCGTTCAGGCAAAGGTGAAAGCGGGAAAACCCAACTGGGACGTGGTACAGGTAGAGGCTGAAGAACTGGCGCTCGGCTGTGCGGACGGTCTTTACGAGAAGATCGATTGGGACAAGGTTGGCGGCAAGGATAAATTCCTCGACAGTGCGGTCAATGATTGCGGCGTGGGTGCAATCGTGTGGTCGACGGCAATCGCCTATAATGCGGACAAGCTGAAAGATGGCCCGCAATCCTGGGCTGATTTCTGGGATGTGACGAAATTTCCAGGCAAGCGTTCCTTGCGTAAGGGCGCAAAGTATACGTTAGAATTCGCGCTTCTCGCTGATGGGGTCAGCAAGGATGAAGTTTATGACGTGCTCTCGACACCGGAAGGTGTGGACCGTGCGTTCAAAAAACTCGATGAATTGAAGCCGAACATCGTCTGGTGGGAAGCAGGGGCGCAACCATTGCAATTGCTGGCCTCGGATGAAGTGGTGATGGCATCCGCCTACAACGGGCGTATTACGGGTATAAACCGGAGCGAAGGCAGGAACTTCAAGGTGGTCTGGCCGGGAAGTATTTATGCCGTTGATAGCTGGGTGATCCTGAAAGATGCCGAGAACAAGGATGCAGGGCTGGATTTCATTGCTTTTGCCAGCCAGCCTGAAAATCAGGTGAAACTGCCGAAATACGTCGCTTACGGTCTGCCGAACAAGGAGGCTGCAAGCAAGGTGCCTGCGGAATTCGCATCGGATCTTCCAACAGCGGAAGCCAATCTGAAAGACGCCCTTCCGCTTGATGTCGATTTCTGGATCGATAATTCCGAAGAGTTGACAAAGCGCTTCAACGCCTGGCTGGCGCAATAATCCGTAGTTATGGCCCCGTCGTGCAATATCGGCGGGGTTTCCCCGTTTCCGGAAGATGGAGTGATTCATTGACGGACTGCCGCATCCGCTTCGAGAATATCAGTAAATCCTACGGTGATTTCAAAGTCATAGATGGTTTGAACCTCGATATTGATCGAGGTGAATTCGTGAGCCTGCTCGGTCCTTCCGGGTCAGGTAAGACGACACTTTTGATGATGCTCGCGGGGTTTGAAAATCCAAGCGGTGGAGCGATTCACGTTGATGGCAAGGCAATCAACGCGGTTCCTTCATACAAGCGCAATATGGGCGTGGTCTTTCAGAACTATGCGCTTTTCCCCCATATGACAGTTGGCGAAAATGTCGCTTTTCCGCTTCAGATGCGAGGTATTGGGAAAGCGGATATCGGCAAGCTGGTGGATAAGGTGCTCGATATGGTGCAGCTTTCCACGATGCGCGAACGCAAGCCGTCCCAACTCTCCGGTGGACAGCAACAACGCGTGGCGCTTGCCCGCGCGCTGGTTTTCGAACCAGGTGTGGTTTTGATGGATGAACCGCTCGGTGCGCTCGACAAGCAGCTGCGTGAGCAGATGCAACTCGACATTCGTGCGTTGCACGGCCGGTTAGGACTGACGATTGTTTTCGTCACTCATGACCAAAGCGAAGCACTGACCATGTCGGATCGGATCGCTGTCTTCAACAAAGGAAAAATCGAACAGATTGGTACGCCCCGCGCAATCTATGATGAGCCGCAGACACGGTTTGTGGCCGAGTTCATAGGCGAAACCAATCTCGCCGAAGGGATAATCGAGCGGGTGGAAGGTACCAGCACTTTTATTCGCCTGAAGGATGGCGGAATCCTAACCGCATCATCAAAAGGAACGCTGGCGACGGGACAGAAAGTTCTCCTGTCCATTCGGCCTGAGCGCATTGAACTGGGCCGCGAGGGCGGTTCGGACAATCTTCTTAAAACACGTGTCATCGACAGTGTCTATCAAGGGGATCATCTACGTATCCAGCTTGATGGTAGCGCCCATGATTTTATCGTGCGCCTCGACAGAAAAGCGCGCGAATGGGCACCCGGAACGGATGTCGTGGCGGGGTTCAATGCCGTTGACTGCTGGACTATCGCAGCATGACAGTTCTATCCGGCAAAACTGCCCGAGCGATGTTTCTGATCGCGCCCTTGCTTGTTTTCATTGCTTTGTTTTTCCTGTGGCCACTCGGAGTGATGATGAAGCAGGCCGTATCCGATACGGCGGTTTTGCGTGTTCTTCCCCAGACGGCTGACGCTGTAAGTCTGTGGGACGGACAATCGCGTCCATCACCAGAAATGAAACAGGCTTTGGTGACGGATCTGAAGGCTTCAACCGACCAACAGGCCGTAGGCGATATGGTTCGCCGTTTGAACAGCGCCCAATCGGGTTTTCGGACCCTGATGAGCAAGACACTTTCGGCAATCGAGAAAGGCGATCCAGTTCCGGATCTTGAAATGATCGACAAGCGATGGAGCCGACCGGAGTTTTGGCAGGCAATTGCAAACGCGCTTTCTCCGACAACTGATCGCAATCTGCTCGCGGCCGTAGACATGGAACGCGATGCCTCAGGAGAGATTGTTTCAATGGCGCCCGGTACATCAGCCAACCGGGCGATCATGCTGCGCACATTCTGGATCGCTGCACTGGTGACACTATCCTGTGCAGTGATTGGTTACCCTTATGCTGTATTGCTTGCATCGTCTAAAGGCTGGGTCAGAAACGTGCTTTTTGCGGCTGTTCTGCTGCCGTTATGGACCTCATTGCTGGTGCGAACTGCGGCTTGGTTCATCCTCCTGCAAGACAAGGGCCTCATCAACGATACACTGATTTGGCTTGGTATCACCGATACGCCCTTTCCCCTGATCTTCAACAGGGCAGGGGTGGTTATAGCCATGACCCATGTACTTTTGCCGTTCATGGTTCTTCCAATTTATAGTGTGCTCGCATCGATCCCGAGCAATCTGATGCCAGCTGCTGCATCGCTCGGCGCACCGCCGTGGAGAGCCTTCCTGCGAGTGCTACTTCCGTTAAGTATGCGAGGGATTCTGTCCGGAATGCTACTCGTGTTCATGAGTGCCATTGGCTACTACATCACACCAGCATTGATTGGTGGGCCGAGCGACCAGATGATAAGCTCGATCATTGCCTATTACGCAACCGGTTCGGCCAACTGGGGTATGGCTGGCGCATTGGGGCTCGTGCTGCTCGTCGCCTGTCTCGTACTCTATGTCGTTTACGGACGACTCACCGCCGATGAGCAGGGGAGAGCGTGACTATGGGGCGCTTCGCTAAAATCCTGTTCGGTGTAGCGGCTGTGGTCTTTTTGATTGCACCTTTGTTTGCGATTCTTCCACTTGCTTTCACATCCAGCGTATTCCTGACCTATCCAGTGCCTGGTTGGTCAATGCGCTGGTTTGAGGAACTGGCAACGGCGGATGTCTGGCAGCGCGCAATCGTCAACAGCCTGATTATAGGCTCAGGAACGACGATCTTGGCAACTGTGCTGGGAACCATGGCCGCACTTGGTTTGCGCAGCAGGATTTTGTTTTTCTCGGGCCCTATTAAAACTCTGTTCCTCTTGCCCATGGTCGTTCCTGCCGTGGTTATGGGCGTCGGTATGCAG
>WPCJ01378285.1_pt1 | contig 24293 bp, 27 predicted proteins | sample 5399831 | NCBI WGS metagenome assembly WPCJ01 (sample SAMN12869470, study PRJNA574797) | sludge metagenome | isolation source: wastewater treatment of pH10 | place: China:Beijing | collected 2019-05-20 | reverse complement strand
CGATCTTCTTGCGGTGATGCTCGTCGGCGAACAGGTCGGTCTTGATGGCGGTGCGTTTCTTCATGGCTGGTGGCAGAGAACGAAATCAGGACAATCCAATTTTACCAATCACAGAGGTGCCGAGGTTTTTCGAGGCGCCCTTAATAAAAATTCGTGTTTATTAAAGCATTTTTTGCTCCTATCGTGCTCTCATATTCACAACGAAGGAGCAAACATGCAGATCGACATCCGCGCCAAAGGCATCGAAATGAGCGAAGGCTTGCGTGATCATACCGAGCGCTGCCTCAATTTTGGCCTGGATTGGGCCCAGCAAGATGTAGATCGCGTCGTCATCACACTGTCTGACATCAATGGACCGCGTGGTGGCAACGATAAGCGGTGTCAGCTAAGAATACCGCTACCCCGGATGCGCGATGTCGTGATCGAGGAAGTTGCCGATGATCTCCAGATCGCTATCGCCCGATCCGTCGACCGGGCGTCCCGTAGTCTGGAGCGTCGCTTGTCGCGACAGCGTGAGTTCGGCCCGTTGCCGCCATCCTGCCCGACGGAGGACTGAAATGAGCCTTTCCAAACTTTCCCTGTTCAGCATGCTGGCGAGCCGGATTTTTGCAATCAGCCGCCGGACCTGGATTCTGATTTCGGTCGTCATCCTGATGTTCACAATTCTGGCCGTCTGGCTGACGATCAGCTTGGCTGGATGGCTGTTCGGCATGGCTCAGGAGGGGGTTTCGGCTGTGCCGGATGTCGCGCGCAGTGCCGTTCAACAAGTTGAGAAAGTCGTGCCGGGGGCAACCCAGGCCATCGAGGATCTGCGGGCGATCGGTCAAGCGGCGCCGCCTGCCCGCGATGTTTCAGGAACCGACCCGATTCCCGTGGCGCGTTTTCCTGGCCTAGCCCGTACGCACTGGCAACGTGAAGATCAAGGCATCACGGTACGTTACGAAGGAAAGGCTGATCTGGCAGCGGTCCTGGACCATTATGCCAAGGGCTTTGCCGAGCATGGTTATCGACAGGAACTCCTCGCCGCCACACCAAGCGAGGAGCGCCATGATTACCACAAGGGAGAAGAACGTATTGGCGTAACCTTCGTGCAGCAGAAAGAAAACAGGGTTTTGGTAAGCATCACGACTCGGCAGCCATGATTGGCGCCACATAAGGGAGAAACACCATGGCGACACACCAGGCCGACTCTTGGCACGCACAAGCCCATGAACACTGCATTGAGCAACTAGCGGTCAATCCGACCGCCGGACTGAGCAGCGTGGAAGTGATAAACCGCCTAGCCGAACACGGCCCCAACCGCCTGGCGGAAAAGCCACCGCGTTCCGCCTGGTTGAAATTCTTCGACCAGTTCAAGAGCTTGTTGGTGCTGATCCTGATCGGTGCTGCCGTACTGGCAGGTGCGATTGGTGACTTCAAGGATGCCATCGTGATCGGCATCGTCGTGCTGCTCAACGCTGCCCTTGGGTTTTTCCAGGAGCATCGTGCGGAGGCGGCACTAGGGATGCTCTGATTTATTCAGAGCCGGTAAAATACTGAGGTCATAAACCGCGCTGCTGCCATGAAGCAAACAACCTTCGCCTCGCTGGCCTTCGAACGAAAGAAGAAACAGACTCGCCGGGAGCGTTTCCTGGCCGAGATGGAGGCGGTCGTGCCTTGGGCAGCGTTGCTGGCGGTGATCGAGCCGTACTACCCGACGACGGGCCGGCGCGGCCGTCCGCCGATGCCGCTCTCGACGATGCTGCGGATCTACTTCATGCAGCAGTGGTACGCACTGTCGGATCCGGCGATGGAAGATGCGCTCTACGAGGTCGAGTCGATGCGCCGCTTTGCGGGGTTGGACCTGACCGACGACGCGATGCCCGACGAGACGACGATCCTCAAGTTCCGCCACCTGCTCGAGAAGCATGCGCTGACCTCGCAGATGATGAACATCATCAACGACACGCTCGAGCAGCGCGGACTGCTGCTCAAGGGCGGCACGATGGTCGACGCCACGATCATCCATGCGCCGCCCTCGACGAAGAACCGGGACAAGCAGCGCGACCCCGAGATGCATCAGACGAAGAAGGGCAACCAGTGGTACTTCGGCATGAAGGTCCACGTGGGTGCCGACGTCAATTCCGGGCTCGTGCATACCGTATCCGTGACGCCTGCCAACGTCTCGGACATCAACCAGTTGCCGCACTTGGTGCGTGAAGATGACCGGGCGGTGTTCGGCGACAAGGGCTACGTGAACAACAAGCTCAAGCGTCTGGTCCGCAAGGCGGGCCTGTTCTGGGGCGTCTCGCTCAAGGCCAGCAAGCAGCACCCGCTGACCGAGGCGAACAAGCGCTTCAACCACAAGATGTCCTCGATCCGTGCTCGGGTCGAGCACGTGTTTCGCGTCATCAAGCGCCAGTTCGGCTACACGAAGGTGCGCTACAAGGGGATCGCGAAGAACGCCGCACAGGTGTTCTCGCTGATCGGTTTGACCAATCTCTATCTTGCGAGGCGCGCCTTGATGAATTGATGGGCGAAATCCGCCCGCTGCACCCAGGAAAGGGCGCTCGGGGCCGGAAAGGCCTCGAAAAATAGCGGTAGAAGCGGAAAAGTCGATCATCGGAGTCGGTTCAATCGGCTGGCTTGGGTGAGCGCGCCCAAAAGGTCAATTGATCAGGGGTTCCCTAGCGGCATTGAAAAACATGCTGGCGCCCGGCGCCCGGGTGCGTCGCGATGGTCAGATGCAGCAGATCGAGGCGGCTGATCTGGTGCCCGGCGACATTTTGCTGCTCGAAGCCGGCGACCGCATTCCGGCCGATGCCCGGGTACTGAGCGCGCACAGCGCCGAAGTCGCGGAAGCGGCATTGACCGGCGAATCGCATGCCGTGGCCAAACTTCCGGATGTGGTGGCGGAGTCGGCGGTGCTGGCAGAACGTCACAACATGGTGTTCATGAATACCGTGGTCACCCGTGGTCGTCTTGAAGCCGTGGTCAGTGCCACCGGGATGCAGACCGAAATGGGGCGCCTGGCCGGCCTGCTGGCCGAGACGGCGGAAGGCGAGACTCCCCTGCAGATTCAGCTCGATGGCCTGGGCAAGCGTCTGGCGATCATCGCCACCGTTGTCGTCGGCCTGATGTTCTTCATGGGCCTGATGCGTGGCGATGATCTGGTGAAGACAGCGATGACCGCCATCGCCCTGGCTGTCGCCGCCATTCCCGAAGGCCTGCCGGCGGTGGTGACGGTGACGCTGGCCCTGGGCATGCACCGGATGGCCAAGCGCAACGCCATCGTCAAGAAGCTGGCAGCGGTCGAGACACTGGGCTGCACGACGGTGATCTGCTCCGACAAGACCGGCACGCTGACGCTCAATCAGATGACGGCCCGCGCTCTCTATACCAATGGCCAGCGTTACCTGGTCAGCGGCGAGGGTTACGGCGGCGAGGGCCGGATCGAGGGACTGGCGCCGGCGTCGCCAACGCTGAATCATGTCCTGTTGCCGGCCGCCTTGTGCGTCGATGCCCGGATCAGGGATGGCGCCCTGATCGGCGATCCGACCGAGGGGGCCTTGCTGACCCTGGCGGCCAAGGCGGGGCTGCTGCCCGATGAAGTGCTTGAACACCGGCCGCGGATCGCCGAGATTCCGTTCGACTCGGCCACCAAGTACATGGCCACTTTCCACCATGATGGCGACCGGGTCATGATGTGCGTCAAGGGCGCCCCCGATGTGCTGCTGGCGCTGGCCACCTCGCGTATCGGCGAGGCTGCCGATGCCTTGCCGCTGGACGCGGAGAGCCGCGCCGCCTTCGTCGCCGAAAACGAGGCGCTGGCCGATCAGGCCTTGCGCGTGCTGGCACTGGCTGGCCGGAGCATTCCGGTGGCGGATTTCGATCCGGCCGGCGACCTGCTGCCCTGGGTCCGGGAGCTGACCCTGCATGCGCTGGTCGGCATCATCGATCCGCCGCGGGCCGAAGCGAAGGAGGCCATCGCCACCTGCCACGCCGCCGGCATCCAGGTAAAGATGATCACCGGCGACCACCGGGTGACGGCTGCCGCCATCGCCCGCGAGCTGGGACTGAAGGGCGAATCCCACGAGGGACGCGAGCTCGACGGACTCAGCCAGAGCGAAATCGCCGCTCTGGTGGAAAAGAGCGCCGTCTTCGCCCGCGTCGCCCCCGAGCACAAGATGCGCATTGTCGAAGCCCTGCAGGCCAAGGGCCATGTCGTGGCGATGACCGGCGACGGGGTGAACGATGCGCCGGCGCTGAAAACGGCCGACATTGGCGTCGCCATGGGGATTACCGGGACGGAAGTGACCAAGGAGGCGGCGACGCTGGTTCTGACCGACGACAACTTTGCCTCGATCGTGCGCGCCGTTGAAGAAGGTCGCACCATCTACGAGAACATCATCAAGTTCGTCCGTTTCCAGCTATCGACCAATGTCGGGGCGATTCTCACTGTCCTCGGCGCGCCCTTTCTCGGTCTGGCCACGCCCTTCACTGCCATCCAGATCCTTTGGGTCAACATCATCATGGACGGCCCGCCGGCCATGACCCTGGGGGTCGAACCGGCGCGCTCGGGCATCATGCGCGATACGCCGCGTCAGGCCGATGCCGGCATCCTCTCGGTGCAGCGCCTGTGGCGCATCGGTCTGTACGGTGCGACCATGGCCGTCGGCACGCTCGGCCTCTACGCCTGGGCGATAGAGGCCTCCGGCGAAGCCAAGGCGATGACCCTGGCCTTCACCACCTTCGTCCTCTTCCAGTTCTTCAACATCTTCAATGCCCGTGCCGAACACGGCAGTGCCTTCAACCGGCAGTTCTTCGCCAACGGCAAGCTGTGGCTGGCGCTGGCCGGCGTCGTCCTGCTGCAGATCGTCGCGGTGCATTGGGCGCCGGCACAGGTGATTTTTGACACGGTGGATCTGTCGTTGAACGAATGGCTGCTGGCAACCGCCGTGGCTTCCTCGGTGCTCTTCATTGAAGAGCTACGCAAGCTGCTCGTTTCGCTTGTTTGCCGCAGCAACGCCACCACCACCGGACAGGAAAGGTAAATCCATGACTCAGGAAAACATCAAGGCCATTCTTGCCATTGCCATTCACGCCGCTTTTGCCGACAGCAACAAGGATGATCGCGAACGGGAGGAGATTCGGCGTATCGCGGAATCCCTGGCCGAACAGGCGGCGGCGCCGGATCTCGCCCGTCTGTATCAGGACGTGCTGCTCAAGCGCCTGACGCTGGCGTCGGCCACCGCCATGCTGGCCGACGCCAGCCAGCGCCAGCTGGCTTATGAAATGGCCTTGTGCGTGTGCGAATCCGATGGCCGTCTGATTGACAGCGAGCGGCTTTTTCTCGACGAACTGAAACGCCTGCTGGCATTGACGGCGAGCGAAACCGACCTGATCGAAGGCGAGGCAGACCTGCTTGCCGATCAAGCGAGCGCAGTCATTCCGCTCGCCCCTGCGGCTGGCGCCGCAGCGGTCGCTGCGTCACCAGCCCTGGCGAGCGATGCCGAACTGGACAAATCCATCCTCAACTACGCGCTGCTCAACGGCGCACTCGAACTGCTGCCTCAGTCCTGGGCGTCGATGGCGATCATTCCCTTGCAGATCAAGATGGTCTATGGCATCGGCAAGTCGCATGGCGTCGAACTTGATCAGGGGCATATCAAGGAATTCATCGCCGCCGCCGGTGTCGGGATGACCTCGCAGTATCTCGAACAGATGGGCCGCAAACTGCTGGGTGGCCTGATCGGCAAGGCCGCCGGCAAGACGGCGGGCAACTTCGGCGGGGTTGCGGTCGGCATGGCGTTCTCCTTTGCCACCACCTATGCCCTGGGACAGGTCGCCAAACGCTACTACGCCGGCGGCCGCACCATGAATACGGCCATGTTGCGCGACGCCTTCCAGAATCTGCTGGGCCCGGCCAAACAGATGCAGGTACACTATACGCCACAAATCCAGCAGAAAGCAGCAACGCTGGACGCCGCCCAGGTGATGTCGATGATGCGCGCCTGAGCAGATTTTCCCCAGGTTCGCTCAAAGAAGATACGAGACATGATTGCTGAGCATTTTCCGCCCAAAGCCAAAGACATTCCATACGAGTCATTGTTTCAGGCCGCCAACGACATCATGCTGCTGGCCGACGCGAACAACACCATCGTTGAAGCCAACGAATGTGCCGTCAATACCTACGGCTGGCCGCGGCAGGAACTGCTTGGGAGGCCAATCGACAGTCTGCGCTCGCCGCGCGGGCGCTTTGATTTTCCGGTGGACATGGAAAATCTGCGCCTTCGTGGCCAGCAGTTTTTCGAGACCGAGCATCAAACCGCCGACGGCCGCCGCTTTCCCGTCGAAGTCAGCGCATCCCTGATTGACGATACGCGCGGGGGGCTCCTGCTCAAAATTGTGCGCGACATCAGTGAGCGCAAGGCATTTGAGGCGCAAATCCATGAACTGGCCTATTTTGATCCGGTGACCCGGCTTGCCAATCGCCAGCTTTTTGTCGACCGTCTGACGCAGGCGATAGCCTTGTCACGTCGCGACGGCTTGCCGCTGACCTTGTTACTGATCGGCTTTCCGGATTTACGGCGCTATGCCTTTCTTGAGGAAGGGGCAAAAAACCTCGCTAAGGAAGCGGCCAAACGCCTTCTGGATTGCATCCGCGCCGAGGATTCCGTGGGCCGTATCAGCGATGGTGAGTTCGCCCTGCTCCTGCACGCCGACGCTCGTGGTGCTGAACGGGTTGCCACACAGATTCTGGCGCGCTTCGCTGACCCCTTCCCGTTTGGCGACAAGGAAGTGATCGTCGAGTGCGACATCGGCATTGCCTGTTATCCGGACGATGGTCGGAGCTCCGAGGATCTGCTGAGCGCCGCCCTTGTCGCCTTGCTGCCAGCCCTGTCCGAAAAGGGCAGTACCTACAATTTTCACACGCCCAGCCTGGGCCATTCCGCTCACCGACGTCTTGAAATCGAAACGCATCTGCGGCGCGCCCTGACGCAAGGCGAACTGTTCTTGCACTATCAGCCGCAAATCGACGTCGTTACCGGCCGCATGGTTTCTGTCGAAGCGTTGATGCGCTGGCAACACCCTGTCTGGGGTTGGGTGTCGCCGGCCGAATTCATTCCGGTTGCCGAGGATTGTGGACTGATCGACTCACTGGGGGACTGGGCGCTGGAAACTGCGCTGGGTGACGCTTCCCTATGGCGTGACCAGGGTGTGGATTTGCGGGTGGCAGTCAACCTGTCGGCCATCCAGTTGCGCGACCCCCATCTGCTCGTCCGGATCCGGCGTTGCCTCGACAGACACGGATTGGCGGCCTCGGCATTGGAGATTGAGGTAACCGAAAGCACGGCCATGCGTGATGTTATCGACGCCCTAACTCATCTGCATGATTTCACCGATGCTGGCATTCATCTGGCAATCGATGATTTCGGCACGGGCTATTCATCGCTCGCCAGCCTGAAAAACATTCGTGTCGGGCTACTGAAGCTTGATACATCTTTTGTCAGCGGCTTGCCGGAAGATGCCGAGAATGCCGCCATTGCCGCGGCCATCATCCGCATGGCCGACGCCCTGGGAGCACGTACCCTGGCTGAAGGCGTCGAGACCCGGGAACAATTCGACTGGCTTCGGGCGCAAGGCTGCCATCTGGCCCAAGGCTGGCTGTTCGCCCGGGCCTTGCCGGCGGTAGAAATCCCGGCACTGTTCCACCGCAACTTTTTACTAACTTTTTAGAAAGTATTGTCCGTCACGTGAGACAATACGCCAATGAAATGCAAACGCTCCTCCGACGGTCGTGCGATCGACCACTACTCCTTGCAGGTCATGCGCCAGCAAGCAATCAAAGCCATGCATGAAGGGCAACCGGCCGCCTCGGTTGCGGCGGCCTTTGGCGTGAACGTGCGTAGCGTCCATCGGTGGATGGCTGATTTCATCAATGGGGGGCAGAACGCGCTGCTCGCCAAGGCGATTCCCGGCCGACCGGCCAAGGTCAGTGCTGACGAAATGCGATGGCTTGCACAAGCGGTTCGCGATCACTCCCCTCTGCAGTACAAGTTCCACTTCGGCCTGTGGACGCTGTCGTTGATTGGTGAGCTGATTCGCCGCCAGTTCGGCAAGAAGCTCTCGTTGGCCTCGGTCAGCCGCATCATGAAGCTGCTGGGCTTCAGCGCGCAGAAACCGCTTTACCAAGCCTGGCAGCAGGACGCGACGCTGGTGCGTCAATGGGAGAAGGAAGCCTACCCGGCGATTCGTGCCGAGGCGCGCGCGGCCGGTGCAACGATCTACTTTGCCGATGAGTCGGGGATCCGCTCGGACTACCACACCGGTACGACCTGGGCGCCTCGCGGCGAAACGCCGGTGGTCGAAGTGACAGGCCGGCGCTTCTCGTTGAACATGATCTCGGCAGTCAGTCCCCGCGGGGACTTCCGGTTCATGGTGCACGAGGGATCGGTCACCGCGACCGTTTTCCGTGAGTTTCTCAAGCGCCTGATGGTCGGTGCGGACAGGCCCGTGTTTGTCATTGTCGATGGCCATCCGATCCACAAGGCCAAGATCGTCAAGACTTACGTCGAAAGCCTCAACGGTCAGCTCAAGCTCTTCTACCTGCCGCCTTATTCGCCGCAGCTCAATCCCGACGAGCAGGTCTGGGCGCATGTGAAGCGCCAAGTCTCGCGCCAACTGGTGCAGAGCAAAGACGAGATGAAGCGCCTTGCCATCGGCGCGTTGCGCCGTATCCAGCGGTTGCCGGAACTGGTCAAATCTTTCTTCCGACAACCCGAGTGCGAATACGCGGCTATGTGACATTTCTTTTGAGAACGTTAGTAACTTCCCTATAGGTTAGTCACCATGTCATTTCACTCCATCAGTGCCCGTCTGGCTGCTTTTACTGTCTTTGCCGGGTTGTTGCTCGTCACCATTGCAGCCGTTGGTCTGCTGGGCGGAAAAAAGGCTGTCGATGCGCTTAATTCAGTTTATGAGGATCGAACCGTACCGCTGGTTAGCATCTTTCGCATCGCCGAGCTGCGCGCCGCCAACGAGAAGGAAATCCTGCTGATCCTGCAGCGCGACCCCCGTTCCCCCTTGTCCGGCGCGCACGGCCAGCCATTGAGTGAGCATTTCGCCAATTTCGAACGCCGTAGCGCCGAGATCAACGCGCTCTGGAACAAATATATGGCAACCAACCTGAGCGAGGAGGAAAAGCGCCTTGCAACCGATTTCGCCAGCAAGCGCTCGGCGTGGATTAGCCGGGCGCGCCCCCTGTTTGAGCGCATCAAGGCGGAAGATTACGCGCCGGAAGTGTCCCGGGCATTGCTCGCCACCACCCTGGATGAAGGCAAGGCGGTCAGAGATGCGCTTGATGTTTTGGCGGCATATCAGGCAAATTCGGCAAAAGTAGTCTTCGAGGAGGAACAAAGCGCTTTCCGTGCCGATCTGATCTTGTTGGCGATAGTGGGGCTGGGTGGCCTTCTCGGCCTCGGGGTCTACGCCTGGTGGCTGGCGCGCACGATCACCCATCCCATCAACCAAGCGGTGAGCGTGGCTGAGGCGATCGCCAACGGTGAGCTCAACCGTCCGGTTCCCACCGGTGGACGTGATGAAGCCGGGCGCTTGCTGGCTGCATTCGCGCAGATGCAGGACAGTCTGCGCACCATGGTCAGTGCCTCGCAGCGCAGCGCCGACGATCTGGCCGGCGCAGCCGTTGAAATGTCTACTGCCGCCCAGGCTTCGGCTGCGGCCACCAACGCACAAAGCGAAGCCGCAGCAGGAATGGCTGCCGCCGTCGAGGAAATGTCGGTTTCCATCGATCAGGTGCGCGATCATGCCCGCGAGGCCCGTCAGGTGGCAGCCAGCGCCGGCGAGGCCTCCCGCACCGGTGGCGAGGTAGTGCATTCGACCAGCAACGAAATGCGACAGGTGGCAACGGCGGTCAACGACGCGGCGCATTCGATTCGCGAACTGGAAAATTACTCCCGGGAAATTTCGGCCATCGTTGATGTGATCCGTGATGTTGCCGATCAGACCAATCTGTTGGCGCTGAATGCCGCCATCGAGGCGGCTCGGGCTGGTGAGCAGGGACGTGGTTTTGCCGTCGTTGCCGACGAGGTGAGAAAACTCGCCGAACGCACCTCGAAATCGACCCAGTCGATCGCCAGCGTCATCGAAAAGGTGCAGTCCGGTGCCCGCCACGCGGCACAGGAAATGGAAAGTGGCGTCAATCGCGTCGGCACCGGGGTGGATCTCGCGCAACAGGCAGGAGATTCGATCATCGGCATTCAGGACGGTGCAAACCGGGTGGCAACGACCGTCGACGATATTGGCAGTGCCCTCGACGAACAGTCGGTGGCCGCCCAGGAAATTGCCCAGGGCGTTGAACGGATCGCCCACATGGCCGAGGAGAACAGCGTTCGTGCCCGGCAAACCTCAGTCGCTGCCGAGCGACTCAAATCGCTGGCCAGCGATTTGAAGGGTTCCGTCGCCCGTTTTCGTGTCTGAGCCACTGAGACGCCGACAAGGATTATCCAGACGATCGTTCAAGGGAGATTGAAGATGAAAGCCAGCCAATCGATTCTCGTGGCCACCGATTTCTCGGCGCCAGCCACTCTCGCTGTCGAACGTGCTGCCCGGCTGGCGAGGGAATGGCAGTGCCCGCTCAATCTCCTGCATGTCTTCAACCCATTCGCCTGGGAACATGCAGGACATCTGCTGCCGGACCTGCTCATTCGACACAACCCGAAGGTGCGCAGCGAGACGATGCTGAACCGACTTGCCGACGACATGGCCGTCCGCAACGCATTGTCACGAGTCGGCCGCCAGCTGGTGGTCGGGCGTGCCTCTGCCGTCATCGCCGATCACGCCGTCGTTAGTGGCGCCAGTCTGATCGTCATTGGCATTCGTGGCGAGGGCATCGTTCACGAACTGGCCCTGGGCGGCACCGCCGTCAAGGTGTTGCGCCGCAGCCCGTGCCCGGTGCTGGTGGTTCGCCAGAAACCCGTTCCGCCGTACCGGCGGATCGCCATCGCGACGGATTTTTCGGCAACGGCGACGCGGGCGCTGCGTGCCGCCCTGGCGATATTTCCGGAAGCACAACACATCGCGATTCATGCCAGTCGTGCGCCGTACGAGGGGCGGATGCGTCTGGCCGGTGCCTCGCCCGAGGATGTCGAGCGTTACCGCAGCGATGAACTGGCCGCAGCCGGACAGGACATGGACGCCTATCTGGCGGATGCGGACTATGAAGCTGCCGGTAGAATATCCCGCGTCATTGGTCACGGCTACCCGGCGGCTGTGCTGCTCGACGAATTGCGCCGAGCCCCCTGCGATCTGCTGGTGCTCGGCCGGCACGGTCAATCGGTGCTCGATGAGCAACTGCTCGGCAGCATCACCCTGAATCTCCTGCACCACGCGCCGTGCGACGTGCTGCTGGTTCCTTGATATTCGGGAGAGCGGAATGTTTTCCATCTACGGCATGACAGGCCAGGTATTCAGCGGCACGCTGGAGGCGATGAACCGTGTCTATCCGCTGGCGCGAGCCCGCAATACCCGAGGCGTAGCCCAGGAGGGCGATGAAATAGGTGTCGAGAACATGGCGACGCCATTGCAACGGGAGGCCGTCCGTGCCTATCGGAGAATGCTGCCCGACGACCTGGAGCGTGGTCCGCTGATTCATGCGGCCCAGATCATGAGCCATCCGGTCACGGTGCTCAACCAAAAAAACGCGGTTGCCGACGCTTGGCGCGTCTTCCAGCGTTGTGGAATCCACCAGGCACCGGTTCTGGACGACGCGCACCGGCTGATCGGGATGGTCAATGAGCGGGACTTGCTGACCGTCATCGATATCGACGGTGAACATGTTCTCGAAAATCTGCAACGGCGGGTGAGTGATGTCATGACCTCGCCGGTCGTGGCTTCCGTACCCGTGACCGACATTCGACGCATCGCTGCGGCGATGCTCGAAGGTGGCTTGAGTGCCGTTCCCATCGTCAATGAAAGCGAAATCATTGTCGGCATCGTTTCCCGTACCGATGTCTTGCGCGCGGTCATGACCGATCCGCCCCTCAGTCTGTGGCGTTGAAATACACCGGACGATTAGGACCCCCCTCATGGCGCCCCGCATTGTTCGCTATTTGACGAGCTATCGGTAAGTACACTTCGCGTTTATTCAGGATGCTATCGGACTTATCCTTGTCTCGAATGTCAATGAATCGAGAGAGGAATGATCATGATGACCCTGCAAGCCCGTGAATGGACGAAAGGCGCCCATCGGTTGCGTCACTATCCGGCCGACAGTACCCGCGCCAGGGCGCGCCTTGCCGTGTTGGCCATCATCTCCGGCGGCAACACCGACATCCGTACGTTCGACGCCCTGGAGCAACACGGTGAATTCCGCACGCTCGACCTCGAGCGCGAAGATTTCTTGCGCGCCCTGTTTGACCTGTGCTGCGATCTCCTTCGGACATCGGAGGGGAGGAATGGCAGAATATTTCCCGAAACACTTGATGCCCTGATGGATGAAATCCACAGCCAGCATGCGCGGCGCACCTTGTGCTGTCTCATGATCGAAAACATGCGGGCTGATCATGGCAGTGCCTTGGCCGGAAAACTCCGCCTCGGCGATGCCAGCCAGGATTGGCCTGCGCGTTAGGCACAGGGGTTTTACGAGATGTTCTTAAGTCATAACGAGGCTGTCCTTGTGCGTCGAGACGTCGGTCAATGAGCCGCGTGACCCCGGCGGGCAAAAGTCTCTTCGCGGTTTTGACGGTCGCTTTGAGATGCCCTAGCTTTCGCTGCTGGTCTCTCAGCGACTCTCGGGTAATCTGCGCAGCCGCAAGAGACGCCTTCTCACCACCGTACTGGGCGTCCGTGAAGTAGAGCTGAACGGGCTCCCCCGATGCCGCAGACGATGCCGATAAACTAAGTTTCCAACTGCACTCATCCTTCATGCGAGTGATGAACTTGAGCGGATCAGACGGTTGCTTTACTTTCACCGGGTGCCTACGTAAAAGGCCAGTATCATCTGGTCCTCTTTCGTTTCGTTAGTGTGGCGTTAGCGAATAATGACATTGTACGGATTCACGCGCGTTACCGCTCGGTCAGATCGTCGGCGACGCTTCACGAAGGAGGCAGTCCTCTACTCGCGCACAACCGCTGAGACGGCGTTTTCGGTCCTGAAGCTCATCCACTCGTCACAGTCGATCGTCGCAGCAACAGCAGACCTGCAGGCATCGATCGAGTACATGGAACGCAATCTGGCCAAAGCTGCCAGGGCACGGCGCCGAACGTAGGGGTCGGCCAACTACCTCTCCGCTGCTCTTAGTCCAGTACACCTTGCGTTACGCGTCTCCGTGGCCAACAGAGATCGGTGTGGTCATGGCCTTATCAGTTCTCTGTGTCTTCACTTAGTGCGGCAGTCAACGCCTCCGCCGCGTCGAAGCCTTGCTGCCACCAGAAAGCCTCTTCCGAATGGACGCGGTAAGGACAGGTTGCGCATACTGAGCTTTGGTCGCTTGAATACCTGAAGGCTGTGCATCACAGTCCTGTCCTTTCCCGTGATATCAATCAGCTTGAGTTGCCGCCACGACGGCCTTGATAAACGCCGGGCAGACGTCATTGAGACGCATTGCGCCAGGATCCGGGTAGCTAGGCCGCTCCAGCATTTCGGCGAGGGTGAGCAACCGGCCATCTTCGTTGTTCTCATAACCGCACTCCGGACAGCCGTGGTTGTCCACCGAGATCTCGCTGCCGCAGCCAGGGCAGATAACAATGTTCAGGTTTGGCATCGTGACTTTTCCAGGTCAGTCGCTATCGGTTACTCGCGGGGCGTCGATGAATCCATGCCACAGCTTCGCCGCCCACCAACCGATGGGCAGAAGGGAGGCACAAAGAAGTACGTCCGCAACCACTGCCCTGACTTCCTCCCCTGAATAAAGGCGGTAGCCGAAGCCTCCAGCGATGGCCGCCAGGGCAGCAATAAGGGCAGCCTTCGTCTCACCGGCCAAGACCAGCAGCGAAATGGCTATGAGAGCACCGCAAAGATAAATCGTCATGGCTACATTTCCTATGCGTCCTGGCGGGGTACTTCCACTTCCAGGTGGATGCGCGTATTTGCGTTGGTCAGAATTGCTGCGACCTGCTCAGGCGAGCTACCCTCAAGCGAAGACAAGTCCGAGGAGGCGAACCTCACATTGACGACCTCGTGGTCCTCCTCACCGAGGAAGCCGGCTTGCGCTGCCGCCTGTGGGACCGAGTTCGCAATCCACGACGCAGCCAGAGGGCCATACAGAGGCTCATTGGTCACGGGGTCGAACTTGGTCATGCGCAGGTACAACCCGGTTGATTTCTGCCGAACAACGGCAAACGACGCTACGCTCATGTGTGCCTTCATTTCCCGATGACGTACAGCGCTCTGTAGGCAGCTACGACCTGATCCGCCAAAGGGAGTGCCGCAACGATTACCAAGATGATCACTGCGGCATACACAAGTAGTACCGACCAGTCCGTACCCTCCTCTTTGCTGAGCTTAAGTCTCCTGGATGTCCGAGTAATTGCGATACGCTTCAACTGTCTACCCCCCTTTTCCGTTGCGATCAATTCGCGCTGCTTGATAGCGCTTCCTGCACCTTCTTTGCTGCCAGATTAGTGCAAAGCCATAGGTCGCCGCCCTGCACATGCTCAACAACCGCAGCTTCGATGATTTGCCGGATTGTCTCCACATCGATTTCCGGAAGTTCATGAAGCACCTTCGCGGTACTGCGTTCGTGCGAGGGCATCGCCGTCAGACTTCCGTAGAACTGCCCTCGCGCCGTCTTGTAACCTGCTGGTTTGAGTTTCACGTTCCTTGCCTTACCGTTCGCCGCGCCGTTCGCGCTCGGCGTCAATTGCTTGTTGCGCGAGGGGCGTCCACGCCTCCAGAGGCTTGCAGTCAATGCGGACGCCTTTGACGTTTAGGACCAGACCCTCCTGGATAGCGGCACGGCGAGAGTCGGACCACTTTAGCCCGCTTCCTCGGCAATACCAGCGGCCGGACCCCGTGGGCATGCACTGTACTTCGGTCAGCGGGACTCCCTTGTCCCACACCAGGTAATGCTGCTCTGCCAGTTGCTCGACAACAACCGTCCGGCCGCTCGCTAGCTTCACCTGGCGAAGGGTCGGATTGGTATGGATGCGTGGGCTGCTCGACATGCTCTCTTTCCCGGTATCACCAGCGCAGGCGCTCGATGGCCTCTTCAATAGCCGAGACCTTTGCCTCAAGGTCCTCGTAGTAACGCTGCGGCTGATAGGTCGCTTTCAAATACCGCTCGTATTCGGCCTTGAGCGCTTCTAGGCGTTCAATGGCTTCGTCCATTTCTTTCCCTTTATACCCGAGATGTTGCTTCGGAGTCGGCGTGTAATCTCTGCACTGGGGCGAATCCGTCCACCCGGGCCCCTCACACTTGAAGTAGTGGTTTGTCGTTTCAGCCAGTCGGCCGGCTATGTTCGTTCGGTCATAGCGGCATTTGCTCAAATGCGTCGATAGTCAGGAACTCCCACGTACCGCAGTCCATCCCGAGCGCAGATTCGATTCGCGCCGTATGTGGATACTGCGGGAACACAACACCGGCACACCGGTTTCCGACAGTCGCGCCACAGAAGGGGCACTCCACGTTAATCGCCACTTTGTACTGCCCGGTGCTTGTCAGAAGATGCGATCCGATCTTCTTGTTCCCATTCACCAGTTGTACTTGCATAGATTTCTCGGCGTGGGTCTTAGCTCTTTCGGCCATGCTGCCTTTTCCTTGGTGGTCACTCGGTATGGTGCTGCAGGTGGCTCTCCAGCAGGCGGTGAGCTTCCGCGACCGCTGCTTTCGCTTTCGCAATCGTGGGAAAGCCAGTCACCGCACTTTCTTGAACACCCATCACCTTGGCCGGCGAGCCTTCCGGAAAGGTCTCCGGGAACCAGACATAGCCGGTAATCCGCACATTGAACTGCCGCTTGTGCCCGAGCTGCAGGGGTCGCACCACAGCAAACTCCCGACCCACCATCGTCGCAACATGGGTCTTGAGGCCCCCTGTTGCCGCCGGAAGCCACACGAGTTCACCGGTTCGCGTGTTCCTCGCGGTCACGGTGTCCAACCAGCGGCCGATTGGACGAGTTTCGGACATGGTTCCTTTTCCTAGGCATTCGCCGATTCAGTCTCACGGACGCAGGCCAACTCGGCTTCGAGTTTTTCAAGGTTGGCGGCCCTTGACGCCACGAGACGCTGTGCATCCCCGAGGTCGGATTTGGCCCTCACAACGGCCTCCTCCAGCTTGTAACGCTTCGCTGCTTGAATCGGGTCCGCTGCTTGGAGAATTGTCACCGGCAGGGAGCAGGTCGAAGAATCCGGGCAGTTCATGACCGAGTACGACGTCGTGATGGTCAAAACTCCATCCGATACATTGACGGAGTCAACCGAGTCCCGCCCGATACCGGGCTCACCTGCCGCCGCCAGGACAGGGTCGATGGCCTCAATCCAGTCGCGGATGTCCGGGTGCCGGTACGTTGTCACCGCCTCTTCTGCGGACAATGTGAGTTCATAAAGGTCCATCTTGGTATCCCTCCCCCTTTTCCGTGGTGTTATGTCTTCGCCGCAAGCTGGCAAGCCACTTGCCGGTTTTGCCAAGAGACCAGCCAGTCTTCAAACCGATTGCAAAATTCCTTCTGTTTCTGCTCACTGAGCATCTGATAGAAGCGGACCGTCCCTTCGACGCCGTGTTGATTCCACTGGTCCGGGGTACTGAACGACCGAAAGTCCACCGCCCCGGCTTCACCAACCCCAGCAAGAAGCCGGGACTCCCGACACATGTCTCGAACTTCGTCGGTCGCCTGGCTCCAGCAGGTGGCATCCGAAGGAAACTCGGCCTTCAGCACCTTGCCGAGCGTTTCTGGAGAAAGTCGTTCCATATAGCCTTTCCCTATCTATCGAGCGTCGGGTCGGCCCCGACGAACACGGACTCGGGCGCATCCGGCCATTCCTTGCGGATTGCGTCGAAGTCTCCATGCATCCAGCAGCGCAGAAACTCCATGCCCTCGTCGGCCTTGAGCGCGTACTTCATCGCCTCGATGGCCGCATCACCGCTTTGCAGCGCCTTCGGCTTGGCCGGACGCAGCGTCAGAGTGCCCTTGGCGATGTCGGCTTCGAACGAGTCGCCAATCTGCACGTCAAGCTGTGCCAGTAGCGTGGCAGGCAGTCGCAGCGCGGCGCTGTTGCCCCATTTCTGGATGGTCAGGTTCATACCCATGTCCTTTAATGTGTCTCCATTGTAGATACGCGCGCTTCGGGCGTCAAGCAAATTGTAGCGCCATTGTAGAAACATTGCGCGGCTAGACCACCACCTCGAACATCTCGCGCAAGGTGTCCTCGTTGACCTCCAGGTAGGGCATCACATGGTCGAGGTCCGTTCTTGTAAGTGCCACCTATCATAAGTGGCTATAACACTGGCGCCTCCGCGTATGAATATCACACGTGACCGCTTGACTGCTTAGCGACCGAGAATCTTCTGGATGGCCGTCAGGTACCCGGCGTGGTAGACGACCTGGCCGGCGTCCGTCTTTACCCGTCCATTCTGCTCCGCCACCCATCCCCAGTGCTCCAACGTGGCCGGTGCAATGGCGCGCTCCAAGGCATCGCGCTCTTGCTTGGAGAGGTCGACGCCTGGCGCCACGGCCTCGGCGCGGGGGTCGGCGGTAGGCCCATCCAGGTGCAGCACGGCATTCCGGTTGGCCAAGTGCCGAAGGGCCGTCACCTGACCGCGTGCAGACTCCAGTTCGGCGAGCAGGATGCCGATCCGGGTTCTCAGGACAGGATCGGAAACCCCCTCCAGTATGTCATCCAGCACTGATCCTTTCCGCTCAGACGCTTTCTTTGCCTTGCCGCCGACGAACTCGGCGAACGTCTTAATGAGCGCCTTGTAGTCATCGCCGGTCTTGTTGCGAATCGCCGCCGCAGCAGGGCCGCCGGCCGCTTCAGACAGCCGTCCAATGGTGGCGATGGAGAAGTCACTGCTGCCACGATCATGCTGCTCCTCGCAGAGCCGGTAGATAAGCTTCAGCGACTGCTGCTTTCGCGGGTGGGCGTTCTTACAAAGCTCTTCGAGCAAGTCCTTTGGTATCACCTTGGCCATCTTATTCCTCTGTCTCTGCGCCTAGCACCGTAATGGCGGCAACCGATGGTATCTTGCTCGCAAGCTTGACAGGCGCTGCGGCCTGCCCCGCGACAAGCCGATCCACATCCTCCTCGATACCCGTTGACTCAAGCATTCGCCGTCCTTCAATCAAATCGACCGTCTCGGCGCGGCCGATGCGCGCCATGAGTAGCGTCACAAACTCGTTGCCGACCGCCAGCGCTTCCTCTTCGGAGAGCGTCGCAAACACAGGTCGACGGCCGTTGCGCGACAGCATTGCGTCGAGTAACCGTCCGCGGCGCAGCGTGGGTAACACGGGACTGTCGTTGGGATAAACCGCCGCCACCTGGCAAACAGCGTTGTATAGCTCGAAGTCCGAGCACTCGGTTAAAGCCGCATCGAGGTCGCCGGCGTTGCCCGCCAGTACGAGGCTCACCCCATTCCCGTTCGCAGTCTTGAGTGCCGCCTTGCATCGTTGCACCAGGCTGAAGCAGGCGTGCCAGTTGTAGGCAATGGTGTCGACCTCATCCAGCACCCTATCGCGTCGGTCGTAGGCTCGCCCGAGATGTCGAAGCTCTTCTTGCTCCGCGCGATCCTCCATACCACAGATTTCCGCCTCGATCTTACGCAAGCGCTCTGATGCCTCCATCAGCAGGACGCCGGTGCTGTTGAACTTCGCCACCAATCCACCGAGAAATGCCGGCCCGGTAATGAAGAAGCGGCAACGTACACAGTTCTTCGGGCCGCCTGGCACCGGCGCAAATGCGGTCTTCACCTTATCCCCTTTGATGCATGGACCGCCAATGTGGCACCTGCCCATCCCGACCGGACAGATTCCGATGTCGCCGACAGCCCAACCGCTTTGCTCGTTTGCGTCCAGCGCATCCAAGGCCGCCGCATCGTTGGTGACAACCAGCGGCGACACCTCGCGGATCTCCGCATTCTTGAGGAATCGCAGGAAGTTGCTCTGCTCAGCCTGTTCGATGCGCTGCTGCGCCCTTGCCATCTCCTCTGACACATAGGCCGGGCCGGGCTTGGTGTAATAGAGCGTCATCAAGATTGTTGCGTGCCCGGCAACGCACTTTGACAAGATCTGAATGGGAACGCCGCCCTCGATGGCATAGGCCGTAATCAGCGCGACGCGCAGCGAGTGAAGGTCGAAGAGCGGAGTCGGGAGCCCTGTGCCATTTGCCGGGCGCACGAAGCGAATAGGTGACCCATCAATCAAGGTCTCGCCGCGTGCAGCCACTCGCCGCTCCAGTTCAGAGAGCAACATGGCCCAGTAGTTCTGCAGCCTGGAATCCGCCACCGGCTCCCAAGGATGCGTCCCCTTGGGGTCCCGAAAGAGGAAGCAAGCCTCCCCGCGCTGGCGCAACGTCTCCTTCGAGTTGCTGCGCAGGACCGTCTTGTCATGGATGTCTGCCCATGAGGTGGGTCGCTGGATTGGATTGAATGCTTGTTGCCAGTCCGTGAGGAATAGCGCCCAGCGGATTACCTCCTTATGCTCCCACGGTACCTCATACCCCAAGTCCTTTGGGCTTCTGAAGATGTCGGCGGTCTTGTTGGTGTTGACGTACAGCCCGGTGAAACTCGCGCCGGACGTTGTGTCCGTCATCTTTCGCAGGAATCCTCGCTGTATGCGGCCCTTCCCCTTCGGAGCCAACGGCCCTGTGTTCCGTCGCCACTCGACGCCATCAAACCGTTCCGAGTCCCCCTCGCCAGAGTCCAGCATTCGCACTTGGAAGGTCCGCAGCGGAAGGTGCAGCTTGAGCAGAATGGCCACGGACCGTACAGGCGACCACGTTCTTACGAATTCCCCAGATGCGAAATCGTGCCGCATGAAGTATTCCGACGGGGACAGCGTTCGCGGCCACGCAAAATCGTCTTCCTCGACGATGCGAATCAGCTCGTGGATGTAGCGAAGCGGCATTGCCTCGCGGTGTGTTTGAGCCGGCTGCCCGCCAAGCGCAAGGCGAGTAATTGGGTTGAAATGCGCGGGGCTGACGACCGGCCGGCCAAGGTCGTCTTCGCCGGTCAGATAGCGGGCCAGAAACCAGTCGAGGAAATCGCTGAAATAGTTGGTGTACGCCTTCTGACTGGATTCAGCCCAGTCCTGCCCCTCAACCCATTCGGGCCAAGTCGGCGTAAGCACCGTGGAACGTCGACAATATTCCTCGACGGTACGCGGCAGCGCCTTATGCTCAATCAAGCATGCGAACAGCCGGTCTGCCGTGTAAGTCCGAAGGGCGAGGCTGCGGCCTTCCTTCAGCCATTCCACAATCTTCTCCTGCCAGTCCGACAACGACGCGTCCTGCACCAGCACCCACCGGTACGATCTATCGTTTCCGCGCGACTTGCGGCCTACACCCCAGTCCGTGAGCGTGTAGTGCGCTTGGTTGCCATATTTGGCTCGCTGTAGGGCAACTAACGGCGTGACAAGCGCGGAAGCCTTCGTCCCGACGACAGTGAAGAAGTCCTCCGGCATTGCGTCCGGCACAAGGTCGCCGACTTCTTTGACGCCAAGGACGGTCGTAGCGGCGCGAAGCGCCAATCCCGGAATACGGTTGATGTCAGCGTTGGGAGTCGCCTTGCGTAGGGCCATGATCCATTCGTGGTTGGCCGGAAATCCGAACGGGTCCCATGAGAGCTTGACCTTGGACTTGAACGGCAGGACGACGGGAAGGGCGACGAACCCCTCTTCCCATAGTCGCTGCAACCACGAGATAACCGCTGTCTTTTGCCCCATCCGCTTTGTCTCGACCGCGAGCAATGCGGCCACCAGTCGGTCGATGGCAGCGCACATCCCAAATTCACCGCCAACTTGAGCAAATGCGCGTAGTGCAGCAATGATGTCGCGCTGGATCTTGTGATCCGCGGTTTGACCGCTGAGCCAATCTTCAAGCGCCATAACAAGCGCCGGCAGTTTATGAAAGTCCGCATCCCCAACCACCAAGAACTTGTCCGGGACAGCGTTTACCCGCAGCTTATGCCCAGTGATTGCAGACGTTACCTCGCGGTACTGGCCCACCTGGCAGTAAGTCATGCCCGTCATCCATCTATCCCCCCGAGCAACCCTTTAACCTTCGGGCATCCCATGCGCAGCGCCGCCTCGTTGAGCGCCTTCGTAATTGCAGATGGTGTCGGTTCCGTGTAGACATGCTGGGATTCCTGCGACTTGTGATGCAGGCAGCGCTGAATTAGCAGCGGGTCCAGCTTGGCCTCAGTCAGCAATTGCCCGTATGTGTGACGATGCCCATGCGGCGTTGTGCCGAACGCCTTACCTACCGTCAGGCCGATGCGGCGCACCGCCTTCGCGTGAGACTGTCGGAATGCGGCATACGTGTAGGGCTCTCCAGCCACATCCTCCTTCTCGGACACGAAAAGGAAGGGGTGCTTGGAGTGCCGCGAGCGAACCTTGGTGATGTAGAGCTTGAAGAGATTCAGGAACACCTCGCCCCAGTAGGACGGGAACCAGTGCACCAAGGCATACTTCTGCCGCTGGTCGGTCAGGTGCAAGTCCTTCCAGCCAGCATGGAACCGGCCAGGCGCGAGATTGCGCGGCTCCATCTGCCACTTCACGCGCAGGTATTCCTCGCGGTCCGCTGCAATAGGTTTCTTGGTCAGCGGATCGATGAAGTCCTCAGGCGCCGCGCCCTGCTCGGGATGGAATAGCCGGACAAGCGCGCTCTTTGGATTGTGCGGATCGACCGCGACATCGCTCACGTAGAGGTGGAATGGCTCCGATTCGCGCAGCCCGCCGCCGTGCATAAGCACGGTAATCATGATGTCGCGGATGTTCAGTCGCTCATGCAGGTACGGCGACCTGCGATTCCGGGCTACCGCGAATCCCGTTTCAAGCAGATCCCAGATCCGGTCGCGGGGGAAATACTTCACCGGCGCCAAGTCTGCGCTGACCGCCTTGCGCGCCAGTCGCACCGCCCGCGTTCTCCCGGCCTTCTCGCTGGCTCGGTCAGCACCTTGGGTATGCATGAGCAACGAGCACGGACGGCGCTTCTCGAATCGACGCCAGTACGCCAGTTGTTCGGCCGGCGAAGCTGTCCGCCAGGGGTTGAGGGCTGTGGTCTGGTATCGATCCACAAGCCAATCAGCAAACCCCGTGAGAGCGTTCATAATGGCTGTTGCCCTATCGAGATTCTTGGGTGTCCAGAAGAGACCCGAGGGATCAGCACCATCGGCGCCAATGGTGCCGCTAACAAGCGCTTCCGCAAAGGCTGCGAACACCTGTGGCCGGTTCTTCTCGGCCTGGAACGCTGCGGCATGCGCCCGCAGGAAGTCAATAAACAGCCCGGTCGCCCGTGTGACCTCGCGTTGCCAGGCAAGCGAGCGCCGCCGACCATGTTCGAGGACATATTCCACCAACGGCATGAGCGCGCTTGCAGCGCCATCATCAGTTACCACGTACAGCACATAGACGCGCCGGTCCCGACAGCCTGTCTTTACTACCCGCGTGTAGACGACCGTGTGAAATCTGGCTATCTCACGTCGCTGCATTTACAGCCTTCTCAACAATCCAGCACGCCCGTACTTTGCAGTGAGTGTCAATCTTGGCTTTCCACTCGTCGTGCGCTTCAGCAATCATCCAGCGCCTCTTTTGGTACGATTACGGCGACGCCGGCAATATAGTCGCTGGCCATAATGGCCTCGTGAGAATGGGCTAGGTCCGTGGCCGAGCGATTGAAAAGATGAGCGCCATCCTTGCCATTCTCATTCACGAGCATGTAGCGACCATCCGAAAGCGGCACGCCCTCAATAGGGCCGCCGACAAGTTCTTGAAGCTGTCGAAGCCGGGTGTCCTCATCTTCCAGTAAGTCTATGGTCGTAGTGGAGCCGTCCGGCTTGAGCAATATTGCTTTTGGCAAGGGTGGGTCGGGGCGCTCGCGGACATTGCTTTGTGCCAGGGGGTGATGGTTCCGCAGTCGCTCAAGGGGTGACGACAGCGCGGGGTTAAATAGCACCAACGCAAGATCGAGCATGGCCTTAACCGCGCCCTCCGGATCGTCTGGCAGGGAGAAGCCATATTCGGCAGCAAGCTGCTTGGCGCTCAGAACTGCCGAGTCCGTGACTCCCTGTAGTTCGGGGCCGCTCCAGTGGCGTCGCCCGCTCAACAAGTAGGGCAACACATGGCCCACGGTCCGTAAGTGTTCGCCACGCAAAGGGTCGTTGCCGATGACGTGATCTCCACCCGCCTCGATTACGTACCGGATCTCTTCAATGAATTCGTGCCGTGTACGTTCCGCTTCGACAACTAGCCGTTCCAAGGCGGCAATTCGCTCGTCCCGGTCCTTCAGCTCGGCATTGAGACGGTCAGTTTCCCGTTTGTGGTGATGCGTGCTGACAAACATGGCTCACCACCGGCTCATGCCGTTGTCGAAGACAACGCGCAACGACTCCCGTTGTCCCTCCGACAGCGGGGCATTGTTGAGCACGAAGAGGTGGCGGAGCACCTGATTTGCGACCTCGGAGCCATACTCACGGTGCAGTTGTTCCGAGAATCGGCCCGCATCCTCGGTTCCGACGTATAGCAGCACCGCCTCCCGCATTCGAAGCGGACCGAGCATGGCCTCAAGGGTGGCCGCCCGAGTCCGCTGAAGCTCGTCTTGCAGTTCCGCGACGAATCTCTCGAGACGCTGAATCTTCTCGACCAGCGCGGCTTCGACGACCGTATCCGTCATTGCGACTCCTTCATAGTGTTCTTCGGATGAGAAGGGCTACGCGCAGCCACCTCTTCAGTCAGCCGTTTCGATGCGCGCAGAGCCTCATTGCTTAGGTCGTGGCGCATCCCATCCAACGTCCGCAAGGCTCGCCGCACCTCGTCGCGCATATGCTCCAAGTGCTCCCATGAACCTTCTGACTCAACCGTGCGCAACATGCCTTTCAAGATATGTTTCAGGTTATGGGGCCGCACGGATTCGAGCTCATATGATGCCCGCGCTCGTTCCAAGCGATAGACGCCAGAGGCGAAAAGAAGGATCGCCAAAATCAAGACAACCGTCAGCACGTAGTTCAGGGCGCCTCGAAAAACCTCGGCACCTCTGTGATTGGTAAAATTGGATTGTCCTGATTTCGTTCTCTGCCACCAGCCATGAAGAAACGCACCGCCATCAAGACCGACCTGTTCGCCGACGAGCATCACCGCAAGAAGATCG
>WPCJ01181735.1_pt1 | contig 24296 bp, 25 predicted proteins | sample 5399831 | NCBI WGS metagenome assembly WPCJ01 (sample SAMN12869470, study PRJNA574797) | sludge metagenome | isolation source: wastewater treatment of pH10 | place: China:Beijing | collected 2019-05-20 | reverse complement strand
GGCTTCTTGGTGGGCTTGGCAGCCAATTTTGGGCTGGAGGGATTGGGTCTCATCTGCGTTCCTTACGTCACTGCGACGAGACCCAATCCCTCCATTATCCGCAACCCCAGATCTGTGCCAAAGGCGCTGACGCCGAACAGTTGGCGCCGTTGAGCAGGGTCAGGGGCTTGCCGTTGGCGAACTGATAGGCGTCGGGGCCATAGTCCGCCGTGGTGACCAGAATGCCCTTGGAGGCGCCCTCGTTCATGACCGTGCCGTAGAGGTCTCGAACCGCGCCGACGCCGACGGTGCGCGTATAGCGCTTGGCCTGGATGACGATCTTGCCGCCGCTGATGGGATCGGGGTCGAAGGCGACGGCGTCGACGCCGCCGTCGCTGCTCGAGCGCGTCACCTTGACCTCGCCGCCGCGCGAGCGGAATTCCTGCTCGAAAAGTTCGCGGACCAGATGCTCGAAGTCCTCCCAGGACATGCTTGCGAGATTGGTCCCTTCGTCGAGGGTATGGGCGACATCCCGGCCTTCGATGAATCGACGGTCCTCGCGGTTCATCTCCATCACGGGCGGGACGGCGGTCAGCGAGGCCAGGCTCGCGGCGGAGACGCCCTTGAGGCTCTTGAAGCAGGCCTTGGGGTCAACGCGGGCGAGATCGATCGCCTCGAGACTCGCGCGATCCACCAGCACCGACAGCAGGCAGGCGCGCGCCTCCTGTCCGGTCCTGGGGTCCACGTATTCGACGTGGCCGTTGAAGAGGACGCGGTCGATGTTGTGGTCGACGTCCGCCTCGAAAAGCTCGTGCAGGGTGCGCAGGCAAATCTGATAGGCGGCGCTTTCGAAATTGGCCTTGCGGTCACGCTCGGGGATCAGGGTCTCCTTGAGTTCGCCAGACGCCTTCACGAACTTCACGCTCTTTACGGCAGGCAGGACGTCCGGAGAGGGCAGGTCATAGCTGACGAGCAGGAGGCGACCCTCCGGCTGATACTGGACCTCGTAGGACTTCTCGAAAAGACCATCATAGTCGGAGGCCTCCAGAACGAGGCTGGCGTGTTCGACGACCGCTTCGGGGTCACCGGCCGCCACCGACATGCGCAAGGCGTCGACCTTGGCGTTGGTCTCGGCCTGTTCAGCGAGGAAGGCGTTGTTGGCGGCCTCATGCTCTGCCCAGAAGTCGTCGTGCTCCTTCTGCCACTTCGATACCTCGTCTGCATGCCGCGAACGCCCGAGCGCCTCCTGGGCCTCCCATACTGCGATGGCCTCGCGATGCTTGCCGGCGGCCTGTTCCTGGATGCGGGCCATCTTGCCATGCGGCCAGCAGGGCGTCGACCTTGCTCTGAAGGATGAACTTCTCCGGCGCGCTGAGTTCGCGGTGGAGGTTCATCTTCGAATGGCGGAGGTCAATGTAATAGCGCAGGATTCGCGTGCCGGAGGCGTTCCAGCGGGCGGTGAGGGAGCCGGCGACGATATTGCTGAGGTTGGACGATCTGAGAACGAGGTCCGCCATGAAATCCCCCTTGAAGAACGCGAATCATTGAAAATCTTGAGCGGTGGACAAGAAGCTCCGTTTTCCCTGCGTTGCAACCTCAAGGTTATGAGGCGGCTGTCCCAGCGTGGCATGGGCTATCCACTATCGTATCCTAGCTTCGGCGCCTGATGCCGGTCGCCCCCTGCTCCTAGAATGCGCTAACGCCCCCTGTCTGCCGTATGCGCGCTGTGAATTCAGAGCAGCGAACGCTCGACATCCTTCGTCCCGGCGGCTTTGCGCGCCGCGCGCTCGGCCTGTCGTAGGGAGACCTTCATGTTCGTGACGCGGGCCGACACCTCGGGGTCCTCCGCAAGGTGCCGGCGGTAGTCGGCGAAGCCATCGCCGGTTGCGTCGGCGCAAGCGGGCGCGAGGTGTCCGTAGTAGAGGGCATCCAGCCGACGGTGGGCGTCAGCCAACTCGCGGAGCAGGAGATCGAGGTCCCCGGCCGAAATCAGCCAGCTGCCTTCGAATATCCGACTGTGATCGACGGGCAGGCGCGTGGTGCCGGCCTCTGCCGCGGCGGCCATGAGCTGGCCAAGGAGGTTCTGGGTCTCAGGTGACATGAGGACCAGTCGATCCTCGGCGCCCTGGGCCTGGGCCCAAACGCCGTGCGCCAGTTCATGCCGTTTCGTCGCTGGGGCCTCGGCGAGCGCCAGCACCGCCTTGAGCAGGAGGCGGTCGTCATCGCTCAATCGCCCGTCGCTGGCGGCGACAATGGCCTTGGTGCGTCGATCCCAGCCCTTGAGCCGATCAAATTCTCCGCGGGCGTCCATGTCGCCCCCGGTGATCAGGGCGTGGATCTGGTCGAGTTGTTTCTCGATCAGACTCCAGCGGGCGAAGGCGCTGCAGATCCGCGGTGCGAGCGCCTCTATCCCTGGCTGACCAAGGACCGGTTCCTCGAACTGGATGATGCGGGTTTCTAGGGGGATGCGAACGGTGCTGATGCGCATCTCCGGAATGGGCGGGGGATCGCTCGGTCGTGTCTCAGGGGGAGAGGTCTCATGCAGGCCTCCGCCGCCGGGCGCCGAGAAGAAGGGCGATAAGGCTATCTCAGCCTCGTCGATCGCTACCTCGCTCGCGTCGCCGTTCTCGACGGCCTTCGTCCTGGCCCGGGCGGCCGCCGCCAGCATCTGGCGGCCGAGGATATCGAAACCTAGGAGAAAAGCGAACACGACTACCAGCCCGACGGCGTAGATCTGCAGCAGGCCGTTCGAGAAGAAGGCTGTCGCCACAGCGACCGCGCAGAGAAGGGCAATTACAGAGGTCGCTAGGACGCCGGACCGGCGAGACCAGACCATCACTATGGGAGTGAGGAGCACGGCGGTAGCGCCGATGGCGAGATTGGCGGCCACCTGCTGGGCGACGCCGCCCGGCGGGATCGCGTAGAAGGAAAAGACGAACAGGGCGAGGGCGGCAAGCGCGGAGGCGCCGAGAAGGCCCTTGAAAACCAGGTCCCGGACAAGGAGTTCCAGGGCGGCGGCGGACTGGACGAAGGGCGCATAGGCGAGGGTTTGGGTCGCCGGGACTCGTTGGGCGAAGGCGTCATCCGCCGTCTCATTGGCCTCCTGCGTCATCCCCCAGCTTTCCCTTTCTGCACAAACGGCAGTATTCGAGTGCGGTGCAGTTCTGTCGAGAGGGCGACGGCCGTCCCGACTTCACCAGCGAATGGCGTGGGTGGCGGTCAGCAGTCGTCAGCGTGACTCGGCGTCAGCGAGCATATTCGACAAAAGGCGATCCCAGGCCAGGAGCGCCGTGCGCTTCTCCGACATGAAATCATAGAGGGCATAGGTAGTGAGGGTGACTGCGGCGGCTCCGCCTTTTTCACTCGTATGGTTGAGGATCCGGCCGATTACGAAGGGAGAAATACTGAGTCTTTCGCTGGCCATATTTGTCGCCGCCGTCCTTCGAAGATCGTGCGGAGTCACGGGCGGCAAAGACAGAGAGGCGCTTACGTCTCGCAAGGCGCGGCTCAGGGCGGCTGGGGTCAGGGATTTCGTCTGATCCCAGCGCGCGGGAAAGATGAACGTCGAGGGCTTCTCGCTGGCGATGTCGGCCAGGGCGACGGCCTCGCGAATGAGCGTGACGGCGCCGGGAGGCAGCGGCACAAGAGTGGTTCGCCCGTTCTTCGTCCGACTCCCGGGAATGGTCCAGACGGCCTGATCGAGATCCACTTCTTCCCGGGTCATCCCGGCGACCTCATGCCTGCGCTGCAAGGTGATGAGCAGCAACTGGATGGCGATCGTTACGGGCCGACTTACGTAGATACGCTGGTTGTCTCTGCGCACGCCGCCCTCACGGGTCAGGGACGCCGGAGCGTCGAGCGCGCGCCAGACCAGCTTGATCTCTTGATCGCGCAGCACCCGTTCGCGAGGCATCTCGACGCCCATGGCCGGAACTCTGGCGACCGGGTTGGCCGCAACCGCTTCGGCTTCAACGACCGCGTAGTTGAACATCTGGCGGATCTGGGCGCGAACGCGGTTGGCGCTCGTGTCCTGTCCCTTGGCCGTTAGTTTTCGAAGAACCTGCTTAATCTCGGCGGGCGTAACATCCTCTAGCCTCAAGGAGCCAAGCGCAGGCTCGATATGCTTGGTCCATAGCCACTTCTCGGCCTTGATCGTGGATGGCCGCTTGCGCTTTCCTCGAGGCTTCCATTCCCCCCGGTCCGTCGCTTCGAAGTAGGCGACGCTGAGATCACGGAATGTCTTGATGGTCTGTGATCTTCGTTCAACCCTCTTGCGACGCTTTGCGCCAGCGGGATCGACGCCGTCTGTCGCCTGCAGACGGGCTTGAGCGCAGCGCCTGCGGGCGTCGGCGAGAGAGACGTCGGGGTACAGACCAAGGCTGAAGCGACGTTTGTCGCCGTCTTCTGTCAGGTAGCGAAGTGTCCACGCCTTGCGTCCCGTTACGCTCACCCGAAGCATCAAGCCCGCGCCCAGCGGGTTTTCATCATGGATATCAAGGCGCGTTCCGGGAGGCGCGGAAACCGACGCGACGAATTTGTCTGTCAATCGGACCTTGGGCATGGCGCCAGTGTCGCAGATTTGATCTTGGACCCCAAGGCATTTTGGGGTCCATATGGGGTCCAAAAAGCTGAAACAGTCTGAACTCGCCTGAGATCGATTGAAACAATATATTGTTATTAATCAATAAGTTGATTGACGGTGATGCAGCCGCCTGAAACCCAATGAAACCGGTATTCCGTCTGACTTTTAATCAGAGGGTCCTCGGTTCGAGCCCGAGGGGGCGTACCACTTTCCCCTTACTATTTCAGTTGGTTATGTGACCGCGCCTTTGCGCGATCCTGTGTCGCTGCTGGCTAGAGCGATCGCTATCCGAGGCGCCCTTCCGATTGCTAAAGCCTTGACTGATCGCGAGGCGCCGTTGGCGGAAGGCGAGACGCTGTCTTAGGCGACGACGCCGAACAGGCGACCGACGCCTGCCGTTATGCCCATGGCGAGCGCGCCCCAGAACACCACGCGCGCGACTGAGCGGCCGATGGGCGCGCCTCCGGCCTTTGCGCCCAAGGCTCCTAGCAGAGCCAGGCCTAGCAAGGCCGATCCTGCGACCCATAGAGCCAGACCGGCCAAGGGCGCCAAGGCGGCCACGACCAGGGGCAGGGCGGCTCCGGCCGAGAAGGTCACGGCCGAAGTGATCGCCGCCTGGATAGGACGGGCGGTGGTGATTTCGGATATGCCCAACTCATCGCGGGCGTGGGCGCCGAGAGCGTCGTGCGCCATCATCTGTTTCGCGACCTCTGTCGCCAGATCGGGCGTGACGCCGCGAGCGGCGTAGATCCCGGCCAATTCCCGCACCTCGGCCTCGTGATCCCTGGCCAGTTCGGAAGTTTCGCGTGCGAGATCGGCCTTTTCAGTGTCGGACTGGGAACTGACTGAGACGTATTCGCCTGCGGCCATGGACATGGCGCCGGCGGCCAGACCCGCGACCCCCGCGATCAGAACTGCGCCTTGGCTGGACGCCGCTGCCGCCACCCCTACGATCAGGCTCGCGGTCGAGACCAAGCCGTCATTGGCGCCGAGCACCGCCGCTCTGAGCCAGCCTATGCGCTCGACCCGGTGGGTTTCCCTGTGAGGCATGCTCTCTTCTCCCGACGACCGCTGAAGCCAAAGCCTATTTAGGCTCACGCTCGGCCCAGCGCAGCAGAGGAATGAGCGGCACGCCCCAGCCGATCCCCGCTACGGCGAAGAAGATCAGGTCGATCCACCAGGCGTCCGGCAGATGGTCATGAAGGGTCACGGCGCCCCACACCCAGAAAGCCAGGAAAAAGACGACGGCCAGGGTGGCGACGAAGCGGCGGGCGCGAGGCGGCATCAACGCTTGCTCCGGAACAGGAAGAAGGCGACCAGGCCCAGGACGACGGCGGCAAAGGCCCAGGGCAGCCATTCCCAGTCGGACAGAGTGGCCACGGCGAACACCCGCACGGCCAGGAAGGCGCCGCAGGCGCCGCTGACCAGGGCGACCAGAATGGTCCCGCCCAGGCCGCGCCGCCCGGTCAGCAGGTCGGCGATCCAGGCCAGGCCCAGGGCCCCGGCCAAGGCGATGGCGATCTCGACATATTGCACCGCTTGGCGCTCCCCTTGAATGTTGTGCGACGCTTTGGCGTAGAAACCGACTCGATCTTGCCTCGCGGGAGGGGCATATCCCTCGGTTCCGCCGCCTGTGAAAGAGGCGGCAAGCATATCGGGGCGAACGGCAGGCGTCGAATGAAGCGTTTTGGTGAATTGGACCACAGCCGCGCGGTGGCGCTGTGGCTGTTTTTCTGCGCGACCTTGGTGTTCGCCATGGTGGTGGTCGGGGGCGCGACGCGATTGACCGGCTCGGGTCTGTCGATCACGGAATGGAAGCCCATCATGGGCGCCCTGCCGCCGATGAACCACGCCGACTGGGTCGAGGCGTTCGACAAGTACAAGGCCATTCCTCAGTACGTCGAGGTCAACGCCGGCATGAGCATGGCGGAGTTCCAGTACATCTTCTGGTGGGAATGGGCGCACCGGCTTCTGGGCCGTCTGATCGGCGTGGTCTTCGCCGTGCCCTTCGTCCTGTTCCTGGCCTTCCGCGCCATGCCGCGTCGTCTGATCGGACGCTGTGCGATCCTGCTGGCCCTTGGCGGCCTGCAGGGCCTGATCGGCTGGTGGATGGTGTCCAGCGGCCTGGCTGAGCGCATCGATGTGGCGCCGGAACGGCTGACGACCCACCTGGGCCTGGCCTTCCTGATCTTCGCCGGACTGATCTGGACGGGGCTTGAGGCCTGGTCCGGTTCTGACTTCACGCGCGCGCCGCGCGGCTGGAGCTGGGGCGCGGGCCTGCTGCTGGGCGGCGTCTTCTTCCAGTGCCTGCTCGGCGGTCTGGTGGCCGGGGCCAAGGCGGGCATGATCTACACCGACTGGCCGATGATGAATGGCGCCCTGTTCCCGCCGGTCGAGTGGGGGCAGGGGGCGCTGGCCTTCCTGCACGATCAGGGGCTGGTGCAACTGAACCACCGGATCGGCGCCTATCTGCTGCTGTTCGCGGGCACCTTCTATGCGGTCCAGGCTCTGCGCGGGCGTCTAGGCGAGGGGCTAGGCGCTTCGGCCCTCGTTTTGGCGGGCGCGCTGTGGCTGCAGGCGGGACTGGGCGTCCTGACGCTTATCCATGCCGTGCCGGTGACGCTCGGCGTGCTGCACCAGGCTGTGGCGGCGCTGGTGCTGGCGACGGCCACGGTGAATCTGTGGCTGGTGCGGCGTTCACGTCCGAGGATGTTCGCCTCGGGGCTTCGCTAAGAAAAAGGCCGCCTTCCGGATCGGGAAGGCGGCCTTCTCAATTGCGCGAGGGGGAACCCTTTAGCCGATCTTCACCCGGGTGGCGGATTCCGGCAGGTCTTCGCCGAAGGCGCGCTGATAGAACTCAGCGATGGTCGGCCGTTCCAGTTCGTCGCACTTGTTCAGGAAGGTCAGGCGGAAGCTTAAGGCCACGTCGCCGCCGAAGATGATGGCGTTCTGGGCCCAGGTGATGACCGTGCGGGGCGACATGACGGTCGAGATGTCGCCGTTCATGAAAGCGTTGCGGGTCATGTCGGCGACGCGGACCATGGCGGCGATGCGGCGCTTGCCCTCGGCGTCGTTCCACTCCGGCACCTTGGCGGCGACGATCTCGGCCTCGACGTCGTGGTCGAGATAGTTGAGCGTCGTGACGATGTTCCAGCGGTCCAGCTGCGCCTGGTTGATCTGCTGGGCGCCGTGGTACAGGCCCGTGGTGTCGCCCAGGCCGACCGTGTTCGAGGTGGCGAACAGGCGGAACCACTTGTTCGGGCGGATGACGCGGTTCTGGTCCAGCAGGGTCAGGCGGCCCTGCGCCTCCAGTACGCGCTGGATCACGAACATGACGTCGGGGCGGCCCGCGTCATATTCGTCGAACACCAGGGCGACCGGGCGCTGCAGCGCCCAGGGCAGGATGCCCTCGCGGAATTCGGTGATCTGCTTGCCTTCCTTCAGGACGATGGCGTCCTTGCCGATCAGGTCGATGCGGCTGACGTGGGCGTCCAGGTTGACGCGAACCATGGGCCAGTTCAGGCGGGCGGCGACCTGCTCGATGTGGGTCGACTTGCCGGTGCCGTGATAGCCCTGAACCATCACGCGGCGGTCGTAGGCGAAGCCCGCGCAGATGGCGAGCGTCGTCTGGGGATCGAAGCGATAGGATTCGTCGATCTCGGGCACGTGGCTGTCGCGCGTTTCGAAGGCGGGCACGACCATGTCGGAGTCGATGCCGAACGCTTCCTTCAGCGTGACCTTGCGGTGCGGTTCAAGGATGACGAGCGGATCGGGGGAGGCGTCGAGCGGAGAGGTCATGGCCATCCACCTAGCGCCCTCGCGCGCGCGGCTCAACACGCGCGAGGGGCCGGATGGATTATTCGCCCTGGGCCGGTCGCTCTATTCCGCCGACAGGTCCACGTCGACGTTGCCGCGCGTGGCGTTGGAATAGGGGCAGACCTGATGCGCCTTCTGGATCAGGTCGTCGATCACCGCGCGATCCAGGCCATGGTCCGACACCTGCAGGGTCACGTCGAGATTGAAGCCTTCGCCGCGCGTGTTCTTGCCGAAACCGATCCCGGCCGCGACCTTGGTGTCGGGGCCGACCGGCGTGCCCGCCTTGCCTGAGACCAGCCGCAGGGCGCCGAGGTAGCAAGCGGCGTAACCCGTGGCGAAAAGCTGCTCTGGGTTGGTTCCATCGCCGCCCCTGCCGCCCATTTCGGTGGGAACAGACAGGCGCACGTCGATCTTGCCGTCGTCAGTGGCCGATCGGCCTTCGTCGCGACCTCCGCCAGAGGCTGTGGCGTGGGCGCGGTACAAGACTTCCATCTGTGGACTCCTTATCCCCAGCCTGGGGATCAAATGGGGGATGACACGGAGGCAACGCCCGTCAGAAACAACGGTTCTGTGATTCGGGAAATCGGCAAGAGGGTGTTAATAATTAGGCATCGCTCCCGTCGGGGGAGAGGACATGGAAACGCACACGCAATATTTTTGCTATGTTTATGATGCGCCCGGAAGGACGCCTCAGATGTTTCCCTTGGAGGCCGACAGCTTCACCGAGGCGATCCAGGAAACACAGCGCATGATGCTGGACGAATCCGGGGCCGAGGTCTTTGCGGAAATCTGGGATTCCTCGGCCGTCGGTCAGGCCATGATCCGCGTTGACGCCTTGCCGGGTGAAGGCGGTCTGTTGCGATCGCTCAGGCGTGCCCGGCCTTTTTCAAGGTTTTCCAGGCCTTGATGACGCTCTGAAGCTTGGCTTCCGCGCCACGGTCGCCGCCGTTGGTGTCGGGGTGAAAGCGCTTGAGCATCTCGTGATAGCGAGCCTTGATGGCCGCCTTGTCGGCGCCGGGCTCAAGGCCAAGGTCGGCCAGGGCGGTGCGTTCAAGGCGTCCCATTCCATGATGGGGATCGTTCTGGACGGGGGCGTCGCCGTTCACCCTGCGACCGAACAGGCCGAAACTGTCGCGCCACGAACCGGCGCCTGAGTTATTGGCCGTGCCGAACTTCGCAGCGAAGGCGGCGGCCTCGCGCGTCTGCGGGCCCGCCTTCATCTGCCAGGTGGGGCGGCCGCCGGTCATGGCCTCGTTTTCCTGAGCGGCGCGAATCTGGCCCTCGTTCATGCCCGCGTAGAAGTTCCAGCTCTTGTTGTACTGGCCCGCGTGCGCCTGGCAGAAGTTGTAGAACTCGTTCAGTTGCTCACGCGACTTCGGCGCGCGCGCCGTGGCCGGACGCGTGCAGTCGGCCCAGTCGCAGGGTTTCTCGCCCGGCTTGAGACGCAGGACATCCTCCGCCGCTTCCTGTTCCTCGTCGGGACGCGGCGGCTTCACCCGAATATCGGTGAAGCGAGGCTTGTATTGAAAAGACGCAGACATCGCCCGAAGTGTAAGGCCGAATTGGACAGCTTCAAGGAGTTCCCATGTCTGACGGCCCGATCGCGACGGTTATGCGCGAAAAACTGACGGCGGCCTTCGCCCCGGTGCGCCTGGATCTGGAAGACGACAGCTGGAAACACGCCGGTCATCACCACGAGGGCGGAATCGACGGCCGTGACAACGGCGAGAGCCATTTTCAGCTGACTATCGTTTCAGAGGCCTTCTCGGGGCAAAATCGCGTGCAGCGCCAACGGGCGGTCAACGCGGTGTTGAAGGCGGAGCTGGCCGGGCCTGTTCACGCGCTTTCGATCCGGGCGCAGACGCCGCAGGAAGCTCAATCTTGATACCCACAGACGTGCAAGAAATTCGGATTACGTAGTTATCCGCATTCATATCGTCTTAGAACCTTTCCCCTTAGCGTCCGCACCCGAAGCATTTTGCAGCGGGCGGGGGCGTCGCGATGGTTGGATCTGACGGGTTCACAAAGGGGATGGAAGGGGCGCAAGCACCGGGCGAAGCGGCCCAGGCCCTGACCGCCATCCTGCAGACTCACTATCTGCGCTATCTCATCATCGTCAGCTGGGCGCTGGGCTTGATCGCGACGGTCGGCCTGGCGCACGGTCTGGTCTGGTTCGTGGCCACCCTGGCGGCGGGCGCCCTGCGCGGGGAAGTCGAAAAGCGAGTCAGCCAGAGAGCGGGCAGCGGCTGGGGCCTGGTGTTCCCGGCTGTGGCCACGGCCACCACGGCGGTCTGGGCCGTGGCTCCGCTGCTGGCCTGGTTCTCGTCGTCGATGTTCGGGCGTGAACTGGCTATCGCCTTTTTGATGTCGGGCTATGTGCTGGTCTTCGCCCAACTGCGCAATTCGCCGCGACAGGCTATTTTGATCTCCTCCCCCTATGGCGTGGCGGCGGCGATCATCGCCGTTACTCTTCTGGGCGACCCCGTCTTCTGGCCCTTTGTGGCCTTGGCGCCGTTCACTGCGGCCAGCCTGTTCGTTCTGGTGACGATGACCATGCTGCGCGAGGAGCGCATCCGCGCCTTCCAAGAACATCAGGCTCATCTGATCGAGGAACTGGAAGCCGCTCGCGACAAGGCTGACGCGGCCAATGAGGCGAAATCCAACTTCCTGGGCGTCATCTCCCACGAGTTGCGCACGCCGATGAACGGCGTGTTGGGCGCGGCGCAATTGCTTAGCGCCACTCGGCTGGAAGGGGCGCAGCGTGAGTATCTGGCCATTATCCGTAACTCCGGCGACAATCTGCTGAGCCTGCTGAATGACATCCTCGACATGACGAAGATTGAGGCGGGGCGCATGAATTTCGAAGCGGTGGACGTGAATCTGGAGGATTTGCATCGTCGCATCGTCGGCCCGTTCGAAGCCCAGGCTGAAGCGAAGGGCCTGAATTTCATCGCGGAATTCGAGGGCGATGTGCCTGCCGTGGTGCGGGGGGATCCTTTGCGCGTCTGTCAGGTCGTGCAGAACCTTCTGTCCAACGCCGTCAAGTTCACGGATCAGGGGGCGGTGCGGTTCGTGACACGCGGGCGTCGTGTCTCGGAACGTCGGGTGGCCTTTGAGTTCGCCGTGATCGACAGCGGCTCGGGTATTTCCGACGATGATATGGATCAACTGTTCCAGCCGTTTACTCAGGTGGACGCGTCCTCGACGCGACGGTTCGGCGGAACGGGTCTGGGGCTGACGATTTCGCGTCGCCTGGCCAACATCATGGGCGGAGAGATTTCCGTGACCTCGAGTCTGGGCGAAGGTTCGACCTTCACCTTTGCCGTCGAAGGCGAAGTAGTGGCCTGGCGCGCCGCCGAGACCGCGGCCGTCGCAGAAGGCGATGTCATTGCCGGCGACGGCATGGAAGTGCTGGTGGTCGAGGATCACCCCGTCAACCGTATGATCCTTGAGGCTTGGATGGCGTCCACGGGACGGCGCACCAGCATGGCCGAGAATGGGCGGGAGGCGGTGGACGCCGCCCGCGACCAGCGGTTCGATCTGATCGTCATGGACGTCAACATGCCGATTATGGATGGACTGGCTGCGACGCGCCTGATCCGCGAAGACGGGGGCGTCAACGCTGAGACGCCCATCATCTTCCTGTCGGCCTCTGCGCGGAACGAAGACCATGAGGCGGGTCTGGCGGCGGGTGCTGACGCCTATCTGAACAAGCCGATCGATTTCCGAAGTCTTTCGGCCCTGATGGTCCACGCTCAAGGCGGGCGAGCCGCGTTGCGTCGCCTTGCGGAGCAGGACAACGAGGCGGCGGCCGCTTGATCCGGCAGACGGAAGCCTAGGGAAACCTATGGCTTCTAGGCCGTTGTGCGGGGGCGCCTGAAGAGCTGGAGCCCGATTGCGTCCCTTCGCCGAACTGCTGGATCGCCTGTCGCTGACGACTTCGCGCAATGCGAAGCTGATTTTGTTACGCGATTATCTGAAGGCGACGTCGGATCCCGATCGTGGCTGGGCCTTGGCGGCGTTGACCGGCGATCTGAGCTTCGCCACGGCCAAGCCCGCCATGATCCGCAAGGCGGTTGAGGCGCGGGTGGACCCGGTCTTGTTCGGCTGGTCCTATGACTATGTCGGCGATCTGGCGGAGACGACAGCGCTGATCTGGCCGCGCGATCCGATGCACCGCGCCAATCGCGAGCCGGAATTGGGCGAGGTGGTGGACGCCCTTATGCGGGCCGATCGCGCGGAAGCGCCGTCTCTGATTGAAGGTTGGCTGGACGCGCTTGAGCCCAAGGGGCGTTGGGCCTTGCTGAAATTGGTGACGGGCGGGTTGCGGGTCGGTCTGTCGGCGCGGCTGGCGCGTACGGCCGTGGCCATGATGCGTCCGGCAAGCGTGATCGACCCGCCCAGCCCGGATGGCCGTGAGGCGACGGAAAGCTTGCCGCCCATCACTGTCGGCGATATTGAGGAAATCTGGCACGCCCTGAGGCCGCCCTATGAGGATCTGTTCGCCTGGGTGGAGGGGCTGGCGGAGCAGCCCAGCGCGGACGCGCCCGGCCGGTTTCGTCCGGTCATGCTGGCGACAGCTCTGGACGAAGGGCTGGACCTGCCGCGCCTGGACCCCGCTGATTTCTTCGCTGAATGGAAGTGGGACGGCATTCGCGTCCAGGCGGTGCGAGAGGGCGGTCAGACGCGCCTCTATTCCCGCACAGGCGATGAGATTTCAGCCGCCTTTCCCGATGTGGCGGCGGCGTTGCGCTTTGAGGGAGCGGTGGACGGCGAGCTGCTGGTGATCCGCGACGGAGTGGTGGCGCCCTTCAGCGACCTGCAACAGCGGCTGAACCGCAAGACAGCGAGCGCCCGACTGATGCAGGACTATCCGGCGGGCATCCTGGCCTATGATTTTTTGGCCGAAGGGGCGAGCGATCTGCGCCAACTGCCCTTGACCGAGCGGCGGGTGCGGTTGGAGCGACTGGCGGCCGAGCATGACGGCGAGCGGCTGGGGCTGTCGCCGCTGTTGGAATTCACAGATTGGGACAGTCTGGCGGCCTTGCGCGCCGATCCGCCTGTGGGCGCCGCCGCCGAAGGGTTGATGCTGAAGCGCCGTGACAGTCCTTACGTGGCGGGTCGTCCCAAGGGGCCCTGGTTCAAGTGGAAACGCGACCCTCACGTCATCGACGCCGTGTTGATGTACGCCCAGCGCGGGCATGGGAAACGGTCCGGCTATTATTCCGACTACACCTTCGGGGTCTGGACGGAGGAGGGGACGCTGACGCCCGTCGGCAAGGCCTATTTCGGCTTCACCGACGAAGAGTTGAAGCAGATCGACAAGTTCGTCCGCGATCACACGACGGATCGCTTCGGCCCTGTTCGCGCCGTCCGCGCCGAGCGTGATTTCGGCCTGGTGCTGGAGATCGCCTTCGAGGGATTGCAGCGCTCGACGCGGCACAAGTCGGGGGTGGCTATGCGCTTTCCGCGCGTCAGCCGCATCCGCTGGGACAAGCCAGCGCGCGATGCCGACGCCCTGCACTCCGTTCTGGACCTGCTGGACGCCATCGAACGCGGCGGCGGGCGGGTCAACGCCGGTGAAAAAGCTTGACCGGCGGGGCTTCCAATCGGCTGCATAGGCGTTAGACCCGGCTCATGCTCATGAATTTCCTGCATACCCCTGCCGTCCTCGCCGAGCCCCTGGCCCAGGTGGTGGCCGCTGGCGAGCAGAGGTTGACCGTCGACGCGACCATCCTGGCCAAGGCCATGGATATGCTGGGCGATTTCGCCATCAACCTGACGGTGGCGGCGATCATCTTCGCCCTGACCTTGGTGGCGGCGCGCTGGGCGTCGGGGGCTGCGCGCAAGCTGCTGGGCCGCACCAAGGCCGTTAGGCGCGATCCGACGGTGCTGGCCTTCATGGTTCAGATCGTGCGGGTGGTGGTCATCATCATCGGCATGATCGCCGTGCTGCAGCGGCTGGGCGTGCAGACGACCTCCATCATCGCCGTTCTGGGCGCCGCCTCCCTGGCGGTCGGCCTGGCGTTGCAGGGCACGCTGTCGAACGTGGCGGCGGGGGTGATGCTGCTGGTCCTGCGCCCCTATCGCGTCGGCGAGGTCATCGACGTGGGCGGCGCCTCGGGAACGGTGCAGAAGCTGGACCTGTTCACCACCCAACTGACGAACGCCAACAACCACAAGATCGTCATTCCGAACTCCAAGGTGCTGAGCGACGTCATCATCAACCTGACGGGCCAGCGGACGCGCCGGATCGAGATCAAGTTCACCGTCGGCTATGGCGAGAATCTGAAGGAAGCGCGCGACGTGCTGGCGGCGGTCGCGCGGATTCACGACAAGGTGCTGAAGGATCCTGCGCCCTGGACCGGGGTGACGGCCCTGCTGGACAGCGCGGTTGAGATCACTCTGCACGCCTGGGTGAACACTAGCGACTGGTGGCAGACCCAGGCCGATCTGATGCAGTCGGGCAAGGAAGCCCTGGACGAAGCCGGCATCGAGATTCCCTTCCCGCACCAAGTCGAGGTGCCGGCGAAGGACGCCAAGTTCGCGCGGGTCGTCATGGCCCCGATCCAGGACAGTGCGGTCCAGGGCGAGGCCTCGGACCAAGGGAGAGAATGAGCCGTGCGTTTTGATTTCGGTTCCGACAATACGACGGGCATGGCGCCCTCGGCGCTTCAGGCCTTGGTCGCCGCCAACGCCGGGTTTGCGCGGGCTTATGGCGCGGACGAAACCTCGGCGCGCGCCGCCGATTTGATCCGCCAGACGCTGGACGCCGACGCCGAGGTGCGTTTCGTCTTCAGCGGCACTGCGGCCAACGCTATCGGCCTGTCGATGTTGGCGCGGCCCTACGAGGCGGTGCTGGCGCATCATGCGGCCCACGTCTGTACAGACGAGACGGGGGCGCCTGGATTCTTCGGCCAGGGCGTCGGCTTGATCGGCCTGCCGGGCTATTCGGGTAAGATCGACCTCGCCGCGCTCTACGCCGCGCTGGAAGAGCCGGTGGTCGGGCATCGTCAACCGCCGGCGGCGCTCAGTGTGACGCAAACGACCGAATACGGCGCCGTTTATTCCGAAGAAGAACTTCGCCACTTGATCGAACCGTCAAAGCGGGCGGGCCTGGGCGTGCACATGGATGGCGCGCGGCTGGCTAACGCTGTGGCGGCGGGCTTTGATCCCAAGGACATTCCGCGCCTGGGCGTCGATGTGCTGTCGTTCGGCGCGGCCAAGGCGGGCGCGCACTGCGTCGAGGCCCTGGTGATCTTCGACAAGACGTTGACGCGCCGGATCGACAACCGGCTGAAGCAGGCGGGGCAGACGGCGTCCAAGGGGCGGTTGCTGACTGCGCCGATGCTGGGACTTCTGGAATCCGGCGATTGGCTGACGGGGGCCGCCCACGCCAATCTGATGGCGCAGCGCCTGGCCGACGGCATCGAGGGGCGGACGCCCTTCGTACTGGCCCACCCGGTGGAATCGAACACCGTCTTCGTGCGGATGCCGGACGAGGCGCATCAGGCGCTGAACGCTGCGGGTTGGGCCTGCTATCAATTCGACGATGGTTCTGTGCGGTTCGTCTGCTCCTGGGCGACGGATGAAGCGTCGGTGGATGAGTTGATCGCCGTCGTGGCGAGCCTGGATTGACGTGGCGGGCGCGTTCCGCCTCGGAGGCATGATGGCGGCGGGACGTGACGATGCGCGGTGAACGCTCAGGACGGCGCGGCGACCTCGCAAGCAAGGCCGTGAACGCCGGGACGGATCCTGCGCAACAGGAGGCACCGCCTACGCTGGAGGCGCTGAAGAATTTGATCGGCGTGGTGGCCCGTTCGGGCGCGCCGCAACTGCCGTGGCGCGTGACGGGGGCTATCATGCTGACCCTGGCGGGCAAGGGGCTGGGCGTGCTGGCGCCGTTGGTCCTGGGCGCGGCGGTCAATCATCTTGCAGCGGATCAGGGGCCGGCGGCGTCGGTGGGGCTGGGCTTCGCCGCCTTCGCCGTGGGCTGGGCCCTGGTGCGTTTCTTGTCGGCGGCGACGCCGCAGTTGTCGGACGTGGTGTTCGCGCCGGTGCGTGCGGCGGCGCAGCGCAAGACGGCGGCCGAAACCTTCGCCCACGCCCTCAGCCTGTCGCTGGACTTCCACCAGACCAAGCGGTCTGGCGCTCTGTCGCGGGTGATGGACCGGGGCTCGCGCGCGGTCGATTTCCTGCTGCGGATCCTGATGTTCAACCTGGGCCCGACGGTGCTGGAGCTGGTGCTGGCGGCGGCGGTTCTGGGCGGCAAATACGACTGGCGCTTCGGCGCCGTGGCGGTGGCCGTGGTGCTGGTCTATGCGGTCGCGACCTTCTCCATGGCCAACTGGCGGCTGGAGCACCGGCGCGCCATGAACGCGGCCGACAGCGAGGCGGCGGGCCTGTCGGTCGACGCCCTGCTGAACTACGAAACCGTCAAGTCGTTCGGCGCCGAGGGCCGGGCGGCGCAGGCCTATGATGCGTCCCTCGCGACCTATGCGAAGGCGTCGCTGAAGGCGAACACTTCGCTGGCGACCCTGAACCTGATCCAGGGGTTGATCATGAACGTCGGCCTTGGCGTCATGGCGGTCATGGCCGGGTTCGAGGCCGCGGCCGGGCGCATGGGGCCGGGGGATGTGACGGCGGCGGTGCTGATCATGATCTCCCTCTATGCGCCGCTGAACATTCTGGGCTTTGCGTATCGAGAAATCCGCCAATCCTTCATCGACATGGAGGAGATGCTTAAGGTGACGCGTCAGGCGCCGCAGGTGGCGGACGCGCCCGACGCCATCGATCTGCCGCGTCCTGAAAGCGGGCGGGGCGCTGAAATCGTGTTCGACCATGTCGGCTTCCGGCATGACGCGCGGGCGGCGGGGCTGGACGACGTCAGCTTCGTCACGCCCGCGGGCACCACGACCGCCCTGGTCGGGCCGTCGGGGGCGGGCAAGTCCACCATCGTCAAGCTGGCCCTGCGGCTGCTCGATCCGCAGGAAGGGGCGGTGCTCATCGACGGCCGGGACGCGCGCAGCGTGACCCAGGCGTCGTTGCGGGCGGCCGTGGCCCTGGTGCCGCAGGACGTGGCCCTGTTCAACGACACCATCGCCGCCAACATCGCCTTCGCCCGGCCCGACGCGGACGAGGCGGCGATCTGGGCGGCGGCGGAAGCGGCGGAACTGGCCGACTTCATCCGCAACCTGCCCGAAGGCATGGACACGCGCGTCGGCGAACGGGGTCTGAAGCTGTCGGGCGGCGAACGTCAGCGGGTCGGCATCGCCCGCGCCCTGCTGGCCGATCCCTGCATCCTGATCTTGGACGAGGCGACCAGCGCGCTGGACAGCCGGACCGAGGCGGCGATCCAGAAGACGCTGCGCAAGGCGCGGACCGGCCGCACGACCCTGGTCGTGGCGCACCGCCTGTCGACCGTGGCCGACGCCGATCAGATTCTGGTGCTGAAGGCGGGCCGCATCGTCGAACGCGGCGCCCATCATGAGCTGGTGGCGCGTCAGGGCGGAGAGTATGCGGCCCTGTGGCGCAAGCAGACGCGCGGCGCGAAGGCCCAGGCCGGCTAGGCTTCGGGCTCTCCGGCGCCGGGAACCTTGGCCTTGAGCACGTCCTTGAGGCTGTCCAGCACCTTGGCGCGGGCGTCGGAGGCTTCGGACGGCAGCGTCAGCAGCAGGCGCAGGGCTTGAGCGTGGACCGTGACGACGCGCCAGTCAAAGGTTCGGCCCTCGGGCGCGGCGTCGATCAGGTCGCACAGATTGGCCGCGGCTGCGCACAGGTCGTTGAGCTCAAACGGCCCGGCCGCGTCGATCACGGCGCTGGCGTGGCTGTAGGCTTGATCCAGGGCGGTTTCGTCGATGCCGATGGGAGCGGGCAGGGCCGCCAGAGCCGTGACCTGTTCCTGAATGATCTCTCGGCTGCGGGCCTCCAGCCCGGCCAGATTGGCGCGGGCCTGGTTCAGGGCGACGCCGACGCTGACGCCGCCGGGCTGGTCGACCAACGTCGACAGGCGGCTGCGACGGCGATTGTGCGTGATGACTGTCATAGCTCCACCGCCGCCCTGCGTTCTTTTTCAAAGGCTGTTTTGCGGCGCTCTTCGGCGCGACGCTCAGGGCCGGGCCAGGGCTCGCTGCGGAAGCGGCGGTCGGGGCCGAAATAGTCGCCGACCTCCAGGAAGGGGCGGTTATCCCGCGACACCCAGACGATGCGCTCCAGCAGGACTCCCGCGCTGAACGGCTTGGTGATCAGGAAGTTGGCGCCGCAATCACGCGCATCCGACACCTTGGAGCGGCGCACGTGGGCGGCGGTCATGATGACGGGCGTATAGGCGTTCGGCTCCAGACCGGAACGGCGCAGCCAGCGCACGAATTCGTATCCGCTCATGCCCGGCATTTCGCAGTCGACCAGGATCAGATCGACTGGATGAGTCTGTAGGATGGAGATGGCCTCGGCCGCGCTCTCGCAGGCGTGACGCACCTTCATGCCGAAACCGAGCAGGGCCTGGGCGGTCAGCTCCAGTGAAAAGGGAGAATCGTCGATGACCATCGTCACCGCGCCGTCGAAGTTGAACACCGCGCTTTCGCGCAGGGATTCGCCGACCCCGTTCATGCCGCGCATGGGAGCCTGCCGATGCGAGCGGAGGGAAACAGAACGAATCGCATGATGTCAGCTTCGGCGGCGTTGCGACGCCGCGCAATCGCGATCAGCCCTTGATCAACCCAGACGGCCGATGGCGTAGAAGCGGTCGGCGCGCTGTTTCTTGAGCTGCTCAGCGGACAGGCCGGACATGGCCTTCAGCTCTTCTTCCAGAACCTGGCCGACATTACGGATCGCTTTTTCACGGTCGGCGTGGGCGCCGCCCAGGGGCTCGGGGATCACGCGATCGACGATCTTCAGCTCGATCAGGTCGGGCGCAGTGATCTTCATGGCGTTGGCCGCGTCCTTGGCCCGCGCGCCGTCGCGCCAAAGGATGCCCGCCGCGCCTTCCGGCGAGATGACCGAATAGATCGAGTGCTCCAGCATCAGCACGCGGCTGGCGGCGGCGATGGCGATGGCGCCGCCCGAGCCGCCTTCGCCTGTCACCGTGGCGATGGAGGGCACGCCCAGGGTCAGGCCGCGCTCGGTCGAGCGGGCGATGGCCTCGGCCTGTCCGCGTTCTTCAGCGCCCAGGCCCGGATAGGCGCCGGCGGTGTCGACGAAGGTCAGGACCGGCAGACCGAACTGCTCGGCCATGTCCATCAGGCGGACGGCCTTGCGATAGCCCTCGGGGCGAGCCATGCCGAAGTTGTGGGTGATGCGGGTCTGGGTGTCGTGACCCTTTTCGTGACCCATGATCACGACCGGCTGGCCGCGGAATCGGGCCAGACCGCCCAGGATGGCCTGGTCGTCGCCGAACTGACGGTCGCCGTGCAGCTCAACGAAGTCGGTGAACAGGCCGTCGACGTAATCGACGAAGTGCGGACGCTGGGGGTGGCGCGCGACCTGGGTTCGCATCCACGGATCGAGGTTGGCGTAGGCTTTGGTGCGCATGGCGTCGGCCTTCTTGCGCAGGGCGGCGATCTCGGTCTCGAACGACCCGCTGGTCGGCGCCAGAAGCGACAGCTCGGCGATCTTGGCGTCCAGTTCGGCGATCGGCTTTTCGAATTCGAGATAGTGCGTGGCCATAAGGCGTCCGTGAGGAAGAAGCGCGCTTGGCGCTACGGAAGGCGGCGGAACCTAGAGCGCGGAACGCCTCGGAGCAAGCGCGGGTTCAGTCGTCCTTCGCCAAGGGGTGGTTGGCGTGGACCACCTGGGAAAGGCGGTCGACAGCGACGTGGGTGTAGATCTGGGTGGTCGAGATGTCGGCGTGACCTAGCAAGGTCTGCACCACGCGCAGGTCGGCGCCGCCTTCCAGCAGGTGGGTGGCGAAGGCGTGGCGCAGGACGTGTGGGCTGACGCGGGCCGGGTCGATTCCCGCCATGACGGCCGCCTGATCCAGAAGCTGGGCGAAGCGGCGCGGGGTCAGATGGCCGCTCTTGCCATGCGAGGGGAACAGCCAGGCACTGTCGGGCGTGTTCGGCTTTCGGGCGGCGTCGCGGGCGTTCAGCCAGGCCTTGATCGCCTCGCGCGCGGGCATGTTCAGCGGGGCCAGCCGCTCCTTGCCGCCCTTGCCGCGCACGATCAGATAGGCGGGGTCGCGGCGCACGGCCTCGACTTTGAGCGCCAGCAGCTCGGATACACGCAGGCCCGAGGCGTAGGCCATCTCGACCAGGGCGATCAGGCGCAGGCCCGCCGTACTGTCGACGGCGCCAGCGGCGGTCAGCAGGGCCTCAATTTCGTCGCGGCTGAGGGTCTTGGGCAGGCTGCGGCCCTGCTTGGGCGCGTCCAGCCGGCGCGAAGGATCATCGGCTCGCCAACCCTCGCCCAGGGCGAAGCGATAGAACTGCCGCACGGAGGCGCGGCGGCGGGCGGCTGTGGCGGCGGACAGGCCGCGCCGCGACAGGTCGGCGAACCAGGCTTCCAGCACCTCCTGCGGCGCGCCCATCAGACCGCCGACGTCGTTCAGCCATGTCTGCGCATCCGCCAGATCGCGGCCATAGGCGGCGAGAGTGTGGGGCGAGGCGTCGCGCTCCACCGCCATCATCTCCAGAAAGGCTTCGATCTGCGGGGTCATGCGGCGCGTCTGGTCATCGCTTCTGGGTGTGGAGCGGGGCGGCGTCTGGTGTAGAGGGTGTACGGACCATGCCTTCTGACGCCTCGCCTGATTCCTTCCCGCTGTCTTCGGTCCGCACCATAGCCCTGGTGGGGCTGATGGGCGTCGGGAAATCGACCGTGGGGCGGCGCCTGGCGGCGCGGCTGGGCCTGCCGTTCGCCGACGGCGATCATGTGATCGAGGAAGCGGCGGGCATGACCGTCAGCGAGATCTTCGCCACGCGCGGCGAGGTCGAGTTCCGGGCGGGCGAAGCGCGGGTCATGAAGCGCTTGCTGGAAGGGCCGCCGATCGTGCTGGCGACCGGGGGCGGGGCGGTGCTAAACCCCGACACCCGCGCCCTGATGAAGCAGCATGCCGTCAGCGTCTGGATGCGTGCGGACCTGAAGGTCATCGCCGAGCGGGTAGGGCGACGCGACACCCGGCCGCTGTTGCGCAATCGCGATCCTCTGACAGCCCTGAACGATTTGGCCAAGGCGCGCTATCCGATCTACGGCGAGGCCGATCTGACGGTCGATGTGGGCGGCGGATCGCACGCCCAGGCCGTTGAGGCCATCTTGAAACAATTGCGCCGCTTCGGACGGCAGGAGACCCAGTCATGACCACGACGATCCCGGTCGCAGGCGGCGCCTTCGCCCCCTATGAGGTCGTCGTCGGGCGCGGTCTGCTGAAGACGGCGGGAGCCGAGGTCGCCGCGTTGAAGCCCACGCGAGCCTTCATCGTCAGCGACGAGACAGTCGCGGCTATCCACGGCGAGACGGTGCGCGCCTCGCTGGAAGGCGCGGGCCTGGCGACCGGAATCGTCACGGTGCCCGCAGGCGAGGCGTCCAAGTCGTTTGAACAGCTTGAGGCGGTGCTGGATCGATTGCTGGCCGAAGGACTGGATCGCAAGAGCCTGGTCGTCGCCCTGGGCGGAGGCGTGGTGGGCGACCTGGCCGGTCTGGCGGCGGCGTTGTTCATGCGCGGGATCGACTTCGTGCAGATTCCAACGACGCTGCTGGCTCAGGTGGATTCCTCGGTCGGCGGCAAGACGGCCATCGACACCCCGCGCGGCAAGAACCTGATCGGCGCCTTCCATCAGCCGCGTCGGGTGCTGGCGGACATCGAAGCCCTGGCCACCCTGCCGGTGCGCCAGGTGCGCTCGGGCTGGGCCGAGGTGCTGAAGCACGGGCTGATCTGCGACGCGGCCTTCTTCGACTGGCTGGGCGGCGAGGGGGCAGCGGGCGCCAAGGGCGACCCTGACGCGCTGGAGCGGGCGGTGATCCGCTCAGTCGAAATCAAGGCCCAGATCGTCGGCGAGGATGAGAAGGAGGCGGGCCGTCGCGCCCTGCTGAACCTGGGCCACACCTTCGGTCACGCCCTGGAGGCAGAGCTGGCGTTTGACGAGACCCTGACCCACGGCGAGGCGGTGGCGCTGGGCTGCGCCATGGCCTTCCGCTATTCGGCGCGCCAGGGGCTATGTCCGGCGGCCGAGGTCGAGCGGGCTGAAGCGGGTATTCGCGCGGCGGGCCTGCCGACGCGATTGTCGGACGTGGAGCACGGCTTCGCCGCTGACGCCCTGATTGGCCGCATGGCGGGGGACAAGAAGGCCGAGGGCGGGCGCCTGACCCTGATCCTGGCGCGGGCGGTGGGCGACGCCTTCACCGACAAGAACGTCGACGCGGAGGCGGCGCGCGCCTTCCTGATCGAAGAAGGCGCGGCGTGAAGCTGTCGCCGATCGTCCTGGAAGACGCCTTCGTGCGGCTGGAGCCGTTCAGCGAAGCGTTGAAGGAAGAGGTGAGGGCGGCGCTGGACTGTGACGCAGACGCCTGGAAGGGCATGGTCGCCGCCGCCTATGGCGCGCATTTCGACGACTGGTGGGACGCGGCGCTGAGGGCGATGACGGCGGGTTCGCGCATCGCCTATGCAGTCAGACGGCGGAGCGACGGGGCGGTCGTCGGCACGACCAGCCTCTATGAGATCAGGCCCGAGCATCGGCGCTGCGAGGTCGGTTCGACCTTCTATCGACCCGAGGCGCGGGGCGGGCCCATCAACCCGGCGTGCAAGCGACTGTTGCTGGATTACGCCTTCTCGAACGGGGCGATCCGGGTAGAGATCATCACCGACGCCCTGAACGCGGCCAGCCAGGCCGCCATCCGCAAGCTGGGCGCGACCTTTGAAGGCGTGCTGCGCAAGCATAAGATCACCTGGACGGGCCGGGCGCGGGATACGGCTCAGTTCGCCATACTGGACGAAGATTGGCTCGAGGTACGGCGACGACTGGACGAACGGCTGGGGAGTCTCGCCTAGTCCACCGCCCGGCACTCGGTCGGTTCGCGGTCGGCGGCGGTCCAGGTGGCCATGACGCCCTTGCCGCGCAGTTCATAGCCCGAGGCGCGATACCAGATGCCGTCGGCGGCGCGCTCCTGATACAGGTCGACCGCCTCGCCGCTGGAGTTGCGCACAGTCGCCATCTGGCGCGGATTGTCGAAGTCGACCGACAGACGTTCGGAATTGTTACACAGGTAGACGGCGTGAACGACGCGGTTCAGGGCTCGGTCCTGAAGTTCGGCGCCGGTGCGTCGGCGCGCGGTTTGGGCCTCGACAGCGCGCTCGCGCACCTCTTCGCCATCTGTAGGGGCCTTGCGCGGTTCAGGGCCGCAGCCGGACAATAGAACCAGGGCGGCGATGGCGGGCCAGAGGATACGAGTCGGCAAGGGAGGCCCCTCTCAAGGTCAAGCTTGAAGGCTCAACGCCCGGCGTCGCCCGTCGTTCCTGTGCGGGATTTCCTGCGTGAGCGGAAGAAGCCGCGCAGCATGTCGGCCGCCGGGTCGGCCAGGACGCCGCCCTCGGCCTGTGGTCGCCAGTGGCAGGTCGGTTGGTCGAAGAAACGCCCGCCGTTGATGACGGCGCCGCCCTTGGGATCATCCGCGCCCCAGACCACGCGGCCGATGCGAGCGTGGCTGATGGCGCCCGCGCACATGGCGCATGGCTCCAGCGTGACATAGAGAGTCAGGTCCGTAAGGCGATAATTCTGCAACTTCGCCGCTGCATCGCGCAGGGCGATGATCTCGGCATGTGCGGTCGGATCATGGGCCGTAATGGGGCCGTTTTGCCCACGCCCAAGGACTTCGCCGGTCGTTTCATCGACAATTACCGCGCCGACCGGCACCTCGCCGGCTTCAGCCGCCGCTTGCGCCAGATCGAGCGCCATGCTCATGAACCGCTCATCATGGATCGCCATCCCAAAGA
>WPCJ01106599.1_pt1 | contig 24319 bp, 9 predicted proteins | sample 5399831 | NCBI WGS metagenome assembly WPCJ01 (sample SAMN12869470, study PRJNA574797) | sludge metagenome | isolation source: wastewater treatment of pH10 | place: China:Beijing | collected 2019-05-20 | reverse complement strand
TCGCTTTTGTAATATCAAAGTCAGCAGATGTATAGGTAATGTCGTAATTACCGCTTACTGCGAGAGTTCCCTGGTTGATGATATAGGTTCCGATGTCTTCACCTGTGATTCTGGTTAGTGTTCCGGTGATAACCGTTAGGTCATCGCCGTTTGCTAAACCAGTAACGGTGTAGGTCAATGCCGGGTCAGCCGTACCGTAAACTTTGGTTTTTGCATCAGCAATAACGTTTAAGGTCGCCTTTGTGATGTTGAAATCGGCTCCTGTATAGGAGATGGTATAATTTTCGGCATTTAATGTTCCTTGCTCAATGGAGTAAGTTCCTACATCTTCTCCGGCTGTTCTTGTAAGCAATCCTGTTAATAGGGTTTCTGTATCGCCGTTTACCAAGCCGTTGGCCACGTATGTCAATATCGGATCTTCGGTGCCGTATGTTTTGCTAATCGTGTTGGCGGTGATTGTAAGATTCGCTTTATTTATGGTCAATTTAAAGATTACATCTACTGCCGGATTATAAGTCTCATTACCTGCTTGTTTCGCCGTAATATTTACTTCACCAGCTTTATAAATTTTTAGTTTCCACTTGTTTCCGTCTGCGCTGTCCTGGAAAGCTTCGGCTATGCTGTTGTCCGCAGATACGTAGCTTACTTCCAACCCTGAACTTGCGGTAGTGGTAGGTACAAAAGCTGTATCGCCGTAGATTTTGGTTATATCGGTTACTGCAATAGTTTGGTCTAGTCCGCAGCTTTGTCCGCTAGGGCTGTCGCCTGTAATGGTCCAGCCTTTGGTGGTAGTCAATAGTGTTCTTGCCGGCACGGCATTGGTGCCGTATTGTCTGCCTATAGCTCTTAAATTACGTCCTGAAGGCGTGTTTGCGTTATTTGCCCAGCCTTGTAGTGTAAGTGAATAGTTTATACAATCCATACCAGAATTATCAAGCATGTTGGCCATGCTGACATTACTGTTAAGCTTCCATTTACCAATATTCTGATTGAATGCCGAAGCTCCTTCAAACAGACCCATCATATTGCTTACATTTTCTGTATTCCAACTGCCGATATTTTGGTTAAAAGCAATTGCTTCGGAAAACATAAATGCCATCGTGGCTACATTTGAAGTATCCCAATTACTAATGTCACTATTGAAAGCTTTAGAAGACCTAAACATCTGCGTCATATTCGTTACGTTTGAAGTGTTCCAGTTGCCAATAGGCTGATTAAAGATAGTATTTTGAAACATACCAGACATATTGGTTACATTAGTAGTATTCCAGTTACTGATGTTCTGATTAAAAACCCGAGTATTAGAGAACATATTATTCATATTGGTTACGGCGGAAGTATTCCAGCTACCGATATCCATATTGAATGAAGAAAGGGCAAACATACTTGCCATATCTGTTACCTTTGATGTATTCCAATTATTTATGTTTTGATTGAAGGTGTCTGTACCATAAAACATAAAACTCATATTCGTTACATTTTGTGTATCCCAATCGCCTATGTTTTGGTTAAAAGCCTTCGCAGTTGCAAACATATTTGTCATATCTGTGACCTTTGATGTATTCCAGTTGTCCATAGGCTTATTAAAAGCTAAAGCACCGGAGAACATATAGCTCATATTGGTTACTGAGGAGGTGTTCCAATTGGAGATATTCTGATTAAAGATCTTTGCTCCGAAAAACAGACTAGCCATATTGGTTATTTTTGAGGTATTCCAATTACCTATATTGGCAGGACCATTGAGTGACTGACAACCTTGAAACATACGAAGCATATCGGTTGCTTTACTCAAATCAGGTACGTCTGATGCATTAATATTCAAATTAATACAATCATAAAACATGCTGTTCATTGTGCTCCATTGGGCCGTACCCCACTGGGTAACATCAACCAGTCGTTTGTTGTTTACTCCTCCATTAGCTTTAAAGGCTCTGAGATGATTTGGTTTAAGATTAAGGGTAATAATTTCGTTAGCAGGTAAACCATTAATGACAACATTTACGACATTCGCAGCAATTGCTCCACTACCTGTACTGCCACCTGAAGCTGTCCAGAAATAGTCAACAGATCCGAGAAGAGAGGTGGTTATATTAAATGTAATTTCATTGTTTATTCCTGGTTTACTCAAATCCCACACGGTCACAAAATCTCCTGTTGCGGCTGTAATGCTGAAGTTGGCACCGGTGTAGGTAATGGCATAGTTTTCAGCGTCTAATGTTCCTTGTGCGACAGCATATGTTCCTAAGGCTTCACCGGAAGTTCTGCTCAATGCTCCTGTAAGTACGGTTTGGGTTTCTCCGTAAACAAAACCGGTAGCCGTATAAGTCAGTGCCGGGTCTGCCGTACCGTATTCTTTGGATAAGGCATTGGCCGTAACTGCTAAGTTCGCTTTATTTATCGTTAGTTTGAAAACGGCATCAGAAGCAGGACCATAGCTGTCATCTCCGGCTTGTTTCGCCGTGATGTTGACTTCTCCTGCTTTTTTGATTTTTAGTCTCCATCTGTTTCCACCTGCGACGTCCAGAAAAGCTTCGGCTATGCTGTTGTCATCAGATACGTAATTGACTTTCAAACCTGAACTTGCTGTGGCGGTAAGGACAAAAGGGCTATCTCCGTAGGTTTTAGTGATATCCGCTACAGTAATGGTTTGTGGAAGTAATTTTGATTCATAGGCTCCAATGTCTATATTAAAGCCAATTAAACGATTGTTGCCTGCAAGGTCTTTGTCGTTAGCCAGATCGCCACCGGTACTTGAATACAGAGAGTTGCTTCCCTTGGCAATGGCCGGGCTTCCTGTTTTTAGTTGGAAATCATTGTTTGCCGCATCGGTAAAAATCTGTTCAGTGGTAATACCACTTGAGCTCACATTGCCGTTCATCGTATTTGTAAAACCTTGTATAAGGTTATTATTGAAAGTTATATAACTTAGGCCTGTGTATTGTTGTGACTGATTATTCCATAACAGACTGTTGTATAAAAATATTCTTCCGCTATTGGCATGAACACCACCGGCATAAGAGTTATTGGCTGAGGTATTTCCATATATGGTACAGTTTACTATCCACATATTGCTATTGTTGTGCCATATCGCACCACCTCCTAAACTTGATCCTGTATTTTTGACAAACAGGCTGCTGTAAATTTTTGAGCCTGAGCTTTCATTATGTATGGCTCCTCCACGGTTGTTGGCAATATTTTCTTTAAATATACAGCCAGTAATGATAGGAGCAGAGCTGTCGTTTAGCATTGCACCTCCCCAGGCTGAAGCTATATTTTTTATAAAATTACAGTTTGTGATGATTGCGTCGGAAGCAGACATATTAAATACTCCTCCACAGTTCGTAGTGGCTGTATTGGATAAAAAAATACTGTTGGAGATGTTTACAGGAGAGGATGTATTGTACATAGCTCCTGCAAATGTTGCCATATTTTCTGTGAATATACAGTTGGATATGATAAGAGAAGACAAACCGTTACACATTCCTCCTCCTCGTGATTGAGTAAATGACTGACCATTGACTGTTATTGTATTGCTCTGACTACCATTTGCATTTCCTTTGGTAATCGTAAAACCATCTAACAGGGTTTGATTTCCTATGTTTGCACTGATAATTACATGATAGGCATTATCATCTGTACTGTTTATAGTACCCAAATCTCCGCTTAGGACACTTTTGTTAACTTCATAATTGCGTTGTCCCAATGAGGTTTCTGTTCCCATAAAGCCTCCGTATAGCTTTACACCATCTTTAAGTACAAAGGCATTTTCCCTGTTGTTTACGGAAATAGTATTAAGATTATTGGCAGGGCGGTTTGGTTTGTAAGTCCCTGCTGCTACCCATATCTGATCTGTACTGGTAGACTGATTAATCATTAATTGCAGATCTTCACTGGCATTGCTCCATGAAGATCCGTCTTTATTTCCTGATCCGCCTTCTTTTACATATCTTATGGTTTGAGCAAAACTTGCCCAACTGCTAATGATAAATAGCAGAAAAAATAGATGTTTTTTCATCCTTGAGAAATTTAATAGATTATTTTTTTATTGTTTTGACTAAGAATTGAAGTTTTTATCTTGTATGTGAATGATAAAAAGTCAATCCTTAAACCCGAACCTTTGAAAGCCAAGCCGGAGTTGTACAGCTATATTGTAGGTTGGGTGTTTATAATTTGCAACTTCTGTGTCATTCCGTGCCAACGGATGACTGGCTACAGAATTTTTTAAAACCAACAGGATATTACTATCCTTCTTAGTAGAGGTAAAATGTAGTTTTCTCATTTCAAAGCATTTAATTTATTCTTAGACCCTGCCTCTCTTCGTGTATGAAATGAGGAAGGAGGTAATTAAGATTAATAAATAGCTATTCTTATGGTTTTGTAAACCAAGAATCGCATGTTCAAATGACATCATAAGCGGGCATGGGAAATTGCTTCCGAAAACTGCATAATCAGTCGAATGCTATTAAAGAGGAGTAAAAAAAAGAATACGTTACCCCTGGGCTACAGGAGCTTATTAATAGTATGGTTGTATCGTGATTTTAGATAAGGCAAGACACTATAATTTCTACATACTTTTGTTTATCGTATGTAATTTGGTGAATTATAGATTTGTTTTTGAACAGTTATCTGTTCAGGCAAATTTGCTTGCAAGGTGCGGGAGTGTAACTCTTATCTATAACTGATAAATAATGATAGGATGCCGTTTGTTTTTTCCTATTGTAGGATATAGGGCATCCCTCTTATTCAGGAAGACTTTTGTGAAATTGTAGCTATTTTGGCCTGTAGTTGTTCTCATAAGTGCTTATTTTCTGTTGTAAATAATAGAATTTATATAGGATAAATCAAGAAGCACGCCCGGATTCCCGGGCATGTTCAAGAAGTTTTTTTATTTTTTGACCACTTTTACGGTGGATTTTTTGCCATTTGACATGACGGATACGGCATAGGTTCCGTCCGGCAGGTCTCCAAGGAACAGTTTTACTTCCATGGCATGGCCGTCCTGCTTTCTGACCAGTTGCCCCAACAGGCTGTATACTTCAATCGAATCTATGGTTGCCGAACACTGTATGTTCAGGTAATCTTCCACCGGATTCGGATAGTACTTAAAGGTCAGCTTTTGCGGTTTTCCAACACCCAGTGCCGCATTTACCGTAACGGCAAGAGGCAGGCTCGGGCACTGTCCGCTGGCAACGGCCACGGCATAGTAGGTCGTCCCGTCAACCAGTTGGGTAGTGGCAGGCAACGGATTGGTGTTGTTTACCGCGTCATCGTGGCTGGCGTACCAGATTGCATTTGCAGGCGTTACCACAAGGTCTGCTATGGTAGCCCCTTGCTCGAACTCCTGCGATGGTGCTCCCTGCGGTGCCGGCAGCCTGTCGTTCAGGATAACGATGACCAGTGTCCTTTCCGGGCTTTCGCATCCGTTGACCGTCTGCGTTGCATAATAGGTCGTTCCGTCTACCAGTGGCGTATTGCCTGGAAGTTCCTGCGTTGCATTGGCAGAAGCATACCATTTTACCTGTGTTCCCAGTATTGCAAGGTTACTTATGGTAGGATTGGCGGTACTACAGAATTCCTGTATTTCTTCCGCAACGGGCGGTACTACTTCCTGAGGCTGGGTGATGGTAAATACCTTTGTGATTACGGAACCGTTGGCATCGGTTACCGTAACGGTATAGGTTCCTGCTGCCAGTCCTGCTGCGGCTGGTGCCGTTCCTCCGTTTGGTGACCAGGAATAGGTGTATGGTGCCGTTCCTCCGGATATGCTGACTGTAGCCGAACCGTCAGAACTTCCGTAACATGTTACGTTTGTCTGGGAAGAATCAGCTATGGCCAATGTTTCTATGATGGTGAAATCGGCTCCTGTAAAGGCAATATCATAATTATTTCCTGCGCTCAGGGTACCCTGTGTAATAGGATAGGTTCCGGCAGTTTCGCCTGCCGTTCTTACCAATGTTCCGGTAAGTACCGCCTGTGTATCTCCATTGACTAAACCTGTAACTGTATAGGTTAACGCCGGGTCAGCCGTTCCGTAGGTTTTCGACTTGGCATCAGCAACGATGTTCAGTGTTGCCTTGGTGATGTTAAAATCGGCACCGGTATAGGCGATGTCGTAGTTTCCGCTTACGGCCAGAGTTCCCTGGTTGATGTCATAGGTTCCGATGTCTTCGCCTGCCGTTCTGGTCAAGTCTCCCGTGATAATCGTATGGTCGTCACCGTTTGCAAGTCCTGTAATGGTATAGGTCAGTGCAGGATCGGCTGAACCGTAAACTTTGGTTTTGGCATCTGCAACGATGTTCAGGGTTGCCTTCGTGATATTGAAATCGGCACCCGTGTAGGCGATGTCGTAATTTCCGCTCACCGCCAGTGTTCCCTGGTTGATGTCATAGGTTCCGATGTCTTCGCCTGCCGTTCTGGTCAAGTCTCCCGTGATAACCGTATGGTCGTCACCGTTTGCAAATCCTGTGACGGTATAGGTCAGTATCGGGTCAGCCGTTCCGTAGGTTTTTGATTTCGCATCTGCAACGATATTCAGGGTTGCCTTCGTGATGTTAAAATCGGCACCGGTATAGGCGATGTCATAGTTTCCGCTTACTGCCAGAGTTCCCTGGTTGATGGCATAGGTTCCTATGTTTTCACCTGCTGTTCTTGACAATTCTCCCGTGATAACCGTATGGTCGTCACCGTTTTCAAATCCGGTTACGGTATAGGTCAATGACGGGTCAGCCGTTCCGTAGGTTTTTGATTTCGCATCTGCAACAATGTTCAGGGTTGCCTTCGTGATATTAAAATCGGCACCGGTGTAGGCGATGTCGTAATTTCCGCTTACGGCCAGTGTTCCCTGTTCGATGGCATAGGTTCCTATGTTTTCACCTGCCGTTCTGGTTAAAGTTCCTGTTACAACCGTCTGGTCATCGCCGTTGGCAAGTCCGTTAATTGTATAGGTCAATTCAGGATCTGTTGTTCCATAGGTTTTCGATTTTGTATCTGCAACAATGTTCAGGGTTGCCTTCGTGATGTTGAAATTGGCTCCGATGTAGGCGATGTCGTAATTTCCGCTTACTGCCAGTGTTCCCTGTTCGATGTCATAGGTTCCGATGTTTTCGCCTGCCGTTCTGGTTAAAGTTCCTGTTACAACCGTCTGGTCATCGCCGTTTGCAAGTCCTGTAATGGTATAGGTCAGTGCAGGATCTGTTGTTCCGTATACTTTTGATTTCGCATCGGCTATGATGTTCAATGTCGCCTTTGTGATATTGAAATCGGCACCGGTGTAGTTAATACTGTAGTTTTCAGCATCTAATGTGCCCTGAGATACAGCGTAGGTTCCTACGGCTTCGCCGGCAGCTCTGCTCAATGCTCCTGTCAGTGCCGTCTGGTCATCGCTATTTACAAAACCGATAGCGGTATAGGTAAGCATAGGGTCTGCAGTACCATATTCTTTTGATAAGGCATCGGCGGTTATGGTCAGAGCAGCTTTATTGATGGTCAGTTTAAAAATAACATCTGCTGCCGGATTATAGGTTGCGTTACCGGGCTGTTGTGCCGTAATGTTTACTTCTCCTGCCTTTTTGATTTTGATTTTCCATTTGTTGCCGTCTGCTGTGTCTTGAAAAGCTTCGGCTATGCTGTTGTCTGCAGATGTGTAGTTCACTTCGAGACCTGAACTTGCAGTAGTCGTTGGCACAAAAGGCGCATCACCATAGGCTTTAACCATGTCATTAGCCGTAATGGTTTGGTCTAACCCGCAGCTTTGTCCACTTGCGCTGTCGCCTGTAATAGTCCAACCCTTGTCAGTGGTCAATGTTGTTCTTGCCGATAGAGTATTGGTGCCGTATTGTATTCCTTGTGCCCCCAGATTACGTCCTGTTGGTGTGTTTGGATTATTTGCCCAGCCTTGTAATGTGAACGAATAGTTCTGACAATCCATTCCTGAATTGTTGAGCATATAAGCCATATTAATATTTGGATTGAGTTGCCAGTTGTCTAAGTTTTGGTTAAATGATGTAGCATTCCTAAACATACTAGACATTTCAGTTACATTTTGTGTATTCCAATTACCTATGTTTTGGTTAAATGTTGTGGCATCCATAAACATACCACTCAGGCCGGTTACGTTTATTGTATTCCAGTTGCTAATATCCTGATTAAACATGCCAGCTTGCCAAAACATGTAGTTCATGTATATTACATTTTCAGTATTCCAGTTACCAATATCCTGGTTAAAGACTTCGGCACCGGCAAACATACCATACATGTCGGTTACATTTTGTGTATTCCAGTTACCAATATGCTGGTTAAAGGCTTTAGCATTGTAAAACATACTATTCATATCCGTTACCTTTTCTGTATTCCAACTGCCAATATCCTGGTTAAAGGCTTCAGCATTGTAAAACATACTATTCATATCCGTTACTTTTTCCGTATTCCAGTTGCTTATGTTTTGGTTAAATATTTTTGCACCGGCAAACATATTTCCCATATCCGTTACATTTTCAGTATTCCAATTGCCAATATTCTGGTTAAAGGCTTCAGCATTGTAAAACATACTGCTCATATTCGTTATTTTTTCCGTATTCCAGCTGTTGATAGAAGGAGTGCCGATAAGTGATTTACAATCAGAAAACATCCAACTCATATCTCTTACCATGCTTAAGTCAGGGATGTCAGTAGCTGTGACATTCATATTTATGCACTTATTAAATGCTTGTCTTATTTCATTCCATTCAGCAATACCCCATTGAGAAACATCGATTATACGTTCGTAGTTGTACAAGTGGACTGAAAAACCTTTGAGATAGCTAGGCTTCAGATTTAGAGTAATGATTTCGTTTGCCGGCACACTGATTCTCACTTCACTCCCTTGAGTAATTGTTCCTCTGCCGGTACTGCCACCTGATGCACTCCAGAAATAATCCACAGATTTGCCCGGCGTAATGGTACTATTAAACATGATATCATTGCCGGGGTCCCAATAGTCATTATGCTTACTCATATCCCATACTGTGACAAAGTCTCCCATTGCTGCTGTAATGGTAAAGTCTGCTGCAGTATAAGTAACAGTATAGTTTTCAGTGTCTAATGTTCCCTGTGTAATAGCATATGTTCCTACCGCTTCACCTGCTATTCTGGTCAATGCCCCTGTAACGACCGTTTGGTCATCGCCATTAACTAATCCAGTTACGGTATAGGTCAATGCCGGGTCCGTCGTGCCATATTCTTTGGATAGGGCATTGGCTGTTATTGTTAAAGGTGCCTTGTTTATGGTCAATCTAAAGATGGCATCTGTTGCTGCATTATAAGTTTCATTACCGACTTGTTGAGCCCTGATGGAGGTTGTTCCTGCTTTTTTAATTTTCAGCTTCCATTTATTACCGTCTGCCATGTCCTGAAAGGCTTCTGCTATGGTGTTATCAGCAGACACGTAGCTGACTTCCAGACCTGAACTTGCCGTTGCCGTTGGTACAAAAGGCGCATCACCATAGGTTTTGACCATATCATTAGCCGTAATGGTTTGATCAAGCCCACAGTTTTGTCCGCTAGGACTGTCGCCAGTAATGGTCCAGCCTTTGGTGTTGATTAAAAAATCTCTTGCCGTTTCAGCATTAGTTCCGTATTGTTTATATGAAGCTCCAAAATTGCGTCCGGAAGGGATGTTGGGATTGTTTGCCCAGCCATTCAGCGTAAGCGAGTAGTTCTGGCAGTCCATTCCTGAAAGGTTCAACATATTGGTCATATCTGCATTTGGATTGAGTTGCCAGTTACCAATATTCTGATTAAAGGCAGTAGCATTTACAAACATGTATCCCATACGGAGTACTGAAGAAATGTCCCATTGGCTTAAATCCTGATTGAAGGAGCTTGCATAATTAAACATACCATGCATATCGGTCACTGCAGTAATATTCCAGTTGCCTATGGGTTTGTTAAATGCAGTTGCCGAATCAAACATACCGCTCATATTGGTTACTGCCGAGGTGTTCCAATTACCAATATCCTGATTAAAATTTTTGGCACCGGCAAACATAATATACATATTGGTTACCGAAGCAGTATTCCAGTTGCCAATCGGCTGGTTAAAGGAAGTAGCATTTGCAAACATCTGACTCATATTGGTTACTGCAGCAGTATTCCAACTGCTGATGTTTTGGTTAAAGGCCTGGGAGGCACCAAACATATTGCTCATATTGGTTACATTTGATGTATTCCAGTTGCTGATATCTTCATTGAATACCGGTGTATAGGCAAACATTCCCTGCATGTTTGTTACATTTTGCGTGTTCCAGTTGCTTATGTTCAGGTTGGATGCTGTCGTTCCCTGGAACATTCCTTCCATATTGGTTACATTTGACGTATTCCAATTGCTTAAATCCTGATTGAATGTTCTGGCACCACTTAACAGATAACCCATATTGGTCACGTTTGCCGTATTCCAGCTGCTAATATCCTGATCAAAAACAAGGTTAGCTCCAAACAAACCTTCCATATTGTTGACTGTTGCCGTATTCCAGCTACCAATGTTAGCCGGACCTGTCATCGATTGGCAGTTGTTAAACATGTTTCGCATAGAACGTACTGCACTCAAATCAGGAATATCAGTTGCAGTAACGTTGAGATTGACACAATCACTAAAGGCATTTTCCATTGTGCTCCAGGCTGCATCACCCCATTGGGTAATTTTGATAAGACGTCGATTATCATTGCTACTGTTGGCTGCGATATTAATGGCTTTTATTTCGGAAGCGATGCTTAGTGTGATGATTTCGCCTGCGGGCAGACCTGCTATCTGGGCGGAATTGTTTGTTGTCAGTGTACCACTACCACTACTGCCTCCTGATGATGTCCAGGTATAGCTTACTGGTTTATTAAGCAAAGTGGTAATTCCAAAACGCAGGCTGGTTGGAGTACTTTGGTTTCCCCCAGGTATGCCCATATCCCAAACGGTAACAAACGGTCTTCCGCAGATATTGCCGCTTGGGCTGTCGCCTGTGATGTTCCAACCTTTGGTAGCGATTAGCGATGTGCGTGCTGCTAAAGCACTGGTTCCGTATTGTCTGTCTATGGCTCCAAGTGTACGCCCTGAAGGTGTATTAGGGTTGTCTGCCCAACCTCTGAGCGTTGCCGAGTAATTGGCACAATCCAGGCTTGAGTAAGACAACATATTGGTCATGTTTACGGCAGGATTAAGCTGCCAGCTACCTATGTTTTGGTTGAATAATGACGCACCGTAAAACATAAATGCCATATTGGTTACGTTTGCTGTATTCCAATTGCCAATGTCTTTATTAAATGCCTGATTTGCTCGAAACATATATGACATATCGGTTACATTTGCTGTATTCCAGTTGCCAATATCTTTATTAAATGCACGATTATCTGCAAACATATAGGCCATACTGGTTACTTTAGATGTATTCCAGCTGCTGATGTCCTGATTAAATGCCTGGGCATTCCCAAACATTCCCCCCATATAGGTTACGTTTGCTGTATCCCAGTTACCTATGTTCTGATTGAAAACTCCTGTGGAATAAAACATTCCCCACATATCGGTTACATTTGCGGTATTCCAACTGCTGATATCGCCATTAAAAGCCCCGGTATATTGAAACATATATGACATATTGGTTACCTTTGACGTATTCCAGTTGCCAATATTCTGATTGAAAACCAGAGCAGATGAAAACATTTTTGACATATTGGTCACGTTTGCCGTGTTCCAGTTGCTGATGTCCTGGTTAAATACAGAAGCATTCTCAAACATGGCTTCCATATCGGTCACATTAGACGTATCCCAGTTGCCAATATTCTGATTGAAGGCACGTGCTTCTCTGAACATGTACGCCATGGTGGTTACATTTCGTGTGTCCCAATTGCTGATGTCCTGATTGAAACGGGTTGCCCCGCTAAAGAGCTGAATCATATTGGTGACATTTGATGTATTCCAGCTTCCTATGTTGGCCGGACCAGTGAGTGAGGAACAGTCAGCAAACATGGTTCTCATATTGGTTACCCTGCTCAGGTCCGGCATGTCTGTAGCCGTAACATTGAGGTTGGGACACTGTAAGAAGGCATTTTGCATACTGCGCCATTCGGCTCTTCCCCATTGGGCAACATCGATTATACGGGGGTCATTAAAAATGACAACTGATGCCAGATTCTCCGGTTTTATATGGAGTGTAATCGTTGGCTTGTTGGCAGGTATGACAATTTGATGGTTACCTGAAGTAGTAACCGAGCCACTACTGCTGCTGCCATCCGGTGCTGTCCAGAAGTATCTCACCAGATTGTTTGGCGATGGCAACGTAGTAATGTTAACAGTTATCCTTGTATGGGTAGTTACTTTGGTCATGTCCCATACGGTAATAAAATCTCCAAGAGCATTGGGGATGGTAAAATCTGCTCCGGTATAGCTGATGATATAGTTAGCCGCTGCCAGGGTTCCCTGTGCAATAGGATAAGTGCCTACGGCTTCACCAATGGTTCTTTTTAAAGTACCAGAAATTACTGTCTGTGTATCGCCATTTACCAATCCGTTGGCGGTATAGGTCAGTACAGGATCTGCCGCGCCGAATTCTTTTGATTTGGCATCGGCTGTTATGGTTAAGGGCGCTTTTAGTATTGTCAGGTTAAAGAAAACATCGGGGGCTTGAACAAAAATTTCGTTTCCGGCCTGTTTTGCCGTGACTCTTACCTGTCCTGCCTTTTTTATTTTTAGCTTCCATTTGTTACCGTCCGCACTGTCCTGAAAGGGTTCGGCTATACTGTTATCTGAAGTTAAATAGCTTACTTCCAGTCCTGAACTTGCTGTTGCTGTTGGTACAAAAGGTAAGTCACCGTAAGTTTTGACCATTTCAGTTGCTGTAATGGTTTGTGAACGTCCGCAATTTTGTCCGCTCGGGCTGTCTCCTATAATAACCCAGCCTTTGTTGTTGGTCAGCAAAGTTCTGGATGCTGTAATATTGTTTCCGTATTGTATGCCTAATGCCCCGAGTCTACGTCCGGGAGGCGTGCTTGAGTTGTTGGCCCAACCATACAGTGTTGCCGAGTAGTTCGCACAGTCCAATCCGGATTCATCCAACATATTGCCCATATTTGCATAAGCATTAAGCTGCCAGCTACCAATGTTTTGGTTGAACTTAGTTGCTCTGAAAAACATCTCTCTCATATCTGTTACTGAAGCCGTATTCCAGTTGCTCAAGTTTTGATTAAAAGCTTTGGCATTCTGGAACATATACCCCATATTGGTTACGTTTGCCGTATTCCAGTTGCCAATGTTTTGATTGAAGGCATAAGTATAACCAAACATAAAGTCCATATTTTTTACTGAACCGGTATTCCAACGGCTGATGTCCTGATTGAAAGTTTCTGCCTGATAAAACATAGCACGCATGTTGGTTACTTTTTTAGTATCCCAATTGCCAATATTCTGATTAAATGCCTTTGCGTCTTGAAAAAGACCTTCCATAGTAGTCACATTCGCTGTATTCCAACTGCCTATATTGCCATTAAAAACGAAAGCCTGCTTAAACAAAGCGGACATATCGGTTATGTTTTCAGTATTCCAACTTTCTATGTTGGGAACGGTTTGAAGTTCCAGGCAACCATAAAACATCCCCTTCATGCTGCTTACTCTTGTAAGATCCGGTATATCTGTAGCGGTTATATTTAGGTAAAGACAGCCTAAGAAAGTGTTTTCCATCGTACCCCAGGCCGCATTACCCCATTGTGTAACATTCATAAGTCGCCTTGGTTCTACTTGGGAGAAAGCTGTGAAATCCGGCGCCATGCTTAATGTTACCATTTGGTTCGCAGGTAAACCTATAATTGTTGCCTGAGTACTGTTTGCAGGTATAGTACCACTACCGCTGTTACCTCCTGATGCGGTCCAGCTATAGTTGACCGGTGTGTTTGGCAAGGTTGTAATGCCAAAACGCAAAGTAGTGGAAGTGCCTAACGGGCCATGTGGCTTGCTCATGTCCCAAACGGTAATAAAGTTTTCCGGTGCGGCTGCATTGGCTTCCGGTATTGAAACTGTTTCTGTAACGCCGGTAGCTGCGTTGGGGTTCTGAAGGTAATTTTTACCTGCAGGAGTTTTATAGGTACTACTGTTACTGGTCGTATTGTGTGCGTCTTTTTTATAGAATACACTACTATCATCCGGCATATTGTCAATAAAGCTGTACAATACAGATTTTGTAGCCAATACGGTTGCCATATCATTGTTTGATGATAAATGTTTTTTTGCAAAGCTATGGGTATAGCCAAAAAGCAAAAAGGCCAATAAATAAGTAGAATGTAATTTTCTCATCTTAAATCAATTTAATTTGTTCTCAATCCCGATTCTTTATAGGAATCATTAAATTAGAAGCTATTCCTTAACAGCGATTGCTGTAGAATTGCTACAAAACTGACTCATAGACAGATGCGGAATTGTTTCCGAAAACTGCATAATCAGTCGAATGCTATTAAAGATGAGTAAATAAAAATACGCTACCTCGGAACCGCAGGACTGGGTTTCCGGTTTAGGGTTACACGCTTAAAATTTCAGATAAGGCAAGACTATTGAATTTCGAAACCTATTTCGATTGGATGTAGGATGAAATCATATGTATGCTTTTGAACGGATGTAATCCGTCAAAACAGTTTGCTTGCAAGAATGGGAGTAATTCTTATCTATAACTGATAAAAGGTAATAAGGCGCCGTTTATTTGTTTCCAATTTTTGGGTTCCGGACATCCCTGTTGTGAGGAAGACTTTGATAAAATCTAAATCATTTTGGCCTGTAAGTGTTTTCATATGTGCTTATTTTCAGGGTGTAAATATATAGAGAATTTAATTACATGACCTAGCGGTTTAATCTTTTTAACAGTAAGTTAACCGGTATTTTTAAAATAATTAACTTTAAAAGTAGGTATTTTAAGGTATAAACGTTAATGTTTATAATATAATAAAACAAGTTGTTTTTCAATTTTATGGTATTGTAATTGTTCATGATTTTGTTGTTTTATATCCGGAATTGTTTCTTTTAAAAATTAGCAGAAAGACTATAAATCCATATGAAGCAACACTATCTTGAAATTTGTAAACTCCTGTTGATTGTATCCTGATTTTTATCTTTGTTGTGTATCTTTGGCATAGTAACAGAATAAGCCTTACGCTTTATTTTAACATGGACAACAGATTTTCCGATAACAATCAGGTTGGAGTAGTGGCTTCGTTTTTTGAATTGGTGAATACTCATTTTCAAGGGAATACGAATGCACTATGCTGGCACAGAAATTTAGACGGCGATTTTGAAGAAATTGTGTCTAAGTTGCAATTAAAGGAAGATATTACCGAAGTTTCCGTAGATGATCTTTTAACATTACAATTATCAGAAAAGGGGAGTGTTGCCAGAGAAATTATCTTAAACGATCTGCAGTTATTAACCGATTCCGGTGCATCGCCTTCACTTAATTTGTTGAAACGCTATGAACGGGATGAGGAGTTCGATTTTATTTCAACCGATGTCTATTCCTGGCATGTGGACCGTTCGCCTGTAAGTACCGATACTTTTTTATGCACTTACTATGGAGCTGCAAGTGATATTATACCAAACGATGAGGTCCTACAAAAAATCCTGATTCCGGAAGTTCGTGAAAAGCTGAAAGAATTACACGACGGACCAGAATCAGAATTTGAAGATTTTTTAAAGGAAAATTATTTTGATCTGCATTATCAGGCTAAGCCAGATGCTCAACCTGTTAATTTAGGATTGGGGCATATTTGGAGATTGGCAGTAGATCATCCGGAGCAAAAGGTTTTGCCTTGTGTGCATAGGGCTCCTGTGGAAAGGGGTGAATGTAGATTGTTGTTGATTTGTTAGAGAGATATTATTTAAGGAACTCCTTAAATTTATATTACCGGTAATTTAATTCCTAACTTATATACTTCATGATAGGTTTTGATTTCATTTTCTTCAGATAGATGCTCTTTGATTTTATCCAAAGTAAAACTTTCTGATACTACTTCCAAAGTTGGGTAAATAATCAAACACTTGATGTGAGTATCATCTAAAATATTACATTCTTTTCTCACTTTCTTTAACCTTGCATAGCCCGAAACTTGTCTTATATCTTCATGAATTTGGCCATGTTGATAATGTAATTTGTATTTCGTATCTATAATAATAGAATTTTGTCCGTCTTTAATTAGAAAATCTAAATAATTTCCATGTGTTGAAAACTGATACTTAATTCTGCTGTCATTTGGATTTGCTTTCAATAATTTTTGATAAACATATAACTCAAACAGCCTAGGCATGTCTATCCAAAATGGCGGAGTTTCTGTTTTTGTAGCAGTAGTTGCTGAAATGTTGTAAGAAAATTGTTTTAAGATGAAATTTCCAATTCGGATTGCGTCTTTATATTCTTTAAAAAAAGGGTTGTGTTTAAAGTGTTTCAGCTGATTTTCTTTTTCAAAATTGCTGATATTTTGAAAAGCGGGACGAATATAATTAATCAGATTATCAATATCTGTCTTTGTATCAGTAAAAAATTGGAATTGATTTTCTACATAACTTGTGCAAAACTCAAATACTTTTTTTAGAAACTGATTTTCTAGATTATCTTCTCCAAAAACCTGATATTCACAGTAGGTTGTTGTGATGCGATTCTTAAAAACATTCTGTTTAACATGTTGCCCTAACAAAATTTTACCTTTTAACCGGTTGGTTAGGTTTTCCTGAATTTTATAGTAGGATTTTTTGAGTCCTTTTCTAACAATAACTTTTAGTAGACTCAAAAACTGAACAATTAGAAAAGGTGTTAGATGGTCTTCTTTCTGTTCAATTTTTATTTTAGGTTCTTCCCAGTAGATTTCTAATAAGTCTCCAATTTCCTTAGTCGAAATTTTGGAAGTATAAATATCAAGTAACATTTTCAGGTAATCTACTTGTGCCAGATTTTCCTGATGATTTTGTGAAGCCTGTATTATTGTTTCATTTTCTTTGTCTTCATGTTTAGCATTTTCTTCATCATCAATCTCTTTTTGGATTGAAGTCTGATAAATTTCTATAAGTTTTTTATTGATTTTTGGTTCGACTTGTAAGAATTTTTTCCCTTGCACCAGCCAGTCCAAGCCTACATAATAATTAGCTTGCAAGTCATAACATTTTTCTCCGATATTTTCAGAAATATGATATGGGAAAACTTTTGTAAAGAGCTTTTTTCTATTATTGATTTTAACCAATCGGAAATCTAGGTCACTTAGGTAAGAGCGATTTTTATCAGGATTTTCTACAGATTGGAAAACTTGAAATTTACAATGTTCAGAAAGCGAAATTTTCATTATATACTTGCTTGTAAACTATTAATCTTCTCCTTAATATCTTCTCCTATTAATATTCCATCTTTTATGTATTCAAATAAAATTGGTTTGATTTCGTATTCCAGTCTGATTGCCATAGAACCTCCTTCATCAGATTTATCAATAAAATAGGAATGTCCTAAGGCAACATCTTTTGGTTCAAACTCATTAGATAAATAAGTGCTTCTTGTTTTATAATCGTCTGACGTAAATAAGTTTTTAATGGATATAAATAATTCGCTATCAAATTTAATTGTAACATCGGCTGACAAATCTTTTGGCAAGATGTCTATAAATGCAAACCTTCTTCTTATAGCGTAATCAATATGTCCAACACTACGGTCTGCTGTATTCATGGTGCCAATAATATAGAGATTAGGAGGGAGTATCAGCTCTTTTCCATCTACATCATACATAGATTCTACAGTTTCTCCTCGGTATTCCAAAGCATAGATTAATTCTCCTAATACAGAAGAAAGATTCGCTCTGTTGATTTCGTCGATAATTAGGATAAATGGTTTTTCTGTAATCCTGTCAGAATATTCATTTACATCAACTTGTAAATTGTTTTCTTTTAGATAATCTTTAAACAAATTTAGAACTCTAACAAAATAACTGGCATGTTGACGGGCTAAACCAGAAATATTAAGATTCTTTTTAATATCTTGACGTTCAATGTTACCGTCTTTATAAGATTGTAGAATGTCTGTGAATAGCATCCTATTACCATTTTTTAACCAACCATCATTTTTTCCTCTATATCTAAAGGCTTTTTCATCATCGGTAGTAATAAGTCCAACACTATTTGTTAAAGGATAATAACCATTTAATTTTTCAATTTCGTCATTTATATGTTCAATAAATAAATCGAAAAATTCTTTAAGTTTTGTTTCTTTTGAAATTGTTTGCACATCTTTTTTACTGTCTAAATAATTATCTAATGCTTGTCTAGCAAATTTTCCTAGAGTCTTATTTTGCGCTTCATAAAGAATACCTTCTCCATTAGGATTAGCTCTAGCCTCAATTCCTCTTACAAAATCTTCGTAAGTATAGCTTGGGTGAAATTGAATGAGTTTAAATTGATTCTGATACACTTTGATAATTTCATTATGAAATAGATGACGTACAAGAGCTCTTTTTGCGTATTCGGGATATTCCGTATAAGTGTTGTTTTCCCATTCTCCACTAATATAACATTCATAAGTGTCAGAAATCGTAAAAGAAAAAGCAGGTATACTTGATGTACCATTAAAATGAATAATATCGTTAGATATAGATTTAATAATAAGCGGTTTGTACTCTCTATCAAAATTCACGGGGATAAATTCAAAAGCTGATTGCAGTTTGTTTTTAAAAAATTCAATATTAATTAATAAATCATTTACAATTTTTTTCGCCAATCTGGTTTTGCCTGTTCCTGGAGGACCTTGCAAGATGATTTGTTTTTTGTATTGGAGAATTTCTAAAAAATTTGTTTCATCTTGTATTTCACTCATATCATTATTATTATAAATTGGTGTAGAATTTTGAGAATTATTTTGGTTATTTAGTATATCATAAGTTTGCCAAGGATATGTAATAATTTCATAATAGTCTTTATTAGGTAACTTATTTTTAAAGTAATTGAGAACTCGATTACTATTTTCAAACCAATTATTTGAAATAACCAAAGATGCTGAAGAATCATTTTTATTAATTCTTTGCATAAGAACTTTTATTCGGTCTTCATTTACGATAGTACAAAGTAACTTTGGTTGAAGCGAAGCAATTAGTCGATTTGCTGAAGCTTTTCGGTTTTGAGTTGTAAATTGTCGAAGCCAATTTCTTATTTTATCGTATGTATCTAAATCCAGAGTATCTTGCTGATATGAAATTTTGGAAAGCATCTGTGCAAGTTCACTCCAATTATTCTTAATTTTTAGCTTTTCATCATGAGAATAATATCCTTGTTGTAAAGAAGCAACACATTGGTCTCTATTCTTTTCAAAAAATTCTTGAAAGACCTTGTTATCCCATTCTGTCCAATTGTTTTTTATTTTTGCTTCTTCTATAAAAAGGGGAACGAAATTTTTATAATTGTTTTGCCAGTTGTCCCAAACTTTTATTTCGTTAATTACTTTATCAATCATATGCTATTATTCTTTAAAATAGATATAGTTTTATCATTCTGTAAGCCCTTTTTTATTTAAAGCAGTTGTGCCGTAAATATAACCAAAATCACTACTCCGCCCAATACGGTAAACCGTAAAAGCTATTTTAATGAAAAAAATATAGATTTAATTGTTGGGTTTTAGGCCGTGTTTTTATAGATATTTTTTTATATTTAACCTCATTATAAAAGGTACTTGCCATGGAACACAAAATACATCAGGGTCGCAATGTGAAACGCTTTAGGGAAATGCTGGGCATAAAGCAGGAGGCTTTGGCTTTTGATATTGGTGGCGACTGGAACCAAAAGAAAGTTTCTCTCCTGGAACAGAAAGAAGTAATTGAAGATGCGTTATTACAACAAATAGCTGAAGTCCTGAAAATTCCCGTGGAAGCCATCCAAAATTTTGATGAAGAACAGGCGGTGAATATTATTGCAAATACGTTTAATATTGAAAAAGATGCTTACATAGGTAACTCTCAACCAACTTTTAATATAAATCCTGTCGAAGAAATTAAAAAACTTCATGAAGAAAAAATCGCCCTTTATGAACGTATGCTAAAGGAAAAAGACGAAATGATGGCAAGGCTGGAAAAGCTGATTGATAAGAGATAAATGCACAATAGTATAAATGAAAAGCTCAACGGAAATGTTGAGCTTTTTTATCAGGCGTTAACTCCATCAACGAAAACGTCTACGAAATTTTGCACTTTCTGAATAATTCTTCTTCCTATATTATTCCTTTCAGTGAGCTTTGGCTTTACTTCAAGAAGTTTTAAAGTATCACTAATTTTAGGCGTTTTAGCCGTAAAAAGAAAATCATCAATAGCATCTCTGAATCTGTCCTTATTCAAAGATTCTTCAGTAGCAATTTTGTCAAAAGCAGCGATTTTTTCATTATTCCAGAATTTCTCAAATTCTTCATTTACATTATTACCGTCAGAAATATGAGGCAGATTTTCCTCTATAAATTTCTCTATCAATTCCTTTTTGCTTCTCAGTTTAGCATCTCCGGAAAGAATATCCCTGATTTCTTTTTTCTTTAGTTCCAGTTTATCGCCTTTCAGATTGGAGTCTGCAAGGTTGGCTAATAATGAAATTATATAGTCTACATTTATTTCATCACGATGAATTAATTCCAGCTCAAAATCTACATCATCCAAAATACTTGCCTTTCCTTCACCACCTTCTTTTGGTACTTTAATTTCAGTCCATAAATCGAGATATTTACTTTTGTATCCATCAAATTCATACTCAGTCATTTCCAATTTGTCAAAATCGAAATCTGCAAAGGATTTTAAAATATTCAGAACACGCATTAGTTCACGGAAAGCCGTAATAAACTCAAACTTGTCATGGTCGGTTTGGTAACTGTTGACACTGTCAACCTCGGGGGCAACTAATTTTAGTGTTTCTAAAGCAGAATTGAAAAGCTCGATATAATCTTCGATAGGATGGATGATGATTTCCTGAATCGCTTCTTTATTGGAAAATAAGGTAACGGCATCATCGGTTGCCGATTTAAGATTTCGGAAACAAACAATATTGCCTTGCGATTTCTTTTCGCCTAAAAGTCTGTTGGTGCGGGAAAATGCCTGAATCAATCCGTGATATTTCAGGTTTTTATCTACAAATAAAGTATTCAGTTGCGGACTGTCAAATCCTGTGAGAAACATATTGACAACGATGATTAAGTCAACTTCTTTACTGCGAACTCTTTTTGCAACGTCATTATAATAGTTGTAAAAAGTCTGGGAATCTTTTGTTGAAAAGTTCGTTCCAAACATTTCATTATAATAACCAATATATTTTTCTAATACATTTCTGCTATGGGAATCCCCGTATTGAGCCTGTGGTTCTGCAACCATTCCGAGCTCGGGTTCGTCATAAATTCCATCTGCATCTTTTGACTCCTCATTGGTTCCATAACTGAAAATTGTGGCAATCTTTAACTGATGCTTGCCTTCTTCTTTCTTTTTCTGAAAGAGGTCATAATATTTCTGCAGAACATCAATACTACTTACACAAAACATTGCATTAAAGGTACCGCTGTGTGTTTTTCTTCCATATTCTGCGATAAGATAATCTGCAATTTTTTCAAGACGTTTCGGGCTTTCCAAAAGCTCTTGCGTATCGATTGCCTCAACGTCAGTATCTATATAAGTATTGCTGCCTTCTTTCTCCTTGTATCTTCCCACATATTCCACAGAAAACTTCAAAACATTATCATCCCGAATAGCATCGGTAATCACATATTTGTGTAGACAATCCTCAAAAAGCCTGTTTGTGGTTGCCGGAGCTCCGTCTATTTTCCCAATCGAATTGACTTCTGAAATCGGAGTTCCGGTAAAGCCAATCATTTGGGCATTCTTAAAATATTTCTTGATATTCTGGTGCGTATCTCCAAACTGGCTTCTGTGGCATTCGTCGAAAATAAAAACCACTTTTTTATCTTTCAGCTTGTCTATTTTGTTACCATGTTTTTCTTTGGTAATGGCAGTGTTTAGCTTCTGTAAAGTTGTAACAATCAGTTTTGTATTGTCGGAAAGCTGTTTTACTAAATGTGCCGTGTTTTCAGTAGCATCTACACTTCCTTTTTCAAAGGCATCGAATTCTTTTTGGGTCTGATAATCCAAATCCTTTCTGTCAACCACAAAAACAACTTTCTCTACTTTTGGGATTTCTTTCAGAATCTGACTGGCTTTAAAGGAAGTCAATGTTTTTCCCGAACCTGTTGTATGCCAGATAAAACCGTTTTTATCGGTATTTCTTACCCGGTCTACAATTTTCTCAACAGCATAATATTGATAAGGCCTCAGAACCATCAATATTTTATTGGTTTCATTCAAAACGATATACTTGGTAATCATTTTAGCAATATGGCAAGGTTCTAAAAATGCCTGCGCAAAAAGTTCCAACTGCGTGATGTTATTGTTATGTTCATCAGACCAAAAGAAAGTTTGCTTAAAAGTCTGCTTGGCGTTGTTGGAATAGTATTTCGTATTAACTCCGTTACTGATGATAAACAGCTGAACATAATTGAACAATCCGCTTCCTGAATTAAAAGACTGATGGTGGTAACGGTTGATTTGGTTGAAAGCTTCTTTCATTTCCAGACCACGACGTTTTAGCTCAATCTGGACTAAAGGCAGTCCATTGATTAGTATTGTTACATCATATCTGTTTTTATAATTGCCTTCCTGAGCAATCTGATTGGCGACCTGAAACTGATTCTGACACCAGTGGTCTTGACTGATAAATTCAATCCATTCGGAACTTCCGTCATCTTTGATAAAATGAAACTTGTCTCGAAGAATTTTTGCCTTCTCGAAAACATTTCCCTTTGAAAGATGGTTTAGAATTTTTTCAAATTCTTTGTCAGAGAATGTTTTTTTATTATGAATTTCGAGTTGTGTTTTTAGATTTTTAATCAGGTCATGTTCATTACAGATTTTTACTTTTTTATGCCCTAATTGCTGTAATTGTTCAACTAATTTCTGTTCTAAAATATATTCGGGTTGACTTGACATTCCTTGGTGTTATGAGGTTGATGAAAATTTTGCCAGACCTAAAAAATCTGACAAAATTTTAATTGTTCCTTCAAATTTAATAATAATGTATGATGAGTGCAATTATTTGAGAGCTTTAAACATTTGGTCAATTGCTTTTTTCTTCTGCTCCAGATTAGGATGAACATACAAGTTGAGAGTGGTGCTAATATTGGAATGTCCCAACAGAACACTTACTGTTTTGTAGTCGCAATTGCTTTCGATGCATCGTGTAGCAAAACTATGGCGTAATCCATGAAATTTAATATCCGGGATTTCTAAGTACCGCATTAGGTTTTTATAATAACTTCGGTAGGTTCTTGGTTCTGTGGGTTTGGAGTCGTTGGTTAAGACATAAAAAGCAGGATTTACAATTTTCTTAAAAGGTTTCAGCATTCTCAGAAGTTCTCTGGTAATTGGAATTTCACGGGTTGAATTTTTAGTTTTTGGGGTGTCAATAAGAAGTTCGGTTTTGCGCTCTCCATCTTCAATGACGTAGATTCTTTGGATGGTTTTACGAATGTTGATAATCCCGTTATCCGTATCGATATCTTCCCACGTAAGGGCACAGATTTCGCCAATCCGCATTCCCGAACAGAGGCAGATATAAACACCTAAATTCCTAAAGGTAAAATGTTCCTGAATATAGCTCATCACTTTTTTCTGATGTGTTCTGCTCAAAACTTCAATCGTGTGGGTTTCCCTTACTGTGGGATATTGAATGTCAAAATTGATAAACTCAATCCATTTATTCTTGGCTCCAAATTTTAATACCATTTTTAGGACAATAAGAATGTCTTTTATACTTTTCTGACTTAGTCCCTGCTCCAGTTTTTGAAATACGAATTTCTGAACATCTTTTTCTTCAATTTCAGAATGGTTTTTGAATACAGGCAATAAATGATTTTCCAGTAATAGCATATAAGCCGAAAAAGTTGATTTTTTTACATAAAGCTTTTTGTCGTTCTTCCAATGTTCAGCGATTTCGGCTAATGTTTTCTTTTTTGTCATAATTTTTGATTTTGTAATTAATTATTTGAAACCCTAAAAGGTATGAATTGATAATAGTTAATCAAAAATTTAGGATTAGTGGATAATTTTCTCCCCAATCTGCGGAAAGGAGATAATTATGACTTTCTTTCCTAATTTAAGATTTCCGAGGTTTGAAGGGGAATGGGAAAAGAAGAAGTTGGGTGAGACTTTTTCAATATTTAATGGCTATGCGTTTTCAAGTAATGCAAGTGTAGATAATGGAAATATTTGGGTAAAAATCGCAGAT
>WPCJ01264429.1_pt1 | contig 24328 bp, 19 predicted proteins | sample 5399831 | NCBI WGS metagenome assembly WPCJ01 (sample SAMN12869470, study PRJNA574797) | sludge metagenome | isolation source: wastewater treatment of pH10 | place: China:Beijing | collected 2019-05-20 | reverse complement strand
AGGGAGTCTAATTGTGGCTATTAATGATCAGATTGCCGATGGCCGGGATGTGTCATGGCTTTGGGATGTGGCGATTGCCAAAATTAAAGATTGGCACCACCAACCAGATTCAATCACAACAACTGGTAGCAGAGCATATGACATGGCCTTGCGATTTAAATACGACAATATGACTTGTAGCTCCAATATGAATATGAACTCCACGCTTAGCAATCTTGAACCGGGATCAGCCAATATCACTGTGATTGCCACCTATACATCTATGCTAGAAATAAGGAGATTACTTGTTCGCGAATCTAGCGCTAAGGAGTTCTGGAAATGAAGACTATCAATATCGCACAGCTTTACCCTAAAGATATGAACATCTACGGAGATACTGGAAATGTACTTGTGTTACGACGTCGTCTTGAATGGCGAGGTTTTGAAGCAAACGTTAGGAAGATAAACACAGATGACAGCAAGTTAGATCTTACAGACGTCGATATAATAATTGGCGGGGGTGGTCAAGACAGTGGGCAACTAAATGTGGAGAATCACCTGCAGCGTCATAAAAAAGAGATTAAATCAGCATCGGAAGACGGTGTGGCGATGTTAATGATTTGCGGAATGTATCAACTATTTGGACATGAATTTGTAACCCTTAGCGGGGCTCACATCAAGGGAATATCTGTTTTTGATCTTGTAACCGTAGGTTCTGACACTAGAATGATTGGAAATGTAGTAATAAATACATCTTTAGGCGAAATTGTTGGCTTTGAAAATCACAGCGGAAAAACGGTTCTCAAAAACAATCAATCATATTTCGGTAAGGTTGTTAAAGGGTCAGGTAATAACGGCGAAGATGGTTACGAAGGTGCTGAGTTGAATAATACTTTTGGAACTTATTTACACGGCCCTCTACTACCAAAAAACCCAGTATTGGCCGATCTATTAATTTTGCGTGCTTTGAGCAGAAAATACGGATTGGATGATATTCAGCCACTAGATGACTTGGATGAAAACCGAGCACATAAATGGGCAAGTGGACTACTATATTAGTATCTAATTCTTTGCATAGCAAACAAGTCTGTTACAATAATTACCAAAGGGGATAATATGATAGACCAACTTTTTGGTTCAAAGACACGAGTGAAGCTGCTGTATCTGTTTTACAGCAATCCGAATCGTTCATTCTATGTACGAGAAATTACCCGAAAAATTGATGAACAAATAAATTCAGTTCGTCGCGAACTTTCGAACTTGCTCACAATTGGCATTATTAGATCTGACAGTTCTAATAATCGACTATATTATGAAGTAAACCAAGACCATGAGTTTTATCATCAGCTTGGCGAGATATTCAGTGCCAAAACAGATTCAAAACTGTCTAAAGCACAATCTAACCAGGAAAAAAGGTTTAGGGAAATAGGTAGTATTAAGGCCGCCTATCTCATGGGTAAATTTGTTCGAGACGTTAATAATAATGTCGATATGGTAATAATCGGCGATGTAAACAAAACTAAGTTAGAAAGTTTGGTACATGATCTTGAAAAGGAAGAAGGATTTGAAATAAACTTTACGGTAATGAGTGTTGCTGATTATGATTATCGTGAAACAATAAATGATAGATTCATAAAGGATATTATGACTGCAAAGAAAACTGTTATTGTTGAAGAAAAAACAACAATAGATAAAGAGACAAAGGAATAGGGCAGATTATGGCAGATATTAGTTACAGAGGTGTTAACTGTTTTGAAATCAAGACAAAAAAAGCAAATATTATCATTGATCCGTTTGCAAAAGAATTTGGTAAACAGCCATCTATTAAAGACAAAATAGTCTTATACACTAGTCGAACGGCTACAGAACTAGATGATAGTGCTCGTTTTGTTATTAATAATCCCGGTGAATATGAAATTGATCTAGTTAGCGTTGCGGGAATACCCACTAAGGCCTACGGTGACGATTCGTCTGAAACCGGGGCAACAATCTATCGTCTTGTTATCGGAGATACTCGATTGGGTGTAATTGGTAATATTGAGCCTAAGCTTAGTGATGAACAGCTTGAGGCACTAGGTCTTATTGATTACTTGATTATCCCAGTCGGGGGTAATGGCATGACACTGGACTCAACAGCAGCAGCCTCATTGGTCCGCGATATTGAACCAAAAATTATTATTCCTTCTCACTTTGACGTTGATGGAATTACTTATCCGGTCGCACAAGATAAGATAGAAGCATTCGGTAAAGAATTGGGCAAAGAAGTAGTCATTGAACAAAAGATTAAGCTATCAAGAAATGATTTACCTGAGGAACTTTCAATAATTGGACTTGGTGTAAGCTAAATAACGATATCAAGCTTAAGCAATTAATCCTTAAACTTAATTAATCCTAACCTTACTTATTTTGCAGCTAACTTACCTTGTTTTCGTAGAGTACGAAGCCCTGCAGCACTAACTTTGATGCGCTGTTTCTTGCCTTCAATTACAATTTTCCTCATTTGAAGATTTGGTCGCCATATCTTCTGAGTTTTTCTTTGAGAAAAGCTGACATTGTGACCAAATTGCTTACCTTTGCCGGTGATTTCGCATTTTTCTGCCATTCTTTACTCCAATTGCATTATTCGATGTCCAATCATATCTGTAGAACGGGCTTTAGTCAAGACTGAATTTAGAATATACTGTTAATCTATGGATTCATTACTTCTAATTATTATATTCATTATGCTACTGCTGCTATCGGTTACGCTGCACGAAGCGATGCATGGTTATGCAAGCTACTGGTTAGGTGACGATACTGCACTACATTCTGGGAGATTAACCCTTAACCCTCTGGCACACATTGATCCGTTTATGTCCCTTCTGCTACCAATTGGACTGTTCATACTCGGGTTGCCCGTGTTTGGTGGTGCAAAACCGGTTCCTTTCAATCCCTATAGGCTTCGTTATGGCGATTGGGGGCAGGCTATAGTTGCCGTAGCAGGGCCAGCTACCAATCTTGTGCTGGCAGTTGTTACTGGCATCTGGTTGAGGTTTATTGATTTCCCCAATGAAGGATTCCAGACGATATTACAACTTTTTGTACAGATTAATCTTGGATTCTTCATATTTAACCTGATACCAATCCCACCGCTAGATGGTTCACGAATATTGTATGCGGTTGCTCCAGAGTCTTTAAAAGCGAGCCTAAGAAGTGTCGAACGAAGCGGACTTCTGATTATTTTTGCAGTTGTCATCCTTTTTAGTTCTGTTATTTCAAGAGTTATAATCGCAATTATGAAACCGTTATTCGAACTAATTACTGGCACACGTTTGACTTTTTAGATTAATTTATAAGCATAAATGGTGTATAATCATAAGTGCTCTATGATGGATGCGTTTCAGATGATTTTTTCCTGAACTCCATACGCACGGGAATCTTATTATAGTTAGCGCCGTGGTGTTAACTTGCGGATACCCACCTAGTAAAATGCTAGGAAAAAGCTCTGAAGCGTACCCATCTAGAGTTTTTGATTTGTAATTCACCCCATAAATATAGATGCATCAATAGTTTTAGAAAGAAGAGACCAATGACAGAGCTTGAAGCACAAGAAGAGTTCGTATCATTGGCGCTAGCAATGGGTTGCGGTGTTGTGCGGTCGGATGGTGAAATTAAGTTATTAAGTGAGTCTGGCGAAACGGTACGCACATTTCTTCGTGAAGATAAAACTACATGGCTAGATTTGGTAGAGCAACTAAAACAGATTTCTGAATCAGCCGTAGAAAAGCCCCCAGTAACATTCGGTGTTCACGATCGAGAAGACCTAATAATTTATACTGATGGAGGCTCCAGAGGCAATCCTGGACCATCAGCATCAGGTTTTGTGATTATGGACAGCAAAGAACAGATCCTTGGTGAAGGCGGGGAGTATCTCGGTGTCACAACTAATAACCAAGCTGAATATCAAGCAGTGAGGCTGGCATTAGAGTCAGCACTAAAATACCACCCAAAGAACATAGAGTTTAGAATAGACAGTCTACTGGTAGTTAATCAGATGAATGGTGTTTACAAGATTAAAAATCGCGATCTATGGCCAATTCACAGTGCGATAAAAGAGCTAACCAAAGAAATAAACGGCTCTGTTAAATTTATTCACATCAGACGCGAGTTCAACACACTTGCCGATCAGAAAGTTAATGAAGTACTAGACGCTCAAACAGATTGAAACTCTGTTAAATGGACTATTTCGTAGATATAGTTACAACATGTTTGAAAGCGACAGGTTCTTCTACGGCTAGCTGAGCCAGTACTTTTCGGTCTAACTCGATGTTGTTTGATGCAAGTTGCTTGATAAATTTACTGTATGAAACACCATCAAGTCTTGCGGCGGCATTAATTCGCTGTATCCATAGTCGTCTGAAGTCTCGTTTTCTGTTTCGTCGGTCTCTGTATGAATATTGTAATGCCCGTATTACGGCCTGTTTACCCATTCGGTAACTAGTTCGTCTACGGTGCTGCATCCCTTTGGTACTTTGAAGAACCTTCTTGTGCTTATTTCTAGCAGGAACTGATCGTTTTATTCGCATATTACAATCCCCCCATCTGACTCTTAACTTTTGTCATATCGGCACTGCTGACATCATGATTCAGCGAGTAGCCGCGTTTTCTACTACTAGATTTCTTTTGAAGGAAATGATTTTGAGATGGACGGCGATGAAGAAGCTTACCAGATCCGGTAACTTTGATTCTTTTGGATGCTCCACTATGGGTTTTGCGCTTAGGCACGGTAGGTACTCCTTAAAACTATTGTTAGTTGCTTACCTGCAAAACTCGCATCTTGTTCTATTGAACTAATATCAGCGAATTGCGCAGTTACTTTTTGAAGAAGCGATGCTCCAAGTTCTTTATGTGCCATTTCTCGGCCTCTAAAGAAAACGCTGACTCTAACAATATGACCACTTTCCAGAAAATCACGTATTTTCTTTGTCTTTATTGCTAAGTCGTGTTCGCCGATTTTTAAACCAAATCTGATTTGTTTTACGTTTACGGCCTTCTGACGTTTTTTGCCTTGTTGCTGTTGTTTTGTTTTTTTGTATGAATACTTTCCCCAATCTAGAATCTTACAGACTGGAGGCTTCGCATGTGGGGAGACTTCTACGAGATCTAAACCAGCTGTTGAAGCTAGTTCAAGAGCTTTATCAGTTGACACTACGCCAAGTTGATTCTCATTTTCATCAATCAACCTTACTTCTTTAACGCGAATTTGTTGATTAATACGAGTGTTCTGATCGTTTTTTATTGAATGCTCCTCATTCTCATGCTTGCAAGCTAAAATTGTATCAAACAAATCCTACTGAGGTCAACCACTGTTTGTGAAGATTTCAGTTTCTTGAGATTCAATTAGCACTATTGTGATCGAATAGCGTTTGCTAATGCTTTCTTTTCTTCGAGAGAAAGCGAGAGCTTAGCTGTCCCGTTAATTATATCTTTCGTATAGATGCGCGTACCATCACGACTATGGATGGCGGTCACTATAAAACCCGTATCAGTATGGTCGAGAATGCACAAAACAAAACTCTGGTCACCACCTGTGTCCTTAAATGGGTTAAATCTGATAAGGGCTGTTTTCTGTAATGATTTTTGGGCAATTATCCTCAAGTCAGAATAGGTTTTCTGAATTTGTTCCTGTTGTTGCATTATATTTTTATTACTAGCAGCAATTTCTCCTAAGAAAGTATTTAAATCAGTATGTTTCGTAATTGAATTAATTTCTTTGATATTCTTCTTCAGATTATTGAGTTTTAAGAATGAGACAACTATCAGAAAACTAGTCAAAGCGAAATAGGCGATAAGTAATAATGATTTAGTATCTTCCATCCAAAATTAAGTATAACCGACTTTGATTATTGCTTGAATCTATATTGCAGGGATTCTGCAATATGAGGAATCTCAATTGTGGTTGAATTCTCAAGATCAGCAATTGTCCGGCTCACTTTGGCTACTTTTACGTAAGCCCTACTGCTTAATTTCATTCTTACTGCTGCTTTATCAAGTAGGTCTTTGGCTGATTCAGACAGTAAACACTGTTCAATTATCTGTTGATTGGTTATATATGCGTTTAGAATAGTTTCGCTTTCGTATCTGTTGGCTTGCAGAGCCCTGGCTGTGTCGATTGCATCGATTAGCGATGTTGATGATTGATCGGCAGTTGTTTCCTTCTCTAAAATTCTGGATTGGTCAATCCTTGCAACATTGACGTTTAGATCAATCCTATCCAGCAAAGGCCCAGATACGCGTTTTGAATACTGGTTGATTTGATGTGGAGTACAGACACATTCTTTGTCAGGATCTTCATAATAACCACAAGGACAGGGGTTTTGAGTAGCAACAAGGATGAATTGAGCAGGGTAGCTAACTTTAGATTCTGCCCTTGAAACACTGATTATGTGATCTTCCATCGGCTGACGTAGTGTTTCGAGTACTTGCCTAGGGTATTCTGGCAATTCATCAAGGAACAAGATGCCGCGGTGACTAAGACTAATTTCACCTGGTTGTGGATTACGACCGCCACCGATTATTGATATATAACTCGCAGTATGATGCGGCGATCTTACAGGTCTTTCCTGGATTATTCTGCCATCATTAATTCCAGCAATACTATGTAGGCTCGTAACTTCGATGATCTCCTCAAGATTCATTATCGGCATTACTGAAGCCAATGCTTTAGCTAGCATACTTTTCCCAGTACCTGGTGGACCAGAGAGAAGTATATTATGTCCACCGGCAGCTACGATCTGCATTGCTCGTTTAGCCTGCTCTTGACCTCTAATATGAGAAAAATCCGTTGACTTGCTACGCCTCGAACGTCTAAGTGTCTGTTCTCGATAACGATGAGTGGCTTTTGGAATCTCAATTTCACCACTGAACATCTGCACGATTTGCTTCAATGAAGAAGCACCAATTACTGATACACCTTCTACCAAAGACGCCTCATCACTATTATCAATTGGAATAATTAAGTGCTTGATACCTAGTTTACGAGCAAGTTGAGCATGAGACAGAGCACCCTTAACGCGACGCAAGCTACCACTGAGGGATAATTCACCAACAAACATATAATCATCTGGATTAATTCTAATCTGTCCTGATCTCTGCAAAATAGCTATAGCTAAAGGAAGATCGAATCCACTACCACTTTTCGGTACATCAGCCGGGGCTAAATTTAGAGTAATTCTCTTCCTAGGAATTACTAGCTTAGAATTATTCAATGCACTCCTTATGCGTTCTTTCGATTCATCGACGCTCTTACTTGGTAAACCGACAATAACAATCGATGGCAGGCCATTTGTCACCTCACATTCAACGTTAATGAGTAGGCTCTCGTTACCGTTCAAGCTACCCGTCTTAATACTGGAATTACCAAACTCTTCCATACACATTCCTCATTCAGGTCTGATTCTAATGACCATAATTGTAGAGTGCAAAATCTCTTTATATAAACAGCGGCCCGAGGGGCCGCTGTTGTTGGTATGTAACCGTTTTTGTTTTTGAGCACTTTTTTTATTCAAAGCGCTAGATACAGATTAGAATACAGGTCTTGCAGTGTCAATAGTGTTTTTTACAATTGTTAAAGCGCTTGTGGATAACTAAGTCTGCGAGTTTTGATTCTATTGCTTTAAATGTCCTAAATTTGCAGTAAATCCAGGACGCTTATTTCCCGATTAACAGTAAATGGCTACTCACGGGTTGCTACTATATAAATATTTTTTGCGTGACCAGACGGTGCCATTCAAGCTAGATTGCTAATACATTCTGGCGTCGCCTAAATACATATTTGTGCGTGGGTTAATTAAAGACAATCACTCAATCAAAACTAACCAACACAATTCACAAAGTACTTGCTTAGTGTGCGTCAAGCATTTTTTGAATGGCTATAATTAATCTGCCGGTAAAATAGCTTAGAGTGATCACGAAGGTTAATTGGAGAGACGTAAAAAATATCTGCAAGCATCTTTGAATAACTTGTCCTTGGTTTTGATTTACTTTAAAAGTGCCTGAGCATGTAATGCAGAATCATTTAAATAATATGTGACTTAAAGATTAATAACGCCATGCTAATACGGAGCAAACGTAATTTGGGTATATTAATTAACTAATACAAGTACAAAACACCCGAAATAACATGTGTTCACGGTAGTTTATTGTAGAAACAACAACAAAGGTTAGTACTTACCACAAGATATACATAGTAAATAGTACAACAAAAAATCTGAACAATTATGTTGACCTTGATAATTTCTAATGTTAGTATTTTATAGTTCTTTAAAAACATAGCTGTAGAGCGTTACAAGTGAAAGTTGTGCATTTTTATCGCTCTACTGCTTAACCCTTAGATTTACATCTGAGGGACGCTGTTCTTAATTTAATAAGTTAAGAACAGAAGTTAGGGTACCAAGCGCCACATAATTTGAGAAGTGTAGGGCGGTTTTGTTACCCTAACCCTTGAGTAAAATAAACAAAATATAAAAGACGCCTTGATTGGTGTCTTTTATATTTTTATCCGGTCTATATACTCTTAAGGATAGTGGATATTAACAATTATTCTAAAAGTAGCTACCGGGGTGTTCTGTTTGTAATGATTATTGTGCTTACTGTTGTGGTTACTCAATTTTCTCCAATCAATCATCCTCTTTTGATACCCCTTGCTGTAGTCCTGACATGCTTAAGTCTATTTGTCATAACAATCTTATTTTTAAAATCTATAAATATTAGCTATAAACTTCATTTTGTTGCCGGCTTCTATGTAATCGTAGGGGTGGTTCTTAGTTTACAGTCGCTTCACCAGTTGCATTTTAGCGACCTATTAATGATTGTCGGCCTTTCATTTCTACTAAATCTTTACTCAAAAAGATAATCAGCTGTTCTACTATGTATTACAATTGTTATAATGCTTATTAATGGATAACAAAACACCTAATTCTCCTTTGAATTTGAATGCTCCGAGTGTGGGCATGGAAGTACCTACGTTTTCTGGTAAGTCGGAAAAAGCTAATGGTAATGATTTGTTGTCATCTGGAACTCCGGAAAAACCAATAAGAGCTGCTGCACCCCAAGAAATTGGCCCAACTAATAGCAGAGAACAAGCTAACCAAAATTCCGGAATGATGCTTCCTGTGGTTGTAGCTCCAGATCCAGTCGTTGACGATTCAACTGCGGTCCAACCAATCAACGCGACTACAGTCACTGATGATAATGCAGTTGGTCCAGCCAAGGCAGATGATGTTGATATTGTCGAGAAAGAATGGGTAGACAGAGCTAAGCAAATTGTAGAAGAGCACAGGGATGACCCTCACAAACAAGAGCAGGAAGTAGAAAAGCTCCAAACTGATTATCTTAAGAAACGCTATGGAAAAGAAATAAAAACAAGTGATGTATAACTGTGGGAATAATTGATGTCTGGAATAATCATCATCATCGTCGTTCTAGCCATCCTGTCAGGGGTTGTTGCTCTGACATTCCTCCGATATAGAGGTATTTTACGTTATGCCAAAGGGGTTGAGCGTGGCTTGAAAATGGTGCCAATGTTGATACATTTGCCACCAGCTAGTGATGATACGGAAATCGGCACAAGAGATGTTAGAGATGTACTTCAAGAGAAGGTATCGCAGGCAGAGGTTCTTTATAACATCATTGCCAGTACCGCTCAAAAGGGATTTAAAAGTACGTTTTATGGTCAGCGCCACATAGCATTTGAAATAGTGGCATCAAGAGGTGGTGGAGTTCAGTTCTATGCTGCCGTGCCTGTTGTTTTAGTAGAAATAGTTAAGCAAGCAGTTGTCAGTGCCTATCCGACAGCTCAGCTACAAGAAGTCGAGGAGCATAATATATTTAGTCCGGTAGGCAAAATAAGCGGAACAATAGGTGGAGAAATCGTACTTAAAGAAGACTCTGTGTATCCGATTGCCACTATTCAACAAACAAGACGCGATAGTATGCAGGCACTAATTAATGCTCTAAGCACTTTAGGTCCAGAAGATGGAGCGGCTGTCCAAATCCTTATGCGCCCGGCTGCTGTTGATTGGGAAAAGTCTTCTAAGAGTCATGTAGAAAAGATGAAAAAGGACAAAGCTAAGCATGGGCATGGTGCAGTAACAGGTATCAGAGATTTAATAACTGTCCCGCTAAAACCACTTGAAGCTAAAGAAAAAGCACCTGACGAAAAACAACTAAGTAGCCTAGAGCAGAGTCAAGTCGAAGCAATAGAAGAGAAGACCAGACATCCAGCCTACGAGGTCCTCATACGCGTTGTAAGCTCGTCTAACACGGCCAATAGGTCCCAGTCGGTGCTGAACAACATTGTCTCTTCTTTCTCGCTCTACGACTCTCCTGGACTGAATGGCTTTAAATATAAAGGCGCAAAAGAAATAGAAAATTTTGTTACCGCATTCATATTTCGTTTTTTCCCTCCAGAACTTAAAGATAATATTCTTAACAGTGTTGAACTTGCTACCTTATTTCATTTTCCTGATCAGCAGTTTACCTATACCTCTCAACTGGATCGCCAGCAAGCCAAACAAGTGGACGGTCCGAAAGTCTTATCTGATAAAGGTCTATTACTAGGCCATAACGTCTTCAGAGGGATTAAGAAAGAGATTAGATTAAGTATAGATGACCGAAGAAGACATGTTTACATTGTCGGACAAACAGGTACTGGTAAATCTACTTTTCTAGAGAATATGATCCTTCAAGATATGGTTGAAGGAAATGGTTTGGCGTTTGTCGATCCTCACGGAGACGGGGCAGAGAAAGTTATGTCTATGATCCCAAAGAGTCGTACTGAAGATGTTATTTATTTCAATCCAGGCGATATGGATAATCCACTTGGTCTTAACTTGTTTGAATTCGAAACTGACAATCAAAAAGACTTCCTTATACAAGAGGCAATTAACATGCTTTATAAACTCTACGATCCACAACACCAAGGTATTATTGGTCCTCGTTATGAGCACTGGTTTCGTAATGCTGCACTAACTCTAATGGCAGACCCTAAGGGTGCCACCTTCATAGAAATACCTAAAATATTTACGGATAAACAATTTGCAAAAGAAAAATTGGCCTATGTGAAAGACCCGACAGTATTAGATTTCTGGAATAAGGAAATGGCCCAAACTAGCGATTACCACAAAAGCGAAGTTCTTGGTTGGTTTGTGAGTAAATTCGGTGCTTTCGTGAGCAACGAAATGATGAGAAATATTATTGGTCAAGTTGGCGGATCCTTCGATTTGAGAGAAGTTATGGATAAAAAGAAGATTCTAATTGTAAACCTTTCCAAGGGAAGAGTCGGGGAGCTGAATTCTAAGTTACTGGGGATGATTTTTATAATGAAATTCCAAGCTGCCGCAATGAGCAGGGCTGACATTCCCGAAGATAAAAGAATTGACTTCAGTCTATATGTTGATGAGTTCCAGAACTTTTCTACAGATTCATTTGCAACAATTTTATCTGAAGCTAGGAAGTATCGACTAAATCTTATCGTCGCTAATCAGTTTATCGGTCAGCTGACTGAGGAAATTCGTGATGCTGTTTTTGGAAACGTAGGTACGATTATTGCTATGAGAGCTGGAGCCACAGATGCTGATTTCTTGGTAAAACAGTTTACGCCGATCTTTGATTCTCAAGACATAATTAAAATTCCTAATCATAATGCAATTGTCCGGTTAATGATTGGGGGTATTCCTTCTCAACCGTTTAGCATGAATACCTTGCCACCGTTTGGCGAACCCAACGACCAGTTGTCAACAGCTCTAAAACAATTATCCGCTTCGAAGTATGGACGAGAAAGGTCTGGAGTTGAAAAAGAGATTTTTAAGAGGTTAGAGACCAAAGCCCCACCTGCACGAAAACCAGCAATCGGACCTAGTGGTCGGCCAGGGCTTGCTGGTGCTCCAGCAAGAGGCCTACCCGCGGGTCAGGTTCCGTCAAACATCAAGAAACCAGGGGCAAATTCTTTCCTTGACGAATGGCTTGCTAAGAAAAGACTTGATGCAAAATCTGTTCCTAATAAGATGAGTAACTTGCCAACCCCAACCCCAGTACCAGCTCCAACACCAGTCCCAACCCCAACCCCAGCACCAGTCCCAGCCCCAACACCAGTCCCAGCCCCAGTCCCAGTACCAGTACCAGCACCAGCACCAGTCCCAACACCACCACCAGCACCAGTCCCAGCACCAGTCCCAACACCACCACCAGTCCCAAGGGTTCCGGCTCGTGTGCCATTTCCAGTACTCAAGAAAAATACATCAGCAAAAGGTACCCCAGCTAATCAAGCTAGCGAGCCTGCTACTAAAGGGTCATCCATAAGCCCTAACGAAAGTACCCAGATTGAGGATGCTACAGATTCATCCCTCTCAACCATAAAGAACCATAAAGAACCAATAAACTATCAATTACAGGATCAAACTGGATTGCCAGTTTTAAATCATGGTCAAATTAACCCCAAGGTGAATGACTCAAAATCATCAATAAGAGCTAAGTTAATTTCAGCATCAGCTGAGATAAAAAATAATCTTGAGAAAACCTCAACGGTTTCAATTGATGAGTCAGTTGAAGATGAAAAATCAACGCCATCTAAGGAAACATCAGCTATTGAACAAAAAACAATCACACCAGAACATCATAAAACTCCTTTCTTAGTTCCATCAGATTCCAAGCAGTCGTCTACATTAACCCAGCTAGAAGAGCCTCCCCAAGACCCTAAAGAAATAGAAATACTAGCCAATCTTGAGGCAATCACAAATAAAGTCAAAATCAATAATACTTCTGATTCAAGCATTGACTTTGGTGACGGCGCTAATGAATCGATAGGGCAGATTTATATTGATAACGAAGGGCTGATTCACAAAGTCCAGCCATCCAATAAAACCAAGTAGGCTTGGTCAATTAAATCAGGCATAATCCGCTACTTAGAACTTTTTCTGAACCCTGATAGGACTATTTCAATCAATAATCCGATTCCTGCTCCAGCTAGTAGCCAGATTAGTGATGAAGATGCCGAGTAATTGAAACCAAAATACTTTGCTAGCCAGTACAAACTAATACTTCCGGTAAACCCGCCAATTGATGCTCCAAGCAATATTGAAGGACGAGCTAAAGATGATGAAAAGACATGAAAAACCTTTGCTTCAATATCATTATGCATTGCTGGATTATGCTTACCCGAAGAAAGATTCTGAGAATTTAAGTTAGTATCTGATGATTTTGCTACCATGATTAATTACTTTCTATGCATATGCTGATTATGTATTAATTCAAGTTGTAAAAATAAATGCCTGTGTTCATTGTACATAAACCAAGAGAGAAGGGCTGTGGAGGCTAGAAGACTAACAATTAACAAACTGTTGATGTAAGGGAGACTGTTAACGCTTTGTTCAACTTCTTTTGTGATTCCACACTTTAAGCCGATGTTTAAAACTGTGTTACCAACCACACTTGTTAGTTTACAGTCATATGAGTTTGGGTCAGATGCTGATTTAGTAGTACTTGGGATGTCTTTATGGATTTTGGCGATGAACGACCTAACCATGGACTCACCAGGCTCAAGACTTATAACAGACCACTGAATTCTGTCATCAACAACTATTCCATCATTTATATCGGATATTTCAGCATACTCCGTAATGTCACTTATATCTGTAGAAGGTATCTCATAGTCTTGTAATGGGTAATTATTTGGATTTTCAATTTTTATGTCGTACCTAATTATTTCACCAGCCCTAGCCTTTGCCTTGCTTGCTTCTGTGCCCGTAGTTGTATTGATAGCACTGACACTTAACTCAGAATCACCAGTCAGAGAGTCTTCTTCAGTGCTAGAGAGGCTTGTTACACAACTTTTATTGCTAGTTGCGTTAGTTTCAAGAGAATGTAGATTAGCCTCTAGACAGTATTCAGGTTGTTCAAGTGGCTTTTTTATTACCACATCAATTATTTGTTCATCTTGAATATTTAACTTATCCCACTCTACAACAATAGCGGAGGATCCATCTGCTGAACTTGATTGGTAATAGTTTGTAGCCTGCCCACCAGTGCTGTATTCAACAAGTTCGCTTTTATCTGGGAGGTAAATTTCCAATTGAGTAAAAATAGCTTTGTATTCGCCAATATTTTTCACAACAAATCGGTGCGATTCGGTAGTTGCGCCATTGGCTTTGTCGTTTTGGGGTAAAGATGAATTCAGAGATAGCAATGGTTTTGATTTCTTACTAAATACAATATTTCCAGAATCGTACAGCACGAACAGGCCTTTTCTAATTTCTAGGGCTTTGACTGATTGCTCAATGTTATTTTCGCTTTGCAAAGCAGTCAGAGGCTGAGCATAGTAGGTTATACCACCTTCTGTAACAGTGCTCTCTTGGGTAGAAGCGTATACTTGTTCTCGGCTTATCACGTACAGCTTCTCATCACAGCTCAAGCAAATATCGGTTTCTCTAGCATTAAATATATCCTTAGTCTTGATATTGTAATGAGCATAAATTGCTCGTAGCTCTTCCTCTTGTCTACCGCTAGGGTTCTGATTGTTTTTTAATGCCTGTATAAGAATTTTCTTAGCTCTGTTCTCGTTTTCACCTAGCCCTCCACCGACTAAGTCATTAGTGCTGGATGCTAATGAATTATCAGGGGGTGAAACATACATTAGAATATTCACTCCTACCGTGAGGAGTGCAAATATAATTGCAATCGCACGAATCCTTTGGTCTTTGGAGAGACGATTTTTAGTACGTACAACAGTATCTATCAGTGAAGGACTGAATTTTGCGTCACGTACTAACTGTTTGATTGGGTGTTTCATTTTCGTTTGGTGTATAACCTATGTGTTCAATTTAAACACAGTAGTACCACCACATACAAGACTTGCCTGTAATTCACTTCATAGCTATACTTTACTCAAGGATATTAATAATGGTGGACTCTGCTGGGGTGACAAGCAGTTTCAAATGTATGGAGGTTATCCTAAATGGCAAATACAAAGTCCAAAGCATCTGATTACGACGCTTCTCAGATACAGGTGTTAGAGGGACTGGATCCAGTTCGCAAGAGACCTGGTATGTATATAGGTGGAACAGGTCCTGAAGGCTTGCATCATTTAATTAAAGAAATAGCTGACAACTCGATTGATGAAGCAATTGCCGGGGCTGCGACATCTGTACATATAACCCTTATGGCTGATGGTGGTGTTAGGGTTTCTGATGATGGTCGAGGAATACCAGTTTCAAATATGAAAAAAACTGGTAAAAGTGCATTAGAAACTGTACTTACCGTACTTCACGCTGGCGGTAAATTCGGTAACGGTGGTTATAAAGTGTCCAGCGGTCTTCATGGAGTGGGAATCAGTGTTGTGAATGCTCTTTCTAACAGATTAATTGCGGAAGTTAGTCGTGATGGATTTGTTCATGTTCAAGAATACGCCAAAGGAGTTCCACTAGGCCCAATCAAGAAAACGACCAAAACTGATGTAACAGGTACAACGATAACTTTTTATCCCGACGACACAATATTTGAAACAGTCGAATTTGAATTTCAATGGGTGCTAGATTATTTACGACATCAAGCCTACCTGACCAAAGGTATTAAGGGCACGGTTGTTGATGAGAAAACTGATCAAACCTACAGCTTCTACTTCGAAGGAGGAATTCAGTCATACGTTCGTCACCTTAATTTGGGTAAAGACGTTTACGGTGAAGAAGCATTCTATGTCGAGAAGAAGGTGGACGAATCTATGGTCGAGATTTCACTACAATACTCTGACTCATACAATGAAGTTGTAAAAGCCTTTGCAAATAACGTTTACAACCCAGATGGGGGAACTCATTTAACCGGATTTCGCTCTGCTCTTACGAGGGTAATTAATGAATATGGACGCAAGAATAATCTGATTAAAGAAAAAGAAGAGAATCTGTCAGGTGAAGATGTTAGAGAGGGGCTGACCGCAGTAATACTGGTTAAGCTACCCGACCCTCAATTCGAAGGACAAACAAAGAATAAACTTGGAAATCCAGAAGTCAGAACCTATGTTGAACAAGTTCTGAGTGAATATCTGACTTATTACCTTGATGAAAATCCGAACATTGCTAGGAAAATAGTTGGAAAGGCAATCCTGTCGTCTCAAGCAAGGAAAGCTGCCCGTGCTGCTCGTGATAATGTCATCCGTAAAGGAGTTCTAGAGGGAACCTCTCTGCCAGGCAAGCTCGCTGACTGTTCTAGTAAAGATCCGAAAAACTCAGAAATTTATCTAGTAGAGGGTGATTCAGCTGGAGGATCTGCCAAAAGTGGTCGTGATAGTAAAACTCAGGCCATCCTTCCGTTAAGAGGTAAAGTATTAAATGTTGAGCGTGCAAGACTAGATAAGATGCTCGCAAATAGAGAGATAGTAAGCATCATCAAAGCGCTAGGAGTCGGTATCGAGGAGCAGTTTAATCTCGCCGGCCTCCGTTACGAACGAATTATCATTATGACAGATGCCGATGTTGATGGTAGCCATATACGAACCTTACTATTAACTTTCTTCTTTCGACATATGCGAGCTGTGGTTGAGGCCGGGCATATTTTCATAGCCCAGCCGCCTTTCTATAAAATTGTCGCAAATCGCAAGAAATACTATGCCTATAATGATGAAGAAAAGGATGCGTTAATTGATACGCTTATTAAGGAGCGTAAAGCTAAGAAACAAGCAGACGCTGAGAAGAATGATGAACTTGACGCACCGATTGATCAAGACGAAGAAGAGAAGTCTCGCTATAAACAAGCCGGAGTGACATTATTACAACGTTACAAGGGTCTTGGTGAACAGGATGCAACTGAGCTTTGGGAAACAACCATGAATCCAGACAACAGGGTATTGTTGCAGGTTAATGTCGAAGACGGCGAAAAGGCCGACGCAATATTTAATAAACTTATGGGCACAGAGGTAGAACTACGCAAGAACTTCATTCAGACTCGTGCTAAATATGTTAAAGATTTGGACATTTAGGAGTTAGCTATGACAGACGAAGAAAATACACCAGAAGAAATAGAACACGAAATACCTGAGGAGGTAGTGGGAGATAATACTTCTAACCCTGAGACTGAAGTAGTACCAGAAACACAGATGCTTATTCTCGACGAGGATAAGGCGAAATCGGTAAAACCGCGAACGATTGAAGACGAGATGGAGGAGAGCTACCTTCAGTATTCGATGAGTGTGATTGTTTCTCGAGCATTACCAGATGTCCGAGATGGTCTGAAACCCGTCCAGCGTCGAATCCTTTATGTCATGAATGAGGCGGGTCTGCGCTCGACCGCAAAATTCCGTAAAAGCGCAACTGTTGTCGGAGATGTAATGGGTAGCTACCACCCTCATGGTGATTCTTCAATCTATGACACGATGGTTAGAATGGCTCAGCCTTGGTCAATGCGCTACGAGATGGTTGACGGTCAGGGTAACTTTGGTTCAATGGACGGCGACCCCCCAGCTGCCTACCGTTATACGGAAGCTAGAATGACGAAGCAGGCAGAACAGATGCTTACTGACATAGACAAGGAAACAGTTCCTTTCCGACCCAACTTCGACGACAGCAAGCAAGAACCCTCTGTCTTACCGGCAAAATTACCAAACCTACTACTAAATGGACAAGTTGGTATTGCCGTAGGAATGGCAACGAATATCCCACCACACAACCTAAGTGAACTTGTCGATGCAACTGTTGAATTGATCGACAACGAAGATGCAACAACAGATGACCTACTAAAACATGTGCAGGGCCCAGATTTTCCAACTGGCGGTATCATATATGGTAAAGAATCACTAAGAACCGCATACACAACGGGTAAAGGTGGCATAATTATCCGGGCTGTAGCTAACATCGAGGAAAATCCCGCTAAGAAAGACGGTCATCGAATTGTCGTAACAGAAATACCTTATGCATTAAACAAGTCGTCCTTGATTGAGAAGATAGCCGATCTGGTACGAAACAAGAAAATCAATGGTATAAGTGACCTCCGTGATGAAAGCGCGAGGGGTGATGTAAAGATAGTGATTGACCTCAAGAAAGATGCCTATCCTAAAAAAATCTTGAACCAATTATTCAAGATGACACCGCTCCAAACAAGCTATCACTTTAATATGCTGGCTCTGATTGATGGTATTCAGCCACGAGTTTTGGGACTACATACAATTCTAACTGAGTATTTGAAGCATCGACAGATAGTGGTTCGTAAACGTACTGAATATGAACTCCGTAAAGCCGAAGCTAGAGCTCATATACTCGAAGGATTAAAGATTGCTCTCGATAATATTGATGCAATAATTGCAACGATAAGAGCGAGCGCTACTACTGATGAAGCACAAGCAAATTTGATTAAGAAATTTAAACTGTCTGAACTACAGGCCAAAGCAATTCTAGCTATGCAACTTCGTGCCCTGGCAGGCCTTGAAAGAAAGAAAGTCGAAGATGAGCTTGCTGAACTCGTTATTCTGATCAAGGAACTAAAGGCTATCTTATCAGATGAGAAGCGAATTCTCTCTATTATTAGGGAAGAACTATTGGAAATGAAAGAATCATTTGGAGATGAACGACGCACTAAAGTAGTCGTACATGAACTAGGTAAGTTTAGTGAAGAAGAACTGATACCAAATGAACAAGTTGTTGTTACGATTACAGCAGGAAACTACATTAAGCGATCACTCTCAGATGATTATAAGAAACAGAACCGTGGTGGCAAGGGTCGGCGTAGCATGATAACGAAAGAAGAAGACCTTATTGAACACCTTGTTCTTGCAAATACGCATGACTTCCTATTGTTCTTTACCAACAAGGGACGGCTATTCCGACTAAAGGCTTACGAAGTGCCTCAAGTAGGTCTTGCGGCTAAGGGTCAAGCCATCGTCAACTTACTACAGTTACAGCCAGAAGAGCGTGTAACGTCAATTGTAAACCTTAGCCAGCAGGGATCAGAAGGCTACCTGTTCATGGTGACCAAACAAGGAACTGTTAAGAAAACCGCCCTCGAAGACTACAAGAATGTCCGCCAGAGTGGTCTGATTGCTATTCGAATCGATGAAAACGACGAACTCAAATGGATTATGACGACTACTGGTGATGAAGATATCATCATCGCAACTCGCAAGGGTCAAGCCATTAGATTCTCCGAGAAGGATGTTCGTCCAATGGGACGAGTTGCCCGAGGAGTTCGCGGAATCAGATTGCGCGTGGGTGATAGCGTCGTTGGTGCTGGCATCGCCGCCGAGGATGCAAACATCTTTGTCATCAGCGATAACGGATATGGTAAGCGTACTAAAGTTGCACAATTTACAACACATAGACGTGGGGGCGTCGGAATTCGGTCAGCCGTAGTTAACAAGAAAACTGGCGATCTGGTTGCTATGCGTTCATTGCGCGATATGGCTGAGGAGATTATCCTAATATCCGAGCAGGGACAAACCATCCGGACCGGCCTCAAGCAGATTTCTGAAATCGGCAGAACAACTCAAGGTGTCCGTATTATGAAACTAAACGATGGTGATGTAGTTGCCTCTGTTGCACTAATGCTCAAGGCTCCTGGTGAAGATGAAGTAAGCGATGACAACAAAGATTCACAAGCTGCACTGCCCATTAAAGATGCTAAATAACTACTCAAAAAGTATCCATTCAATATTAACCCTTGACTGTTGATAAGCTTTCTTGGTATTGTGGATGGCAGTCTCTTGAGAAATTTAACTGGAGTGGACCTTAAAAATTTAGCAGTGCAGCGTCACCATTTATTTTAATAAATTTTTTGGTAAAAATTTTATGGAGAGTTTGATCCTGGCTCAGGATGAACGCTGGCGGCATGCCTAATACATGCAAGTCGTGCGCCCTGCACCTTTGTAATTTCGCTTATTCAACTCAAGTTCGAACTTATATAAGTTTGGTTTTGAAAGTGTATAAGAAACATGGAAGTTACAAGTGTGCAGGGAGCGGCGGACGGGTGAGTAACACGTTAGAATCTGCCCCAAACTGAGGGATAAGCTCGGGAAACCGAGTCTAATACCGCATATGGTCTTCGGATTAAAGCCTTCGGGCGGTTTGGGAGGAGCTTGCGTACGATTAGTTTGTTGGTGAGGTAATGGCTTACCAAGACTACGATCGTTAGCTGGTCTGAGAGGATGATCAGCCACACTGGAACTGAGACACGGTCCAGACTCCTACGGGAGGCAGCAGTAGGGAATTTTCCACAATGGGCGAAAGCCTGATGGAGCAATGCCGCGTGCAGGATGAATGTCTTCGGATTGTAAACTGCTTTTATGAGGGAAGATTATGACGGTACCTCATGAATAAGCCTCGGCTAACTCCGTGCCAGCAGCCGCGGTCATACGGAGGAGGCAAGCGTTATCCGGAATTATTGGGCGTAAAGAGATGCGTAGGTGGTCTACTAAGCAAAGTGTGAAATCTTGTGGCTCAACCATAAGGCTATGCTTTGAACTATTAGACTAGAGCACGATAGAGGTAACTGGAATTCCTAGTGTAGGAGTGAAATCCGTAGATATTAGGAGGAACACCAATGGCGAAGGCAGGTTACTGGATCGTTGCTGACACTAAGGCTCGAAAGCGTGGGGAGCGAACGGGATTAGATACCCCGGTAGTCCACGCCGTAAACGATGGATGCTAGATGTTTGGAGGTATCGACCCCTTCAGAATCGAAGCTAACGCGTTAAGCATCCCGCCTGAGTAGTACGAACGCAAGTTTAAAACTCAAAGGAATAGACGGGGACCCGCACAAGCGGTGGAGCGTGTTCTTTAATTGGATGATAAGCCAAGAACCTTACCCAGGTTTGACATCCTGCGAAGGACTCCGAAAGGAATCTGTGCTTTTTGAACGCAGTGACAGGTGTTGCATGGCCGTCGTCAGCTCGTGTCGTGAGATGTTGGGTTAAGTCCCGCAACGAGCGCAACCCTTATGTTTAGTTGGATTTTTCTAGACAGACTGCCTCGGTAACGGGGAGGAAGGAGGGGATGATGTCAGGTCCGTATTACCCTTACACCTGGGGCTAGAAACGCGCTACAATGGCCGGTACAATGGGCAGCCAAGTCGCAAGATGGAGCTAATCCCACCAAAGCCGGTCTCAGTTCGGATTGGAGGCTGAAATTCGCCTCCATGAAGCCGGAATCGCTAGTAACGGTAGGTCAGCACACTACCGTGAATACGTTCCCGGGTCTTGTACTCACCGCCCGTCAAGCCACGAAAGTCGGAGGCACCCGAAGTCCCTTTAAGGGCCTAAGGTGAAATCGATGATTGGGGTTAAGTCGTAACAAGGTATCCGTAGCGGAAGCTGCGGATGGATTACCTCCTTTCTAGGGAGAAACTGTAGCTAGACTACAGAAGGTCGACCTTGAGTCTTCAGCCTGTGTGATGCTGTTGACTCCTAGTAATAGGTCATCACACAACGATTTTTTGGCGCTGTACTGTTAAGTTTTTAAGCAATGGCTCGAGTTTTCTCGGGCCATTTGCTTGTTTAGACTCGTATATCTTCGTACAATGTTTGGGTCTAGTATCCAATTTTCTAAACCAAGCAACTCGTTGCTGTTTGGAAAATTGAGAGGAAACGACTTGTTGAGTTGCCTGCTGTTACCGAGCAAACTTGTTTTGTCGGTAACTTGGGCAACGCAGCATTACACGTTGACGAGGGGACATAGCTCAGTTGGCTAGAGCACCGCCTTTGCAAGGCGGGGGTCCAGGGTTCGAGTCCCTGTGTCTCCACCAAGATTTATTGACTGCCATCTGGCAGACAATAAATCTTATTGAAACAACGAGAACCCTGATAGTCGCGAAGCGACCAGGGTCGGTGAAGCGAGTGAAGTCGAAAAAGTGTTTACATTTTTTCGCAAACGAGCGGAGATGAGACCAAGTGCGACGCACCTGGCTCGAATTGTCCCTGTTGCTTCCTCATCACGATTGTTCGGGCGATTAGCTCAGTTGGTTAGAGCGCGTCACTGAAAATGCAGTTTGAAATTGTTGAGTTGACACTTGTGGGCGATTAGCTCAGTTGGTTAGAGCGCGTCACTGATAATGACGAGGTCGGAGGTTCGAGTCCCTCATCGCCCACCAGTGTCAGCTTAACTCCTATCATTTCTAGCGAACGTTGTGAGCGTCTAATGACGAGGTCGGAGGTTCGAGTCTCTCATCGCCCACCAGTTAAATTTAACTCCTATAATAGTAAATTACTCAGTGCAAGTTTCGCCTAATTCTACTTCATGAACTTGACCGCAGTTTGTACAAATATGTTTCATACTTTTCCCCTTTCTCTCCTTAATCGCTATATAGATAGCTAACTCGGGTACTATAAAATCGTCAAGAACTCTTTGGTATAGTTATAAGTATGGATTTTAGTAAAGAAGATAAGAAGTGGCAGCGTTTTAATCAAAAACTTCAGAAACAGATGCAATCAAACGACTTTTTTGGTTTAGGTACTACTTACTATGAAATGGCTGCATACATTCAAAAAGAAGGCGGTAATCCAACAGAATACAAGAGCTTAGGTCACAAGATGAAACTTAATGCATCCAATCCAGTTCTTAATGACTTTGAACGTTCTGAAGTAGTTGATCAAGTTGAAATTCTAGCTGCAACTGACTCCTGTGAGTTCTGCAAAAATATTCAAGGGACAATTCTAAGCATATCAGAGGCAAAAAATATTCAGTTGATTCCCAACGCAAATTGCACTCATATATATGGATGTCGTTGTGTATACCTTCCAGTTGTCGACATAGAGAAGTAGTGCTTGCAACCATCTGTTTGGGTGTGCTACAATTTATCGACACAAACAGGACACTATCTATGAGTAAACAATTTGGAGAGATCTCTGGTTAGCCAGTAACAAATTTTTTGTTCCTAGATGGTCGCCAGAGTTGCGGCTTTTTTAATGCCCGACTGCACAGTGATCATACGTACTTTGACAATTAGGTGACAGACTGTAAATGCAAAATTTACTAGTCATATGCACGAAAAGTTACATAAGGGCATGCAGTGAATGCCTTGACATAAGATACCGACGAAGGACGTGGAAATCTGCGATAAGCTTCGGTGAGCTGATATACAAGCGTTATAACCGAAGATCTCCGAATGGGGAAACCCAATCCTAGTTATGTAGGATTGCTGTTGACTGAATACATAGGTCAATAAGCGGGAACCGGATGAACTGAAACATCTTAGTAATCCGAGGAAGAGAAAGTAACAACGATTCTCCTAGTAGTGGCGAGCGAACGGGGAAGAGCCTAAACCTTATAGATTTCCGTCTGTTTACAGACGGATAAGTTATCAGACGAATGTCTGTAAGGGGTTGTGAGATAACACTAATTCATGAACACATCGGTTTCGGAGTCTTTGGTCAGATTTATCTGATCAAAACATCGAAGCTGAGTGTTGGTGAAGAGACGCTGATATCGTCTCAATAAGAACAGCTTTGTTAGCAGAAGATCCTGGAAGGGATCACCGAAGAGAGTGATAGTCTCGTATGCGAAAGCTTAGCTTGTAATTATAGGTGTTGTCTCGAGTAGATCGGGACACGTGAAACCCTGATTGAAACTGGGAGGTCCACCTTCCAAGGCTAAATATATCTTGTGATCGATAGTGAACCAGTACCGCGAGGGAAAGGTGAAAAGAACCCCGGAAGGGGAGTGAAATAGAATCTGAAACTGCATGCTTACAAGGAGTCGGAGCCGGCTTGTCCGGTGACGGCGTGCTTTTTGTAGAACGATCCAGCGAGTTACTCTCTTTGGGCAGGCTAAGTCATTTGACGGAGCCATAGTGAAAGCGAGGGTTAATAGCCCGAAATAATTGTCCTAGGGAGTAGACCCGAAACCAGGTGACCTAACCATGGGCAGGTTGAAGCGGCGGTAACACGTCGTGAAGGACCGAACCAGGGCATGCTGCAAAATGCTTGGATGACCTGTGGTTAGCGGTGAAATGCCAATCGAACCTGGAAATAGCTGGTTCTCCTCGAAATAGCTTTAGGGCTAGCGTCGTGAATGCAACATACGGGGGTAAAGCTCTGAATAGAACTGGGGTCCGCAAGGATACCCACTCTTCTCAAACTATGAATACCGTATGCCAAGACACGGCAGTTAGAACACGGGGGCTAAGCTCCGTGCTCGAAAGGGAAACAGCCCAGATCGCCAATTAAGGTCCCTAAATTATCACTAAGTGGGAAACGATGTGAAAGTGCTCAGACAGTGAGGAGGTTGGCTTAGAAGCAGCCATTCCTTTAAAGAGTGCGTAACAGCTCACTCATCGAGCGCTTTTGCGCGGAAAATGTAACGGGGCTAAGTGATATACCGAAATTGCGAATTGCAGTATGGGACTA
>WPCJ01260450.1_pt1 | contig 24340 bp, 21 predicted proteins | sample 5399831 | NCBI WGS metagenome assembly WPCJ01 (sample SAMN12869470, study PRJNA574797) | sludge metagenome | isolation source: wastewater treatment of pH10 | place: China:Beijing | collected 2019-05-20 | reverse complement strand
CGGAGAGCGGCGATGCGCTCCCGGATCCGCTCGATCAGCTCATCCGCCACCGGATCGACCGCGAGCACGACGGAGACCGCCATGCACCGCTCGCCGGCCGCTCCGAACCCGGCGTTCACCGCCTGGTCGGCGACGAGGTCGAGATCGGCGTCCGGCAGCACCAGCATGTGGTTCTTCGCCCCGCCGAGCGCCTGGACCCGCTTGCCGTTGCGCGATGCGGTCTCGTAGATGTACTGGGCGATCGGCGTCGAGCCCACGAACGAGATGGACGCGACATCCGGGCTCTCCAGCAGTCCGTCGACGGCCTGCTTGTCGCCCTGCAACACCGTGAACACACCGTCGGGAAGGCCCGCCTCGGCCCAGAGCGCAGCGAGCCACAGGGCCGCCGACGGATCCTTCTCACTGGGCTTGAGGACGACCGCGTTGCCCGCGGCGATCGCGATCGGGAAGAACCACATCGGCACCATCGCCGGGAAGTTGAACGGGGAGATGATGCCGACGACCCCGAGCGGCTGCTTCAGCGAGTACACATCGATGCCGGTCGAGACGTTCTCCGAGTATGCGCCCTTGATCAGGTGCGGGAACCCGGTGGCCAGTTCCACCACCTCCTGTCCGCGCAGGATCTCCCCCATCGCGTCCGAACGCACCTTGCCGTGCTCGGCCGTGATGATCTCCGCCAGCTCACCCTTGCGCGAGTGCAGCAGCTCACGGAACGCGAACATCACCGCCTGACGCCGCGCGATCGAGTAGCCGCTCCACACCTCGAACCCGCGCCGCGCGGACGCGATCGCTTCCGCGATCTCGGCGTCGTCGGCCAGAGCCACGTGTCCGGTCACGGCCCCGGTCGCGGGGTTGTGCACCGGAGCCGTCCGGCCGCTGGTCGACGCACGGGCGGCACCGTCGATCCAGTGTCCGATGGTGGGGATGGTGGAGGCGGGGGTCATACGTGTCCTTCGGCGAAGTGGCGTTCAGGCGGGAAGAGGCGTTCAGGCGGTGAGCCCGGGGTGGACCAGAGAGGCGGCGACGTCGATCGCGGACGCGACGTCGATGTCGGAGGAGTACAGGAGCGTGCGTCCGACCGTCAGTCCGCGCACTCCTGGCAGCGAGAGAGCATCCTCCCAGGACGAGAACGTGTCGTCGGGGTCGGCGCCCGCGTCTCCGCCGAGGAGCAGCACCGGCAACGTCGTCGCCGCCAGCACGCGCTCCATGTCTTCGACCACCGGCAGCTTCAGCCAGGAGCTGGCGCTGCTCGCGCCCAGACCGCTGGCGATGGCGATGGACAGCATCACGGCATCCGGACTCAGATCGTTGACGACCCGGCCGTCCACGCGTCGACTCAGGAACGGCTCCAGCATGATCGGCAGATCCGCGCGTGCGGCCGCCGTGACCGCTTCCGCCGTCGAGGCCAGCGTGGGTGCCGTCCCGTCGTCGTCGAGGTTCACCCGCAGGAGCGCTTTGGCGAAGTCGATTCCCGAGTCCACCATCGCCGGCACGTCGTACCCCGTGTAGCGGTCGTCCATCTCGAAGCTCGCCCCCCGCAGGCCACCGCGGTTCATCGAGCCGACCACGATCTTGTCGTCGAGCAGACCGAGCACGGCGAGGTCGTCGATGATGTCGGGGGGTCCCAGCACGCCGTCGACGCCCGGGTGCCGCAGGTCGATCGCGAGGCGGTCGAGCAGCTCGTAGCGGTCGGCCATCGCGAACGGCGAGCCGCCGACGGCGAGCGCACCGCGCGCAGGATGGTCGGCCGCGATGATGAACAGCCGCCCGTCGCCGCGGATGATCTCGCGACGACGTCGCCCGGCCAGCGTCTCGCGGATCGCTCGCGGCGACTCCGCACGCACCGTCCGGAGCCGGTGGAAGTCGTCCTCGGTCAGTGCTGTCATCTCATGCATCTCCGTTCACGACCTCGGCGACCTCGCGCTCCGTCGGCATCGCCGTCGAACATTCCCGGCGGCCGGCCACGATGCCGCCCGCCGCGTTCGCGTAGATCAACGTCTTCTCCAGTTCCCATCCCGCCAGCAGACCGTGGCAGAGCGCGCCACCGAACGCATCGCCGGCACCGAGCCCGTTGACGACCTCGACCGGGGTGGCCGGAATCTCCACCTGCGTCGACCGCGTCTTGGCGAGCACACCACGCGGCCCCTGCTTGACGATCGCCAGTTCCACGCCGCGCTCCAGGAGCGCGTCCGCGGCACGCTGCGGTTCGGTCTCGCCGACCGCGACCTCACACTCCTCGCGGTTGCCGACTGCGACGGTGGCGAACTCGAGCGCACGCTGGATCTGCGTGCGCGCGGCCTCCGGCGCCTCCCAGAACATCGGTCGGTAGTCCAGGTCGAACACGGTGTGCGCACGGCGTCCCCGCGACGCGAGGAGGTCGAGGTGGGTCTGTCTACTCGGCTCCTCGCTCAGGCCTGTCGCCGTGAACCAGAGGAGCGTCGCTTCCCGCACGGTCTGCGCATCGACGTCGCCGGGGCGGATCTGCAGGTCGGGAGCAGTGGGCTCGCGATAGAAGTACAGGGGGAAGTCGTCCGGCGGGAAGATCTCGCAGAACGTGATCGGCGTCTTGTAGCTCGGATCGGTCGCGACGAAGTCGCTCCGCACCCCGAGGCGCTCCAGCTCCTCGCGAAGGTACCGCCCGAAGGGGTCGTCTCCCACCCGGGAGAGCAGAGCGGTGTCGTGCCCGTAGCGAGCAGCGGCGACGGCCACGTTGGCCGCACTTCCACCGAGGTACTTGCCGAAACTGGTGACGTCACCGAGACCGACGCCGTCCTGCAGCGGGTACAGGTCGACGCCCAGGCGCCCGATGGCCAGGATCTCCGCGACCGATCGTTCTTCCGACATCACCCCTCCACTCCTTCGCGCGTTTGTCTTAACATTAGCACTAATGCGGTGATCTGCTCAGAGCGATCGTCGGATGCTGAGCATCGCGCCCGCGTCCGTGCGCGCGGAGGACGCGTCGAACGCGGCCTCCTGAACCTCACCGGCCAGGTCGACCCGCGCCCAGGACCCCGGCGCCGAGAACGCCACGTCGCGTGCGTCGGACAGGTAGTTCACGAATCGGAGCTCAGCGGCATCACCGACCCGACGCGCCGATTCCAGCACGACGTCGCCCGAGAGCTCGACCGGGAAGGCTGCCTCGGGCACCGGACCGTCGGTCTCGCCCGAACCCCGGACCACGAGCGGGTCGTGCCGGAAGAGGTCGGCGGCACGCACGGCCGTCACATCATCCGCGCCGACCAGGATCGCCAGGTCCGTGTGCACGGCCACTCCGAGGTACTGCGCACCGGGCACGGGGATCTCGGAACCGGCGGGCTCGTCACGCAACGGATGCACATTGACGCTCATCATGCCGACGGAGCGCGACAGGGTGACCGCGAGGGCATCGGATGCGCCCAGCGTCGACACGAGCTCGTATTCCGACAGCTTCTGCACCAGAACCGCGGTCGAACCCGCCGCGGCGAAGCGGTACGCCGGGTAGGTCGGCAACGGGAACTCACCCCAGCCACCCTCGGCCTCGCGACCACGGACGGTCGTCGCGTACTGCCCGGCACTGCGGGAGGCGTCGAGCTCCGCACCCCCGACGGGGACGAGCACCCGGAGCCGGTGGTCGGAGGCCGTGTTCACGTAGTCGATGCCGACACGCAGGAAGCCCTCCCCCTCGCGCAGTTCGATCGTGGTCTCGGTCACCAGCGGCACGGTCTCACTCGAACGTGTCCGGTCTTCGGTCAGCCCCACCGGCAGGTCGTAGACCCGACGGATGCGGAGGCGTCCGCGCAGCGGCCCCTCCTCGATCACGGCGACGTCAATGGAGGACGCACTCCTCACCGCGGAGGCCGGATCGACCGGGCCGTAGTTGTAGGAGTCGCCGCAGTCGCCGTCATCGACGAGGGCGAGGGCGCCGTCGATCGAGGAGCCGTCCGCCCCGTCGATGCGCACGGTGCCATCGGCGTTCACGGTCGCGGTGAGCGCGGCGTTCGAGAGCGATCCGGTGGTCACTGTGACCGGATCATCGGAAGCCGCCGCCGTCGTCTCGGCCACCGCGGCGAGCGCGAGACCGTCGACGTCCACCGCCAGCAGCGCACGGTGGCGCGCATCGGCGATGGTCTCGACATGCCAGAGGTCGTCGCCGCCGGCATCCGCCGCCACGCGCTCCTCCAGTTCCACGGTGAAAGCCGCCAGGTCCCAGACACCCTCAGGGCTCTCCGCCACCTGGAAGCGGAGCGACTGCTCGCCCCACTCGTACCCGTTGATCTGCTGCCCGAAGAGCTCACGCCCGTGGATGCGGCGGAGGATCTTGGGCAGGTCGGAGCTGCGCATCCGCTCGTCGCCGAGCACGGTGGGCAGCGGGTCCAACAGTTGCACGCCCGCCGGGAGCGCCGCCGCATCCACCCCGTGCAGAGTGACCTCCACCTGCGCACGCCGAGCGAAGCCCGAGGGGTTGAACACGAGGTGCTGCGCAGGCGACACTGCCGCCGACACGTCACGGAGGACGGTGTCGATGACCCCACGGGCGATGTGCCCCGCGGTGTGGATGCGGGTCCCGACCTGCTCAGCCGTCGCGTCGACGCCACAGCCGGTCACGGAGTCGTGCGCCGTGCTCTCCACCAGGCGGTACCAGGCGGTGTCGAAGAAGGAGCGGTGGTCGCGGGATCCGAACATCAGGTCGAGTCGTTCGGCGGCCGTGAGCGCCTGCTCCGAACGGGCCATCTCGCGCTTGAGGTTCGTGCGGATCGAGAACACCCCGGGCAGCAGGTTGCCGCGGGCGTGCGAGCGCATCTCGCCGTGCACCTGCGGAAGAACGGCCAGCGCCGCGGCATCCGTCGCATAGCGCGAGAGGTGCCCGTCGAGGGTCGCGATCGACAGGTGCGGTTCGCGGCCCGTCGCGTCGTAGTCCCGGATGACCTCGGCGAGGTCTTCGGGAGGTGCGGAGTGATCGGTGCCCAGCATCGCGAGCACCGGGTCGTCGCCGTACCAGGACGCGGTGCGGGCAGCGTAGTCGGGGGCGAGCGCGGGGAGCTGACCCGGCAGAGCGAACATGTCGAGCCCGTTGCCGTAGCCGTCGAAGAGGTACTCGCAGCGCACGGCATCGCCGTTCGGGGCGACCCATGCGAACGCGTGCTCAGCGACGTCAGCGGGCACACCCCGCCAGAGCGCGCTGTGACGGATGCCGAACCCGGCCAGGATCTGCGGCATCTGCGCCGCATGGCCGAACATGTCCGGGAGGTAGCCGACCGGCATGCTGCGGCCCAGACGCGCGCTCGCGGCGCGACCGAGCTCGAGGTTGCGGATGATGGTCTCGCCGTCGCAGCCGAACTCGTCGAGCAGGATGAGGAACGGGCCCACACTCAGCTGCTCCCGCTGCACCAGAGCCATGACCCGGTCCCGCATCTCCGGACGCATCTCGAGGTAGTCCTCGATCGCCGCGGCCTGTCCGTCGAGCGTGAACCGGTACTCCGGCTCGGCCTCCAGGATCCCGATCAGCCGGTCGAGCATGTGCACCAGGCGCAGGCGGAAGACATCGTGCGGCTCATACCATTCGCGGTCCCAGTGGGTGTGGGGGACGACGACGATCTCACTGGTCACGGGCGGGGACTCCTGATTCTCTGCGGAAGATGCGTGCGGCCGGTCAGGCGCACAGGGCGGCGATGCTGCGGTCGGGATGCAGTAGGTAGTAGGGGCCGGCGGCCCGATCGGCGGTGAAAGAGGCGAGGTCTCCGTGCACCGAGCGACGCTCACCGGCACCGTCGACGAGGATCAGACCGTCGGCGTCGACGGCGAGCAGTTCGTCATCGACGCGCAGGAGGACCGGGGCGGTGAAGAGGTCGGGTGCGCTGAGCCCGTCCCGCACGGTGACCCCGCCCATGATCGCGGTCCTCCCCGCAGCGACTCCGGCGAGGATCGCCTCGGGCGAGGCGTCTTCCGCGGCGACCCAGGTGGTCGGCGTACCGGGCCCGATGCCCTGGCTCTGCATGTGGAAGTCGGCACCGCCGAGGAGGACGGCGTCCTTGCCCCAGCGCTCGTGGAACGCGAGCGGCGAGGTGGCGATGAGCTCGCGGTACCACGTCGAATGCCAGAGCTCGATGGCACGCGGCAGGCGCGAGAGCGGGTGCAGCCACGAGCAGTCCCCCGAGATCGGGTGGTTCACGCTCAGGACGCCGCCACGGCGCTCGACCTCGTCGACCCATTCCTGCGCGGGGCGGCGGAAGTCGATCCAGTCGATGTCCCCGAAGGCGTTCGCATGACCACGGTGCGTGGTCACCTCCTGGCCGGGCAGCAGCGTGATCGCGTGCTGCTCCCCGATCCCGGGGAGATGCGCGTGGTGGCTCGTGGTGTTGTGGTCGGTGACGGCCAGGAAGTCGAGTCCGGCGCTCACCCCGAGTGCCGCCAGGCCGGAGATGCTCTCGCGGCCGTCCGAATGTAGGGTGTGCGCGTGGAAGTCGCCGGCGAACCACCGCAGACCTGCGGAGGCGGGGAGGTTCCTCGAGCTTCCGCGGGGCACCCCCGCCACGGGGGCGACGACCGGGCCGTGGTCGATCGTCGATTCCGCGGGCAGGAGGATCTCGACGATGACGTCGGCGCCACCGGCGCTCAGTCGGTGCACCCCGAGGATCACGTTCCACTCGCCCTCTTCCGGGCGCCCGGGAAGGTACCCCGGGGTGGCGTCGTCCGTGCGGATCACATACGTGGTCCGCGCGCCGCCGGACCATCCGCGCCACCCTGCCGCCCCCTCGCAGCCGAGGTCGATCACGGCCGCCTCGGTGTCGTAGGAGATGCGCACCTCGAGCGAATCCGTGCCCGAGGGCACGTCGAACGGCACCCGCACGTAGCGATCGGCGTTCTGGATGTCGTGCGTGAGATGGAGGGTGGTGCGGACGGTGCCCATCAGCCGATCCGCTCGGTGCTCTCGGCGTCGAACAGCAGCGCGCGGTTGAGCTGCGGGACGATCCAGCCGCGGTCGCCCGCGGCGGGCTCCTGTTCCTCGGGAACGACGACCTGGAGCTTGTGCTCCCCCGCGCTCACGAGCACGAGGCTCGTCGCACCGAGGGTTTCGGTCACGACGACCTCCGCCGCGATTCCGTCCGCGGCGGGTTCGGCCGACCAGCGCAGGTACTCGGGACGGATGCCCCAGCTCACGGTCTGCCCATCCCGCACCGCCGCGGCGGCTTCCGGCGGGACCGGGACATCCGCGTCGCCGATGCGAACATGACCGGCCGCGACCGTCGTCTCGAGGAGGTTCATCGGCACGGAGCCGATGAAACCGGCGACGAAGGTGTTGTTCGGTCGGTGGAAGATCTCCCGCGGCGAGCCGATCTGCTGGAGCTTCCCCGCCTTCATGACGGCGATTCGATCCGCGAGAGCGAGAGCCTCCGCCTGGTCGTGCGTCACGAACACGGTGGTGACACCGAGGTCGCGCTGCAATTCCTTCAGGAAGGTCCGCGCCTCGAGCCGCAGCCGCGCATCGAGGTTCGACAGCGGCTCGTCCAACAGCAGTACATCGGGCCGGGTCGCGACGGCGCGAGCGAGGGCCACGCGCTGCTGCTGGCCACCGGAGAGCTGACCGGGTCGGCGCTCGATCAGGCCGTTGAGCGACAGACCGTTCGCGACGGATTCCGCCGTGGTGCGACGTTCCCCCTTGCCCACTCGGCGGATCCGCAGCGGGTAGGCGATGTTGTCGCCGACGTCCATGTGCGGGAACAGCGCGTAGTCCTGGAACACCATCGCCACGCCGCGCTCACCCGGCTCGGCGTTGGTGACGTCCTTCTCGCCGATCGTGAGCTTTCCGGAGGTGATGCTCTCCAGGCCCGCGATCGACCTCAGCAGCGTGGTCTTCCCACACCCGGAAGGACCGAGCAGCGCGAAGAACTCGCCGTCCGCGATCTCGACGTCGACGCTGTCGACGCCGCGCACCCCGCCGGGGTACTCCTTGACGAGTTCGGTTGCAATGATGGCGGCCATCAGGACTTGATCCCTCCGTGGAAGCGGAAACCGTAGCGACGGTTCACAAAGAAGTAGATGAGAAGGACGGGCACCGAGAACACCAGCGAGAACGCCGAGATCAGTCGGAGATCGGCCTGGCCGCTCTCGGTGTAGAAGGTGTACATGAGCACGGCGGCCGGCTGCATGTCGGGCGTGCGCAGAAGCAGGAACGGTACGAGGAAGTTGCCCCACACCTGCACTATCGTCCAGATCGCGATGAACGCGAGGCCCGGACGGGCGATCGGCACCACGACGTCCTTGAGGATGCGGAAGGGGCCCGCACCGTAGAGCCGTGCCGATTCCTCGTACGACTTCGGGATGGAATCCATGAAGTCCTTGAGGATGAAGATGACCGTCGGGAGGATCCCGCCGGCCAACACGAGGATGACGCCGACGTGAGTGTTGATCAGCTGCAGCTGATTGATGAGCTGGAAGGTCGGGACCATCGCGGCCGTCCCCGTCACGATGGACGACAGGAGCAGCAGCCCGTAGAGGATGCCGTCGCGCCCCGGGATGCTGATCCGGCTCATCGCGTACGAGGCCAGGGCTCCGAGCACGATCACGAGCGCCATGGTCCCGATGCCGAGGATCAAGGAGTTGAGGATCGACTTCAGGGCGTACGGGTTCTCCGCCAGGCGGGCGAAGTTGTCGAGCGTCCAGTCCGGCCACGACACCGTCAGCGACGGCGTCGCGTCGAACGGAGCCAGGACCAGCCACACCATCGGCAGCGCGAAGAACAGGGACACGAGCACGATCACGATCGTGAAGAGGATCCGCGACACGAAATGGGTCACCGACCGGTCGCGCACGACGGTCTTGATGGTGGTCATCATGAGCGCACCTTCTTCTTCGAGCTCTTCCCTCGCGAGACGCGCGTGTACATCAGCGCGATCACGAGGTTGATGAGGAGCATGATCAACGAGATCGCCGCTCCGAGTCCCAGCTGCCCGCCGGGGATGGCGGTCTGGTAGATGTACACCGACAGGATGTCGGTCTGACCGTTCGGCCCGCCCGCGGTGAGCAGGTAGGGGGTGAAGGTGTTGAAGGTCCACAGCGTGATCAGCAACGTGTTGGTCAGCAGGTGCCCCTTGATGTTGGGGAGGATCACATCACGCAGCTGCTGCCACGTGTTGGCCCCGACCATGCGGGCGCTCTCGAGCTGCGACGGCGGGACGGCGCTGATCGCCGAGGAGAACAACTGCATCGAGAACGCCGTCCCGACCCAGATGTTGAAGATGATGATGCACTCCATCGGATGCTCGATGAGCCAGGCCGCCCCCTCTGTCCCGAGAAGGGAGTTCAGAGTGCCCGTGCGCCGGTCGAGGAGCGCGAGCCAGAGGAACGAGGCGACCGACGCGGGGATCACCCAGGCCGCGAGGACGAGCGTCTCGACGAAGGTCTTGACGCCGGCCCGCACGTTGCGCAGCATCCAGGCGAGCGCGAAGCCGAGGACGGTCTGCCCGATGATCCCCGACACCAGCACGAACACCAGCGTCAGCCACAGCGAGTTCCAGAACCGCGGGTCGTTGAGCGCCGTGGAGAAGTTCTCGAGTCCGACGAACTCCGGGTTGGCGGCGGCGAAGCCGGTGAGCCGGTAGTTGGTCATCCCGAGGTAGACGGTCCAGAGCGCCGGGAAGAGGAGGAACAGGCCGATCAGGAGCAGACCGGGCGCCGCGAACAGGGTCGCCCTCGCCCGGCCGAGACCGGCGACATCCTCCGCGCGGCGCCGGCGGGGAGCGGTGACGCTCCCCGCCGGCATCGTTGCTTGCGTCATGGTCACTCGGAGATCGCGTCCGGGCCCACGACGCCTTCGAGACCACGGACGTAGGTCTTCAGGGCGTCATCGACCGACGTCCCGGTGGCGACGTCGAGCGTGGCCTGCTGGAGCAGCACGGACACCTGCGGGTAGGCGGCCAGGCCGGGACGGTAGGCGGTGATCGGCAGGACCTCTTCGCTGACGAACGTCAACATGGGGTCGGACGACAGGAGCTTCTCGTTCACGTCGTTGCGCGGGGAGATCGAGAGCGTGCCGGCGGCACGCGCCTCGTAGGCTTCCGGCGAGTTCATGAAGGCGAGCAGCTCCCAGGCGAGCGCTGCGTGCTTCGAGTTGGGGTTGAGCACGCGCCCGGTACCCCCGGACATCGAGACGTAGTCCTGATCGTTGATGCCGTCGCCCGGCTCGATCGCCGGGATCTTGGCGTACCCGACGGTGGTGTCGCGATCGGCCATCGGCGCCGTGCCCACACCCTCCGCGGGGTTGATCACGGAACGCCAGAAGTAGTCGCCTTCGAGGAGGATGCCGATCTTGCCCTCGGCGAAGAGCTGGAACGAGGTGTCGCGTCCCGACGCCTCCTGCTGGAGGACCGGGTCACCCAGCCCCTCGTCGACGTAGATCGTCTCGTACAGGTCGAGCGTCTTCTCCATGCCGTCGGTGGCACCGATCCACTTGCCGTCCTCGTACACCTGCTCTCCGGTCCCGACCAGCATCGGAAGCAGACCCTGCATCGTCGTCGCCTCGCCCATCGCCGTACCGGCGTTCAGCTGGATCGGGGTGACGCCGTCGAGGTCCTTGAGGTCGCGCGCCGCGTCGAGGATGTCGTCCCAGCTCTCCGGAGCCCAGTCCTCATCGAGCCCCGCCTGGGCGAAGAGGTCCTTGTTGTAGTACAGCACACGACCGTCGGCGCCCTGCGGGACGCCATAGCGGTCGCCGTCGAACGAGAGGGCGTTCTGCACGGCGTCGGGGATCTGCGCCCAGCCGTCCCAGTCGTCGACCGCCTCACCGCCGACGTCGGAGAGCGGCTTGATGTATCCGGCCTCGGCGAACTCGCCGACCCAGATGCCGTCCATCCCGATGATGTCGGCACCCTTGCCGGACTGCAGATCGAGGGCGATCTTGGTCTTGTAGTCCTCATCATCGACGCCCTGCGGCTGGAACTCGACGGTGACGTCTTTGCCTTCCGCGTCCATGGCCTTCTCGAACTCGGGGATGACCCAGTCCGCGATCCAGTCCGCTTCGGCACTGTTCTTGCCGCCGGTGATGGAGTTGGTGGTGAGGGTGAGGGTGACCGGCCCGGATTCGTCCTCGGTCTCCGGCTCCGATCCTCCGGAGCAGCCAGCCAGGACGACCGCACCGACAGTGGTGAGGGCGAACGCCGCAAGCAGGCGGCGCTTTCCGTACGTGACCATTTCTGACCTTTCTGTATCGCTGAACGCCGAGCGGATGCGCTCGGTCGCGGATGTGGGTGAACTACTGCGCGGCTTCGACGCCCGGGTCGAGCGTGACGCCCTTCGAGAGCGCGAGCGCGCGGATCATCCGCTGCCCGACCCGCACGTCGGCCATCGATTCCTCGACGCTCGCCCCGTCGGGACGCTCGCCGCGGACCAGTGCCGCCAGCGCGAACAGTTCGTTCTCGAAAGCCTCTTGCTGCATCCACCGCGACTCGCTCACGCGGATGCCGAGCTCCGGGTGACTCTCCGTCACGCGGAGGACGGTGGGGAGATTGGTCACGTACGGAACACCGAAGAGCAGTTCGACGGTTCCGGTCTCGTGATGGAAGGTGACGGTCTCCTGGTAATCGGGGTAACCGTCGATGTAGTGCCAATCGAGGGTCCACGGGGTCTCGTCACGAGCGAGCGTGCCCCGCAGGTGCACCGATCCCGGCATCTTCGGACCCCAGTGCTGGGCGAAGTCGACATCGCCCAGACCGCCGACGAGCATACGGAGCAGTCCGACGTCGTGGACGATGGAACCCAGCACGACGTTCGTGTAGAGCGTGCGCAGGTCGGTCGGGAGGTCGGCGCCGACGGCCGAGTCCACGATCGTCCCCGTCGCTGCGATCAGCGGGGCGAGGACTTCCGCGGAGACGTCGTGGGTGCGCGCCGCGAGGCGGGCGTACTCCAGTTGCGAGCCGTCCAGCGGGTGCATCACCTGCACGCTGATCGCACGCAGGTCGACGTCGGCGAGGAGGCGCTTCGCGTGCTGCGACGCGAGGTCGTACTCCTTCATGTAGCCGACGCGCACCCAGTCACGCAGGTCGATCCCGGCGTCCACGGCGTAGGCGGCAAGGGCGTCGAGCTCGGCGATCGAGTAGGCGAGGGGCTTCTCGGCGAGCACACGGATGCCTGCCTTCACGAGCCGCAGCGTGTCGCCGGCGTGGGAGCCGGTGGTGGCGAGGATGGCGGCGTCGATCGCGAGCACGCCGTCGTCCTTCGCGGCGACGAGGGCATCGACCGACGAGAACCGACGGTCCGCGGCGACGCCGTAGCGGGCTCCCATGTCGGCGGTGCGCTCGGCGGAGAGATCGACGAGTGCGGCGATCTCGAAGCCCTCCGCGTTCCTGCGCAGCATCGGCAGGTGCACGCTCTGGCTGATCGCCCCCAACCCGATGACGGCGACGCGGGTGACGCTCACGCGAACCACGCCCGCAAGGCGTCACGGTTGGCGACCTGTTCGGCCTTGGCCCGCTCGACCTCAGTGGTCGAGCGCGGCACGACGTCCTGCTCGACGATGAGCCAGCCGCTGTATCCGCTGTCGATGATCTCTTCCACGAGCTCGGTGACGGCGAGATCCCCCTGCCCCAGCGGGACGAAGACGCGCTTCTCCCAGACCGAGCGCATCGGGTCATCGGCCTGCAACGCCTCGTGCAGGATCCGCGTGCGCGCGTCCTTGAGGTGCAGGTGATTGATGCGGTCACGCCACCGGCGGAAGTCGGGCAGCGGGTCACCGCCCCCGATGAGGAGGTGACCGGAGTCGAAGGTGAGACCGACGTCGGTCGATGCCAGCAGCGCGTCGACCTCTTCGGGCGTCTCGACATACGTGCACGCGTGGTGGTGGAAGGTCGGTTCGAGCCCGCGATCGCGGACACGCGCCGTCGCGATGTTGACGCGATCGGCGAACCGCGCCCAGTCGTCCCCACGGAGCGTGAGTTCGGGAGCGCCACCAGGACGCGCCTTGCGTGCCGCGCTGCCCGAGTCGGCGAGCGTGGGCAGAGGAGCAAGGGTCGGTCCGGTCGCCGCCGCAGCGACGAACACGTCGAGGATGTCATCGAGGTCCGCCATCGCGCGGGCGAAGTCGTCGTCGGCACCGGCGAACGGAAGATCCACCCATCCGCCCGCGAGTTCGAGGCCGTGGCGCCGCAGGCGATCCGTCAGCTCCGCGCCTCGTCCGAGAAGTCCGACCGGTCCGAGATCGATGCCCTGGTAGCCGGCCTCGCTGATCCAGCGCGCAAGTTCCTCGCCTTCGGGAAGTGCGACGAGGTCCGGGCGTGCGAGCTCGAAGACCCCGTAGCTCACCGGCGCATTCGCGATACGGATCACTCGATTTCCTTTCTCCATTGAACGGTCGGACCGAAGCCCAGTGAAAATGTTAGCAGGTAATTACATATGCATCAATCATCATCGGAGGTCCCCTGGACGGCGACCGAACGCACGCCATCGAGCCGCGCGATCGCGTCGATCAGGTCCGAGCGTTTGTCGGGAGAGGCCTCGACGAACTCGAGGGTCGCGCGCATGTCGGAATCGCCGTGGATCCGGGCCGCTCCGAGAAGGGTGCCCGGCAGACCACGGCGCTCGGCGGCCGCGAGCGCCTCACGGAGAGCACCCCGATCGGCCTCGTACTGGACGGTGACCCGTAGCCTCTCCGGTTCCGGGCGCAGACGATCGCGCACGCGGGAGAGCGGACCGACGGTGAGCAGATGCAGCCCGGTGCCGGCGATCGCCAGGAGAGGCATGTTGGCACCGCAGGCCATGCCGATCGCCGCCACGACCCAGATGGTCGCCGCCGACGTCAGCCCCGACACGGCATTGTTGCGCACGAAGATCACGCCGGCCCCGAGGAACCCGATCCCGGACACGACCTGCGCCGCGATGCGGGAGGGGTCGACGGCCACGTCAGGCCCGAGGACCCCCTCGAATCCGTACGCCGAGATCAGAGTGAAGATGGCGGAACCGATCCCGACGAGGACGTGGGTGCGCAGCCCCGCGCTCTTGAGCTTCCGGGAGCGCTCGACACCGACCGCCACCGAGAGCACGAAGGCCAAGGCGAGGAGACCGAGCTCCACGAACAGGTGCGGATCCCACACGTAGCTCACGCCGACTCCTTCATGTCAGCACAATAGCACTTTAAGCATCCTCAGGACTTTTCGCTGCTCAGCGCCGCCCCTCGCCACGCATCGCCGCTCGAAGTGCCCGGAAAATCGGGTCTGGGGTGGATCGTATGATTGTCGCTACAATATGACTCCCACAGAAAGCGGAGGACCATGGCCGATCTCGTCACCCCGTGGCCGAACGATCTCTTCGCGGACATCGACCGCACGGGTCCGGTCCCGCTCTACTTCCAGGTCTCCACGCGCCTGCAGAGCGCGATCCAATCCGGAGCGATCCCCGCCGGCGCCCGCCTCGAGAACGAGGTATCGATCGCCGAGCAGCTGGGCCTCTCCCGACCCACCATCCGACGAGCGATCCAGGAACTCGTGGACAAGGGACTCCTCGTGCGCCGACGGGGCATCGGCACCCAGGTCGTGCAGGGTTCCGTCACCCGCCAGGTCGAACTCACCAGTCTCTTCGAAGACCTGCAGAGCGCCCACCACGAACCGGGCACGCAGGTGCTGACGCACGAGGTGATCCCGGCTTCGGAGGAAGTGGCGACGGCGCTCGCCCTGCCCCCCGGTGCGGAGGTCCTCCACCTGCGACGCCGACGGAGCACCGACGGCGTTCCCGTCGCCGTTCTCGAGAACTACCTCCCTCGCGAGTTCGCGGACATCTCCGCCGAACAACTCGAGTCCCGAGGTCTCTATCAGGCGCTCCGCGCCCGAGGCATCGCCATCCGGGTCGCCAAGCAGAAGATCGGCGCACGCCGCGCAGAGGCCGATGAACCAGAACTGCTGGAGATCGAGGCGGGCGGTCCGCTGCTGACCATGGAGCGCATCTCGTTCGACCAGTCAGGCGCTGCGATCGAGCTCGGCCACCACTGCTACCGCCCCGACCTGTACCGCTTCGAGACCACGCTCGTCGCGAAGTAGTCCGGCGCATACGTCCGTCTTCCGGCCGAGTTGTCATTACAGGGGACGCCCGGGAGAATGGAAGGATCCCCCACCGCAAGGAGCCTCATGTCCGACCGCCTCGACCGCGCCCGCAGCACCGGCATCCTCGCCGTCCTCCGCGCCCCCTCCCCTGAGCTGGCCCTGGAGGCGTCCGAAGCGATCATCCGCGGTGGCGTGACCGGCATCGAAGTCACCTTCTCGACACCCGATGCGCCGGCGGTGATCCGCGAACTGGTCGCGCGTCACGGCGACGCCGCGTACATCGGTGCCGGCACGGTGACCACCGCGGCTCAGGCCACTCAGGCCGCTGATGCGGGCGCGGAGTTCCTCGTCAGCCCCGGCACCCTCCCCCATCTCACCCGGTCGATGCTCGACACCGACCGCGTCGTGATGACCGGCGCGATGACCCCCACCGAGGTCATGGGCGCGCTGGAACTGGGCGTCGACGTCGTCAAGATCTTCCCCGCGTCGCTGGGCGGCCCGTCGTACCTCGGCGCGTTGCGGGGCCCGTTCCCCACTGCGCCCCTGATGCCGACCGGCGGCGTGAATCCGGACAATCTCGCTGCGTGGTTCGCGGCCGGCGCTGTCGCCGTCGGTGCGGGCGGAGACCTCGCGAACGGCGCATCGATCGCCGCAGCCGACTGGTCCGACATCGAGCAGCGCGCCGCACGCTTCACCACCGCACTCTCCGCCGCGCGGGGCTGATCGCACCACACACGATGACCGACGCCACCACTGATCTGCTCGCCTCCGCCGCGGCCGGCGATGCGGATGCCGTGCGGGCGGCACTCGCCGCCGGTGCGGACATCGAGGCGCGAGGAGCCGGCGGGATGACTGCCCTGATCGCGGCCACCAAGGGCAACAGGGTCGAGGCGGCGCGGGCGCTCATCGACGCCGGCGCCGACGTGAACGCGAAGGACGACATCCAGGATTCCGCGTACCTGTATGCGGGCGCGCGCGGTCACGATGAGATCCTGCTGCTGACCCTCGAGAACGGCGCCGACCTGACGAGCACGAATCGCTTCGGTGGTACCGCACTGATCCCGGCGTCCGAACGCGGGCTGCTCGCGACCGTCGAGATCCTCCTCGAGGCGGGCGTGGATCCCGACCACGTCAACAACCTGAACTGGACGGCCCTGCACGAGGCGATCGTGCTCGGCGACGGTTCCTCCGCCTACGTGGAGGTGGTGCGGGCGCTCCTCGACGGCGGTGCCGATGCGCACATCCCCGACGGCGACGGTGTGCTGCCGGTCGAACTGGCACGGAGCCGCGGCTACGACGCGATCGTCGCCGAGCTCGAACGGTGATCGGGCGGCAACGGTGATCGCGCTCGACCCCTGGGCGTGGGCCGCACTCGCCGTGGCCGCGGTGACGATCGGCATCTCCAAGACGGCTCTCCCGGGCGGCAGCATCCTGGCGATCGCGCTGTTCGCGGCCGTCCTGCCCGCACGCACCTCCACGGCCGCGATGCTGCTCCTGCTGATGGTCGGCGACGTGTTCGCGTTGATCGCCTACCGCCGCCACGCCCATTGGCCGACGCTGCTGCGCCTCGCACCGGCCGTCGTCCTCGGGCTCCTTGCCGGATTCGCGTTCCTCGCGCTCGCCGGCGACGGCATCGTCCGCCGGGCGATCGGCGTGATCCTGCTGCTGATGATCGGCGTGACCCTCTGGCGGCGATGGCGGCAGGACCGTGCGCACGCAGCGGCCCCGCCCTCCTCCGGCGGCATCGTGCTCGCCGGCGCCTACGGCACGCTCGGTGGCTTCACCACGATGGTCGCCAACGCCGGCGGCCCCGTGATGTCGATGTACTTCCTGGCCACCCGGACTCCGGTGCAGGTCTTCCTCGGCACCTCCGCCTGGTTCTTCGCGATCATCAACGTGCTCAAGGTGCCGTTCCTCGCCGGTCTCGGCTTGTTCCCCACTCCGGTGCTGCTGATGGATGCCGTCCTCGCGCCGCTCGTGGTGATCGGCGCGCTCCTCGGCCTGCGCGTCGCGCGACGCCTGAACCAGCGCGTGTTCGACCGCCTCGTGATCGTGGTCACGATCCTCGGCGCGGCCTACCTCCTGATCTGACCCGGGTCTCCCTGCAGGCGAGGCCAAAGCGCCCTGCCCGAATGAGGTGGGGGGTCAGTCGAGGAAGATGTCCGGGAAGAGCGCGCTGTCGGGAGTGCCGGGGATCGCGGCGTACCCGGAGAAATCGGTCACACCCTCACCTTCGAGCACCTCCTCGACGATGAGCGACTGCCCGGTGTAAGAGGCCGCGGGCTTGAGCAGCACGGCGTAGGCGGCGTCGGCGTAGATGGCGGGCGTACGGCTCGCGGCCATCACCTTGTCGCCGCCGAGGAGGTTCTGCACGGCGGCCGTGGCGATGGTGGTGCGGGGCCACAGCGTGTTGGCGGCGATCCCGTCGCGCGCGAACTCCGCCGCGAGGCCGAGCGTGGCCAGCGTCATGCCGAACTTCGCGAGCGTGTAGCCGGTGTGCGCACCGAGCCACTTCGGCGTGGGGTTCAGGGGCGGCGACAGCGAGAGGATGTGCGGGTTCTCGGCATCCTTCAGGATCGGCACCGCCGCGCGGGACAGCATGAACGTGCCGCGCACGTTGACGTCCTGCATCAGGTCGTACTTCTTGGCGTTCAGGTCGAGCGAGCGCGAGAGGTCGATGACGCTGGCGTTGTTGATGACGATGTCGATGCCACCGAACTCGCCCTGCGTCTTCAGGACCGCCTCGGTGATGTCGTCGTCATCGCGGACATCGCCCACGATCGGCAGGGCATTGCCCCCGGCCGCACGGATCTGCTCCGCGGCGGTGTGGATCGTGCCCTCGAGCTTGGGATGCGGGGTGTCGGTCTTCGCGAGCATCGCGATGTTCGCGCCGTCAGCCGCGGCCCGCAGCGCGATCGCGAGGCCGATGCCACGGCTGCCGCCCGACATCAGGATGGTCTTGCCTGCCAGTGTCATGGATTCTCCTGGGTTCTCGATCGCGGTTCTGAGGGCGGGGTCAGCGCGGGGCCATGCGGATCGCGCCGTCGAGGCGGATGGTCTCGCCGTTGAGGTAGCCGTTCTCGACGATTTGCTCCACGAGAGCGGCGTATTCGTCGGGTCGGCCGAGGCGGGCGGGGAACGGCACCTGCTGGCCGAGGGAGTCCTGTGCCTCCTGCGGCAGCCCCATCAGCATCGGCGTCTCCATGATGCCGGGCGCGATCGTGCAGACCCGGATGCCGTGGCGCGCGAGCTCGCGCGCGATCGGAAGGGTCATCGCGTGCACGCCGCCCTTCGACGCCGAGTACGCGGGCTGGCCGATCTGTCCGTCGAAGGCGGCCACGCTCGCGGTGTTGACGATGACGCCACGCTCGTCGTCGTGGAGCTCGTTCTTGGCGATCACGGCGGATGCCTGCGAGACGACGTTGAACGTGCCGACGAGGTTGATGCGGATCACCCGTTCGAAGTCGGCGAGCACGGCCGGGGTGCCTTCGCGGTCGAGCACCTTGGCCGGCGGCGCGATGCCCGCACAGTTCACCACCACACGCAGCGGCGCGGCGGACTGCGCGGCTGCGACGGCCGCCTGTACCTCCTCGGCGCTCGTGACGTCGGCGGCGACGAACAGCCCGCCGATCTCATCGGCCACCTCCGCGCCCTTCGACGAAGCGAGGTCGATGATCGTGACGTGGGCGCCCGCGGCGACGAGGCGACGAGCGGTCGCCAGGCCGAGCCCCGAGGCGCCGCCGGTGATGAGTGCACCCTGTCCGCTGATCTGCATCTGATGTTCTCCTTCGAACGTCGTCGTGCGTCTGCTGTGATGGAACGCGGTCCCAGCCTACGTGGTTCTTGGTGTCATCACGAATGGAGGTACGGCGTCGAAAGCGAGCCTACGACATCACTCCTGACGTGCCGTCGGGCAGGATGGATGGATGTCGATCCCCGCCGAAGACGTCGTCGTCCCCGAACACGTCCGCCTGCTCTCCCGGGGAGCCGACCTCGAGTGTGTCTGGCGCAACGACTACGGCGGACTCACCTTCCGCGCCACCGGCACCGCAGAGCCGTTCTACATCAAGTGGGGGCCTCGGAACCTCGAATTCACGTTGAGCGACGAGGCCGAACGGATGAGGTGGGCGTCGGGCTGGATCACTGTGCCGACCGTGCTCGACAGCGGGGCGGACGACACGCACGAGTGGATGATCACCGCCGCCCTCGACGGCCTCAGCGCGGTGGACCCGCGATGGATCGCAGAGCCCGCGACCGCCGTGCGAGCAGTCGGCGAAGGGCTCCGCGCGATGCATGAAGCCCTCCCCGTGCAGGAGTGCCCCTGGGAGTGGAGCGTGCCTTCGCGCATCGCGAACGCGGAACGACGCGGGATCGCCGTGCCGGAAAGCCTCCGGACCGCTCCCGCGGTCGACCGCCTCGTCGTCAGTCACGGCGATGCCTGCTGCCCCAACACGCTGGTGGGAGACGACGGCCGCTGGCTCGCGCACGTCGACCTGGCTCTGCTGGGCGTGGCCGACCGCTGGGCCGACATCGCCGTCGCCTCCATGAGCACCGAGTGGAACTTCGGCCCCGGGTGGGAGGACGCTCTGATCGAGGCTTACGGAGTCGAACCCGACCGCGAACGTCTCGCCTTCTACCGCGACCTGTGGAATGCGACCTGAGTCGCCCTAGTGGTGGAACGCCGAGTCGGGGTGATCGGACGGCATCGGCGCGGTGAGGGCGTCGAGGTGGGCGACTTCCGCCGTGATCGCGTCCAGCAGGTCGGCGGCCAGGTCCATGCTCAGCCCGTTGCGCACGACGATCCGCTGCACCGTGATCTGCTCGAGATCCGCGGGCATCGGGTACGCCGGCACGAGCCATCCGCGCATCCGGAGACGGTCCTGCAGGTGGTACAGCGTCCAGTTCTTCGTATGGCCGTCCTTGAGGCGCCAGGCGAACACCGGGATGTCGCTGCCGTCGTTCCAGAGCTCGAAGGCGTCGAGCCCCGCGATCCCGGCCGACAGGTACTTCGCGACGTCCTGCGACTCCTGCTGCACGGCACGGTAGCCCTCGAACCCCAGCCGGAGGAACAGGTAGTACTGCAACAGCACTTGCGCCCCCGGACGCGAGAAGTTCAGCGCGAATGTGGGCATCTCGCCACCGAGGTAGCTGACCTTGAACACGAGATCCTCCGGCAGCCACTTCTCCTCGCGCCAGACCACCCACCCGAGACCCGGGTACACGAGACCGTACTTGTGCCCGGACGTACTGATCGAGTGCACGCGCTCGAGACGGAAATCCCACACGAGATCGGGTTGCAGGAACGGCGCGATCATCGCCCCGGAGGCACCGTCGACGTGGATGGGGATGTCGAGCCCGGTGTCCTTCTGGATCTCATCGAGCGCCGCAGCGATCGCGGCCACCGGTTCGTACATCCCGGTGTAGGTGACGCCCATGATCGCGACGACGCCGATCGTGTTCTCATCGACGTACTTCGCCAGATCGTGACCGTCGAGCGTCTTGTGCTCCTCGGAGATGGGGACGTAGCGCGGCTCGACGTCGAAGTAGTTGCAGAACTTCTCCCAGCACACCTGCACGGCGGACGACATCACCAGATTCGGCGTCGACGTGTCCTTTCCCGCGGCACGTCGCGCCTGCTGCCAGCGACGCTTGAAGGCGAGGCCGCCCAGCATGCACGCCTCGGACGAACCGACCGTCGAGGTACCGATGACACCCGAGGCGTCCGGCGCGTTCCAGAGGTTCGCCAGCATGTGCCAGCAGTTGTCCTCGATCGCCGCCGTCTGCGGGTACTCGTCCTTGTCGATCATGTTCTTGTCGAAAGACGAGGTGTACACCTGCTTGGCGTCGTCATCCATCCACGTGCTGACGAACGTCGCCAGGTTGAGGCGCGCATTGCCGTCGAGGATCGTCTCGTCCTCGACGATCTGCCTCGCCGTGGCAGGGAGCGAACCCTGGGGCGGGAGCAGATGGCGCGGGGCGACCGACGCCTCCCCCGGGCGCGTGAACATCGGCTCGTAGCCGGAGGAGGGCGTGCTGCTCATACGAGAACCTTTCGGTGGAGGCGTCCTTGCGGCCTTGCCGCCCACCGTAGCGAGATCGCGCCGACGTATCGACCGTTCGCGACAGACCCTAGCTCCACACGAAGCGGAACGTCCCCGCGACGACAGCAGCGGCGAGCGCGAGCGCCATGATCGCGATGCCGCCGAGCAGCGCCACCGCGTCTCTCGGGTGCAGCCGCGACGGACGCGACCAGGTGCGGGGGATGTCGGAGCCGAAGCCGCGCGCTTCCATCGCGAGTGCCAGTTTGGAGCCGCGCCTCACGGCGAACACGAGCAGCACGAAGGCCATGGAGAAGAACCGTCGGAGCACGCCCCGGTCCCCCACACCGCGCGCACGACGAGCCAGGCTCATGGTGCGCCAGTCATCCAGGAACAGGCCCAGCATCCGCGTACCGGCGAGGATGCCCAGCACGAAGCGACTCGGCAGCTTGGCGACCTGGGCCAGCGCGTCGGCGAGTTCGGTCGGGTCGGTGCCGCCGAAGAGCAGGATGGTGGGCAGCCCGAGCGCGACCACGCGCAGGCTCACCGCGATCGCGAGGGTGATGGAGTCCTCGCTGATCGTCGCGAACCCGAAGGTCCAATAGATCCGCCCGGCCGGTTCGGCGTACAGCAGCATGCTCACGCCGGCGATCGGCGCGAAGATCGCGATCGGCAGCAGCCTCCTCAGGACCGTCGAGGGGCGCAGTCCGGTCAGCGGCAGGCAGAGCAACTGCAGGACGATCGCGGCCAGCGCGCTCGTGACATCGATGGACGCGAACAACGGCACCGACAGCAGCACGGCGAGCACCAGCTTCGTCACCGGGTTCACCCCGTCGAGCCATACCGGCCGTGCGGTCTCGATCGCCGTCACGCTGCCGCCCCCAACTCGATGCGATGACCACCCAGATGTCGGACCACGGCATCGTCGTGCGTCACCGCGATGATCGACCGTCCACGCGTGATCTCCTCCTGCAGGAGCGCGACGAGGGAGATCCATCCACGCCGGTCCTGACCGAACGTCGGCTCGTCGAGCACGATCACTTCCGGTGCACCCGCCAACGCTGTCGCGACGGACAGCCGCCGCTTCTGCCCGCCGGAGAGCGTGAACGGGTTGGCCAGCGCGAGTGGGGCGAGGCCGAGGCGCTCGAGGAGATCGTCGACCACGGCGTCCGTCCTCGCACGGTCCCAGCCGAGCGCGCGTGGCCCGACGGCGAGCTCGTCGCGCAGCGTCTGGGTGAGGAACTGGTGCTCCGGCTCCTGGAAGACCATGCCGATGCGCGTGAGCAACTCGCGCGACGTCCACCGGATCGGGCGGGTGCCTTTGCGCCCCGCCAACTCGGGTGCCGACCGCACCTCTCCTGCCTCTTCGGGGATGAGTCCGGCGAGCGTGAGCGCAAGGGTCGATTTGCCCGCCCCGTTGGGCCCGGTGATCACGGTCGCGTTCGCCCGCGGTACGTGCAGGTCGAGTCCCGCCTGCACGACGACGCCCGTTTCCCTCGCAATCGAGAGCCCGGAGGCGGAGAGCGCATCGGGTGCCGTCACCCGCTCCAGCACGGGCAGGTCGATGCCCCGCTCGGGCACCCACACCCCGGCATCGGCGAGCACATCGCCGTGGACCGCGAACACGTGCTCGGGCGTCCCATCCGCGAGCAGCCCGCCGTCGGCCGCCAGCACGATCACACGCGTCATCAGATCGACCCAGACCGGCGTGCGATGCTCGACGACGATCAGTGTCGCACCGGAGGAGATCACCGCCCGCTCGACACTCGCCCGCACCTCGCGCACGCCCTCGGGGTCGAGGTTCGCGGTCGGCTCGTCGAGCAGCAGCAGGCCCGGGCGCATCGCGAGCACGCCGGCCAGCACCAGTCGCTGCTTCTGGCCGCCCGAGAGCGCCTTCGTGGGACGCTGCGGCGAGACGTCGAGGCCCACGGCGTCGAGAGCCTCCGCGACTCGGCCCGGGATCTCGGACGCCGCGACACCGAGATTCTCACAGCCGAACGCCACATCATCGCCGACTTTCGACAGCACGATTCCGGCATCGGGGTCCTGGAGGACGAGCCCCACGCGACCGTGCCGCGATTCCGGGGACGCGCCGTCGATGCGCAGGGCACCGGTGCGCTCCCCCTCGTCATCGCCACCCAGGACGCCGGCGAGACCGGCGAGCAGAGTCGACTTGCCCGCGCCCGATGCGCCGAGAAGCAGCACCCGCTCGCCCGGGTCGATCGTGAACGAGACGTCGGCGACGGCTGGGCACTTTCGACCGGCATACCGCCAGCCCCAGCCCGCAGCCTGCACGCGGGCCGGGGCGGCGAAGCTCACGCTCAGACCTCGCGCACGTGCTCTCGCCCGACGGCGAAGCGGTTGAGTGCGCCGGTGACGGCGAGGGCGCGCACGAGCAGCCACCCGACCACGCCCGCGAGGATCGCGCCCGAGATGACGACGCTGACCAGATAGATGGTGTTGAACTCGAGCGACTTCAGGATGTTCGGCGAGCTGCCGTAGAACAGCTCGAACACCCAGGCGGCGACCGCTGCGCCGACACCCGCAAGCGCGGCGACCACGATGCCGAAACGACGATAGAAGAACAGCGCGAAGATGATCTCCGCACCGAGGCCCTGCACGATGCCAGACAGCACGGTCGAGACGCCCCACACGTTGCCGATCAGCATCGACACGATCGCCGCGACCAGCTCGACCACCAGCGCGGCGCCCGGCTTGCGGATCACGAGGCCGCCGACGACGCCGCCGAGCAGCCAGATGCCGACGGCGATGCCGCCGAGACCCGGCGTCAGGGCGTCAGCGGCGCCGAACCAGGCGTACCCGATGGTGTTCCAGCCCCAGAAGACGAGGCCGATCGCGACGCCGAGGACAGCGGCGACGACGATGTCGACGACGCGCCAGCGCCAGATCGACGCGGGTCGCAGACCGTTCGCGGCGGATGTCTGCTTCGCGGATGCGGACGTGGACGTACTCATCTGAACTCCTCCCTGCGCTGGCATGACCCAGATCAGGTTCGACGGTCGAAGCGCGATTCGCTCCCTCTCAGCCCGGCTCGCCGGACTCCCGTGGTTGTGCTGATGATCTTACCCGGTGGCAACACCGGCGTGGCGACAGGGCTTCGCGCCGCGGAACACGCCGGGGATTGGGTACCGTAAACGAGTGACCGCTTCAGATCCCGCCGACGAGGCGACGGGCGTCGTCAGCGACGACGGCTCGCGGACGGCCGCCCCCTCCGGGCCTGTGGACGACCTGGCGATCGCGTCGGACCCCGCCGCCCCCGCATCGAAAAGCGCCGCCCCC